>Ga0206677_10000769_pt1 | contig 30357 bp, 30 predicted proteins | sample M130m12015metaG_FD_155475 | JGI IMG/M metagenome (GOLD analysis project Ga0206677, IMG submission 155475) | Ammonia-oxidizing marine archaeal communities from Monterey Bay, California, United States - M1 30m 12015 | ecosystem: Environmental > Aquatic > Marine > Intertidal zone | place: USA...
CTTTGAAACTCGGGTCGCCGATCATCCCCGTAGCGCCGCCAATCAGCGCAATCGGCTTATGCCCGGCCATCTGGAAACGTTTTAGAGCCAGCAGGGGCACCATATTACCTATATGCAAACTCTCAGCTGTTGGGTCGAACCCACAGTAGACCACGCGCGGCGCTTCAGCGAGATGTGCCTTTAGGTCATCGCCTCCGGCTAATTGAGTGACAAGCGCGCGGCTCTCGAGGTCTTTTACGATATCTTGAGGGGGGATCATGACTTTTCTTCTTTCTACTAATGGAGCTATTAAAGGGGCTTCGGGTCAACGGCGCCTGTGCACACTGAATGAAATAGACTTGCCAACCGGTTGAACTTTCCGCGCGGCCTCGTGTCGAAACGCTATTGTTTGAGACCACCTAGCTGTTATCAGAGCCCAATTAACCAAGGCAACCTGATCTGACCTTCTCTTTTAGAGAGGGCGAGATGTCTCCGCGGGAGAGAGATTTTACACGAGTTTAGCCCCCATCGCTAAATGACGGTGAGAATTACGCTACTTATTGCTATAATTTACGGCTTTATGTCCTAAGAGTAATGCGCGAATACATGTTGTCTGATCAGCACATTAAAAGAATCGGGTCACGATTAAGCACTTTGAGCAGGTCGTTTAACAGGCAGCTGTCTGTTATTAGCCACTATCCTCGAGGTCACGCTTACTTGTTGGGCGGCCTAGGCGTTTGCATGCTCGGCCTGCTAGCGCTACCGAGTGAATCGAGCAAGGCAGGCCCCGCGCTCACAACCTTGCCGGTAACCACGCGCTATATAGAACCGACAATCGACTCTCAGGTGACGCGAGAATACGCACTCAGCCAGCCCTCTTTGGTCGCATCAACAACACAGGCGACTGCCAACGCGCAACGTGCTCCGGTCTCGATAGCAACCCCAATCACCAGCACTGCCAACCCGCTCAATTGGGAGAAGTTTGAGATCGCTTCCGGCGACAGCCTGTCTTCCCTGTTTGGACAGGTTGGCCTAAACGATGGTGATCTCTTTACCCTGCTTAACAGTAGCGCCGAAGCGAAAGTACTTAACCGTATTTACCCCGGCTATAAACTCGAATTTAATATTCCAGCCACAGGCAGGTTAGAACAGCTGCGCGTGTTGAAAAACCCCCTCGAAGGCTATCTTTTTACTCGAAATGATAGCGGCTATTCAGTCGACACCATCATTAAGACGCCTGAGATTCGCCAGACATTTAAAGTCGGCACTATTAGCGACAGTCTATTTCTTGCCGGGAAGCGCGAACAAATTCCCGCTACAACGATCATGGAGATGGCCAACATCTTCGGTGGCGTGATCGACTTTATCCTTGATCCGCGCACGGGCGATGAATTCAGCATTCTTTACGAAGAGAAATACCTCGATGGCGAATTTATAGGCCACGGAGAAATACTCGCCTCGCGTTTCGTCAACCAAGGCAAGGTCTTTACCGCTGTCAGATTCATCGACAATGAAGGCGAGGTCGGTTACTACAACCCCGAGGGAGAGAGCATGCGCAAAGCGTTCTTGCGCAGCCCTCTGGATGTCTTTCGCATAAGCTCTAATTTCAATCCCAGCCGCAGACACCCTGTGCTAAACACCATTCGCGCGCACAAAGGCACTGATTACGCTGCACCAACGGGCACGCCAATTCGTGCGACCAGCGACGGTCGTGTGACATTCTCTGGCCGCAAAGGCTCTTTTGGCAATCTGGTCATCGTTAAGCACTCAGGTGGCTTCGAAACTAAATACGCTCATCTCAATAAATTTGGTGCTTATAAGAAAGGCGCGCGTGTTCGCCAAGGCGACATCATTGGCTATGTAGGCTCGACCGGCAGCGCGACAGGACCTCATCTACACTATGAGTTCCTGGTGAACGGCGTGCACCAAAACCCGCGCACGATAGTAGATAAACTACCAAAGGCGCGCTCAGTCGACCCTGCCCAACTTGAACGCTTCAAGTCGCAGACTGCAGGCTTGGTAGAGCAGTTTAATGCGCTCGCAGCACAAGGCGAAAAGCCAGCGCTACTTACTCTCGCGCAATAGCGAGCGCTCACCATTCACTCTATGCCTAGGAGGCGCCAATGCCTGCAGCGAAGCGCCTCTTTATCGGTCTGATGTCAGGCACGAGCCTCGATGGCATTGACTGCGTAATTGTCGACCTAGCTGGCGATACGCCTGCCCTCATCACCGCCGACTGCCACGCGCTTCCCGATAATCTCAGGCACGATGTCCTCACTCTCTGCGCGGACAAACAGGCGCCCCTCGCCGAACTCGGTAGACTCGACATCGAACTCGGGCGCTGCTTTGCCGAAGCAGCTATAAAGACACTTGCGGCTGCCGGAGTCGTCGCACAGGAAATAGAGGCCATCGGAAGTCACGGCCAAACTGTTTTTCACCAACCCAATTCAGCGGCGCCGTTTAGCCTGCAGCTTGGCGACCCAAATACAATCGCCGAGAGGACGGGCATTACGACTGTCGCAGACTTTCGTCGCCGCGACATGGCGGCCGGCGGGCAAGGCGCCCCGCTCGCGCCACTATTGCATCAACACTGCTGCGCATCACCAAACAAGAACCGCGCGATAGTGAACATAGGCGGCATCGCTAATATCACGCTGCTGTTGGCAAACGGCGCTAGGGTCGCGTTCGATACAGGCCCCGGCAATGTCTTAATGGACCTTTGGATTGCAAGGCACAACGGTGCGCGCTTCGACAAAAATGGGGAGTGGGCTAAAGGCGGCAGCATCGACTCGGCTTTTTTGGCAGAGCTTATGTCCGAACCCTATCTCGCGCTAGCAGCACCCAAGAGCACTGGCCGCGAGCTTTTTAACGGCGCTTGGCTCGAACAGCGACTCGCATCGTTAACGCAGCGGCCTAGCCCGCAAGACATCCAAGCCACTCTGCTAGAATTTACTGCCACCACACTCTCAACCGCTCTGCTAGCGGGAATGAATCAAGGTGAAATTTATCTCTGCGGGGGCGGCGCACACAACACAGCGCTATTAAAACGGATAGGCGAGCTCATGCCTGGTTATTATGTCGGGGCTACGGCAGAAATCGGCATTGATCCCGATTGGCTCGAGGCAATGGCTTTCGCTTGGATGGCACAACAGACCTTAGACGGGATAGCGGTCGACACTTCGCCGTTCACTGGCGCGAAAAAACCTGTAATGCTTGGTGGGATTTATCCCAGCCCGACATCCGCGAGCTAGCTTTAAATCGAGAAGGAAGACCCGCATCCGCAGGTTGTTGTAGCCAAAGGGTTGTTTACAACGAAACGAGAACCCTCGAGGCCCTCGAGATAATCGACTTTAGAGCCAACCAGATACTGATAAGAAAGCGGGTCGACCAGCAGGCTGGCGCCCTTATTCTCGATAAGTGTGTCGTCGTCGGCTACTTCCTCGTCGAACGAGAAGCCATACTGAAACCCAGAGCAACCACCCCCCGTGACGAAAACCCGCAGCTTGAGCTGAGGATTACCCTCTTCGGTAATCAAGCTCTGAACCTTAGCTGCAGCGCTATCGGTTAGAGACATAATGGTTGGTGCTTGTGATTGAACAACAGACATCGTGGTTATCTTTCGCTAGTAATACAGGCTAAGGAGACAAATTGTTTGTGCGCGCAACAGATTCTGCGCACCGAGAGATTGTCGCAATAACCAAGCAAAGTAGTCAAGTATAGAGTGCTGCGTTACGGCGTATCGGAATTCGCCAGATCGAGCTGCTCTGCAGGTTTCGTATTGTCGCTGAGCCGGGGTGCGCCACCTTCTTCGGCGGTAATATGAACCAGCTTGCCATTCACCTCTGAGCCAAGAACCATCTCGATCATATTATAGTGTAGGTCACCTACAACAATGGCTTTGCTAGCGAGCTCGATATGTTTCGAGCAATGCACGTTACCCTGCACCAAGCCATTCACTACGGCCGAAGGCGCCTTGATCTCTCCTTCGACAGTGCCTTTTTCTGCCACGCGAACAATAGACTCACTCGCGTCCTCGGCAAATATAGACCCGCGCACGCGCCCTTCTATAATAAGCTCACCGCTAAAATGAATGTCCCCGATGACTTCGGTATCACGCGAAATCAGTGTGTGTGCGGGGCTGCTACTGCGCTTAACTGACGTCTCAGCGACGCTCGTATCGGTCTTTTTAAACATGGGTTCTCCACTCTTTTTGCATTGCTCACTATCTTACAACAATAGCGGGGTCATTTGCCCCACTCGAATTCTTGGTCGACTCTTTTCGCGACTGGCGCCTCTGCGACTGCGCTGATTTCAATTTTCTCCGGCACGAACCCGTCTGGCACGACTATTTCGCCTTCGACATTTTGAAAATACTTAAACCGCAGTCGAATAGCGTCCTCGTCTTGCTCTGAGGAGACCTCTCGAAGCGCCAAACGCTTCAAATGTCCGCTTTGACGCCCTGCTAGAGTGACGTTTACGCGCCCCTCAAGGTAGGTGTCACCGTCGGCATCTTGCTGGCGTAACACAAGTTTATACCGTTTCGTATTCGCCTTATCCGTTGGCGTGAGATCAAAGCGCGATATCATTAATCCAGTGCTGCCTGTCTGTTCAGAGACAACCTGCCGATAATATTGCACGTCAGACTCAAGCTCTGCTAGGCGATGCTGCAATGCATTGAGCTCGCCACTGACCTCTTGCGCAGCCCTTTGGTCGACTTCTCCCTCACGCTGCGCCAGCGCGATGCGCCGCCTAAGCTCTTCGTTCTCGGCAGAAACGGCTTGCAGCATAGCGTCAAGCTCACCGCGTGCCATGAGTTCGACGCTCTGGGCATCGACCCCGCGCGTAAATCCATAATAAGCGCCGCCTACTGTAGACACCAAAACACACAAACCGATGGCAGCCCCAATCACCAAGCGTCGAATGGGCCTGTGCGGCACAACAATCATTCGTTCTTGTTTACTGCCTTTAACTACATTGGGCATTGCTGTTTTCTCTTAATAGCATCGATGACCGGCGCTCGACTTAAACAGTAGATTGGGAATCGCTGGACGACGATTAGGGCATTAATGCAATTCCACACAGCCCCTGTGTTTCGGGAAGCCCGAACATCAGATTCATATTTTGGACTGCCTGCCCCGAGGCACCTTTAACCAAATTGTCTTCGGCAGCGATCACGATAGCCGTATGTGTTTCGGCGTTGTAGCGTACCGAGATCTCGCAGCGATTCGAGCCTCGCACATCTCGCGTGGCGGGAAGCTGACCCTGCGGGAGAACTTCGACAAAAGGCTCGTTGGCAAAGCGCATTTCGTAAATCCGCTGCAAGCTTTCATTAGACGCCTCGATCCCTGGCTTCAGAGGCGCATAAAGCGTTGCCAGAATACCGCGGATCATAGGAGTAAGATGAGGCACAAACATTAAGCCAACATCGGCACCAGCGGCTGCCTGCAAACCCTGCTTAATTTCTGGCAAGTGGCGATGTCCTTCTACTCCATAGGCCGCAATTGAATCAGCAGATTCACTGAACAAACTCCCGACGGCTGCCTTACGGCCTGCGCCACTCACCCCAGATTTAGCGTCAGCGATTAACCTATCAAGACTCGCCATACCCTCTTCGAGCAGTGGCAGAAATCCAAGCTGAACCGCAGTGGGGTAGCACCCTGGCACGGCGATTAAACGTGCGCTAGGGATAGCGTCGCGATTAACCTCAGGCAACCCATAGACAGCACCGGCGACAAGCTCGGGACAAGCATGAGCAACACCGTACCAGCTCTCCCAGGTTGGAATATCCTTTATGCGAAAGTCAGCAGACAAATCGATTACCCGGGCACCAAGGGCGAGGAGTTCTGGGACAGTATGCATAGCAACTGCGTGAGGTGTTGCAAAAAAGACAACATCGCAGGCGCCAAGCGCTCGAGAGTCTGGCGCGCTAAACGGCAGCGCTAGGTGGCCACGAAGACTCGGAAATAGATCCGCAACCAACGTGCCCTCAAGCTCGCGCGATGTAACCACGGTAATATCTATCTCGTCTCGCGGCGCTAATAACCTCAGCAGCTCGACTCCTGTGTAGCCCGTTGCGCCAACAATTCCTACCTTAATCACTCGCTATCACCTCTGTAACCGCCGCGGCGGCCTCGTTTTATTGTCCTCGGTCTTTGGACTCAGCTGACCATATTACACCCGCTGACCATCAGCGTCATAATCGAGCTCCAGCGAGGCGTGTTACCCGCGAATCCCAAGCGCGCTCTGTGGTAGACTTAATGCCTAATTTGACTGCGCAAATAAGGATTCGTTGCATAGATTCCACGTCTGCGCGGGCAATAAATTCAGGCACTAAGAGATTTTTCGATGTTGTGGATCAAGGCTTTTCATATCATGGCGGTAATCACGTGGTTTAGCGCCATCTTTTATCTTCCCCGCCTCTTCGTCTACCACGCGATGAGCGATGATCAGGTAAGCAAAGACCGATTCAGTATCATGGAATCTAAATTGTTTTGGGGCATTATGACGCCATCGGCTGTGGTTACGGTTGCCCTCGGCGCATGGCTTATTGCCGGCAGCCCGAGCTACTACCTCTCGGCGCCTTGGATGCACGCGAAACTCGGCCTCGTGGTCTTACTATTAATCTACCATGCAGTGTGTTGGCAATTTCTCGACAAACTAAAAACTAACAGCACCGTGCGTAGCCATAAATATTTCCGCGTGTTTAACGAAATCCCAATCTTCATGATGGTACCGATTGTTATTCTCGTTGTCGTCAAGCCCGTATTCGGCGCCTAACGCAATACAGACAAGAGCAAGCGTCGCCAACTGATAATTCCTGCAGCTAGTTGCTATTGGCGGGAGCAACAAGGAAAATGCACGGCTGTCTATTGCTGCCTGCGTGCGCTTACTCACAGTTGCCCGAGCCGCGTTCGCAGCAAACGCGCGTGAAACTTTGTCGCGCCGACTAGCGTAGTGAACCACTAACAGAAAACGCACAGCGCAAAGATCCAAAGCTTACGATAATTCCAGGCCCTGAAGGACCCCAAATGAACCACGCTAATTCTAAGTCGCTCTTCGACGCCGCGCAGAAAGTCATTCCTGGCGGCGTCAATTCACCTGTCCGCGCATTCCGCAGCGTCGGTGGCAACCCACTGTTTTTTAAAGGGGGCGAAGGCGCTTATTTAATAGACGCCGATGACAATCGCTATGTCGACTATGTTGGGGCTTGGGGACCGCTGATATTGGGTCATGGCAGCCCGCTCGTCGTTGACGCGCTGCGCAAGCAGCTAGATCAGGGCATCGGCTATGGTGCGTCTACCGAAGCTGAGATTACTATCGCGACGAAAATCGTCGATATCGTCCCCTCAATAGAGAAAGTGCGGCTGACCACGTCGGGTACCGAAGCGACCATGAGCGCAATTCGCGTCGCGCGTGGCTATACCGGACGCGATGCAATTGTAAAATTTGAAGGGTGCTATCACGGCCATGCTGACGGCCTGCTAGTGAAAGCCGGCTCGGGTGCTCTCACGCTTGGCGAGCCCGACTCGCTCGGCGTTCCCAAGGCTTACACAGACCTCACCCATGTGCTGCCCTACAACGACGCGCAGGCGGTCGAGGATTTTTTTGCCAAGCATGGCGACAGCATCGCGTGCCTGATCGTTGAACCTATTGCTGGAAACATGAATCTTGTCCCGCCAGTCCCTGGGTTTCTCGAAACACTGCGCGCGGTCTGCGATAAACACGGCACCGTGCTGATATTCGACGAAGTGATGACCGGTTTCCGTGTCGCTCGCGGCGGCGCGCAGGAAGTCTACGGCGTGACTCCCGATATGACCTGCCTTGGCAAAGTGATTGGTGGCGGACTCCCCGTTGGCGCTTTTGGCGGCCGCACCGATATTATGAACATGATTGCGCCGCTCGGCGCGGTGTATCAAGCGGGCACTTTATCGGGTAGCCCTCTCGCCGTAGCCGCCGGTATTTGCATGCTCGACGCTATCTCACAGCCCGGTTTCTACGAAGACCTCGGCGCTCGCGCCGAACAGTTAATGACGGGGCTCAAGGCATGCGCCGCAGCAGCAGGTATTCCTTTCACTACCAATCAAGTCGGCGGAATGTTCGGCTGCTTTTTTAGCGAAGAGGACACTGTGACGAATTTCGCTCAGGTTATGGCCTGCAATTCAGACCATTTCCAGCGTTACTTCCACCTCATGCTCGATGGCGGCGTTTATCTCGCGCCCTCCGCGTTTGAAGCAGGATTCATCTCGATCGTCCACGGCGATGCTGAGCTCGCCGCCACGCTCGCTGCCGCCGAAAACGCGTTTGCCGCCCTCGCTAGCTAACGCAGCTACCCAAGGAATTTGCTGAATGTCTCACGATAAAAAATACGATGTTTATGCCGTGGGCAATGCCCTCGTCGACAAGGAATTCGAGGTCAGCGACGCCTTCTTCGACTCGCATAGTATAGAGAAGGGATTAATGACGCTGGTCGAAGGTGATGAGCAGGCCAAACTCGTTGAGTTATTGATGGCAGAGCACGGACTTAAGAAGCGCGCCGGTGGCGGCTCTGCTGCCAACACGCTTTATGCGCTCAGCCAGTTCGGAGGCCGCGCCTATTACTCCTGCAAACTGGGAAACGATGAGACTGGCGACTTCTTTCTTTCGCAGCTTGGCGATCAGAACATCGAGACCAACACCGAAAGCCAACGTGCCGAAGGCGCCAGTGGTCGCTGTGTCGTCATGATCAGTCCCGATGCGGAACGGACCATGCATACTCACCTCGGGGTGTCGGGATCGATTGATAGTTCAGACCTAGACCTAAGTGCCGCAGACCGTTCGAAATACATCTACCTCGAAGGTTATTTAGTGACTTCGCCGAGCGCGCGCGCTGCCATTATCGAACTCAAGCGCTATGCCGAAAGCCAAGGCGTCAGTACCGCAATGACCTTTTCGGACCCCTCGATGCTCGAATACTTCCGCGACAATATCAATGAAGTGCTTGGCACCGGAGTCGATCTCTTATTCTGCAACGAGCGAGAATTGGGCCTGTGGGCGCAGACAGATGATTTTGAAGCTGCCTTTACGAAAGCTCAAGGTTTCGCAAAGAAGCTCGTCGTTACCCTCGGCGCCAAAGGTGCGTTGTTATTCGATGGCGATCGCCGCATCCCCATAGCCCCCAATGCCGTCAATGCGATCGATACAAATGGTGCGGGCGACATGTTCGCCGGCGCGTTTTTGTATGGCATCACCAATGGAATGGACTTCGAGGCGGCTGGAAATTTAGCGTCTCTCGCCTCGGCGCGGGTCGTGTCTAATTTCGGTCCAAGGCTCGCACCAGAAGAACACGCAGCGATACTCGGCTAGCCACGCAGTTCGTCAATAAAACTCTTCACGCCGTCAAAGAATGACGTACGTTTAGGCGACTGCTTTTTACCTTCGCCTTCTTGAATAGTCTGAAATTCTTCCAAAATCTCTTTCTGCCGCTTAGTTAAATGCACAGGCGTCTCGACCACGACACGGCAAAGCAAATCGCCGACATTGCCACCACGAACAGGCTTTATGCCTTTGCCGCGCAATCTAAACAATTTTCCGGTTTGAGTTTCGACAGGTATCTTAAGCTTCACTCGACCATCTAGCGTCGGTACTTCTAGCTCGCCGCCGAGGGCTGCATCACCAAAGCTTATGGGGATCTCACAGAATAAATCTGCGCCCTCTCGCTCAAATATTTTATGCGGCTGCACGTTCATCTCAACGTACAAATCGCCTGGCGGCCCACCGTGCTCGCCGGCTTGACCCTCGCCTGTGAGGCGTATGCGATCGCTCGTATCAACACCTGCTGGCACTTTAACCGACAGCGTTTTGTTTTCACGAACCGCTCCGCGCCCATGACAGGTATTGCAAGGATCTTTAATCTGTTTGCCTGCGCCCTGACAACGCGGACACGTTTGCTGCACAGAGAAAAACCCCTGTTGCATGCGAACCTGCCCATGGCCGCCACAGGTTGTGCAGTCGATAGGCTGCGAGCCTTTCTTAGCACCAGAACCGTCACAGGTCTCGCACGTTACAGTCGTAGGAATCTGTATTTTAACCGTCGTTCCACGTACCGCGTCTTCTAAGCTGAGGTCGAGGTTGTAGCGAAGATCCGCCCCCTTACGCACGTGGCTTCTACCGCCGCCTCCGCGCCCTCCGCCAAATATGTCGCCGAAAATATCGCCAAACATATCGCCAAAGTCTGCGCCGCCTGCACTCGTCTGACCGTCAACGCCCGCATGACCATACTGGTCATAGCGGGCGCGTTTGTCTTTGTCGGACAACACTTCGAAGGCCTCATTGGCCTCCTTGAAAATGTTTTCCGCATCGGGGTTATCAGGGTTTCGGTCGGGATGATTTTTCATCGCGACGCGGCGATAGGCCTTTTTCAAAGCGGCCGCGTCTGCCCCCCTCTCTACACCCAGCACCTCATAGTAGTCACGTTTTGACATAAAACTCTCAGTTGTTAAGGATTACTTATCCTTTTCTTCGTCCTTAACTTCTTCGAACTCGGCGTCTACGGCGTCGTCTTCTCCGCCAGCGTCGGCTGCATTCTCTGCACCTTCGGCTGCCGCGGCATCGGCATACATCTTCTGCGCTAGCGCAGACGAGGCTTCTGTTAATGCTGTGGTCTTCGCCTCGATCGCGTCTTTATCATCGCCTTTGAGCGCTTCTTCGAGTTCGGCGATTGCCGTATTGATTGCCTCTTTCTCTTCGTCAGTTGCTTTGTCGCCAGCTTCTTCAACAGTCTTCTTAGTCGCATGAATCATGCCGTCGGCTGTATTGCGAACCGTGACCATTTCTTCAAACTTCTTGTCGTCTGCTGAGTTCGCCTCGGCGTCTTTGATCATCTGATCGATCTCTTCGTCCGACAGTCCGCTGGATGCCTTGATCACAATAGACTGCTCTTTACCTGTCGCTTTGTCTTTCGCGGACACGTTAAGAATACCGTTCGCATCGAGGTCGAATGCGACTTCGATCTGGGGCATGCCGCGCGGCGAAGGAGGAATGTCCGACAAGTCGAAACGACCAAGCGACTTATTCTGCGCCGCTTGCTTACGCTCGCCTTGCACCACGTGAATAGTCACGGCAGTTTGATTATCGTCTGCGGTAGAGAAAACCTGCGTCTTCTTGGTTGGGATAGTCGTGTTCTTCTCGATCAGCGTGCTCGCAACACCGCCCATGGTTTCGATACCAAGCGAAAGTGGTGTGACATCGAGAAGCAAAACGTCAGTGACGTCACCAGACAAAACTGCCGCCTGAATTGCCGCGCCAACCGCTACCGCTTCGTCTGGGTTCACGTCTCGGCGTGGCTCTTTTCCGAAGAACTCTGTGACGCGTTTCTGCACGAGAGGCATGCGGGTCTGGCCACCAACTAGAATGACATCGTCGATACCATCGATTTGAAGATCGGCATCCGCGAGGGCAAGCTTCAATGGCTCGAGCGTACGCTCGACTAGGTCTTCAACGAGCGCTTCAAATTTCGCCCGTGTTAACTTTTGCACCAAGTGCTTAGGTCCGCTTGCATCGGCGGTAATGTAAGGAAGATTCACCTCAGTAGACTGCGATGAAGAAAGTTCGATCTTCGCCTTCTCTGCCGCCTCTTTTAAGCGCTGCAACGCGAGTGGATCGTTGTGCAAATCCATACCCGACGATTTCTTAAACTCGTCTGCTAGATAATCGATTAGACGCAGATCGAAATCTTCACCGCCAAGGAACGTATCACCATTCGTCGACAATACTTCGAATGTGTGTTCGCCATCGGTTTCTGCAATTTCGATAATCGAGATATCGAACGTACCGCCGCCGAGGTCGTAAACCGCGATAGTAGAATCGCCCGCCTTCTTGTCCATACCGTAGGCAAGCGCCGCCGCAGTTGGCTCGTTGATAATGCGCTTCACGTCGAGACCAGCAATGCGGCCCGCATCTTTAGTCGCCTGACGCTGGGCATCGTTAAAGTAGGCAGGCACCGTGACAACCGCTTCGGTTACCGGCTCGCCCAAGAAGTCTTCGGCGGTCTTTTTCATCTTCATCAAGGTTTGGGCTGAAATTTGAGGAGGCGACATTTTCTCGCCATTTATCTCAACCCACGCGTCGCCATTGTCTGCCTTCACGATCTTGTAAGGCACCATTTTGATGTCTTTTTGAACAACATCGTCATTGAACTGACGACCGATCAAGCGCTTGATCGCGAACAGCGTGTTGTTCGGGTTAGTAACGGCTTGGCGCTTAGCAGGTTGCCCAACTAATATCTCGCCATCGCTCGCATACGCGATGATCGAAGGGGTGGTGCGATCGCCTTCGGCGTTCTCGATTACTTTCGCTTCGCCACCGTCCATCACTGCCACGCAGGAGTTAGTAGTGCCGAGGTCAATTCCTATTATCTTACCCATCTTTATTCTCCATTTATCCGGCAGCTTCGCTGGCGGTCTTTAAGTCTGTCTTGGTAGTAAATATTGGCGCAAACGCTGAGATTTCAAGACGCACGGCTCACATCTTTCTGTTCAATCCCTATTTCGACACCATGACCATCGCCGGCCTAATCACCCTGCCATGCAGCGTGTAACCCTTCTGCATCACCGCGATAACCGAATTGGGCTCCGCATCTGGGCTTTCCTGTATCGACATCGCCTGATGGAGCTGCGGGTCGAAAGGCTCGCCAAGCGGGTCAACCGCCTCGATGTTGAAGCGCTTAAAGCAATCCATAAACCCTTTCAATGTGAGTTCGACGCCTTCTTTAATCGCCTGAACCGCCTCATCTTCGCTCGCCTCGGCAGCAGCCGCAGACCGCTCGAGGTTGTCCATTACTGCGAGAAGCTCAGTACTAAACTTCTCCTGTCCAAACTTATGCGCCTTCTCAATATCTTGCTCGGTGCGTCGACGCAGATTCTGCATTTCGGCTTGCACTCGCAAAAGTTCATCTCGCGCCATTCCAGCCGCTGCTTCGGCAGCCTCTAGCTGCTCTTGTAAAAGGCTCATTTCGTCGGCCGGTTGCTCGCCCTCGGGCGCATCTTGTGCGTTGGCAACGCTCGCGTCTTCCGTCGCTAATTCTGGACTCGCTTCATTTTCGACCTGGTCTTGATCGGGGTTCTGATCGCTCATAGCTTCCTCTCGTAATTCCCTTAGTTATTAGCTGCTTGCAGCCTATCTTGCAGCCTATAAAGAGGCGTTCGAGGCCGTCGCTCCTAGCATCGGAGCCCCGACAACGCATTCGATTGCTCGTATATGGGGTCGCCTTCGTCGCTTTCAACTCCCGCGACACCTTAAAGTACGCGACTTCAATAGCAAGATTTAGTGCATACAGCACTCACCATCACCTATACTTCGTTGCGTTAACTCCATCAATTCGTGATCGCGGAAACTGATCTATGCTCTTGCAGCTAGCCATCCAAAACTACGCCACCGTCGATAGCCTCGAGATAGAATTTGGCCCAGGAATGTCCGCAATTAGCGGTGAGACCGGCGCAGGCAAATCAATCATGCTAGGCGGCCTGGGGTTAACCCTGGGAGATCGAGCCGACAAGAGCATTGTGCGCAGCGGTGCAAGTAAGGCCGAAATCAGCGCTTTGTTCGACATCGCCGCCATTGAGCCTGCTATAGCCTGGCTAACGACGCACGAACTGACCGATGATAACGAGCCTGATCGCTGCATATTGCGCCGCGTTGTTGGCGAAGACGGCAGGTCGAAGGGCTTTATCAACGGCTCGCCTGCAACGCTCGGCGACATGAAAACCTTCGGCGAAATGCTGATCGATATCCACAGCCAACACGAGCATCAATCTCTCTTGCAGCGCACAACACACCAGCGCCTGTTAGATGAATACTGTGTCGACGCGGCGGCTGCGCAGTCTCTCGCCGCTGCATACAAACTCTGGCTTAAGAACAAACAGTTAATCGAGCAGCTCAGCGAGCGCAGCGAAGACGGCTCGGCGCAGATTCAATTGCTCAGCTATCAGCTAAGCGAGCTAGATGAGCTTGCGTTGGGGGAGGATGAACTCGAGAGCCTCGAGGCTGAGTTCAAACAGCTTAGCAATGCCGATGAAACTATCGCCTCGGCTCAAGCCGCATTAGACTGCTGCGCCGGCGATGGTGAAGGTAACGCGGGCGACCTGCTCGCCAAGGCCAAAGGAATACTCGCGGCCCTGCAGGGCAAGGGCGCCAGGTTAAGCAATGCGGCGACGTTGATTGACTCTGCGTCGATTCAGCTCGACGAAGCGATTGATGACCTGCGCTTTTTTGTCGATGGATTCGAAGCCAATCCGCAGCGCCTCGAACAGGTAAACCAGCGCCTCAGCGACATCTATGCGCTCGCGCGCAAACATCGCGTTAAGCCACAAGAGTTGCTCGGGCTTACCGACAACATGCGCGCTCAACTGCAAAGCATCGAAAACAGTGACGAAGAATTAGCACAGCTGAAAGCAGCAGATTCGACTCTTCGCGCTGAGTTCAAAAAAGTGGCAGCAAAGGTTAGTCAGCAGCGTAAAGCCGGCGCAGTCAAACTTGCCGAGCAGGTGGATGAGCAGCTGCAGAGTCTGGGCATGCCACACGCACGGCTTGAGGTCGCACTTACACCCAATGCCTCCGATAAGCCAAGCGCGAGTGGCGTCGAAACTATCGAATTTCTCGTAAGTACGAACCCAGGCCAAAGCGCCAAGCCGCTGATTAAGATCGCCTCTGGTGGCGAACTCTCGCGCATAAGCCTCGCCATTCAGGTAATCACAGCGCAAACCTCACGCACGCCAAGTTTGGTATTCGACGAGGTAGACGTTGGCATTGGCGGCGGTGTTGCAAAGATCGTTGGAGAATTGCTGCGCAGGCTCGGAGAATCGAGTCAGGTACTCTGTGTGACGCATCAGGCGCAGGTTGCCGGTCAGGGTCATAGCCATTATTTTGTGAGCAAGTCGGTGCAGGCGAGTGGCGACTCAACACTGACCCGAATCGATAAATTGGACGACGATAGCCGCCTAAAAGAAGTCGCTCGCATGCTGGGTGGCGACGACTGCAGCGCCGAATCAGTGGCGCACGCTAAACAAATGATGGCGCCGTCTAATTTGGCCAAGCCAAGTCAAAGCCTTAAAAACCAGCCCAGTTCTCTTAAAGCCAAGCCAAAAGCCAAGCCAAAAGCCAAACCAAAGAAGACGCGATGACATTGGCTTAAGCCGCGGCTAGCTCTGACAGGCCTTGCAAAGCCCGTATAAATAGAGGCTGTGGTCGGTTATCTTAAACTCGTATTTACGCGCGATCTTCTCTTGCTGCTCTTCGATCACTTCGTCGTAAAATTCCTGCACCTGACCGCATTTATTGCAGACGATATGGTCGTGGTGATGTTCGGTACTCAGCTCGAATACCGATGTGCCGCCCTCGAAGTGGTGCCGGGTAACAAGTCCCGCTGCCTCAAATTGAGTTAGTACTCTGTAGACCGTGGCCAGACCCGTGTCTTCATTAGCTTCGAGCAGCATCTTATACACGTCTTCTGCAGAAACGTGTTTTGTTTCGGAACTCTCGAGCATTTGGAGGATCTTTACCCTCGGGTGAGTTACCTTGAGTCCGGCATCGCGAAGTTCTTGATTCTCTGAGCTCATGTTTACCCTTTAGGTCTAATGGCGGCATTATGCCTAGGTTAACTCTGCACCGCGGTTCGTGCTGACCGCGCAATTGGGTTACCATTATGCCCCTAAGCCGGACCAACGGCAAAACAAGGAACGACCCTTCACTCATGCGCATATTAAAATCTTGGCTCGCTATCGCTTCTTTCGTAGTACTTAGCAGCTGTAACAACATCGGATCGATGGATTTCCCAGGTGTTTACAAAATTTCGATCCCGCAGGGAAATATCATCACTCAGGAGATGGTCGACCAGCTCCGCCCAGGAATGACCAAACGTCAGGTCATTTTCGTGATGGGAACTCCGTTAGTTCGCGACCCCTACCATCAGGACCGCTGGGACTATGTTTATAACTTTCAGCCAGGCGGAGGCGAGCGCGGAGGCGAGCGCCTTTCAGTCCTTTTCCAAGATGATCAGCTTTTAGAAATTTCTGGAGATTTCAAGCCGACTGAGACTGACGGTTAGTGGCATTAGCCCGATAGATAAGGTGACCTGGGCAGGAAAGCTATCCTCAAGGGCATGCCTTCAACTCTGCCCTAAAACGATTTCTAGAGATCTTTCTCTGCAGATAATTTCCCAATCACGGCTATATCCTCACCCTTGTTGATGGGTGGGGTAACAATAAATACTAGAAGTACACCTGACTCTGATGCCGTTATCGTCTCCAATTCGTTTCCATGATAATCAGAAATCACTCCGAGGCGAGTACCCGCGTTTATATAATCTCCCGTTTTCACCAGAGAGTCTGGACTCCAAATACCATTATGGCCGCTTTTGAGACGAACGCGATCTCTAATGAACAACGGGTTTTCGCTTGACTCCGGAGAACCAACGATCATTTCTAACTCACGCATGACATTTATTACACCCACGGTAATCGGGTCTAAGTACTGACCATCAATTAAGCCGCGCTCACCTGACTCAACATCTATGGCCGGGATTCCAAGTGTTACAGCCTGAGAGCTAGTGTAAATGGCATCTTCAACTGAATCATAGGATCCTGAAAACAAAACGATCGTTTCTAGCCCAAAGGCAATCGCCATTCTTCGCGATAGGCGGATTACTTCCTCCCCTCCAGCCTCGGCATAGTAAGCGCTATAGGACGGCCGCAGACTTTCGTTTCCATCACCTGCATGGATATCAATGACAAAATCAGAGCGTTTTATTATCTGCTGAGTAAGGACGAAGGCTATCCGTTCGGTAACGGACCCATTTAAACTTCCTGGAAAAGATCTATTTAGATTTTTAAGATCATTCGGGCCGAAGTATATAGTCCTGCCCGCGAATGCAGGAAGATTCGCGATATGGACAATGACAATCGTACCGGTTAGATGCATTGGATCGATCTGTGCCGCCAAATCACGCATAGCGAGAATTGGTGCGTACTCTGATCCGTGTATCCCTGCAATTAACGTAAGAGTTGGGCCACTATATGCTCCATTGTGAACTGTAATCGGAATCTTTGATTCAATTTCATCATCCCCAGCTGGCACACTAATTGAGCCGCGATACGTCTCACCAGCTTGGACAATTACATCACTGATAGAAAATGCGGAATTCGCTTCTTTTCCCTGAACCTGAGCCATGCTTGCCAGTACTAAAAGCGTAAAACCTAGCATTTTTTGCGACACACCTATCCCAGCCCTCATATTTTCTCCTCATGACATTTATTTTCCACGCAATAACTAAAATTTTTACCGAGGATTATCGCTAGAATTGAAGTTCCTAACAGCCTATGGCTGTTTCACTCGTTGAATCAAACGCGCCTTCGCCGACTACCGCGATAAATGAAAGCAGCATTAGACTAACAAAACCCAACAGCACCAACTCAGTACGGCAAAGTCTTAAAAAGCCAATACCTAACGCGCTAGCACTCAAAGGAATAATTAAGAATGGACGAAATATAATGTTTTATTTTTACAAGAGCGTGTTCAACGCAGGCACTAGAACGGCTAAGAGAGGCGTTAGTGGACAATACTGCGCACAAGCGAAGGAAAAAATGACGATTTTTCTAAATCATATTTCCACACATATTACGAAAAATTTTTAGCCCTTAGTTCTACTAAAATTCATATACAAAATTTGCGACTTTAGAATTGAATCCAAAAATAATTTATTAATGAAGAAAGATAAATTTTTTTGCTCAACCAGAAATCTAAGAATAATATAATTAAGTTGCTTTAAATCAATATCTAAATAGCCTGCAAATTTACTTTTCTAATTAAAGTTTAGCTGGCGGTGACTCAAAAAATTTCCACCAGCTAAGACTTTTAATTACTTGTCAAATTCAATACTCAAACCTCAAACCTAACGTCACTCCCCGACCGAATTCAGGTGAATAATTCTTTAAGAATGAAGTGTGATTCCTAATTTGCTCGTTCAACAAATTATCACCACGCAAAAACATTTTGACTTCTGAATCGGTTCCGACAGAAAGATGATAATCCGCATATAAAGACACTAGGGTGTAACCATCTGTCTCCAGCTCAAGTCGACTCACATCGCTTTGTCTGTTGAACCGCGTAACATGTAGATGGGTGCTCCAATTATTACCAAAAAATCTCAGTTCAGTACCAATTTTTGATGTTGGAATACGAGGGAGATTGCCGCCCGTGTTCAATTCAGCGGACACCATATCACCAAAGAAACCCATTTCAGCGTTGTATCTGTCATTACTCGCTAGAGTAAAGTTCACCTCGGCTTCCAGCCCTGTAAAGATAACATCCCTCTGCGTATAAGAGGCAATAGGCGACTCTTCATGCTCTTCGCCGGTGATATCCAAATAGATATAATTATCGACTTCATTTCTGTAGGCATTGAATTCGCCAGTGACGGCACCAGAGTTAACCCGATAACTCATCTCGATGTTTGTAGATTGTTCAGTTTCGAGATTTGGATTGCCAATTTCAAATAGCCCTGTTGCTGCATGAAGTACAAATTTCTCGTCATCCGCATGAGAATTGCAAGTATCGAGAGATACATTAGAGAATAATTCCTCAACCGATGGCGCACGCTCTGAACTTGCTAGGGAGAGCATGATGTTACTGCGATCGTTTATGTCATATAAACCACTCGCACTCACGCTTGTGACATCATCGTCATAACCGCAGCGCGCCGGACTTACTTTGGCAGACTCAACCCTAAATCCGAGCTCGCCGGTAAAATCATCAATCTGATACCGCTCAACTCCGAACAATCCGACGTTACTGATATCTGAAGCAGCAATAAAAGCTTCCTCTCCAGTGGCACTAAACTCGGACTCAGCCATTTGAACGCCATAAACTCCAGACCAATTACCGGTCGGCGTTCGAGTCAACGTAAATCGTGAATTTATCCCGTCATTTTTGAAGAGCGTGCCTACCTCTGCCCCTCCATCTTCGAAAAATTCAATTTCACTATGCTCGTACTCAGAGATGCCAACAGAACCCCGAATGCTCTGTATCCAAGAGTTTTGAAATCTATACTCGCCCTTAAAATCATAGCGTGTTTGATCTAGAGCAAGCCGCACAAACTCGACTTCCTCACCACCATGATCGTCATGATCTTCGTCATGATCTTCGTCATGATCTTCGTCGTGATCTTCGTCGTGATCTTCGTCGTGATCTTCGTCGTGATCTTCGTGACCAGCATGGGAATGCGTGCCAGGTGGAAGGCCGTATCCTGACTCAAAAGTGTTGTATGAAAATCCAAAAAATCCCTGATCACCCACGAAAGAAAAGCCAGCGGTACCACCCTCAGCCTCACCGTTAGAGTTACCAATAAATCCATTTGTGTTGGGAACCTCTTCTTCATGGTCGTCATGGTCCTCCTCATGATCGTCATGATCTTCTTCATGATCGTCATGATCGTCATGATCTTCTTCATGATCGTCATGATCATCGCCCATAAAGGAATGCGTAAGCTCCTCAAGCCGCTCAACTGCATCCTCATCGATCGCAAAGCCATCGATTTTTACGTTTTCATTCTCTCTAGTAAAATAATCTAAGTGAACTCCAAAATTACCAATAGAGCCATCGAAACGGAGAACCGTCTTATCTTCTCGACTGACTGAATTATAATTTTGTTCTATTTGAAAATTAGTCTCATCAGTCAATTCTTCGGGGATACGGTTATCAATGACATTGATTACCCCACCGATTGCACCGGAACCATACAATAAGGTAGACGGGCCTCGTACGATCTCCAGACGATCTGCTAACAAAGGCTCAGTCGCATTGGCATGATCAGGGCTTAGGCTCGAGGCGTCAGTAATTGAAATACTGTTCTGCAAGACTGCTACCCTATTGCCGGTTTGTCCACGCAGTACTGGCTGCCCGACACCGACGCCAAAAGACGCGTTATGGACACCAAGTTCATTCTTGAGTGTATCCCCGAGTGAGTTGGTAACTTTTTCCCTCAATTCTTCACCCGAAAGCACCGTTATGGGCAGCATTGTTTCTGCCCGAGTGCCCGAGAATGCTCCGGTAATGATAATTTCTTCTATACGTTCTTCTTCATGCAGCGGCCTTGATTCTTGAGCGCCAGCGAGAAAAGATGTCGAGGCGAGGGCTACTGCAATGGCAATCCGAGTAGGGTATACAATTCTCATGCTAAAAAACTCCGATGAATTCCAAGTTAATACTAAAAATATTGCTTATTAAGTAATCAGCCCAGGGCGAATTCCCCTTACGTGGCTAATAATTCTGAGCGAAGTGAGTCGTAAGGTGGAGCTCGTATGTCTATTCTTAATGAAGCCTTCTTTCTCGGAGCAGAATGACTGCCGCTTAACTTTCTTAAAGGTAAAATGCGTGCCGAACCATTAAAGGAAACGGCTGAGACAGCATCGCTTTTATTATTTTTAGGGCAAAAATCACAGTCAGCGTGAACGCCGTACTTAGCACTATGACTATGAGTTAAAGCTGCCACTTGTGTGGCAACGAGAAGGGCACACGAAAGAACCAAGGTTGGAAATAACCACCTAAATCCCTTGGAAGACCGCGACCATGAAGGGCCGACTAGAATCGACTGTTTAGCCAAATCAAATCACTCACGCAAATTTCTATAACTTATTTATGCCTGCTGACGGGCGCCTATATAACTCTGCAGTTACAAATCCGGCTCCTACAACATGTTTCATGAGAAATTAAGCGAGTGGGGGTGCTCTAACTCGAGCTTTGTAGATACGCGCGACTTGCGCATCCAGGGGTAGACCGTCAAGCGCGGTCGTTATTACTTTGAAAATCGGCATATGTACCGAATTCGCGAGAACGTGGTCGTCTAGGTTGATGTTGAGGCAGATAGTGCAGTCGGCGCTTAAATCAAGGTTTTTATCATGGCCGTGCGATTTTTCTGCGACCTGCGCGAAAAGAAATAAGGCGCACAGCGCTACCACGCCCGCTGATGGGAGATGAAAGCTCAGTGATTGAGCGCGCACGGTCTGAAGAATTTTTCTCGACAACATATTCCTACTAGTTTCACACAGATTGCTAAAATGTCAATACGCTCAAGCTTAACCATATAAGCGTGATGCTTTGTCTTTCAGCTTGTCTCTTCGCTCTTTAACACAATATCAGTAGTTTCGTTCCTTTACTCAACTCTCACTTTAGAGTGCCCAATGTCTACAGCAACTCCGCGAACGCAGCCAATGAATCGACCCCAACGATGTCCTGTGCCAATAAGTAGAGGTCATGGCGAGGCAAGTGAGGAAGCGCGTTGTTTAATATATGCAGATGCGCTTGCTCTTGCTCATAACGAGCTAGCATAAAATCACCACCATCGGCCGGCGATCGCTTGTTAATCACAAGGCCAGCAACATTAACATGAGCGGCTTTAAGCTGGGCATAAAGCTCGATGGACTCAAGAACGGGAAGCCGCTCGGCGGCAAGAACGATGACAAAAGCGGTTGTCTCTTGATTGCTTAATTGGTCGCGCAGCCCAGTAAACCTTAGTTTGCGACGATGTAAGATTCCCCGAATTCCAGACTCACGCATCTTCTCGGCGTCTTGCGAATCGGCACTAAATGTTTTTTCTTCCATCGACGAATCACGACCCAGATCGCGTACAACCTGCGCGAAACTGTCTGCCTTTTCTTGCCTTTTGATGAGTCCCTCTGTCCATGCTGACATCATCTCCGGCAGCGCCATCAGCCGCGCAGTATGCCCCGATGGCGCCGTATCAAATACGATGAGGTCATAGTCTTTAACGCCCTGTTCGACAACCTCGGCGATGCGCTCCATCAGGGCCGCCTCCTGCATGCCGGGTGCGTCTTTCGATAGCGCCATGTGCTTGTCGACCTCTCCACGCAGGTGAACCGGCATCAGTTTGTGCAGCGAAGACGTAATTTCTTTGAGATGCAGCCGCACTGTCTCGTCAGGATCCAATTCGAGCCCGTCGAGGCCAGGCGCGAGGCGCACAGGCTTGGACCCGATAGCGCGATCGAAAAGATGCCCGAGATTGTGTGCGGGATCTGTCGACACAAGCAGCACTTTGCCCCCGGCCTGCGCACGCGCAAGCGCGGTCGCTGCCGACACAGTTGTCTTGCCAACGCCACCCTTGCCGCCGAAGAAAAGTATTTTTTTGGTCTGTGCGAGTGCTAACAACAATGGACATGATCCAGTGGCGACCGTTCCATGCCCATACGAATATGCCAGTCATGAAAGCGGTCGTAGACGATTGGGAGCAGCTCCATCGTGTAGAAAGCGGCGGGGTTAGGAATGCCGAGCGTCTCGGCAAAAATGAGCAGCATAAAAAGATCTTCTTCGTCGCGCTGCGCGCGGGCGAAAGAGCGTCTATAAGGCGTCACATAAAATTCATGCAGCCCCCCTTCAACCCGCGCGAGAATATCGCGCAACGCGTCGAGTGCTTTTGCTTTATTGCTTTTCTCTGAATCTGTCATCGCGCTGTCGAGTGCCTCCTAGGCCTGATGCTCGTCTTTACGCTGCTTGGCTGCCTGTTTCGCGGCCTCTTTCGCCGCCTCTTTGGCTAACCGTTTTTCCTCTGCTCGGGCGAGCCTCGCCTGCATCGGATCGATAGTAAGCGGCCTGTATATCTCAATTCTATCTAGGTTCTGAACCGAATACTCGTGAGGCAACGGCCGCCCCTTACCATCTAGAGGCTGTGAGAATATGCCAAGATCGAGATTGTCCATCTCGATCTCAGGAAAGTCTTTCACAATATTCGACAACCTCACGGCCTCCACCGCAGTGGTGCCTTGCTCAACGGTCAGCGTTACCAGTCTCTGCTTGGTTGGCGAGGCATATACAACCTCAACCTGAAATTCGTTGCTCTGCTTAGTGTCCATTGGCCAGTTCGAATGATAAGAAAAGATTTTGACTAACCGCACTATCTAACGCGATGAGTCTTAATATTGGCAAGGCTGCTAACCGTAGACCAACTTTGCACGATCTACTAACGCATCAACTAGACTATTCGCAGAACCACTGACCAATTTGCCCACAGCCTTATCAACAAGTGAGTATTTGAATTCGAAATCCATTTCGAAACTAACTTTACACGCGGCATCCGTCAGCGCATCGAATTGCCACACCGCAGAAAACTGGGAGAAATTACCTTCCTCTAGCTTCATCTCTATGCGACTCGGTGCACAAAGCGTGTTACGGGTAACGAAGGTTTGTGTGATTCCTGCCTTAGCCAGACTTAATTCGCCAACGAGTTCGGTGTCAGAAAGAGAGAGTATTCGAGCCGAGCGGCAGCCTTGCATAAACTGCGGATACTGTTCGATATCATTCACCAGATCGAACATCTGCTGCGCCGAATAGCCGATAAGCGCGCTGCGCGAAACTTGTGCCATAGCCGCTCGCCCGCTAAAGATAGATCTGAATGACGGTGCTGACGAAAACCGAGAACAGCACTAGAGGAATAATTGTCCCAAGCGCAAAATTCAAATACCGCTGCAGCAGCGAGCCTTCATAATTATCGTCGCCGATTATCAGCTCAGAGGTCAATCCGCTCATTTTCCAGCGGTAGGCAGTAAACAAACACACCGTAAACCCAACAAGCGGCAAGATGGTTTCATAGAACACATCATAGACCACGTCGAAAAATGATTTACTCAGGCCACCGTAGCTCGTAAACGAGGTGAAGAATTCGGACATGCCAAACGACAGCGTTGCAGGTATGGCAAAAAGTGTCAGCAGAACAGCCTGAGTCAGCACCGCCTTGCGGCGAGTCATTTTGAATTCGTCTATCCAATAGGAGATAGGAATCTCAATAATTGACACCAACGAGGTGAGCGCTGCAAAGAACACCAAAAGAAAAAATACGATAGCGACTATCGTCGCACCCAGATACCCGACGGCAGCTTGCATCGACAAAAAGATTTTAGGCAGAAATGAGAAAATAAGTCCGACGCTACTCGTCGATAGGTCGTCGGTATTGGTGTTGGGATCAAAGGCGAAAATAGCAGGCAAAATGAGTAAGCCGGCAAAGAAGGCGATACTGGTATCCATTACCGCTACCGTGCGCGCCGACCCAGGAATACTATCCTCACGGCTAAAGTACGAGCCGTAAGTGATCAAAATTCCCATACCCAATGAAAGCGAGAAAAACGCCTGACTTAACGCACCATTCACTGTCGACAGGCTCATTTTGGTAAAATCGGGAACGAGATAGTAGGCAATACCTGCGCTCGCCCCTTCGAGGGTTAGTACAAACAAAGTGAGTGCAACCAACATTACAGCGAGCGTCGGCATGAGTACTCGCGCTAGGCGTTCAATGCCGCCCTTTACGCCGCCCAAAAGAATCAAGAAGACTCCGACAAGGAGAACGATTGCATAGCCGAAGAGCGAAGGCGCGGCGACAATCTCGCCGAAAGTCTCTTCCTGCGAGAGCCGATCGAGGCCGCCGCCCGCAAGCTCTTTTAAATAGACGACGAGCCAGACAGTAATGACCGTATAGAACACAGCAATCATGAACGGTGTGATAATTGCCAGCATGCCTGTAAGTCGCCACTTAGCAGAGCCGCCTGAGATCGCGTCAAAAGCGCCTACCGGATTCCGCTTAGCGCGTCGGCCCATAGCGATTTCGGCCATCATCACGGGATAACAAATAAACGCGACGAAGAGCAGGTAGATGATGAGAAAGGCCGCGCCGCCGTTTTTAGACGCCATGACGGGAAAGGCAACCAAGTTGCCAAGACCCACGGCCGACCCCGCCGCCGCCAGAATAAAACCCAGTTTAGAGCTAAACTGCCCGCGTGCTTGCGACATGGAATCCTATTCCTTTTAAGACTGTTTTTCTTTTTCGCATGGCACTCAACAAGCACTGCGCGTGAGCGATCGATTCTATCAGCGGCACTAGTGCAGCACAACGCGGCAGCTAGGTGATTAACCTGCAAAATACCCCGCCGAAAAGCGTGACAGACGGGGCTGTTTCTGACAGTTTTAGCCTTGTAGAAAATTTCATATTAACGGCCTAAAAGAGCAAAAGCATGATTCACACTAGCCTACTCCCAGAAATCACTATTCCAGACACTTTATTAACGCCTTATGTACTCCAACGCGCAGAGCGGCTCGCCGACACTCCCGCGCTCGTCGATGGCGCCACGGGCAGAACACTTACCTACGCAGAATTCGCAGGTGCCGTGAAGGCCATGGCGGGCGGCCTTAAGGCGCGCGGCTTTGGTAAGGGCGATGTCCTTGCGATAATGGCGCCGAACGTTCCTGAGTACGCTGTCGCCTTTCATGGCACAGCGTGGGCGGGCGCCACAGTGACAACAATCAACCCAACCTATACCGCGCATGAAGTGCAGCACCAGCTAAAAGATTCTGGTGCGACTCTTCTGGTCACCGTCTCGATGTTCTTGCCCATAGCCAAAGAGGCCGTTGAGGGTACCTGCGTTACCGAAATCTTTACTATCGACCCCAGCGATGCCTCGCCAATGACCGCATTGATGGGCGAGCCACTGCTCGAACAGGTCGAGGTTTCACCTGACGACGTGGTGGCGCTGCCCTACTCGTCTGGCACTACAGGCCTGTCGAAGGGCGTGATGCTGACTCACCGTAATTTGGTCGCCAACCTCGTTCAGACCACTGCCGTGCTGGCAGTAGATGAGGGCGAAACCATGCTGTCTTTCCTGCCTTTCTTCCACATTTACGGCATGCAGGTTCTGATGAACAATGCGCTCGCGCAGGGCGGCAAAGTTGTCACCATGGCGCGTTTCGATCTCGAGCAATTCCTGCAGCTCGCGCAAGACCATCACGTAAAGCGCGCTTTCGTTGCGCCGCCAATTGTTCTGGCACTCGCTAAACACCCCCTGGTTGAGAAGTATGATCTCAGTAGCCTAGAGTCTGTCTTCAGCGGCGCCGCGCCTCTTGGAGCAGAATTAGCAGAGGAGGCCGCGGCCAGACTAGGCTGCGAGGTAGTCCAAGGTTACGGCATGACAGAGTTGTCGCCGGTGAGCCATTCGACCCCGAAGGGCATGTACAAGCCGGGCAGTATTGGCATTCTCATTCCTTCTACCGAAAGCCGAATTGTCGACCCCGAGACAGGCAAAGACCTAGGGCTCGGCGAAGACGGTGAGATCTGGGTGCGTGGTCCACAAGTTATGCCTGGTTACCTCAACAATGAAAAGGCGACTAAAGACACCATAGACGACGAAGGCTGGCTACACACCGGAGATATTGGCCATGTAGATGCCGACGGCCACTTCACGATTGTTGACCGCCTAAAAGAACTGATCAAGTTCAAAGGGTTTCAGGTCCCACCAGCCGAACTTGAGGCTCTACTCGTCACGCATCCATCGGTCGCGGATGCTGCGGTTATTGGCATCCCCGATGACGAAGCAGGCGAGCTACCCAAAGCTTTCGTCGTGCTCAAAGACGGCGAGAATGTGAGCGCCGACGATATTAAGCAGTTTGTTGCCGCAAAGGTTGCGACCTACAAACAAGTTCGTCTGCTTGAGTTCGTGGACGCCATTCCTAAGTCGGCGTCAGGCAAAATTCTGCGCCGCATGCTCCGAGACCAATAGAGGCCAATGGAGACCAGTCCTGATTAGCCAAGCTGGCTAGATCTACCTTCGAGCTCAGCGCATAAAATACGTCAGTATTTATGCGCTGAGCTCGAAGTACCGCTAAGCCCCTCTAGCCGAAACTGCTATACTCCCTCCCATGGCTAAGAAAAAACCCACCGTCTCGGACGGCACTATCGCTCTTAACAAGAAGGCGAAACACGAATACTTCCTCGAAGAGAGCTTCGAGGCGGGCGTCGTTCTCGAAGGCTGGGAAGTCAAAAGCCTGCGCATGAAAAAGGTTCAGCTGGTCGACAGCTATGTGCTATTAAAAGACGGCGAAGCCTTTCTCCTCGGCTGCCAAGTCACGCCACTCGACACAGCGAGCACCCATGTCATCGCCGACCCCACGCGCATAAAGAAGCTGCTCCTGCACAGCAAACAGCTCGCTAAGCTTTTCGCGACCGTACACCAAAAAGGCCACACCTGTGTTGCCGTGAAATTGTATTGGAAGGGACACCTCGTCAAATGTCAGATAGCGCTCGCCAAAGGTAAGCAAGACCACGACAAGCGCGCCACCGAGAAAGATCGTGAGTGGCAGGTCGATAAACAGCGCATCGTCCGCAACGCTAATCGCTAAACCAACCAGCTGCTCCCCATAATGATTTATCGTGACCGATACGGTTTCGTGCTATTCTTCGTGAACTTGGGGGTGATTTGGATTCGACGCCGGTATCAAAACCTTAGGTGCATGCCGAGAGGGTAGTAACTCTCGTAAATCAATTACTGCAACTTTATAGTTGCCAACGACGAAAGCTACGCCCTAGCAGCCTAAGAGCTTGCTAGCGATTACCGCCGGGATGCCCGTAAACTGGTATTTGGTAATCGTCATCTAGAACGGGATCGCCAGTGGAACGCGCTTGACGTGAAGCGGCTAAATAGTATCAAGCTCGCCCAATTCACCCTGCCCGTCGGGCCGATGAGGGTTAACCTAGTAGACGACGCTATGCATGTAGAGCCGAAGATAGAGAGCTGACGGACGGGGGTTCAATTCCCCCCGCCTCCACCAAATACCAGTCCACGCAAGTCCAACGAAGTCCTTAAAGCCCTGTTAATCAGGGCTTTTTTGTATATACTCATTCCGACGACATCCAAAGAAATCTTGCTAAATCCAAGCAATTTGATGGTATTAATGATGGTATCAAGCGGCTAACCATAAGCGATACCATCAAAGCGCGAGTGTTTACTATGCATAAGCTAACAGCTACAGCAGTCTCAAACGCCAAACCTGGAACTAAAAACCACAACCTGAGTGACGGGGGCGGCTTGTACTTGTTAGTTAAGCCTAACGGGACCAAGGCATGGAGGTTTAACTATCGTTTTACTGGAAAACAGAAAACACTAGCTATCGGTGTTTTCCCGGATATAAGTCTTAAAGCAGCGCGCGAAAAACATAGAGAGGCAAGAGAAAAGCTGGCTAATGGCATGGACCCTAGCTCTCAAAAAAAAGCCATGAGAGCGGCCAAACAGAGCGAATCTGAGAACAACTTCGAGGTAGTCGCAAGAGAATGGGCTAAGACCCGCGGCAAAAAGGCAGTTAGTACAGAGAAACGACAGCAAGCTCTGCTGGAAAAAGACCTCTTCCCGTATGTTGGTAATCGTCCTATCGCTGATATCAACACGCCCGAAGTTCTTTTGGTACTCCGTAAAATAGAAAACAGGGGAGCGATAGAAACAGCGCATAGAGCCAAGCGACTACTAGGCCAGGTATTTCGTTATGCAATAGTGACCGGCCGAGCCGAACGAGACCCCAGCGCCGATCTAAAAGAGGCGCTCGCGCAGCCCACGAAAACACACTTCAAATCTATTACTGAACCTGCTGAGGTAGGGCCTCTAATATCAGCAATCCACAACTACCAAGCTACTCCCGTCGTGATGGCAGCTCTTAGGCTTACCCCACTTCTCTTTTGCCGTCCTGGCGAACTTCGCCATCTCGAATGGCAAGAGGTTAATTTCGATGAAGCAAGAATCGAATTACCTGCCACGAAAATGAAAACGAAAGAGCCGCATATCATTCCACTTGCGACACAGGCGATAGATATATTAAATGAGCTACAACTAATGACTGCCAGAAGTAAGTTTGTTTTTCCTAGCGCGCGAGGTAATAGCCGCCCCCTATCAGAAAACGGAGTGAGAACGGCGCTCCGCACACTCGGATATAGTAATGAGCAGATTTCACCACATGGCTTTAGAGCGATGGCCAGAACCATTCTTGATGAAATCCTAAATTTCCCAGTTGATTGGATAGAACACCAGCTAGCCCATTCGGTTAAGGACGCCAACGGAAGAGCCTATAACCGCACCAAACATCTCGAACAACGGCGAAGCATGATGCAAACGTGGGCTGATTACTTGGATGAACTAGCTTCATCAGCCAACAAAAAAGGCACCTAGCATGACTGCGTACCCTGCTGATCTTAGTCATACAGAAATAAAGCAACTGAAGACGTTACTTCCTCGCATTAATGTTCAGGACTTCAACGCCTTCATACAACTGGTTAACAAACTAATTATTATTCAATTAACTAATTCTCCTAATGAAACCATGAACCCTCTTTCTCCAAAAGAACTGAAAACTGAGCTGAAAAAAATCAAGGATAATTACCTCAAGGCTGTAAAAAGACTTAGATACCTTCGTCACCGAGGAATCTCTTCCACGGTAATTGATCATAATTACCTACTAGCAAACAGCCAACTTCCCCCAGATAGACATGAGGGAGGCTACGCAGACAAAAAAGACCATGAGATGCTTCTTTCGAAGGTAGAACGAGAAACAGAGTTCTTAGCTGCCGCTCTTCAAAGTTTTGAATCCAGTGTAAATATACGCAGCGGGAGACCTAAAAACAGGGAATTTCATGTGTTTATTATTGAAATCGCAGAATTCTTTAAAAGAAGATTACCTGACTCAGCAATTAGTAAAGCCACTGACACTAACTTCTCAAAAGTAATAACTTATTTACTGTCCCATTTAGTAGAACACCGATTAGTCAAAGCGGAGAAAAAGAAGGACCTCAAACTGCTTCAAGATCCCCAGCGCCGGATAGAGGACGCATTAGAAGAATTCAAGGCTCGTATATCTTGAAAAGAGGCAAAAAGAGAAAATTTTTATTACTTTTGTCCCTCCTTGAGTAAAGCAAAATTTCTTAACCTGAGAACTCCTAATAACAGCAAGGAGTTCCGAGCAATGCCTAATCAGACCGTCAATCTAAGAATCGAACGCAGGCAAGACGTCCTCGACAAAGTAAGATTCTCCCGCTCCACCCTTTACTCTCGAATTCAACAAGGCCTATTCGTGCCACCTGTATCCTTGGGTCGAAGATCTGTGGGATGGCTTGAGCATGAAACAGATATGGTCCTCAGAGGTCTTGTTAGCGGAAAGACTGATTTAGAGATAAAGGAGTTGGTCTCAGAGGTTATAGCTCTTAGAGCCAATCTCCGTGATCAGAGTCCTCTTCGCAATGCTCATTTCCTCAATTTTTCGCCCCGAGCGGAGGGAATGCTATGAGCCTCCGTAAAGCAATCAATCAAATGTGTAAGAGTTGTATTCACGACCCGTTATCTGCAGGCACTTGGCGGCAGCAAGTCTTCCTCTGTAGCGTCAAATCGTGTCCATTGTGGGAATTAAGGGCTAAGCCAACTCGACCTATTCCTTTAACAATTATTACTCAGTATCGGGCCGAAAATGATGAATTTCAGCCAAAGGAAGGTGCGTAATGGCTGAGAACCGAAAACCACCAGCGTATCAAGAGTACGCATCAAC
>Ga0206677_10000775_pt1 | contig 30309 bp, 47 predicted proteins | sample M130m12015metaG_FD_155475 | JGI IMG/M metagenome (GOLD analysis project Ga0206677, IMG submission 155475) | Ammonia-oxidizing marine archaeal communities from Monterey Bay, California, United States - M1 30m 12015 | ecosystem: Environmental > Aquatic > Marine > Intertidal zone | place: USA...
ATTACCAGGACCTCTAACAATCATAAGTCCTTTAGTTATTTCAGCACCACTGTATGTTGTAGGTACTGCTATAAAGAACGGTCTTGTTCCTGCTAGACTATTGAATATAATTCCTTTACCTAAATCAACAATACTGCCTCCACCGATAGCAAACACACAATCAGCATCACTGTGAGCAAACTCTTTGTATGCTTCTAGTATTTGATCGTTAGTTGGCTCAGTTAGGTCTCCGTATTGTTCACCCCACATTGTAACTATGTATCCAGCAGTTTCTAATATTGATTGTATACCACGTTCTCTAGCGGCAGGAGTACTTACAACAAAAATGTGTTCAAGTTCATAGTACTGTCGTAGATCTTTGATATGCTTGTTGAGAGCATCCATTTCTAGTATAACATCTATGTTTTGTTCGTAAAATCTTGACATTTATCAATTCCTACCTGGTAGTTATGTATGTATTTAAGTTATGTATTTATATAACTCGGAGAGTATTGGCCTTAAATATTTGTTGGTTATAGAAAACCATGGGAGAATATTGTATGGATATTATAAGTAAAATTGGCGCCTGGGCGTCAGCACTTACACATACAGGTTTATCAGTACTTGCACTAGGAGTTGTACTCGAAGTATTATTCTCAGGTAACGGAATTCCGTTTTGGCCTGACGTAAGTATAGTAGATAATATTATGGGTATCCTTAAGGGACTTTCCGCAGAAGGATTGCTAGGTCTCGTAGGTGCTTTTGTTTTATACCACTTGTTCAATAGGCCAATGCCTAAAGTCAAGTAAAGTTATAAGACTTTGGAAGGGGGACTTTATGTCCCTTTTCTTTTGACTTGAAAAGCAAACATGTAGTCCTCACGTTCTGCTTCTGGGTTAGACCAATTGGTGTTTAAATATGTTTCTAGTTCGTATTTGTTTTGTTTAACAAACAAGTCTACCATTCTCTTTACAGGACCTTTGTCATAGTCAGGTCCACATATAATAGTACCATCAGTACTTGCCCAATCCCACAATTCTAATGTTTTACTAATTACTGTTTCTGTAGTATTAGGTGCTTGTTCTAGTTTATAAGGCAATAGTGTATAAATTAAATCATACTCTCTGTTACTGTCTAGGGCATCCATGTCTACATCAAGTGGACTGGTATTATGATAGTTTATGTTTGTATAACCACTTAGGTCTTGTTTTGTTTTTTGATATTGTTGTGCCGCTAATGGGTGCTGTTCAAATATATCATGCAAGTGTATTGGGTTCTCACTTACTCTTCTAACCAATGCAGTAGTCTTAGCAGTTGTTTTCATGAACTCATTGAGTATCATGTTACGTTTTGTTTGCTTTACATAATTTAATAATACACAGGCAATATCTTTGTTGCTGTGACCGGGTATTTCGTTATCGATTTCGAGAGCCCTGTCGAGTTGACTTTCGGGAATGAGCTTCATTAGTAAACCTTTACTATTCTATAATCAAATGGCTCAACAGTTCTAATTTCAAAGAACTTGTTTTGCATGTCTTTACCAACTATATGTGTAGGAGTCTTCTTACTAATTGCTTTAAGTTTGTAATGCTTAGGAACACGTTTGATAGTTTTAACACCATCTTCTTGAATCATTGTTTCAGAATGAAACCATACGGTTAGATCGTATTCTTCGTATATTAGTGTGAACCACCATTTTTTAATTGTTTTAAGCATCAATACTATTTAGTTGAAGAGCAACTAAAGTAGCAGATAAGTTGATTTCTGGATCTGCTACAGTAACACTTTTACTAATACCGTCCCTAATAATTAAGATTGCTTGATCTTGTTGCTGTTCTGTGTTACCCCAAAGTTCTAAGTTTCTATACATAAATTTGTATATGTCATCATACTCTTCAGGCCTTGCTTGACTAACAATCATGTTCCTTGCTTCTTTGTACTTGCTGGCTTTAAACAATTCAACAGCAGATAACATCCAGTCACTGCTTGATTGATCACCAACCTGAGGCTTTTGTAAAACACCGTCTACTACATTTTGTTGTACCAAGTTGATACTTTTACGCAAGTCTGGATATGTAGCCTGGCTATAAGAATCCAATGTATCTAAATCAATCTGTACACCTTCTTCGATACAGATAGTTGCTATCCTGGCAGTGAACTCTTTGATGTCTAGTTTTTCAATATGAAAGCCTTGACATCTGCTGTGCAATGCAGGAATGATACGTTGCGGGTAGTTACAAGTTAGTATGAATCTACAACTAGTGTGGTATGTTTCCATCACACCACGAAGTGCCGCTTGACCATTAGGCGTAATATAATCAGCCTCATCAAGCAATACATACTTCATGTCTCCAAATGGCATTGTGCTACTGAAGTTTGTGATCTTACTCCTGATAGTATCAACACTATTTTCATTACTAGCATTTATTTCTAGTATGTCCATGCTGTCAATATCTAATTCAGAGAGAAGAACCTTTGCTAAAGTAGTCTTACCTGTGCCAGGTGCTCCACTGAAAAGTAAATGTGGTAATGCTCCTTCTTGGACCCAACCACTAACTTGCCCACGTTGTTTATCATCGCGGAATACATAGTCACCGATGTTATTCGGCCTGTACTTTTCTACCCATAATTCTTTCATAAAATTCCTATACGTTGTTAGGCAAAATACTTATTGCAGTAACGTCATTATATTCGCCATTTGTGGAAAATGTTCTAGTAATAACAGTTTTCTTCACACCATTATCAATATTTTCAAATGTTGTAAACTCTTGTGCAATTAAACCTTCACGAGGTTGTTCAAAAATCATATCATTAGCATAGTCACTGATGACTCTTGCTGACTTCTTGAATTCTGCTTTTGTGTTAAATGTTGTCATGTAATTTCTCCATAATAAGTGTGTATTATAATACATCTACTTGCACATGTCAAGTTTTATTTTTGATAAATAACATTAAATAAAATTCGATTGTAGGAGATCAAATTGGCTAATACATATAATTACGGTCAAAAGGGTGTTTCAACCGACTTACAATTTGGTAAAAGAGGACCTCGTCTAGTAGCAAATGCATCAACAAGTGCATTACAAGTTACTACAGATGACGGTGCTACACTATCAAACTTAAGAATCGCTAATGCTACAGTTTCAACAGATGCAGTTACCAAGGCTCAATTAGATGCCAGTGTTGCTAATGTTGGAAGTAATGCATTTAATATTACACTAGGTGATATTGATGCAGGTGGTGATGGTGATTGGTTTATCACTCCGGACCAAGGTGAATACGACGGGAATTCATCAGTAACAAGATCAGGCGCCGTCGCTTTAACAAATTCTACCACTGTGGCAGAGTCAATTGATACTCTTAACGAAACAATGTGGAATATACAAAACAATACATACGTTAGAGATGTAAGTTTTACAACTAACGTAACCGAAGGTGGTAACCCATTAGGTGTAACACTAACTGTAAATGCTACAGGTAATGCAAATAGATACACTATTGATTGGGGTGATGGAGACACTACTACTGCAACAACAGATAGTACTCCAAGTCACACATACACCGATAATACAAACTCACCGTTTGACGTACAAGTAACAGCATTTAATAACAGTGGTACAGGTTCAGGTTCAACTGCAACTCATACAGAAACTAACTTTATTACATTGTATACTGCAACACCAGTTGCAGACTTTGACTTGTATTCAGCAAGTTCAGGCGGTAGTGCTTTAACAGGAAACAACAGATACATGATTGCAGGCAACGTTGTATACTTAGAAAATACAACAACCAATTCAAGTTCAGCAACATGTACATATCAAATCAATTGGGGTGACGGTAGTGCTAATACTTCAGTTACTTCAGGTGGTGCTGGTGACGTAGGTCAAGCAAGAACAAGTCATACTTACTCAGCAAGTAGTAGCAGTAGCATGTACACAATTACAATGCAACAGACTGCTCACAGTACAGCATCTCCAGGTGAAGTAGGTAGTACAACTACAGATTCATTTAAAGTATACGCAACAACTCCAAGTACACCACAAGGACTTAGCAGTAAGAGTATTAGTTTTGGTGAGAGTAGTACAGGAACCAGTCCGTATCTTGCATCAGGCTTTACTGATAACAGTACTGATGACAGTGGTACAGCAGGACAAAGTGTTTCCAGAATTACAAACAATAGTGCAGGAACATATACTGACAGTTCAATAATCAGTACATACGCCTACAATGCCGAAGCAGGTGATCTTGGTGTAAACTTAAATGGAACATTATTAGATAACACATCATTTAGTAATGGTGATGACTCGGGTACATATGGTAACTTAGTTATTACAGCAGATGATGATTATCAATTTTTAACAGCATCAGGTGGTAGTACTTCTTTTAGTAGCAGTACAAACTACCCAGGTGCATTTGAAGGCTTTAAAGCAAGAGCACGTTTTACAACTGCTGATTTACCAGTTGGTACAAACAGCATGTATTTAAGTCATAGTGCAACAGGTAATACTAACATTGTTAGTTTTGTAAAAGATGACTTAACATCAGCACCAACAGTAAGCATGTCAGGTGCAAATTTAACAGAGAATTCACCAGGAACATTAAAATATGTTTCAGGTATTCCTTACTATACCAACAATGCAACATTAGACTTATCAGGTGTTAGTGTTTATAATTGGATAGGACAAACTTATAGAAATACTTCCCAACCATTCCAAGTAACAAATGGTACTAACCAAGAAGGAACATCAGGTTCTGCTATTGGTACTCAGAACTATAGTTACGCACAAATAGATGGATCAAGTACATTCTTAAGTGGCGGTGTTCCAATTGCTAACACAGGTAAAACAAGTGGTACTGCTTATTCAATAGGTACAATCTCAGTTAGTGCAAACGGTGGTGGTACTGGTATAGAACAACTTAAAGCAAGAATGTATAATGTAAACGGTTCAGGTAATTACGAAGAACTAAGTGGCAAATACATTCAATCATGGAACAGCACATCAGGTATAGACGAAGAGAACATACCAGTAAACGACAGTTTAGGTGCTGGTTTTAATGATGACGGATTGAGAATTACAGGTTTTGGTAGTGGCGACACACCAGCATTTGATAGTAGTGTAAACAACTATACTGCAAATGCATGGACTGGAGCAGAAACTATAGCAGGCACAGTTGAAGCAGTAGATAGATTTGGTACAATAAAACATTTTGATACTGATCTAAGTGGTTCAGCATACTTGCCAACAGGACCTAATCTAAATTCAGGTAGAAGTGGAGCTCAGTACTTTACTTTTGCATTTAGAAGAACAACAATGGCAAACTTTGATATCACAATAAGTGGTAAAGTAAGCGGCTTCTTTATAGCCGCACCTGGCACTAACATTGATGATGCATCAGGATTAAATGGCTGGCTAGATGCAAGTACAACATACGGTGGTTCAGGAACACCAGGTAGCGATACCGGTAATGGTGGTAATGGATCAAATGGTTGTGCGTTTACATCAGGTGATAGAATCGTAGATGGTACTACTTACAGTAACGATACGTTTACACTAACACTTGGTGATCAGAATGCCACAAATGCTACAGGTAATAATATACTTGTTAGGATTAAACTAGAGGACGGCGACAGTCTAACTGCGTTGAGTGTGGCATAATGGCAATATCAACATCACAAAAAGTCGACCTACTATGGAAGAAAATTGGTTTTGGTAAAGCCAAAACAGATACTAATGATGCTAAGAAGGCTCCTAACGAACCAAATGCAAGTAGTTTAATTATTAAAGACTCAGATATTTGGAATCAGTCAAGTAGCATACCAGGAACATTGCCAAGTGCAAATAGCAGTATTGCTAATGTGTATTTGGATAGTGTAAGTGGTGCATTAGAAACAACAGAAGATGGTTCCTCAACAGACAATAGAACTTGGAAAACAAGTGTTACAAATTGGATACCACCTCAGTTCGGTTCTACTTATCAATTAAAAGTATATGCCGCGGCTAGTGGAACAAGTGATCCACAAACAAGCGGTACACAACTATTCGAAACAGGTTCAGGTAACAGTGACGAATGGTACTTTGATTATCAGTCTGGAATATTAAACTTTATTGGTGATAACTTACCAAGCGATATAGGTACAAGTACAAGTAACGTAATCTTCGTTGCTGGTGCTGTTTATGTTGGTAACACAGGTGTTACTTCAACTGGTTCCAATATGGTATATCACAACTTTGCTACTTTAACAGCCACATTTGCATCAAATACAGTTGAAGCAGGTGACTTTGTTAAAGTTGAAGATGGTGGTGATGGTGAGTATAGATTATATATTGCCAATCAAGCAGACCCAAGTCAAACAAGTCATCTTACACTAATTGGTACAGCCGATAGTGCAACTACAGATGCCGGAACACTTACAGCAACATTTGATTATAGTGCTGGTAGTGTGTTACTTGGTAATATCTCAGAAGGTTGTAAAGTTACTAGTGTAACAGTTACAACTAATATAGCATTTAACGACAATACTGCTGAAGTAAGTGTTGGTGATGCTGGAGATAATGATAGATTGATGACTGCTGATGAGAGTGATCTATTAGATGCATTCAGTTATGAAAGCACACCAAGTTATGTATATGGCGCCGGTGACACAGATATCTACGCATATCTAACACCAGGTACTGCATCACAAGGTAATGTAACTGTATCAGTAAGTTATAAGTAATATTATAAAAAAATTGAGAGGGGACCTAGTGTCCCTTTTCTTTTGACTATTTGTTAGACTGTCCGCTTTCTATTCCAATACCCGCAAGTATTAAAAATGCTGATCCAAATAACCACCATGGACTAAGAGAACCAAATATAACGCCGGCAAGTACAATACAACCTGATAAGCCTATTGTAGTAAGTCCTGTTCTTTCGTTTGGTAATCTCATATTATGAAAACGGAGTAATTGATTTATCCGTTGTTGATATATTATATGTTTCTGGTTTTTCTTCTGCTGTAGCCATACATGCTTTGTTTTCAACTAACCAAACTTTTTGACCTTCTTCTAGTCTATCATCTTTACATGTAAAGCCTTCGCTCCAACGACCGTATTCTACATACACCCATTCACCTGCTTTGATCCAATCTACATCAGGGCCTACTTCAAATACTTTGAACCAACGTGGTGTGGTACCTTCTGATGTACCAATAGTGGATTTAATTATAATACCGTGCTTAGTAGTCTTGTTACCAAAGTCACCGTCTACGCAAAGTACTCTATCGCCGATTGCTCTTAATCTACTCATCTTCTGACCAATCATCCTCAAATACAGGAGCCATTTCAATATCACCGTTTGGCTGTTCTACTTCCTTGTACCCAACTATCTTTCTTTGTTCAGTAAGAGTTGGTTGTTCTGGTGCTGGTTCTACAGCATTCATTACACTTTGGTCTGCTTCGGTCTTTTGAGCTTCAGCAGTTTTTAATTCTGGTTCTGCTTTAGTTTCAGTTTGATCAGATACATCTGGCATTGCACCTTTTAAAGAAGTCTGTGCAGTACTACTCTTAGGATTATCCTTGTAATATGCTCTAGCACGATCTTCTGCTTTTTGTATAACTTCACCATTAGGTCCAAGGACATCACCTTGTGCATTTATAGGCATGTTGCCCATAGCTCGTTCTTCACCTTGACTTGCTAACATTGATTCAAAGTCAATTACTTTACCTTGTCTGCTTCTACGTTGTACCATATTACCTCTTTAAAAATTCTCTAATATCTAAATTGTATTTAATAGAATCTACTTTATGTATGCCAATTAAATATAATATATAACTTGCTACACTAGATCCTCTGCCTACTCCCCATACAAGATCATTTCTTCTTAAAATGTCTACTACAAACAGTAGAACTTGTATAATAGGAAATAAGTTTCTTTCCTTATAAAGTGCTAATTCCATTTCTACTCTGGCTTCGACAGCCTCGGCTGAATCTCCGCTTGTTGAAATTAGTCCTCTAATATATTCCTCAACATCTATCTCTTTATAGTGTTGTGGTATATTGTATGTATTTATCCTGTCGAAATCATCTTCCCCTAGGATTCTTAGTCTATCTATACCTAAATCGTTACAAAATTTATTAAATCTAGTAACATCATCAGTTTTAGTAAACTCCACATTACTTATATCTTTTCCAGTATAAAGCATTTCTATACCAGTCTTTTCGTCACTAAGATATCTATTGTGTTTGTCTAACATATTACTATTATACATTATTTTGTATTAGTCGTCAAGTTCTTTTTTTTCATCTGCTAATGGAAATAGTTCAATTACTTGACCTCTCTTCTTTTCCTCTTCAGGATATATAAGTTCCATTTGATTGTAAATTTCTTTTTCTATCTTATTGAAATCAGCATTTATTTCTGCAGACCTATCGTCTAAATCTTTTCTAATGTTCATTGCTTCTTCCATACTGGTTGCATTCATATCATATGAGCTAATAGTATCTCTACACCACCATGGGTATTCATATATACTAAACTCACCTACAAACTCATTTGCTGTAGGTAATGTTGAAAGTACTTTACCATACTCAATGTCTTCGTGTTCGTACTCTATACCAGTGTGGTAATCTAAAAGTCCTAATGAATCAACAAACACATTGTCTTTACACAATGTATTAAACTTTGCCATTAGTACATTTGCTAATGTATTGATAGTTACATCTGGTGTAATAAAAAGGTAATTGCCTGAACTGGCAAAGTGGGCATTGATGCAACCTTGCGATTCTGGACAGTACCAAAATGATTGATCTACATAGTTTTCTAACCAATGTACTATTTTTTGGTAACTAATATTCTGATCTACACTTACATCAAATGTACTAGAGTCTTCTGGCTTTTGTGTATACATGCTCCAAGTAATTGAAAATTTATTATAAGAAACGTTGTCTACATCGTTTGAATCTGGAATATGAAATACTCCTAATAGGCCAATGTCTCTTGCTGATTTAAGTCTCGCCGTCTGTGTCATATCGGAATATCTCTATTTTGTCTTCTTCTTTCTTTATAGCCTCTTCTTTGGCTTTGTTTGTGTAAGAATGTGCAACATTATTTATAAGTTTCTGTTCTTCGGGTAAATCAAGATCGAACACCTCTCCTGATATCTCTCCAATCTCTATTGTTTGTTCTGGTTTTTGTTTTAGTTTTTCTTTGTGTAGTTGCATTTGCATACGTTCGTGATACTCTAACTGTACTGCATCACGTAAGTCTAAAATTTGGTAGTATAATGGATTGTTGCCATTTAAGTTATACAGTTTTTGTGTATATGTTTTATTAAGTTCCATCAACTCGTCTGTAGTCTTATTTGTAAAATCTATTAAAGGGTTCATAATGATAACTTAAACAACATAGCCATGTGTTCATCCTTAAATCTTATAGTGTTCCTTCTCAATTGATAATCCCAAAACTCTTTTAACTTATACTTGTTAGCAAATTTTTTTGTAACTTGTTTAGCATTTAAATACTCATACCTTGTAGCAACCATTGTTGTATCACCACGTGGTAAATCAATCTCAGTAATCTCCCATTCACTCCAAAGTTCATTAAAGTGTGTGGCACGTTCTTCTGGAGTATCTAGTTTTACATTGCCCCACAGTTCCGGAGGAAACAAAGTGCTAATAGTTTGCATTTTATTGGACTGTGACATTCTTGTTCTCTGATAACGTTGAGTAATATAAAAGTGTTTCCTCATTCACACCATTGTGATTATGTTGTTTACTTAATATAATATTCAAATTAGGCAGAGCATTTTCGAAACACTTTTCAATAACATAACTCTTAGGCCTACCAGCAACGTTAAAGTCCCAACCATTTATAATATGCTTTGCTATAAACTCATCTTTGTGTGCAGGGTTATCAAGAAGTTTATTTACTTGCATACGCCTATGATGAGATAATGTTTCACTGTCATAACCTTTAGATACTAATTTTGCAGTAGCATCTACTATGTCGTCTGTTTTAATAATAAGTGTATCAATGTTTTCACTTGTACTGTGATTGTCCCACAGTATATTAAATCTATTGTTGCTACATACAGTAGTTGTATAGTTTTCAGTAGTTCTAACGTTTTTAAATTTTAATTGTTCTGATATAACATTACTAGGATTAAATGCATTTCTAAATATCATGCCTACATAGTTACCTAACGGTATCTCTGTGCCTGCTTCGTTTGTTGTAATAAAATGCTTATCATATGTTTCTTTGAATTGATCAACTGGATATGTGTATAAGTTCATACCACTTGGTCCTTTACCTAAGTTCATACCAGTTGTTTCACAGTACTTGCTACCGTCTACTGAATTGCTGTTTAATCCTATACCAGTAATACCTGTTGGCATGTTTGAATGCCTAGTGACTAATAGTATACATTTATTTACTGCCCACATAGTAGCCATATGGTTTCTTGCTATGCTTATTTCGTTGAAACCTAAGCCACGTAAAAGTACCACAACATTTGTAATGTCATGCTCATCTGGGTTGACGTTATACTCTAGAAATACTACTTCAGACATCGAATGTTACACTCTCTCCGCAACCACATGAACCAACGGCCTTAGGAGATGTAACAATTAAAGATGAACCTTTAATGCCTTCGTCTTTAATATCTATTAGACTACCTTCTAATAAAGGTAGACTCAATTCATTCACTAGTAGTACGAATCCTTCGCACTCTAGGACATAGGCATATTGATTGGAATAGTATTCAGATACAAGGTCCCAGTCGTATTCAAATCCAGCACAACCATTAGGTATTAGATTAAGTTCTACTCCTATGTGGCCGTCCTTTTGGACTTGTTGGCGTAAATGATCTTGTGCAACGTTAGTTACAGTAAGTTTTTCGCCCGGTTGAAAAGTTTTTATTGCATCCATACTATTATTTATCTAAGATCTTTCTTCAATTATCTCGTCTGCTAATCCCCATGCTAAGGCCTCACTTGCATTCATAAAGTTATCACGATCCATTGCCGCTTCAAACTGATCATACGTTTTACCTTTAGCATTATGTTTCACATAGATATTTGTGAGTTCTTCTTTGATTCTAATAATTTCTTTAGCACGAATTTCAATATCACTTGCTTGTCCACTTGCACCACCTAATGGTTGGTGAATCATTGTTCTAGCATTTGGTAATAAGAACCTTTTGCCTTTAGCACCAGCCTGTGCAAGTAAACTACCCATACTAGCCGCTTGTCCCATTACAATAGTGCTTACATCTGGTTTGATGTATTGCATTGTGTCGTACATTGCCATACCACTTGTAACTGTGCCGCCGGGTGAATTGATATAAAAGTTGATATCCGAATCAGGGTCTTCTGCTTCTAAGAAAAGAAACTGAGCACAGATGGCATTTGATACTGCATCATTTACTTCTCCATTAAGGAATACAATTCTTTCTTTAAGCAGTCTACTATAGATATCATAACTACGCTCACCTGCTGATGTTTTTTCTATTACATATGGTACAAAATTCATTTAATCTCTCACAATTGATAAGACTTTATTCATAAAACTTTTTACGCCTGTAATTCTTCCTGTGGTTAAATTAGTAGGACATATAAAAGCAAACTTATCATTAAAGTCTAGGTTTTTAATCTCTTCATCACTCATTTCTACAATGTGTGACATTACTATGTTAAGTAGGCCTGTAACAAATATGGCATTTGATTCCCATATCCATTCATCATCTTTCCTTACTACCCACACAAGACTTTGACAACCATACACACGATTTATATCCTGCTTTAGTTCTTTTAGAGTGTCACTATCTTTAGCAATATCAGTCGCACCAATTTCCATGATGTACTCATGTAAATCTCTTTGCTCTATAGTATCTAACCACTCTAGGTCTTGTTTTTTTAACATGGTATTATTATACGACAACTTTGTTGCGTTGTCAACATGTATTTACTAATATACGCCTTTACCAAAGTCAAATTGTGATTTCTTTTTCTTTTTCTTTTTGTGAGGTTTTGTGCCCCAAGAACTGAAGTGTCCTGAGACGGTTGGTGTGGAGTCAGAGGGAGAAGTGTTGCCACCTCCTGCAGACCCTCCGCCGCCACTTGAATTTCCATGAGCACCTGCACCTGAGCCATTGCCAGGTCCGGCACCTCCACCTACGCCAGCACCAGCACCTGAACCTGCACCACCCGAGGCTCCACCGCCTCCAGCACCGCCGCCACCTGCTCCTGCTTCAGCATCAAGTCTTTTTCGTACTTTTATGCCTTCGTAGATCTCTGCTATTTTCATTGTTGTTATTCTGTAACGTATTCAGAGTCAGTTAGCAATGTTGCTATTTCGTCTGCATCTGTAATTTGTGCTAATGTGTCGCTATTGCCGTTATCTGCTTTATAATAATCACCGTCTGCATTTACAAACCATGTTCTATAGTCAATGCCATCTACTGAATCATCATAATGTATTTCGTCGTAACCTTCCCAGTTACTTGGTCCTTCACCGTTTGGAGTCTCAACACCTACATCACTTAAACTTGCAATCTTGGCATCTAATAAAGCCTCTGCCGCATCAATGTCTGAATCATTAGTAATATACCAACAACTCTCTACGCCATCATCGTTAGTGCCTTGGCTAAAGTATGCCGCATAATCTCCGCCTTCAGCGATAAGATCAATGTGAGCTCTTAATCTTTTTTCTTCTGCAAAAGTTGCCATTTAATTAGTCCTCTTTTTTAACTATTGCCCAGATACCATATGCAAGACCGGCCCATGCCGCCATCTTAACAATGCCACCAAACAATATAATTGCTAGTGAGCCAGCAATGATTACACCACCATCCCAACTAGTTCTTTCTTTTATTCTTGCTTTAACATAATCTAACATAATTCTCTCCTATGTTAGTACTATTTATCTAGTTTAGCAATATTCCCAGCCTTGTCTATGTAACCAGGCATAGCATGATCACTTACAAAGTCAAAGAATTTGTACTGTTTACAAGCGGCCCAAAAGCCTCTCCAACCATCTTTAATTCTCTGCCATAATGTAAAGTTTCTGATATTGCCATGGTAGTTTATATAATGTAATTGCCCACCATGTACAAATCCAAACAATGCTGGTGGTACTCTTGGCACTATATCGTTATTATTTACATAACGTATATACCTACCAATATCACAACCTTCTAAATGTTCTCTAAACTTTCTAGTTCCTACTCTTGGTTGCCCAAAAGTTCTTAATTCTTTTACAGGTATTCCATCTGCCGCAAGTTGTTCTGCTACTAATACTGCCATAGCACCACCTAAACTGTGTCCTACAACAAATACGTTCTCTTTTTTCTTACGCATTTTCTTTACCTGAGCGTATATTTCATCATAGACCAAATTGGCATACTCATAGAATCCACTATGTACCATTCCGTTCCTTGGATGTCTTACCGGTATTGTTTTTAAGTCTGCGGCTATGTCGGCAAATTTAGTAGGCTCTGTACCTCTACAACTTACAATAATTGCATCGTCGCTTGTTACAAATACCCATGCTTCTGCGTCACCGTCTTTAATAAATTTGGCTTTTGATCTCTGCATCTTTAAAGTCTTCTCAGTGGCTTTTAATTCCTTTTCACTAAGATAGGCTCTACCTGCTAGATTGGCCAAAATACTCGCTCTGTCTGATTCAGAGCAGTCTGCTAACCATCCCATTTCGTTACTCCTGTTTACACATCCTACTGTGTTTGTATCTCTACGCAACTATTTATCATAAAAAAAGGCTACACAAGGTAGCCTTTTTAGGGAGGATTATGAATATTATATATTCTTAATTTGTTTTGTTTTTACATTATTGGCTTCATTGCAACATACATAAACCAAATTACGAAAAGAATACCACCTAAAGTAAAGATATCGTTGCACGTTTCACCGTCTGGACAATACTTTAGTTTAATATTCTTTAGTGTTTGGATTGTAGGCGCAACAGCCGATTTAATAGTATCGGTTGTCATTCTCGTTCTCCTGAGTCTAAATTTTATTAGCACCCAAATTCACAGCATCTTACGATCTCTGCTAGGGGGTTAAAGTTCCTAAACTTTTAATAGTGCTTCGTAATGTTGTATCTTCACATTGAGATCTACAGCGGATACTCACCGCTACAACCGACAGCACACAACCGTCCCTTGGTGGAAGTAGGATTGCTATTACACTTCCAATGGGTATTTATCTTTAAATGATGTTTTAAGTGCTTTTTGTGGTATTTTTAATAATACTTTTACCCCAACCTTGTCTGCGTCTAAAATATAATCTATTAAAGTATTCTTCACCTTTAACTTTTTCACCAATATCTATATCGTATATGACATCTGCTTTTTTCAAATCGTCTATACCATTTATATATTCGTAAATATTATACTCTTGCAACACTTGGTGTGGATAGTAATGATCTTCTTTTGTTGTATAATTTTCTTGTGCAGTCATTAGTGCAAAAAATTGATCAGGATCTAAATCACAAAACTTATCTGTGAATGTGTCTTTAACTAATTTTTCTACTGCATGTGGGAATCGATGGAAATCTTTTTGTGCCTCCCACATCAATGTATGTCCACTAGCAACTCCAATCTCACCAGTTTCTAAATACTCTGCAAGTAAGGCTCTTGCTTCGTTAAAAGCATTACCAACTGGACCATTATCTTCTTTGATGTTTTCTAACAGTCTATCATACATCATTTCATAACTATAGTCTTTATACATTCTAAGGAACCTAGTTATTACTTGGCTCCAACCAAAGTTATGAAAGTTGTTTATCATCCAACTGTAACTCCAGGCATCAATAAATTTAGGTGTAGGCATATACTTTGTGCCTGTAACCAATTCTACTTTTTCTGGAATATTATCTTCTTCCTCAAAACCACTAATGTAATTTTCTACAATAACAGTTGTGAGTCCATGCTTTTCCCTTTCTTCAGGTAAGTTCATGTGTGCATTCTCAAGTAATTGTGCTAACCAACTTTCTATGGCATTGTGTTGCCCAGCATCTAAAACTTCGCATACACCACGTTTCCAACTCTCGTAAGTTTCTTTAGGCAATCCTAATATGAGTTCTGTGTAACTAGGTATATTTTCTCTGTTACACTTATCAAAAATCATTTTGAGATCTGACATTTCCATATTACGTCTTTTGATCTCATCAAGAACATCCATGTCCATGCTTTGCACACTTAATGTAAGTCCTCTATTAAAGCCACTGCTAATAAACTTTTTAACAATTTCTAATATTTCATCACTGCTGTTCTTATACCATGTTGCATCTACTACTTTAGGGTAACCGTATTCGTTTTGCAACTCAACTAATTTTTCTGTAAACTCTAAGTCTCTGTCTGTGAATACGCCAAAGTTTGCATCAGCAATAGTAACATAGTCTACTTTCCTTTCTGACATCCAAGTTAGTTCTTGTAATACTTTTGGCACAGGAAACTTTTTAATCTTTGCGTATGTTAGACTACCCCAATCACAGAATGTACATGCAAAAGGACATCCTCTGTTTGTTTCTATTGTGCCATTCCATAAATCATCTTTAGGTGCATTTGCCATAATTTTATCAAATACGCCTGTGAGGTATGGACTAGGTATGTCTAACTCTGTTAGTCTACCACCTTGATATATTTTGTCTAGTGTTTCTCCTTTGACAACTTTGTCTAACATTGCCACAAAGGATTGCTCTCCTTCGCTTAAAGAGATTGAATCAACATAAGGGTGCTTTACAAAAAATTGCTCTTCCTCTGGTCTGCTTGTAACCTGAGGTCCTCCAAATACAATAATTGAATCTGGATTAGATTCTTTTATCTTTTGTGCAACATGTTTATTGTATTCCCAATTCCACATGTAACAACTAAAAAAGAATACCTTGCAATCTTTAATACGTTCTACTAATTTGCAAGGCTCTTCTCGTTTATAGATAATATCAGCAACTTCAAAGTTATCACGTACCCAATCTTCTTGAGCCGCATAACTCCAAAGACAGCCAACCGAATAAGGTAGCCAGTAGCCAGTGAAAGAACCACCACCTATTTTGAAATTAGGTTGGATTAGTACTATCTGGTTCACTGTACTACTTTGATGCTTTTAATACTTCTGCTACGATGTCGTCTTTTTTCTTTCTTTTGTCAACTTCGATACCAAATTCTCTACCCTTTGTTTCTAATTGAGCTTTAGTCAATTTAGAAAGGCTTGCCTTAGTAGTTTTTGCTACTTTAGGTTCTGCTTTTTTAGGGGCAGGTTTAGAAGAGGCAGGCTTACTTGCAACCTTAACTTCTTTTACTGGTTCTGGTTTACCAAAGAAAAGTTCTTTTAACCATGTAAACATTTATAAACTCCTGTCTAGTTTGTTTAATTTATCAAATCTATCACCAAAGATAGGATGAACCAAATTAAAAGGATTAGCTCTTTTATATGCTGTAGATTTAACTCTGTCAGCAACTAATTGTGCTTTGGCCTTTATATTTGCATCATCTATACTATTTATGTAATTTTTGACGCCTTTGTTATTTAATTCTGATAACATATCAAATAATAATATATCAAATTCCAAATAACTCATACCTAATTGATCGCTATCACTGGTACTAATACCTAACCCATCCGTGGGTAATGCTGTGATAGTTGCTTGTGGTACGCCAAGCATTTCTGCAATAGCAGGAACTTCCCAACTTTTACTTAGTGATTGTATAGGTGCAATATCACCTACGTCACCGTGTAATGTCCAAAAGCCAGCCGCTAACTCACTAAAGTTGTCTGTGCTACCTACACATCCATTTACTTTATGAGCAAGGTTATACAAAGTAAGCATACGCAATCTTGCTCTTATGTTACCTTGTCTTTGCATTCCTTTATAGTCAGTATCGTATGCACCTAAAAAATCTCTCATACTATCAAACTGTTCTGATAAATCAAAACTATGTCTTTCTAATCTTAGAGCATCGATGTTTTCAATACCTCTATCTGTTTCTGTTTCTATTTGATGTATTGGTAGTGTTGCACCATGTACTGTCCAACCTGCTTGTTTAAATAAAGCGGCAGTTAAGGCACTATCGATGCCTCCACTCATACCAATTACTACATCTTCGATGCCATGAACCTTTTTGTACTCTTCTAAATTAGTTACTAACTGATCAGCAACTTTCTTTAAACTTGTACGTTTAGGATATAATCCAGCATCAATCAATTCCTCTAGTCTAGTAATAAACCATTCATCAATAGGTTCACCACTACCTGGAGTTATTGCTAGTATTTCGTCAACTAAGTTCACGTTGTATCTCCTCGGGCGATTTATACTTTATCATCGCACCAATTTTATCTCTGCTTACACCTCTGCGTAACCAGAATCTTAAATCCTTTGTAGGCTTCCCTTCATCCATAAAAAACGAGCCCATCTTACCATGCTTACCTTTTATGAAAAGTGTAACAGCATGTCCTCCATCGGGTATCTCAACTCTATGAAAGTCTTCATGTGATCGCCAAGCAAACCAGCCTGGACGTCTCCATGTCCTTTCCTCACCACGAACCTCATAGTATCCTCCCGACAGTATGAGTGTGAAGTAACCCCATGGGTGATTATGTTCTACAGGTAAATCACTACCTAAAATTAAATTTAGACAAACTCTTCCGGCACCATATTCTCCAGCAAGACCTTTCTGAAAAAGTTGTTTACCTAGAAATACTCTGTGCATGTATTCATGATCAGTGTATATATTAGTTAAAGTTTCAGTGCCTCTGCTTTTTGCTAAGTACCAAAAGAGTTTAGTCCACATGAATTCTTACTTCTCGTTTACAAATTCATATAGTTTCTTGGCTTCAGCAATAACTCCATCCGTAGTGATTTCGATTATAGGGCAGTCTTCTACCTTTCTAACGTCGTCTGGTAATTGGAAGTGTGCATTCATGACCTGTTCTCTATTATTTTCTAATAGACCCATTGCCATTCCTAAGATGTCGGTTCTTAATTCGAACCCTGATTTACTATTTGACATAATTGTCTCCTTCTGTGTCAGTGTGTTGTATTACATATATAATACGAAAATTATTTATCTAACGATTATTTTATGATAAATAATATTGAGTAAGTTTTTACTCTTCGTTCATCCCTTATTGGGACGGAAGTAGTCATAAGACGAAGGAACGCCGAAATCGTTCATTCACTCTAAATGTAGCAGTGAACGGAAGTAGGTTATAGTACCGAAGGAACGCATCTTTGTAAAAGGAGATGACATGACTAAGTATCAAGAAACAGTACTCGTAAGACGTGCTGTACAAAAACAACTTAAGAAAGTAAAGAATGTGTCAACTCTGAGTTTTCCCACTATGGAGAAAAAATCAGATTGGCCTAAGTATATCACAGATAATCCTTTCTATCCTTAAGACACAAAAAAAGGGCGGTATTACTACTGCCCTTTTTCCTTGAATATATTAAATTAAATATATGAAACTTCGACTGCTTTTCTCTTTGTAGGGAAAACCAAATCTGGATTTAAGTGATGTTCTCTTCTTGGTTTTGATTCATCAGGAAATCCTACACCCATTAAGAGTACAGGCTTCTTGTCAATACCTAGTGTTCTTTGAATTTCACCTTTATCACAACAAGAGCAACATCCTGTACCATAGCCTAATAGACCTGATACCATATTTACATATCCTGCCGCAACACCGATTGCTGTTTGACGATCGCTTTCCATTGTATCTCCGTCCCAACTAATATCCGTTTTATTTCTAGCATCATCTTCGTTAAAATCTTCTGCAAAAACAATTAAGAGATTAGCAAGAGTTTGAGTATTGGTTGTCAATCTGTCGCCTTTAGGTGCTTTACCACCTTGCTTACCGTCATGTATCATGAAGCCTTTTGTACTTCTATGTACTGCTTCGATTGTTTTTCTGTCTGTTATAAAGTAAGGCTTGAAAAAAGTAACGTTCTGTTTGCTAGGGGCACCAGTAACTGCTTCTGCAATTAAATCTAAATCTTCTTGTGGAATAGTTTTGGATAGGTCCCAGTTTCTTTGAACGTGTTGACTTTTGTGAATAGCCTTCTTAAGCATATTTCTAAACATTTTTTTCTCCGTCTAGGGTGTCTAAACCCTTTATTACGCATTGTATCTAGTTTCGTCTTGCGTATAGACAATAGTATTTATCTAAGTTTGGAGTTTGTTTTAACTGCTTTTTCTAATATGTTTAATTTGAGATTTTTCTTTCTAGCATAATGTAGTAATGCTTCTGTGTCTTTAGGGAAACAATGACCACCAAATCCAAATAAACCATCCGGTCCTGGTACACTCATATGACTGTTACCCATACGTGGATCGTTCTTTAATATGTCTGTGAATTGTTCCCAACTTACCATACTACTACTTGCTTTGTGTAAGTTGTAAAGGTCATTAAAGAATACAACCTTTGTTGCTAACCAACTGTTTACTGTATATTTTATTAAACTTGCTGTGGTTAAATCTGTTTTAAATGTAGGCACAATTTTTACTTTACTGTGTCTAAGATATGCTTTTTCAACTACTTCACAGTCTTTCCATTTGCCACCAAGTATTTGAAAGTTAGGGTTTACAAAGTCGTCAAATGCATTTGCTTCAGTTAAAAACTCTGGATTATACACTATCTTTAAATCAAAGCCTTTTTTAAACTCGTGTAAGTAATCTGGGATAATAGTACTCTTAATGACGCAAACACCCTTGTATTGCAGTCTATTAAGCTCTGTAAGTACGTTTTGTGCTATGGTAGTATCACAACTACCATCTTCTGCAATAGGCGTAGGTACGCATACAAACAGCAATGGAGGGCTAAATTCTACTAGTTCTTCTAATGTATTATTGTTAAACTGTGGGTCTACAATAAATTGGTCAACATCATTGTTAAAGCCATTGCTTACAGCAGAACCAACAAATCCATTACCAATAATACCTAGTTTCATACTTTGCCTTTTATTCTTTCTAGTAAATATATATCTTCGTAGTCCGGATCACCTACATAGTCTGGTGCATCTAGTATTGCTCTATCTACTTTCATTTTAATGTCCCAAAGTCTTTTCTTCATATCACTGCCGGTCCAACCATCATTACGTGGGTGCTTCATTTCGTATTCTAGTTCCCATATAATATGTTCTGCTTTTTTACTATCTGGTATAATCATTCCTTTCTCGTTATAATATACACGTTCATTGTGTGCATTTTCTTTTGTTACCATGCCTCAACGGCTTTTATATCTTCAGGCATGCCGTGTACACCTTCTAATAAATCATTTTCAAAGTCTTCTGGTGTATTTGCTTCACCATAAAATGTTGCCCATCCATCATTTAAGACTAATTGAAATTCATTTAATCTATTGTTTGGTTTAGGTACTAAGGTTTGTCCTTTTGGTACTGCTACTGTTACACTATATCTACTCACCTACTGTGAACCTCTCTAAACTTTGATTGTATGTTGAATTACTTACTTGCACAAATGTAGTACACTTGCTCAATTGTTTAAGAGTACGAGCCCCCACATAAGTACAACCGCTACGAAGACCTCCAAGTATGTCATTGACAACATTTCTAACCGGCCCTTTATAAGGAATCTCAACAATCCTTCCTTCACTTGTTCTATGCTCTTGAACACCGCCACTCTCCTTTTGTGCTTCGGTAGTACTACTACCATAAAATTTTACATAACTTTTTTCTTCTGTCTTGGTTGCCTGTGCTCCACCTGATGGATTACGTTCATTTGTTAGATAAGATTTAGACAGTACTTTTCCACCGCCCTCATCACAACCAGCCATCATGCCTCCAAGCATAACAAAATCTGCTCCACCACCAAATGCTTTTACTACATCGCCAGCACTTGAACAACCGCCATCAGCAATGATGTGTCCACCAAGACCATGAGCGGCATCCATGCACTCCATGACTGCGGATAACTGCGGATACCCAACACCAGTCTTAATCCTAGTAGTACAAACACTACCAGGCCCGATACCAACTTTAACAATGTCTGCTCCTTTGAGGAGTAACTCCTCTGTAATATCTGCTGTTACAACATTACCTGCAATAATAGTAATGTCAGGATGTTTATCTCTAAATCTTGCAACGTAATCTAAAAATCTTTCACTGTAACCATTTGCTACATCAATGCAAACATATTGAATACTGCGACAAAGTTTTAGTGTTGCTTCAATACGTTCATCATCCATGTCTGTGATGCCTGTGCTGACTGCTGTGTGTTTACACATATCAGGCTTGTTTACATGATATCCCAACCAATTCCAAATGTCTGCTGGTTGATAATTTTTATCTAAGCATGTAAACATTGGTACTTTGGCAAGTTCTTCTGCCATACTAAATGTACCAACACCTTGCATGTTAGCCGCCATAAGAGGAATACCTGTCCATTCCTTTTGACTGTTTCTAAACTTGTATGTTCTTGTTAAGTCTACTTCTTTACGACTACCCATTGTACTGCGTTTAGGTCTAAGCAGAACGTTATTGTAATCTAGTTTAATGTCATTTTCTATACGCATAGTAAGTATATAATCCCAATGTATGTTAGTAAGTGTAATAATTGGTCAACACCATGTGTTACCCAAAACATTTGATCGTTTGATGTGTATCCTCTAGACTTCCAAACGTTACTTTTAGCATAGTCTATATGATAATGTATAATTGAATCTGCTACTGCAAAGCCTATAATGGCTGACCATGTTGCACATGGTACAGTAAGCAAAACTAGAAAAGTTAAAAATCCGTGATAGCCTGCATGAGCTAATCCACCTTTAGCACCGTAAGTGCCTTTGTCTTTGATCATCCAACTGTATTGCATGAAATAATCTGCTACAGTATGTTTTACTATAAACAGAGTCATAAGTTCAAGCATTACAAGTCTCCTTCTTTGACGAAAACTCCGTCTACCATTCTCCCTTTACGATCTTTAATGTCGTCCCATGCTTGACGTACACATTCAGTAATTGATATATCGTTACGTTCAGCAATATTGATTAAGACTACAATCATGTCGCCGATATCATCTCTAATATCTTTACCCTTACAGATGTTATCTGATAACTCGCCTGCCTCTTGTATTAGTTTAGCAAACTGTGATTTGTCATCACTACCTTCAATTAAGTTTCTATCGTGGTGCCACTTCTTAATATTGTTTACATCTTCTATAAGAGCTTGTGTTTCTCTGCTTTTCATATTATGCGTTCCATATTAGTGTGTCTTGTTCGACAGCAATGTTAGTAGACTCTCCATTCTTAGGATAATCTCTGTATTGATCACCGGGTAGAAAATACATCCATGCTCTACCTTGTGTTGTTTCTGTTTTTTCTTTGTTGTAAAAATCTGGATATCCTTCAATCATATCAAGTTCTTCTGCAGTTTGTTCATCTACTTCCCAAACCTCACCTTGTATATGATGTTTTCCATTTTTTAGTACACCAGGAAAAGCACCCAAGTCAATCATATGGTAATCAGGGTAGGTTGTTTTTGCTTTACCTACAATAGTTGCTCCTGGAAATCCATCCAGTCCTCTTACCTTACCACCACTTTTAAGTGTGCCATATACAAATACTAATTCGCTCATTTGTTTTCCAGTTGTTCTTCAAGTTTCTTGACTCTATTATTAAGACCAGCAATCAATATACTTGTATCTTGATCTGCAACGATAGTGTCTAATGCTATCCTATCATTACGCAATACTTCCACTTCTGATTCCAAAGTTTTAATTGCTAACTCTTTTTCTTTTAGCAGTTCAATAAGTTCTGCTTTAGTCATTTGTGTTTTAGATTTCTTCATTCAGTATATTATAGCAAAAAATAGGTAAATGTCAAGTCTTTTATGACAACTTTTCTATATTGCATCCACTTTTTTCTAGGAAGTCATGTCCACTTCCTTTGTCTGCTTTATAAGAGTGCTTAAATATTACATGTCTTATACCGCTTTGATGTATTAGTTTAGCACAATCTAAGCAAGGCTCGTGTGTGCAAAACAATACAGCATCTTTGGTACTTTCATTACTTTGTGCCATTTTTGCAATAGCATTAGTTTCTGCATGTAATACTTCGTCTTTGGTTTTTAATCTACTCCAAGTAGCACCGTGAGGAGAATCATGCATTACTGCACCTGATTCTTCATATTCTTTTCTCATGTGAGGAACATCGTTCCAAGTTACAGTAGTCTCACATTCATTGGTCCAACCACTAGGCATACCATTGTAACCAATGCTAACTATACGATTGTCTTTTACAATGATTGCACCTACTTGGGCACGTTTGGCACTACTTAGTTGTGCAAATCTTTCTGCACAATCCATAAATGCTAGTTTAAATTTATCCTTCATGTTTAGTTACACTAATTGCGGCACTTCTACCACCGAAGCCAAAACTAGTTTTAAACATATTTTTATAATCCTTATCGACTACGTTTTTAAGTAAATCAAAGTGTCCATCTTCAGTAAATGGTTTTTCTAGTCCTGCGTTTGCTGGCACAAAGCCTTGAGTCATTGCTTCTGCACCTAATACTACTTCTGCTAATCCACTAGCACCCATTAAATGGCCCACTTGTCCTTTGTTACCGTACAAGTGACTTCCTTCTGGAAAGTAATCTTTCAACACGTTATACTCTACAGGATCACCAAATGGTGTACTAGTAGCATGAGCATTAAGTACATTGTATTCACTTGCATCCTTACCGGATTGCTTTAATACATTGTCTATTGCTATTCTGGCACCTGTGCCTTCTAAGTCAGGTTGTGTTGCGTGAGCACCATCATTTGCAATGCTTATACCATCAACTACCCAACGTATGTTAGCACCTCTGGCTTCAGCAAGTTCTAATGGTTCTACTACAAGGTAAACACTACCTTCTCCCATAACAAAACCATCTCTGCTTTCGTCCCATGGTACACTTCTACCTGTTGGACTAATAGCACCTAACAGTTGGAAATATATACTGCTCATTGAACTTGTCATAAAGTCAGTACCACCTACAATAGCACATGTATAACCTTCAGTCATCATATACTTCTTAGCAATGTCTAATGCTTGTACACCACTTACGCATGTACCACTAGTACCCATGCTAATACCATGCCACTTGTAATGACTGCTTATATGGTTGCTAACGTACTCATGTGAACTACTTAATAGTATTTGTGGGTGTACTTTGCTACGTTGTTGATGTAGTATTTGTCCATACCTTGCTAAGTTAGGAGCACCACCTCTAATGGTTCCTACAAACACTGGTGTGTTATCAGGAAAGTCAAGTCCACTTTGTTGAACTGCTTCATCTACTGCCATCATACTTGTAATAACAGTTGGGTCTAACCATTTTCTATCTTTTGATTTTATTAAATGATTGGTATCAACATCATCATAGTTGCAATGAAATGCTTTTTCAATTTTAATAATCCAATCACTAAAATGCCCTTGAGGCCTATACTCTTGGTTAGGCACTTCTAGGTTTCTTAAATTTGTTATATTTTCTTCTAGGTTGTTTCCTAATGGTGAAACAATACCAACTCCTGTGATTGCTAATTTCACTAGTAAGTTCTCCTAATTGCGGCACATTTCCATGGACCTTTTTTTGGTGGTGGGAAAGCACTCAATAACCATGTTGTTTCATGCCCTTTGTTAGACGCATCCATTATTCTATAAAAGTCCCATAATGGTTTATTTACTCTATCATATGCTATATCAAATACTAACATCACTCCACCAACTGGCAATCTATTAAACGAACTACATATTGTATTTAATAGTGCTTTTCTTTCATGTAATTCAAATCCTAAACTAATTGGAAAAGGAAAAACTGCTGTGAGGTCTGCAACAAAGTCATCACCTTCATTACCAATTGCATCTCCATTTACATCTACTATTCTTTCTGACAAGTAACTTGCATCAGTGGTAAAACTACCATAGAAGGCATCTGATACTGCTTCTGGTTCTTGAGTTAAGTCAACTGTTGTGGTTTCACCATTTGGATAAGTTATAGTAGTGCTTATAACATCACCTGCTTCGTTGTATTCTACTGTATTTGGTATTTGAGGATTTTGATATACTCTTGGATCGTCTTCTACAGTTTCCCAAAAATCATCGCAATATAAAAATGTATTTATAAATGTATCTTCAACAATTATTTTAGGAATATTAGCATCGTTATCAGCATTGTCTATGATAAACTTAGCAGTTTTACCAGTACCTGCATTTGGTTCTTTCAGTATTATTTTTTGATCTGCTGTCATTTGATCAGCAAATGCTTTTAAAACTGCGGCTTGTTCCATAGTGAGAGTACCGTCTGCAATATCGTCCCAGATAAAATTTGCTGTGTCTATTGCACGGATTTCTTCTTCGATTGGTAAGTTAAAGGCCATAAAAAAACTCCTAGTTCTTAACACTATTTAGTGATAAAAAAATGGAGTTTTAATATTTTATGATAATCTTTTAATACAGATAACGTCTACACCTACATCGGTTCCGTTTATCTGTGATGTTTCGTAAGTTCTACCTACGGAATCTTGTGCGGAAAGCATTGTCCATACAGATGTATTTACTTTAGAATACATTGCATTCATTACAACTAATGTACCATTTACTGCTAATTCATTAAAACCAGCACACATTAAATTTAAGATGTAATCTTTCATCCATGCGTCAGGCACACCAACATTTATTACATTTGGGAAATACAATATTAGGTCTGCACCTAACTCATCACTATCTGTCCCTAGAGCAGTATCGGCATGATTCTTAATTTCTGATAAATCGTAAGTTGATTTAAAATTTAAACTTGCCATTTGTGCTGAATTCATTGCACTTGGATCTGATGTTAAATCAAGAGTTGACTCACTTGAATCACCCGGTAATGTTGTTGTTATAGAAATAGTTTCGTCATCATCGTTTTTACCTGCTGATGCATTTGGTAATATGTGCTTAAATACTTTATCGTGATTACCTGACATTGTAAAGAAAGTGCTAGTATCTAAAACTGCATCTCCCCAAGCATCAGTTGTTACAATAGTTGGTATTGTTGTACAATCATTTACTATAAACTTTTCTGTTTTTCCTGTTGATTGAAATGTTGATCTTATATGCACAGTCTCATCAGCATCCATCTGGTCTATAAGGGTTTTGATAACTGCGGCTTGATAATCTACTACTAAGCCGGCATCATCTGAAGAGAGTGTATAACCACTCTTATCAATTGCTTCTATGTCTGCGTTTGAAGGTAAGACAAAATCTGTCATGTTAAAATCTCCGTTAAACTTTATATACTTTATTTATCATCTATTGTGATAATTTCTTTTATTGTGGGAAATTCAATTGCTATAGTTTGTATTTGCTCTATATTATAATTTCCTACTAATTCGCCCAGTCTTAAACGTCCTAAGCGGTATTCTGGAGACATATAATCTATGTAATCTCCAAGGTTGTTTCTTTCACACCAATCGTAATAGTCTTGTATTTTTTGTGCATCTACTTCTGGTGTAGGACCCATATGAGTGCCTGTCATAAAATTAGCGGCAACACAAGGTGTTAGTTGCGTTTGCTGTCTAATTTCTCCACTCTTAACTAATTCAACATCTTCAGTCCAATAACAAGCACCTAAATCCTTACCAATTGTGTGGTAATCTAATTCAAGTACACCCCATAGTGCATGTGGCATTCTTAGTAAATGATCATCATCTGTAAAGTCAATATCGAGTTCTGTGGGTTTTACTCCTTCTTGCTTTGCTACAAAAAATACTTGATCTATTTCCACAGGACCTGCTTCTAGCATGTGAACTAATATGTTTACACGTTCAAGTAACTCTTGTGTTCTGTTTATACCTGTACCATGCTTCTCACTATACAGTTGAAATATTTCGTGAAGTGTGTTTAATTTTTTAACTTGGTTATGTGGTGGTACTGTTAGGTCTAGTTTTAATGCTAAATCTATTTCACACCCATCACACTCAGCATTGATTTCATCAATTACCCAGTTCATTTCTGTTGCTAGGTCAAGTGTGGTTTGTTCTGTTTTCTTTTGCCGTACATCTATTCTGCCATACATAGTGCTGGCAGGCTTAGTATACTCTAATAAATTAAAAACTTTATCAGCAGAGTGAGTATCGTATAGTTCCCACTCTAACTGATCAGTTTTAGTTTTATTTTCGTTTTCAAGAATTAGTTGAATTTTCTTCATCTTGCATTCTTTCGATTTCTTCTCTTCTTATGTCCTTAACACTAGTTAAGTATGTAAGCATTGAGTCAGCATCACTAACATCAAAAGGATCACCTGCAAAATTATCTGTTTTGCCTTCTTCAACAAAAATCATTTCTACTCTACCGTTGTCAACAACCATAGAATATCTTTGACTTCTATCACCAAAGTCTACTGCTCTTTTCTGAACAAGCATACCCATGTGTCTAGTAAAGTCACCATTGCCGTCTGCAATAGGTTTAACATTGACTGCACCAATGTTATCCATCCATGCATTCATTACAAATGAATCGTTTACACTTAAACAATAAATTTCGTCTACGTCTTGTGATATGATATCTTCATACTTTGCTTCATATCCAGGTAAATGTGTGCTAGAACATGTAGGTGTAAATGCACCAGGTAGTGCAAATATCACGACTCTTTTGCCTTTAAAGATATCTTCCGATGTCTCTTTTACCCAATCATAATCAACTTGGCCTTCAGGAATTGCTCTTTTATTCCAAGTTATGTTTGGTATTGTCATTTCAATTGCCATTTATATTCTCCGTAAATGTGTGTGTAATTAGTTATCTAAAATATTTTCAAAATTGAAGAAATCTTTGTAATTTTGTAGAGCCTCATCTGTGCCGGCACGTTTTTCATTGTCCAGCAAGTTCTCTACATAGTATCTACTTTGATTTCTCATAAAATGTGCATGATGTAAATTACTTAACATAGCAAATATCATTTTTCTATTATGATTTATTTTATCTTGGCACTTTAACCAACGTTGATGCAATTCAGCAAGTGGTACAGTTGATATCTGTTCCATTTGATCTGCTATCATTCTCATACGTTCGCCGTCATCTGTTATATTATCGTAACTTTCATCTATGCCTAACTCTTCTGCTAATGTATAAAAACCTAATTTTTTAAATGCATCAACAAATCCTGCTTGGGCATACACAACTAAAGCCTGACCATGTGCCATTGGCTTTAGTACTTTCTCCGTAAAGAAAAGATTCTTTTCGTTTAGTTCACTAGTACTTTCACAAGTAAGCCAAACATAAGCATCATTGTCTAGTGGCATAAACTTTGATTCTACGTCACCTATAAATGGTGCATCTCCCTCAATAGTTTTACCCACTTTCATTTCTCTTACAAATTGGTCTACTAATTCTTGGTTTATGTGAGTTACAGGACCACCATAGAATTTTTTCATAACAGTTTGAAAAAATATTGTTGTATAATGATTTCTAACTTCACCTTCACTAGGAGTTGCATCTGGTCTAGTAGGATCAATCCCAAATAATCTTAATGGTGGAAATGCACTTATAATATTTTTGTATGCTTTAATACGCCTTTCCCATAAAAACCAAAGTAGTGCTACTCTGTTTTCTACTTCTCTACGATTTAAAAAAGTAAATGTATGTTTTTTCTGTTCAAGTGATATTGGCTGTAATTGATATTTTTGATTACTTAAAGGATCACAGATTTTCTCTAATTGCTGTGTATCCATATGTCCTAACATCCACCAAGATACAATATATTTTAATGCTATTTCACCATTGTCTTTTGCATATTGATCTATAACTTCTTGTCCTGCAAAATTATTACCTAAGAAAAATACTTTGTCTTCGGGTACGTCATACAATGCCATTAAGTTATACAATATTTCTAAACAGTCTTTAATAGTTGGACTTTCGTCACAAAAACTAATACACAAAGGTTTGTTTATTGCTTCAAAGTTTTCAAAGTAACTAATTAGAAAATCTATTTGTTGATCTCTAAAACTAAAATCTGTATATAAGTTTCCAGCAGAATCAAAATTTGCATAGCCACTAGTTGGTATAAAAAATTGTACTGCTATAAATTTGTTTTCTCCTTTATGTTCATTAAAGGATTCTCTAGTATATCCACGTAATATAAAAACAGGATGATTTGATTCTATTAAAGGATGTGTGTGGCCATCTATATTACTTTCAATTTGCCACATGTCATATTGATCTATGTCAGGATTTGCTAGATCAAGTACATCACCGTGTAGTGTTTGTAAATTGCGGACATCTATTGTCATACAACAAAGTAACCAGTAATCAGTGTTCTCAAAAACAGTATAATACCTACGCCATTTAACAATATGAGTGCTCTATCTTTCCATAAGAAACCTACCCACATCCAGCCAGTTACACCAATTATGCTTAAAATTATATCATACATAGCAAGTTCAGGTATGCCTCTAATACTCATACTTCCAAGTATAAAAAAACTTGCTGTCCACTTTATATACCAACTTAAATCCTGTTTAGGTGTAGCACTTTTTTGTATTCTGTTCGAATGTTTGATTTCGCCTACAGTAAATTCTTGACCTTTTGATGTTTCAATAATAACATCATCTAATTTTTCTGAATGTGGCTTAACTGTTCTGCTCATAATATGCCTAACTGATATTTCCCTTCATCGCTGATTGCGTCTGGGTTCCATGGTGGATCAAATGTAAGTACTACCTTTACATGATTTAATCCGTTTACTGCTCTTGTGGCAAACTCTATTTCCATTGGTAATATTTCTGCGGCTGGGCAGTTTGGAGATGTAAGTGTCATTATAACTTGACAATCATATTCTTTAGTTACTTCAACATTATATATAAGTCCTAGGTCATAAACATTTAAGTTTATTTCAGGATCAAATACTCTCTTTAAATTTGCAATAACTAAGTCTAAGAATTCTTCTTGTAATGACTTATCTTCTCTAGTGTCTTCCATAACCCCTCTACGAGTTGTACACAATCGTGTTCGTTATTATATGGTGCTGAACTAACTCTAAATACACCTGTGTTTTCTTTATTAAATCTTCTACTGGCAGGCTGAGCACATAAGTGACCTGTCCTAACACACACTTTATCAAAGTTTAAGTATGATGCAATATCACTTGGGTTGATGCCTGGTGTTACAAAACTATACACACTTCGTGGACCTATATCACCAATTAGTTTTAATTGTTCAATATCAAATAACCCTTTATCATTTAACATGTTAAAGAAGTCTGCTTCACATTCTTGTATATCCTTGTAACCAATATCTTGTATCCATTTAGCCGCGGCTCCTATGGCATGTACTCCTGCTACGTTAGGTGTACCTGCTTCTACT
>Ga0206677_10000779_pt1 | contig 30264 bp, 25 predicted proteins | sample M130m12015metaG_FD_155475 | JGI IMG/M metagenome (GOLD analysis project Ga0206677, IMG submission 155475) | Ammonia-oxidizing marine archaeal communities from Monterey Bay, California, United States - M1 30m 12015 | ecosystem: Environmental > Aquatic > Marine > Intertidal zone | place: USA...
TGAAAAGATAATAGAGTTAGGGTATTCAGAGTTTGATACAATTAAAATGATACTATCAAAACATATAACAACTATGGTAAAGGGTGAGTCGCACATATCAATAAAACAATTTGATAGACTTACAGAAGATTTGATGTTGTGGAAAAGCGAAACAAGTAATTAACTATAACTAGGAGCTATAAGCTGTGCGTAGCATGGCGTATAGGTGGAGTTATCACACAACGGAAGGGAAATTATGAGTAAAGTACAGGTTTTAAAAGGAGTGAAGTTCACTCACAAGGACGTATATCTTTTATCAGAAATGAGGGAAGATTTACAAGTTGCAAACTCTGAGGGGAATCCGAATCGTGAGGAAGCTCTTCAGTACACTTGGGGAGCGATTGCTGCTCACTTTGTCAGAAGATTCCTTGAAGAAGGGGGTCGGCTAGGACAGGGTTTCCCCTCTTGGTTCAAGTCTAGAAATACTGAGTGGAGGTCTTTATGTTGGAATAACCCCTATGATTTACTAGAAGATGGAAGTAAATTGTTCTTCCTGCCTGCAGAGCTTTATGCTAGTGTAGTCTGTCACCTAACTACAATATCACAACACGATATGAAGGATACTGACTACTACGAAAAGTTTACGAAACTTGGATATAAAGTAGACAGAGCTATAGGCGAAGAAATGTGGGAACTTTTAGAGGACTGGGGTGTTGTAGAGGTTGAAGATAACCAACTTGTTTATACTGCTCCTGAAGACGTTATGCCGGGAATAGTCCCGCTAACAGAAAGAAAGGAAGGTCTGTAATGGCTAAGATTGAAATTGAATTTGGAGGACACGCACAGTCTATAAACGACAGACGTGTAATCAATGGTGTGATGGATGGGATGATGCAAGTTGCCCCCCTCAAACACGCCTGGACTGAAGAACTTGTGATGGAAGCTATCAAGAATACTTGGATACCTCAGGAGATCCCTATGGCCCCTGATATTCAAGACTGGAATAATCCAGACATTATGAACGAAAATGAGAAAAAAGTTTATAAAAGAGCTTTAGCTTTCGTGTCTAATCTGGATGGCTTACAAACTAATAATCTTTCTGAGTTTATCACTCCCCATATTACTTCACCTGAGGTTCAGATTGCGTTAGTTAGACAGACCTGGGAAGAGGCCCTACACACTAGGTCTTATTCTTATATGACAGAATCTCTCCAGCTAGATCCTGACGAAATTTACAATATGTTCCGTAGAGATAAACATCTGTACGAGAAGAATAAATATGTTCTAGACGGTCTGAATCGAATCGCAGCAGATGGATTCAAAACTGGTACTTTACAATCAGACCAAGATTTCCTAGAAGCCTGTTATAATAATGTAATCCTTGAGGGGGTATATTTCTATTCCAGTTTTATCGTATTCTATAACTTCAAACGTAATGGTAAAATGATGGGGTCTTCTGACAATATCGCATTTATTAATCGTGATGAAGAAGTACACCTGAAAAACTTCCTGAATATTATCAAGTCAATTCGCGAAGAACAACCTGAACTTTACACAGAAGAGTTTGAACAAAAAATCATTAAAAACTTTGTTGGGGCTGTGGAACATGAAATTGCTTGGGGCTTGTCTTGTATAGGTGATGGAATCCTTGGATTAACCCCTCAGAGCCTCACAGAGTACATTCAATTCGTAGGTAATACAAGATTAAGGTCTTTAGGTCTTCCTAAGCAGTGGGACGTTAAAAACCCCTTTCCTTGGTTAGATGAATACACTCAAGGAAATATGACAGAGACTAACTTTTTTGAAGGAACTGTTCGTGAGTATCAGACTGGTTCTTTGGATTGGGATTAATTATGAAAACCGTCAAAGGGTCGCCTTACGATAAAGCAGAAGGGTTTATAGGAGTCAATAGAGAAAGGTTGGACGTACAAGGTAAGTGGATTGTTAAACTAGAGCAGAGGTTATACAGGCAGGAGAAGTTAAATTTAGTGTTAGGTGTATTTACTCTTCTACTATTTGGACTACTATTTGGACTACTTATGTATGCTAGACTGAGAGGTTATTTATGAATCCAAACAGTCATAAGAAATACTGCGTAGAAGTAAAAGGTATGTCAGACGACTTATCTATACAGACTAAAACTCATATTGATTTCTACTCTCTGTGTAGAGGGTTTAATGTAATTGATCCAGCTCACGCACACGGACTGAAGAAATTGATTATGCCTGGAGACAGAGGGGTTAAAAATTTTGCTAAGGATATGTCTGAGGGGATAAACTCCATTCTGGATTATGCTTATCACCTAGACCCTAAAATCTACGAGGAAGTTTTAGAAAAGATAGGACACAGAGAATGATATTCAACCAAAAGACAGATGATAGAATATTAGCAGTAATACTTATTCTATCTCTGCCAATCACATTCCCTTTAGCTTTAGTGTTTGAGTATGGATTTAAGGTCAAGGAGTGTTATTCTGACTTGAAACTAAATCTAAGGATATTAATATATCCAGAAAAATTCCGCTAATAGTATTAGGTTTTCAGTTCTGGATATTGTATATTTGTATATAGTACCTTGACGATACAATCTGCTTTAGATGTATTTAGTTGGATAAGGGAAGCCTAGAATCGTATTGAAAATAAGAGCCTGCACTTCTAATAAGTGACAGGCTCTTCTTCGTTATAGAGGTGTAATTTCAATCTCTGCAAATTTCAAATTATCTTCTAATTTAGCAGTACATTTATCCCAAGCACTTCCACCGAACCAATCTACAGCTTGATAAACTGCCGCAGATGTAAACGAATCTTCTCGTTCATCGTCCATAAGCATTTCAAGAATGGAGTCTGCATCGGCTCTAGACATAAGCTCTCTGGGAATACATCTATAACAGACATCGTGCCAAAATGTAGGAACTCTATACTCTCCAACAAAAGGAGAACCGATTAAACTCCAAGCTGTCTGAGGTATAGAAGCTCCATCGTAATTAAACCCTTTAAAGGCTGTGATACGATACATTTTATCTTTCCAAGCAAAACAGATAGTAATATCTTCGTAAAGAATCATATCTCTGTTATTAGAGTGGAATTGTAAGATAGGCTGGTAATGTGTAGGCATTAGGACTCCTCAGTTAGGTATTCAATTTCGTCTGCTTCAAGTATAAATTTAACTTTAGACTCTATATCATCCCAAGCAGAGATAAGATTCTTTTTATCGTTCTGCATCCACTTCTTAGCTTCGCTGATAATAATACTTGTAAATCTATCTAGAGCAGACTCTACATCTTCTTCATTAAGAAATGAGCTCTGTTCTTTAGCTTGAGCTAAGTGATTTTCGAAAAGTTCTTCGGTAATTCTGTGGAATAGTAAATCTCCGCCATTTGTATTAAGAAATCCAGAAAGCTTCCTTCCGTTTGTCATACAGGTATAGCCGTTTAGATCCACGTATAATTTCCCAGAAATCTCTTCTCCGCCTCTGTGATACCTTCCAAGTACAATGTGTCTGTCTCTTAGAATATGATTTTTCCTAAGTCTTTCGTGATAAAGTGAGATACACTGCAACATTGAAAACTTTATAGCATTATGGAATTTTTTAATGGACAGAGCTTCATCTAACATTCCTGGCTTTACAGAATCATTCAACTTTATCTCTATCGCTGCGATAGATTTAGCCATAGTCTGTATAGTGATAGCAGTAGGATCTACTTCTCTACTCTTCTTAAACCTTACTGCTACAGGTAGTACAAAGTAAAAGAATATTACAGCTAAAATCCCGTAAAGGAATGTATCGGGTGTCATAGTAGGGACTAAGGAGGTGTTCTGAGGGGTGTAAGAGGTCGTAGCCATTGCTAACGAGTCGTTAAATAAGTCAGTTACAGACTTTATGGAATCTTGTGGCATAGAAGCTCCTAGAGGTTATACAACAAATATAATACAAAAAAATCCAGACCACTCGGAGTAATCTGGATTTTTAGATTGTCGTCAAACAATAGAAAGGAAGTCTTTAAATTATGTCGGACTCAAAGACAGAGATAATATACTAATAAGCATCTACTATCGTCAACATAAATTCCTTACAATCGTTAAGTTTTTCTAAAAATTCTGCAAAAGCTTTACGAGAAGATAGAATAGCCCAATCTCCATTAAGCTCTCCGAACTGCTCTCCGAGTAAAATACACCCCTCAGAATTTTTATCTCTGTTACCCCAATGGAACAATACTAAGTCACGGCCTTGAATATCTGTAATCATATAAGTCCATCCGTATTTAGGAGACTTATGTTTCTTAACGATATATTGGCCTGCTGGAATACAAGATACTCTTTTAACATTATCCCTAGAGTAAGGTTCTAGTGAAACACAGATTGGCTGTCCGTTCATAACAACAGAACCGAAAGTACCCTCTGAGGGGTTACTCGCGATTCTAGTTATACGAACTTGATGTTTAGGGTGCATCTGGAACCTCGACTAACCCGGCATCTTCGTCTGACAACCCAGAAATATCTGTTAATGTCCCGTCTCTGAGCATATCAGACAACTCTAAGTGAGCTTGTAATAATTGAAGCCCTGTGATCCCATTAGAGAAAGTATGTCCGATTAAAGGTTCTAAACTTGCCTCTAACTGAACTTTACCATCTGCTCTAATTTGATGAACCCCCTCAGAATCTATAACTCTGTCTAGCATCCAATACCTACCTTTACCTGACGATAAAGATTTCAAATCTCCTGTAAGACTTCTGAATCCTAGTTGGTGAGAGTAACCATCACCTATGAATAGTTCTTCTACTTGTCTTTTACCTTGAATTTGAATTGCCATCTGTTAATCTCCTATTGTAGCGACTTCAATAATATCGCCTGCGTTTAGTGTTAAATAACTACCTACACGTACATTAATCTGTACGAAACCATTAGAACTCACATACCCGTAGAATGTAAATTGCAACCCTGCTAAACTCATAAGCTTAGTATAAAGGGCACTGTTCGGACTCAAAGTAACTACATCACCTACTTCACACCCTGGAACTATAATAGTATATTCTATGTTAGTGTTCCCACTCCAAGAAGCATCACCCCCCTGCGTGAATACGTCAAAGGTAGCCTTATTAATATTATTTACTCCACTAGAAGTAGTCGTATTATCCCATCTCTGTTCTAGTACAGAACCTGAGTAGTTACCATTAATATTTTCTTCGTAAACATAAGTTTCACCGAACCCTAAAGCTGTAACTACAAAGTTACTAGAGTTGGCGTTAGATACAACAGAACCTCTTACTTGAACTTGTACTTCGTCAAGGTCTAACTTATCAAACCCTCCAAATACTACTTTAGAGTTATAGAATATTAGATTAGATACAGTAAGAGAATCTTGTCTACTAAATATAATTTTATCCGAACCTGTACCTGTAGAAGACATTTGGAATATTTCAGTCCCGTAATGAGAAACTACTCCGTACACTGGAATATTTGTATCTGGTGCTACAGACATAGCACTAATATTTAAGAATATAACCTTTTCGTCAAACGAAGTATCTGCTAAAGCAGCTTGCCACTCAGCTAAACTAGAAACAGAATATACTCCATCTAATCCTCCACTACTTGAACCAGACTCGGCTGTATTAATCCACATCTTCTGTACGAGTTGAGCTGGATTTGTTACAGTTAAAGTATATCCATTAAGAGTAATTTTCTCGTAATACATTTCATTAAACGAAGACGACCCTGTGATAATTGTAGCGTTACCTTGAAGAAAAATCTCTCTATAGAATCCGTGTGCTCCAGATAGATTTAAAGTAGCTCCTGCTTCTAGGATAATCGTACAGTTAAATCTAGGGCCGTTAGATTCCTGGTCTAGAGGGTAATTGACTCCTGACCCATCTCCCGCATCATATCTGTTGAAAATTTGAGCAGTATCATTAGCTTCAACTATAATAGGCATCCCGTCAAATTGAGGGTTGTTATCAAAATCATAAGTAGTTAAGTCTGCCAGAACAATAGGTTTCTGTAAAGTTATTTTTGAACTATCATCAATAACAGAGCCACCACTTAAAGCTATTAAATCTGCTTCCGTGTAAACATCAAACGCACTAGACGATTGGACATCATCTACATTCAGAATCCTCTTGAAGTCTGTCCAAGATGTAGTATTTCCGTCATAGGCTCTAAAGTAAGATACTCCAGAGTTCTTCTCAATATACTCTTGATAGATTCTAACATTACCCTCAGTTGCAGTAGTTCTAACCATTCCGTAGCCGTTAGGTAAAACTCCACCTAAAGTGTCATTAGATACATCATCTACTGTAATCCCGCTACCATAAGTATTAGGGTTATCTACATTACCAGAGGTTAGTGAGATTTTCCTAGCGTAATATTCTGAGGGGATTCCGTCTACTTTATTAACTTGAGCATTAGTAAGGTGGTTTCTCTGTCCTGTAGAGCCTCCTTGTAGTCCGTCAAGGTCGTTATGGTCTGGAATAGCAGGGATGGTAGGAGTACCTGTAATTTCAGAATAACTAACTTGTCTACTAGCCCAGTCCGACCCATTCCATCCAAGGTAATGGTTAGGGTTTACACCGTCTGGTAAGTTATCTTGTTTATCATTCTGTAAGGATGTAATAGCATTATTGTTACTATTAACAGCATCAGCAATTCCTGGAACAGCATCTACGAGGGCTACTTGAGCCTGTGTAAGATGTTGATAGTCTGCTACATTAAGGCCAGATAAATTGTCGTGGTCTGGAATAGTAACAGGAGTCTCTTCAAAAGTATTGTCCCAGTATTCTTTAGAAATACTACCAGTCAGTGTAGTGTTGGATGAACTGTTTAATTGTTCATATCTAGACTGTTGAGCAGGACTTCCGTTCATATCTACTTGTAAAGGGGTGCTCAAAGCTAAAGGGTCTATTACTTCAATACCTCTAAAATACAGACCTACTTCCTCTCCTACTAGATACTCGTAGCCTACCACTGCGACTGTAGGTGTATGAAAGTAAATATTACAACCTTCTACATCTCCCGGCAGAGTAGTAGAAATCTCGTAGATAGAGTTGAACTGTAAAGCACTTCCACCTATTGCAGGGTTGGAGTTTGAAAAAGCGATAGCTGAGGGGGAAATGATATTTATTTCCTGACCCCAAACATCAAAGATTGTACTTGGAGTAGTTCCAAATAACTGCATCTGCATAATAAGAGTCTTGCTTACATTACCTCCATCGTCTGCTACGATAGGGTCAGCTAAAGCGGCCACAAACTCGTCATAAGTGTTAATTGTATATAGACCTTTATTACTAGAACCTGTACCACTAATAGAAGTCCAAGAATCCCACGCTACTATAGATTCAGGAGTTCTACCTTCTTCGAAGTCATAAGTACCCGTTCTGATACTAATCTCATTAGTAGTTAGATTATAAGCAACCTGAAGTTGGCTACGAACATAGATATTAGATCCACCTGGAGTAGGCCCTTCTGTACCCATATTACAATACACTACGAACTTATCAGTATCGTTAGGGAATTTTCCTGTGGCGAATCCGTTACCGTTAGGGTTAGCAGAAGTATTAGAAGTCCATCCGTTTGCGTTTACAATGTCATTAAGACTCTGTAGACCCGCCTGACCAATAGGTATTGTTATTTGTGAAAACAGACTACCTGTGACATTACCAGACTGTTGATTTACATAAGCTAGTAAGTTGTCAATAGCTTCTTTCACTGTACTGCCATCTACGTCTCCATCATAACCTAGCAGGGCAGCAGTATCTTCCTGAGATAAAGCTTCTAGTGATGGAAAGAACCTAGAAACCCCCTCAGCGGTCTTTACTACAATACCTTTTTGTTCCTGAGGGGTGGTAGCTCCATCGGAGAAGCCAAAACCCCTATCTGGAATGTTGGCTTCTACTGAGGCTCTGTCTACGTTCTGGTGCGGTGTTACGTGTACTTTTGCCATAATGTTTTATTCTCCTTATAGGGTAAATATAACACTATTCGTCTGGGTCAGCATACGTTCCATCTTGAAACTCGTAATCAGGTGGATTCTGCACCCCTCCACTCCCTCCGTCAGGGTATCCTATAGAGTCATCTTTGAAGTCCCACTTATAAGGAGAGTTCTGCAAAACAAAGGTATCTACGTCTGTTTCTATATTCCCACCATCCCAGTAAGTATCTTCCAGAGTAGAGAATACAGCAGGAGGAATAGGCATATAAACTTCAAGCTGTACCTTACCGTTATAATAATCTGGAGTTATACGCTGGACGAAACCATAACCTTCTGCTTCAAACCCAGTACCACCCGTATTAGTATGAAACCAAGTCTGTAACTTCACAGCATCCCCGATATCTAACTTCTGGGCCTCTGTAGCTACTCCTTCTTTGTAGACTGTGTGATTCATATTAACTTCGAATGTTACAGTCCACGCTTCAAATAGATGCCACAGAATTATTCTCTCAGCTACCTTGTACATAGAATTTACTGGAGGTTGATTACCGCTATAAACGTAAGGAATATTCATATCGTAAAACCATTCCAACTCTTCTTCTTTTTCAGACTCTACTACAGCTTTAAAATACTTATTTGAAATTCTGTATCCGTCAAGAACTCGTGAAGCATTTCCATTAAGAGTATCCTCAAAAGTTTTATATCCTGGACACGTAACCTTGTCCCCCTCAGCATCGTAGTTTACTGTAATAGTCTTATCTACTTTTTCCTTACCTGTATGGTAGTGAAATTTGAAAGTGAACTTAGATATGATTTCTGACATAGGGCGTAATTTAACACCTACACCAGAAGTTCTAATAATGTCAGAATCTTTAAATGTAAATGCTGAATTTTCGGATAACTCTGTACGAGCAGGGTTGTAATAATTTAATTCATGATCCCTGTAATACAAAGATTTCAGAATTGCTCTGTCATTAGAGTTGAAAGTCACCAATCCTCTAACGTGTCTAGTTTCATTCTCTAGAACCTCGCTGACTGTACTTTGGTTTGTGAACTGAACCCTAGCCATCAAACCTTGTAAGGCTTTAGTAGCTGTACGGTCTGGAGTAGGAGCATACTTACCAAAACCTTCTCTAAACATCAGATTTTTGACTATATCGTTAGGTGACTCTTCGAGTCTATCTGAGGGGGTATTATTTGAGAGTAAATCCGTTCTACCATTAGTATGAACAAAGATGTTATCAGACTCGATATTAATCTCTCTAGAAGTCATAAGGTAGGCTTTATCATCACCTTCCATCTGACCTCCGAAGTCATAAGTAGCGTGATCTGTACGCAGTACACTTAACGGAGAGATTCCTTTATATGTGCCGAAATCTCCATCTGTAGATTCAGAAGCACCTGAGAAAAATGAGATTGTGTATCCAGTACAACTCCTCAAAAATTCAATTTCTTCATTGAAATATTTTTGCGGGATTGTAAGAATATTCTTACCTGTGTGGATAACGTAAGGAGTCTTTGGTAATCTACCTATCCAAGAACCGTCAGTAGGTCTGTTATCTAATTCATCTACAGGATCTAACCCTAGAGAATCCGAAAACTCAGTAGATGTCCCGTCTTCGTTAGTTAGATACATATTCTGGTCAGCATCAAAATCGAAAAACTTATCATTACCCCCAATAACTGCTGGTCTGTTATAGAATATATGCCAACCATCATTAGAGTACAACTCATTCGTCAGGTCGGCTCCAGAATGACTTAAATAAACAGTGTCTGCAAATACTACTCTTGAAAGTCTAGGGTTTATGTGGTTAAGTGTGACTGTATATCTAAGACTCCCGCAAAATTTTTCAGCAGCATCTTTACCGGATACTCCATGCATATAGTTATAAGGAGATACACCATACTGGTCTATGTCATAGTCTGGACTAGCCCTCTCTAACCTTATAGCTTTAGAGATTACTATAGATACGTCAGTATCAGAACCTTCTAATCCGTTTATGGTATCGGAATCTAGTTCGTAGTCGTAAGTCTGTTTGATGTCAGGAGCTATATCATTAAACCTATCTAGTGTTTGGTCAGCAGAGATTTGAGTGTTTCTTCTCATAAACCCTAGACCTAGAAGTTTAGATTGACCGGCCCTTCCTGGATGTACTGGGAATAAAGCGTTTGTAAACCCTGTAGTATCAGTAAGTTTTAGAGGTGTAGTAGAAGGGTATGTACTTCTGTCAAATGTACTAACAAAAGGGTTTTCGTAATCGTAAACCTGAGAAGGGCTGAACTCATTCCATAATATCCTAGACCATAACCCTGCAACTCTTCCAGAGATAAATTTAGATTTATCCGTAGCTTGATTTATTCTGTATACACTCCAAGCTGTAGAGAAACTTAAAAAGTCTATATCTTCTGTGTTAGTAGTACCTGTCTCGTATGTACGGAAAATCAACCCCTCAAAATTTCTTGACTCCACAGAACTTAAAATTCCTGAAAATCCAGAGTCATAAAATACTCCTGTACTAGAGTCTTTATACCAGGAAATTGAAGGGAAAGTATTAATCATACTAGGAGTGTATAAAGACATTCTCTCTTGCTGAGTCATAGTGTTCAAAGCTGGGTCTGTAGATTCTCCGTTAACCATATACTCAGAGTATTCATCCCAAGGTTTATAAAAACCTCCTTGGGCTGTGTGAATATTCACTCTTTTATATAACTCTAATCCGCTACCTTCATCGTCCTCTAGTAGTCGTACCGAATACTCCGTAGGTAATTCTAAAGAGTATTTATCTATATTAACTGAAGTAGCCCCTTGGGGGTAAATAGACCTGTCGACCTTACCTGAGCCGTTAGGGTTCTGAGTGTAGGTAAAAGGATTGGATGCGGTACAGGCAGAAACATTAAAAGTCCCTTTTACTTCTCCTATTATTCCTGTATCTGATGAATCATCTATAACAGCAGGTATTTTAATACTTGAAGTAGATTCTTGGTATGCAGTATAGGCAGGAGTATTAAGTAGGACATAACTAGAACCTTCTGCTTCCCCTTCTTGTGTTAAGTCTCTGGCTTCTAATACTGTATGTTTTGTAGAAGTTTCAACTAAATCTAACCCTTTTAGAGGTTTGAATTTTTTAGAGTCCGTATCGTAAGAAAACAGCTCAATTTCAGATTGGTTAACTTGAGGGGTGATTCCTCTATTAATAAATCCGTCCTGTTGTTGGTAATCTGTAATTAATATTACAGCCTTCTCTTTAAGTTTCGCTAGATAGGTAGTCTCTGCAAAAGACTCTTCCGGGTCTTGCTCATAAGGAGTGTCTGTAAGATCTAAGTAGAAGGAGACTGTACCGAAAACCTCCGCTATCTTATTCACTTTAAATAATTCGTACTCTTGAAATACTACTTTATCGTCATTAGCATCTACATTAGAAACTCCTGAAGTAGCGACAATACTTATGTATAAATCAGGAACTCTAGTAGTCGTAGTGAAGCTTAAAGCAGGTTTATCTGAAGTTACTCCTGGAATATCAGCGAAAGTTTTAGCTACGTCCAGCTTTGTATTAAGAGTAACTTTAATCTCGTCTGTGTCAGGCTTACTGACAACTTTAAATTTCATATAAGTTGAATCGGACGTACTAACAAGAGGTAAAACTTGGTTCTTATTAACCACACTCTGCATCTTCGCATAGTCCCATCTACCATACGTTACATAGGCTATATTCCCTTGCTCGTCTTCATTGTCGGTTTGAGGATAAAGGTCGCTCAAGAGCTTGCTAGGTATCTTTTTATTGTAGTCTAATAATAATTTAGGCTCTACCTTTACAACATATTTATCGTAATCAAAATTTATCTCCATCGTATATCCGTGAGAATACTCGTGCGTTACTCCTGAAGTCCTGTCGTGAATATAGAGAGTACAGAATGATCCATTCAGGTTACTCTGTAGAGTTTCCCAATGGAATCGGTCAGCATTAGAAATACCTACCGAGAACCCCTCAAGAGTTTCTACTCCGTAGCCTTTAGAAATATCTGCGTACTTTACAGGAAAGCCAATACCTTTATCTACTATAGAATCAGCTTTGAAAACGGTTGGGTAATAAGGCTTGTCTAAATCTGTATCTATTGTGGAGTCACTGACAGCTAAATCTGCAAATGCAGCATACCTAATTCGACCACCGAAAAAGTTTATATCTGGATTATTTTCAGTAACAAGTCTATTACTCGGCACTGAATCCTCTCCACACAATTCTTCTGTGATGTCTTCTTCAGTTACGGTAGGGTCTGTGTGGTAGGCAAACCAAATTTTTGCTGTATCTCTAGCGTAGAAAGTTTTGTTGTCTTCTGAGGGGGATAGTACAAAGTCAGCTTTGGTGTCTACCGAGTAATCAACAGAGATAGCATTTAGCGTAAAGTCTACTAGAAATTCATAAACTGGAGTAGTAGGTTTCAAACTACCTGTAGCAGGCTTGTATAGAAGAACTAAGTCGATAGAGAACAGGTTAGTGTCAGTCTCACCTTTAGGTTGCATCTCAACTATGGTGACTTCCATATCCATAAGGTTTATAGGTGCACCATCTTCGTAAGGGTCTAAGTCTGCTCCGAATACAAGCTCACCTTTGTTTAAAGTAATTACAGGATTGTTATCTCCTTCGTCAGAAGGTGTTCCGGTATTATCAATTAGATACTGCACTAGAGGTTGATAGTCAGGCCGAGTAATATTTTCCAGTGTGAACTTACCTAGAATCTCCTGCCTATCGTCACCGAAATTAATAAGGTCTACTGACCCATTAGTGTAAATAAGCTCTTTGACAGACTTACCATCATTTACAGTGACCCCGCCTTCAAACCTAGTGTTTACGTCAAAGTGCTGTTCGTCATTAAAACCCTTGAATATCATACAATCTCTCCAGACTCGTCATCTAACATCTTCACTAAAGATACTTTATAAGTCCAGAAAATATTGTCGGCTTTTCTAGGTCTTTCAAGTTTAACTAATTTACATCTGTATCTTTTTGAAAAAGCTTCTACTTTATTCTCGTCATTCAACTGAGCATTACCTACAACAAAAGGGTCTAGTAGTGACAACTCTAGGTAAATTTCCTCTGTACGATAAGATTTAAAAAATCTATTGAAAGCTTTAGCATTATCGTCTGTAAGGTCAAACTCCATGTGTGCGTGTCTAACAGAACCGTCCCCTCCATAAAAAGGATCTATCGTACCTCCTTCAATTCTGGAACCTCTAAGGTATTTAACCGAGTCAGTCTTGACGGTATAGAATCTACTCATAATTTCAACCTCTGAGGGGGTTTTGATGAACGACCCTTCGGTTAAATCTAATACAGCATTTTCATCGGCAACCAAAACAAACCTGAAGAGTTTAGACCCCCTCAGGATTGCTTTTTGATTATATTCTAATACTTCCATTAAATCCTCACTCTTGTATTTTTGTCGTAACCTCTAGCGTTCGTATCTTTCAACATCTCTGAGAATTTACGTCTATTTTCAGCTTCGTTATTCTGAATATCAGCAGGACTTGAACTCGAACCAGTGTAGGTAGTGGTAGGAGAATAACTAATATGATAAACATTACTTGTAGAGTTCTCAGAATTATCATCTGAAGAGTAACCTTTATTTAAGTTATGTAGATTACGAGAACCCATACGAGCCATAGCGGAAGCATTAAGTACACCTTCCTGACCGTGTTCATTCATCGTAACATTCGCATTAGCTCCTCTAGGCATACCACCATTAGCATACTTCTGAGAGTCTACCATATTCATCTGAACTGTAGCCAGTCCAGCAAGCATAGCTGTCTGAGCACTTGCGGCAATCATACCTGGAAGACCCATTGCAGCATAACCAGCCCAAGTACCCATAATAGCCTGAGCTGTGTTCAGTACGATTTGAGCTTTCTTGTATTTCTTCTCTTTCTGAAAAGCTTTCTTTTTAGCTTCTTCTTTATTTTTCTCTAAGAGAATATTTCTACGTTCTGCGGCTCTATCTGTAAGCATACCTTGCTTATTAAGAGTATCAGTCCAAGACATAGCTCTCTTATACTTATCGTCAATCTGCTTAATCTCACGTTGATATTGTAAGTCTCGCATTTGCATATAAGTGTTAGCTAGGTTGGTAACAGTAGAGTAATATTTTTGAGCTCCTGCTATCATCTGACCAAACATTTCATATCTGGCAGCCATACGTTCAGATTGTTGAGCCTTTTCAAAATCTTTAAAGTTTAAGGCTAATTGCTTCTGAGCATTTATGTATAGTTGAGCTTCTTTAGAACCTTCTTCGTACTCACCTTCAGCTATACTTAAATTCATAGACAATTCATTATACCTAGCAGTCTGAGTATCTTTCTGAACTCCTCTTCTATTTTCTCCTGCTTGGTATTTTACAGCAGCAGAAGAGAATGGGTCGTAGGCCCACCCACCAGAAGATGAATAAGCGTTATAAGAGGATAGATTTCTCTGCTTATATGATTTACCAGCCATATCTGCATCAGATAGGGTCTTAGCAATTTTTTGTTGTTTCTGTACTGGTGTAAGAGCTTCTTTTAACGCTCCTGTAAATTCTATACCTGCATCACGCATTTGCTTCATCACTTCAACAATATCGCCTGCTGTAGTGAATAATTGTAATGCTCTGTTGATTTCCTCTGGTGAAGAACTTCCAACTTTTTCCTTCCCAAAAACTTTAATAGCTTGAGCTTTCTTCTGAGCATCGGTAGCTGTCTCGTGGTTATAACCTTTCATCAAACCATTAATAACCTTAGCCATCTCTTTAACCTGAGCTGTCTGAGCATCAATAAGTTTTTGTTGGATAGCCAATTCCCCTTCAGAGAATCTACCTGAAGCTTTCATCAAATCGTATTTTTGTTGTTCTTGGGCTTTCCTGTGAATACTCCCAGTATCGATTCCAGCAGTTTTACCCGGGGCCATTTCTTTGAAAATAACCTGTAATTTGTCAGCAATATTCTTATTAGCATTAACAGTCTGCTCGGCAATTTTGTGTTCTATTTCTAGACGTTTCTGGTCAAACCTTTTGTTAATAGCGTTAATCTGTTTTACATAATCAATACGTTGTTTTATAGAGTCTTCGTATTGTTTGGTCGTAGCAGTTTCTCTATTAATAAATTCTCTAATGGAATTATTGAGGGGGACAAAATAATCCTGTACGTCAAAGTTACCCAAAGAGATTTTACTCAGACCACTACTTCTACGCCCTCCACCCTTTTTAGTAGAAACTGGGTCAGTGTTCATAGGAGATTTAGTAAACCCTACATCTTTCTGAAAACCTACCATATAAAGGTCTAGTAAGTTACCTCCTACTCTATTAGCTCTACTTTCCATCTTCTTAAAGAAATCTTTTGTAGAGTCTGAGCTAAGTTTAAAAGCTTTAAATGCTTGGTCTGCTTCACTTTTAGTTCTACCGGACTGAACTCGAGTATCGTAAGCGTGACCTATTTCAAACTTTATATCGTCTGCTGTTAGACCTTCCTTAGCTACTAATTTAACAGTAGCTCCGTACATTTTATTAAACTCAGATACTAAGGCTTGTATCTCTGTAGATATAGCTTGGGCATCAGCAGCAGTATAACCCTCAGCCCACTCTCCGTTAGTTTTATTGTTTATATCTGCCATTTTAAGGCGTTTAGCGTTTAATACGGCTATTTTATCTACGGCTGTATCGTAAGCAGTCTTGACTTGAGCTTCTAACGAGTTACGAGTCATTTCAGGAGTGTCTGCAAGTTTATAAATACTTCTTAATTCTTCCACCACTTTATTATGTGCTTGTAACTGATTCTCGGCTATCCTGTCAGACTCCTCTGCTCTATGTAAAACTCTTTCTTGGTATGCAATCGACCTTTCATCTTTTCCTGTAAGTGCGTCTATAATAGATTGATTGATAAAATTATCTGGGCCTAGTTCAGCACCTTTCAATTCACTTTTACGTCTCTCTAACTCTGCATAAGCTTCCATCACTTTAGCAGAAGTATTGTATTCTCTATCAGTAATCTTTACAAGAGCTTTACTAGCCTCTGTAAGGTCGCTCTTATCCATTTTAGCATCTCTTGTAGTAAGGTTGTCTAAGGTGTGGAATATACCCTTATACATACTCTTAGCTTCCTGTACTGCTGCTATATGGCCCTGTGCTTTAAAAGTAGTTGAAACCATCTGACTTCTAGCAGCGTTGTTACCTATCTCGATAGCCTGAAGACCTCCTAGTTTTTCAGAGATTTCATCAAGTCCAGCAATTACTGCATTTACAGGAGTCACTAACGCTTTATAAAAAGCTGAACCTATAGAACCTATAGTATCGAAGACTGCACCGAAACCTTCTGTGATACTATCCATCAAACCTAAAATATTATGTTCGTTCCTTTTCCACCATTCTGTAACTTGGTCTAAGGAATCCATCAATCCACCATTATCAAAGAAGCTAAAAGCTTTAATGAAGGTGTTTCTGATAGTCTCACCTAATTTATCAAACTTACCGCTAAATGTATCAATGGTAGTCTCAGCCATACTCTGAACTGTACCTTTATAGTTAGATACATCAGAATATACACTCATTAAGTCTCTATATGATGCAGCAGTCTCTCCTGCCGCTATACGTTCCTTTTTCTGAGCTTCTGTAAGTCTTATGGTGGATAGTAAGGCTAAAGCACCTGTAGAGGCGTACTGACCGAAGTATTCTTTAACTCTAGCAGAAGAGAGTTTCATATCAGCTAGAGATTCTAGCTTCTCTGAAAATTCTGCTGTTACAGGAATACCTTCTTTTTTAAGTCTTTTTGAAACTTTAGAAGTAGCATCACCTAGACGAAGCATCATCGTCCTAGCGGCAGTACCAGCACGAGACGAGTTCACTCCCTGATTCGCCATAGTTGCTAGGGTTGCAGTAGTTTCTTCTAAGGTAACATTTGTATTACCTGCGATAGAACCTACATACTTCATTGATCCTGCTATCTTTTCAAAATCCAAAGCAGAGCTAGAAACCGAGTTAGCTAATAAGTCGCCTACTCTACTGGTTTCAGCAGCAGAGAGTTTATACATATGTAAAACCTCACCAATAAGTTCTGCAGAGGATTTAGTGTCAGCTCCTACTGCTTTGGAGAATTTGGTGATTTGAGGGGCGATACGAGCTGCTGTATCTGCGTTAAATCCTAGTTTTGAAAGCTCTAAGTTAGCTTTCAGTACATCGTCAGCAAGTACACCAAACGCAGAGGCTGCTGCCATAGCAGAGTTAGCAGCCGTATTCAACTGAACATCCGTAGCTCCTGTAACAGCCTGGATACCAGCTAAGGTCTGTTGTATTTTTGTACCTTGTGCGAAGATAGCGATCGCAGTAGCCATAGCAGCAGTAGTAGCAGCTATATAAGGGGTAAGACCTGCGAACCCTAGACTGAGACTAGAAATACCTGAGATTGCAGCAGGAAGAGCTGTAGCAAATTTACCAAGCTCCCCCTCAAAGGCTCCTGAGTAATGCATAGCTTGACCCATACTTCTAGCTCCGTGTAGAGCGTTCTGCATAGGGGTTCTCTTACCTCTACTTAAACCTAGCTTCTGAGCATTAGCTTGTAGTTCCAGAGTGTTCAATCTACGTTTTTCTAAAATTTCTAATTTCTGAGCTTGTTTAAGTTTAGTTACTTCAATAGCAGCCTGTTTCTGAAGCTCTAAAGTTTCTTTCTTTTCAGTGTGTAGAATAGACTTAGCTACAGATTGTTGCTTGATAAGATTAGCTTGTAAAGGTTTATTTAACGCATCCTGCTGCTTTAGAGCTAGACGCATCCCTGCGGCTTCCATCTTCCTTACGTGGTCTAGCTTCATAGCTAGAACATTATCTAGAGTTTTCTGAACATCAGACTCATAAGCTTTATTAGCTCTTCGTCTAGAAGCTGTAAGCTCCTTCTGAGTCTTCTCTATATTGTTCTCAATCCGTTTAGTACCCTTACCGGCAGCAGAGGCTTCTACTTTAGCTTCTTTCAACTCTTTCAGAGACTGAGTAAGTTTCTTGACCTCTTTCTGAGAGTCTACGAAATCCTTCTTGAGGTCGGATCTAACCTTAATATTCAGTTCTATGTCAGTCTTCTTAGAAGCCATCTTTTCCTGCCTTTGAGTTCATCATTGCTACTCTCTGTTTATGCTCATCGTCTAGTTTACCAGTGAGATTAGTTACAGTTTCGCAAAATTCCAATACTTTTAAAAAATAACTACTTTGTTCCGCCATACCTCCTGATTCTGGAAGAATGTTATAATTTTTGAAATGACAATAGAATCTAAAACCCTGATGGTTGTGGTCTGTTATCTGACTGAGGGGGCATCGCGATTGTGGTATCTTCTTCATACCATTACACTCAGGACACACCTTACCTTGAACTCTACCTTCTGCCATACAAGAAAGGCAAGGGATAGTCCACCTTGCCTTTTTCACTTCAGAGTGACATCCCATAGAGTTATCTGAGTCAGGTAAACAGCTCCCGTGTTTAACCCAACCCACATATAAACAAGTAAGGATTATGAGTTTTTTGAGTCTTCCTCGTCAATCTCTTTACCTAACTGAATCTGGGCCGCAAGCTCTGTACGAACAGATTTAGGGATGCGAGCAAGAAAATCATCGTTAATAGGATTAACATTCCCATAAACTTTAACCAGTTGGTTACGCACCACCTGAATAGGTTTACCTTCTTCGTCAAAGAAGTTACGAACTCCGATAAGACCGATAGTAAGTGCTGCATAATTCTGATCCCCGTTACGCATTTCGATTGCACCAGTACGAGTAACATTACCCATAAGGTTTTCCAGAATTGTGTCATCTGAGGGGGTTAGAACCTTTAACTCAAAAACTGTTTGTTCTGCTACAGGTAATTCTCTGTCCTCGAAAGGAACGTAATCGTATGTAGACTTTGATAAAATTGGTACTGATTTCATAGTAACTCCTATTTGTTGGCTTCATTAAATATACACAAATAAAAAAAGTACAGAGCGAACTCTGTACTTTTAGATGCAGATTTTGAACAATTACGCTTAGTAGAACACTATACGATATTCATCGTCCTGGTCTTTCGTAGAGCCAACAAAAGAAGCCTCTGCACCAAGAGTCGTAACTCCGTCACGTTCTGAGTTAGAACCACCTGTAGTCTGTGCCTTTTTCGCATAGAAGTACATACGGTTATTAATCTCGTCATTACTCAACTGATACTCAAGAGCAACAGGCTCACCTGAGAACCACTTACCGAAGTAGTCGTAATCAGCTTCACTCATAAACTCTGGGTCAAATGAACCTTTAGGAGAACGAGCATTAACAACAGCGTTGATGAATCCTCTATCTGCTGAGTTACCAGATTGACGAAGGGCTACTTCATTACCAGATTCTACTGAAACTTCAGAGAAGGCTGGTTTGTATCCACCGAACAACAAGTTTGCATCACGAAGAGTTGGAGGTACAAGAGAAGAGTAAACAACATCTTCTGTCATAACGTGGTCGCCAAATCCAGCTCTGTAGTTATCGTTAGTATTAGCTAAAGATAATGCTAGAGTAGTTGTAGTACCTGTCGCTGAACCGTCCTGTAAGAATAAGATGTCACCATCTACTACAGTTGACACGTCCCCCTCAAGAACCTCAATCCAAATCTCAGCATCAGTCAAAGCACCACCGGCTACTGTAAGAGCTTTACGAACTACAAATTTAACGTCTCCGCCAGAACCTACAAGTAATACAGAACCTTCTGGTAAGTCCATCGCAGGAGTTCCGTTCACAGTGTAAATTTGTCCGTCTGGTACAATACCTTGGAAGTCAAATTCGAATTTACCAAGACCAGAGTTCTCTGCCATAATAGAGAAGTTACCCATTGCTCCGTAAATTGTACGTTGATAACCTTCTTCTTCTACACGAATAGTCATAGATTTCTGGTTACGAGAAATTGGATATACAGCAGAACCTACTACAGCGGATTCTACACTACCTGTTATAAACGTACCTAATACAGACCCGTCCTCTGAAACTACTTCATACTCTGTAGCGTCTGCAAGAGAAGGAGCAGTAACACCATCAGCTTTAAGAGTTTCGTAGTAAACTACATCTCTACGCTTACCTAAATCTACTGGGATTACGATACGAGCACCCATATCGGACAACCCGCCTGCGCCTACAGTGTCGATATTCAAAACACCACCGACAAAAGAGCTACCATCAATCTGAGAGATTAAGATACCTTCGTTAGCGTTGAAGCCTGTACCGCCTACATTTACTACAGCAGATACGATAGCGTTAGAGGCTACTGTTACGTCAATAGTAGCTCCTACACCTGAACCTGTAGTAGTAAAATCTACACCTTGTACGATAGTGTAAGTACCGTCTGCATTAGAGCCAAAACCTGTTCCTACTACAGATAATGTAGCGATAGATCCCGAAGCTCCTCCACTCGTAGCATATAATTTACTATTCACAGTAAACGTCTCTGCTGTGTTTGAAGGGTCGAATGAAACTGTATCCAAGTCAATGGAGAATACATTTCTAACACCCATTGAGCAGGCTTCTAAGTAATCTACTACTTTTGGTTTTACAAATCCTGGCCCTTCTTCACCTTTGAACTCGTGAGTGAATTTAGCACCACCAGAAATTTTTCCGATAACACCTTGAAGTTTAGTGATAGAGGATCTGGCTACATCACGCTCAATCATTTCTACTTCTGGGTCGATGTTAGGAGCTACAGCTACTTCAAGTCCTGCATCCGCAGCACCTAAATCTAACTCCATCCCTGTCTCACAGTCTTCTAGTCGTCCTAGAATCTGTCTTACTCTTTGTAACTTAGTATTACAACCTGACATATATTACTCCTTGCAAGAATATGTAAAATAATGGTCTTCTTAAAAAATACAACTTTTTTTAGTTTCTAGGGACTCTAGTGTTTCTTTCTGCGTGTCTATAGTGTACCTGACCTTTAATATAACCTCCTACCCAGTCAGAAATACCGTCAGAAGCATAATCTTCTACTTTATCTACCCAAAGCTCAATATTTAAACAAAGGTCTGGATTAGTTTCTCTAAGTCTATGAGAACGAGTTAATTCATCTTGGATGTCTCCTAACCATTCCTCCATATCCATTAACTCAGAAGCTTCCATATTAAGTTTATACTCTATGATAAAATGGAGCTTATTATTATATCTATCTGAAATTTTCGTAGCTTTATTTTCCGTTTCAGGTAGAACTGTGATACAAGGATAGTGAGTAGAGTCTTCAGTTTGGATGTATCGAGTGACTGAATTAGAAGAATAATCTGCTTGATTCATACGTACGTTGAAAGACTGGCCCACCACAAGAACTCCGTCGGTTGACGTAAATTCCAGTGATATTCCTGAATCCGATAAAGCAAATACATTGCTGCCGACAGACACATTATGAGTAACAGGACTGTCCGATGACTTCTCTTCATAAGTTCTCGTTATGTTGATTTCTGAGGGGGAGATGGTTTCGATTAAATATCTACGATAAGTGTATTCATCGTCCGGGTCTGGTGTATAAGTTCCAGAGAGTGAAAGCATCTGAAAAGATGTCACTGGCCCTGTATCAAAACGTAGATTCCCCTCAGGAGAAGCTACATCTTTCATACGCTCTTTTATCGTTTCCAAAATTCTATTTCTTACTGTCTTCTGTTTTGCCATTATAAAAACCTATCTGCTATGGTAGCTCGGCTACCGTTAAATCCTGCTTTACCTTCACCAAAACGCTCCACAATAGTTGAAGCTAGTCTATTCGACAATATATCAGACTTCTCATTTATATATTGCTGTAAACCTCTAGGCTGTCTAGGTAATGTAAGTTTATCTACTAAGAACCAGTGAGCAGTCTTAGCTTTTTTACTAGCTCCTAGAACTCCCCATACATTTTTATTCTTGCCTCTAGGTTCAGAGAACATCCTAAGAATAACTGCCTTACTAGGGTTTACTCTACGTTTTACTTTTGTATTAGGAGCTAATAAGAATTTACGGCCTGCTGCAGGGTAGATAGAGACTTCATCAGGACGGGTAAGAGACAGTTTACCTTTTGGGGTGTAAGCAAACACACTTCCTGTAAACGCATTACTCTGACCCATCCTAGTTTCAACAACATCGGTATAACTCCAGGCGTTGTAAAGTCTACCTTTATTTCGTCTGAAAGCTCCTCCGTTATTAGATCCATAATCGTCTTTATCTCTATTGTAAAATTTATATCTGATACCGTCACGTAAAGCCTGTAGATTCCTCTGCATAGACCTTTTAACGGTTTTATCGGCATCCCTCATAGAAGATAACCTTTTGATTACCTTCTGTTCGAATTTAGCTATTTCGTCAGCCATACTGAACTGTTACCCGAAGAACGCTAATCTATAAGGTCGTATTGCTCTGATAAGCTCTTTTCTAAATACTGGAGCATAGTATTCTTCAGCGTTAGTTCCAGAGTTACCAATCTTAGATACAGAGATTGTTTTCTTTCTTTTGTATTCAAACAGACATTGTAGTAATACTTCATATTCAATCTCTGGGTATTTGGCGATAAAGTCGGCTGTATCTGTAGCCATACCGCCAGTGTAAGTTACAGAGAAAGAATCCCCTTGTAATGTGAAATCGTAGGCGAATAAATCTTGAATCCAACCTCTGTCAGAATATAGACTGAAAGGTTTAATTTCGTCAAGGTCTAGTACAACATCCTGAATCAAATCTTTAACTTCAACTAAGGGCCCTGTTAAAGGAGCAGCCTGTAACTGAAATTTACAATTCGTTTTCTTGGTGTAATGGAAAATTTCGGTGTACTCACCAATTTGAATTTTCCGCCCCATGTATTGAGCTACCTTATAAGAAACCCCTTTTATAATCATATTAAGAAGGTTATCTTCTTTCCCATTAGGAAAAGTGTTATCAAGCTCTAAAAGTCGCTCTAGTGTGGTTAAATTCATCTATTACCTCGTGTTTTATATTCTAAATATAAACAAAAAGCCTGCAAGTATTAGAACTTACAGGCTGATAGTTGAAATTCCTTGTCGGGGTTTAATTTCTACGTAATGCTTCTGCTAATAAATCTGATAACTCTACAGGCATTTCAAGTTTACGGAATTGGCCCGCACAGTCTTTGTCTGTAATAGGGTCAGATATTTCAACTTCTTCTCCTGCTGGGATAGTAGCCAGAATACGAGTAGAAGGATGGTCATACTTATAGTAAGCATAACCTTTCTTTACTTTGAATTTCTTAGGTACTACTACATCACCTTTCTTAGGCTCTTTTGACAAGTCTTCGTCTGTCAAAGTCTTTACAACTTCTTCAGGTACAGACTCGTGAGGTACTGCTAAATCTTTTTCTTCTTTAACTTCTTCTGCTTTCACTTTCTTTGTAGATTTTTTCTTTGCTGCCATTATAAGGCTCCTGTTAAATGGTGTTATAAATATAAACAAAAAATCCCCTCAAAGTAATCTCTGAGGGGATTTAGGTTTTACTGGACTACTTATTAAGCTAAGTCAAAGTTTCCGTATGCAAATGATTTGCCGTGACGTACTGCCACATCAACTTCTGCAACCGCTTTGATGTTAACTTGGTGAGCGTTAAATGCTCCACCACCAACAGTCGTAGCTTCAAGAGTGATACCGTTCCACATACCCAAGATAAGGTCTGAGAAGTTACCGAAGAAGCCAGGAGTAGTTGTACTTGAACTACCTGTAGTTTGACCAGTTGGGAAGTAAGTAGACTTACCGAATTTGTAACCCAAGAACTCTGCAATTTGAGCATCATTCATAATAGGATTAACATAAGGTTGTCCGTTTTCTGCACCTTGACCAGAGAACTGCTCAACAGTTTGACGTTTCAATTTACGCCAAAGTTTTGGATTACCTGCATAAGCAAGGTTTCCACGCATTGCATCAACATCTTCTAGAAGACCTTGAAGCTCGTCCATATTGTTCCAAGATACTGCGTCACCATTAACTCCACCTAGAGTCTGAACTCCAGCTTGATTAATGATACCTACTGGAGTGTTACCAGTACCGTCACCGAAGAACGCTTTTTCGTCAATTGCAAGAGCAAGAGACTTAGCAAGGTCTGCACGAATCATACCTTCGATAGATTGGTTCGATTGCATAAGAAGTCTGCGAGAAGACACAGAGCGAGCTGCAACCATTTTCGGACTCATAAGCAAGTTACCGAATGTTTGAGAAGTTGCAGGAATGTCAACATTCTCGTCCAACCAGTTAGCCGTAGCTCCACCAGTCATTTTCGGAATTTCAATCTGTCCGTGTCCGTTCAAGTCAATCCAAGTAGCACCAACTTGGTCAAGAACAGTTTCAGCACGAAGTAATTCGATCATCTGTTTTGCAAGTTCAGTAGGGACTGTGAATCCACCATTTGAATCTGGAGTTGTTGCAAGTGCTTTTTGAGAAGCATCAAATACTTCTTTCTCAAGTCCTGCATCATCCCATACACCTAAAGCCAGTCCACGAAGAGCTTTAGTAAAAGAGAAGTTCTTCTCTTCTTCAATTCCAGGAAGAGCCCACTTCTTAGAAGCTTCCTCGTGTTTAAGCTCTAAAGCTTTCAACTCGTCAGTAAGACCAGTGATTTCTTCCTGCATCGCTTTTTGTGACTCTGCAGAAGAGGAAGCTTGTTTTTCAACGGCAGCATCCAGTAACGCTTGTAATTCTTTTTTGTCCATTACAGACTCCTTCGATAGGGTTAGTTATATAACTGCTAAATAATATAACATAATTATTTAACAGTTGTAGTGTTGTTGTAACTAAGCTTCTGCTTTTTCCTTGAAAAAGTCCAGAATAGCCGCGTCTGAAGCCTGTTTTTCTTTTTCTTCATCAGATAATTGCGGATTCTCAAGAGCTTCTAAACGAGCTGCCAGAGCCTTGTTTTCTTCTTTGAGTAGCACTAACTCTTTTTCGAAAAACTTCTCTGTTTCAGTTTTTTCAGATTCTTCTGAGGGGGAATTTTTCACGGTAGTAGCCACTGGATTAGAGCCGATAGTAACCACAGACAACTCACGCAAAATAGCTGACTTAACAAGAACACCATAAGGCCACTGAACTCCTGCCTCTTTTGCGGACTGTTCGTCTTCAAAGTAAGAGTATTCTTTATAAGCAAAGCCAACGCTTGTAGACGTAAGAAGACCAGATTCAACTTCTTTAAATGCTTGGTCTGCTTCAGGAGAAATGTCTTTAGTTGGAAAATAACCGACAACATATAAACCCTTCTTCCCCTCAAAGTCCATCACTTCTGCTTTTAAACCTTTTGCAATTACTTGTCGTCTGTCGTGTTGTTTCAGAAGTACCGGGTTAGCTTCCCACTCTGTTAGATCCCACCCATCAAGTTTGATAACGTCTCCGTCTCTGTCTTGAGTTTCATCAGAAGCTAAAAACATTTTGATTCGGTCGCGATGCGCAACTTTAAGAAGTTGTTTATCAGATAGTCCTTCGAGATAAGCCGCTTTCTCGTCTGCATCCTCAATATGAGAACCGTCAGAAATCATACCAGCAGCTTCTACTAGACTTTTATATGCTTGCGCATCTGTGTCGTAGTCGTACATTGATTTTGTCAGAGAGAGGTCTAAGAACTTTTCTTTTTCTAAAAGTTGCTTCTCTGTGCGTTTCTTCTTCATAAACCCTCCTGGGTATATATAAAAATAAGTAGTACATAAAATATACTACTTATTTCTGTTTTATAGTTCAGGAGGGTTTAGATTTAGTTCTTAGAGGGTGATACTTCCCCCGCAGAGGACTCTGGAGTTGTATCTGATTGACCCCTACGAGAATTAGAAGAGACATCTTTACGAGTATCCTCTGCTGCTGAGGCCCAAGTCTCTTTAATTTCCATCATACCTAAATCCTGAATCTTGTTAATTTCATTAAGAGGAAATCCTAATTCATACAGACCCTTAGCCCCCTCAATTTTTTCTTTACGTTCATCCTTCAGAGGTTCGATTGTCAAGAAATCAAAGAAACACTCCAGATTAGTAGAGTATAGTAGAGAACTGTTAATAACAGATGCAAAATATTCCATCTTAGGTATAAGGTTGTTAGTGAAGAACTGTCTGTCGGAAATTTTCGCAGTAGCGAAGTTAAGTCCGTCTGTAATACCAAATTGATTCTTTGGAACATTGTAAGTTCCCAGAATTTCTTCCCTAGACATTTTAGTGAGGTTTTCAAAGTCCATATCCTTATGTGTTGTACCAGTAGTGACATATTCTACACCACCAGTCATCATCGGTGTTTTATGAGCTCCTGGCAGTCCACCAAAGTTCATATCAAAATCGTCCTGCATCCTACGAATTTCTTTTTCATCTAAATCTGAATCAGGATTCTTGTCTAGAAGATACCCTGCGATGTTAGCTCCGTTTTCGAAAAACTGGTCGTTATAGGCAATAGCCTTATTATAACCTTTAATAGAAATCGCAGAAGCTTGCTGAGGGGAGTATGAGTCTAACTCATCCAGAGGGTTAGGTTCGAAGAACCTGATAATTTGTCTGTCGTCTAGATCCTCTTCACCCCATTTCCAGTTCTTGAAAATAGTTCTACCGTGTTTAATCTCAGTATTAGCAGAGATTCCAGAACCTCCACGTCTAACTACTTCAATACGAGCAGGAGCAGACTTAGAAGTAAGTTTACCTTTCCAAGGTCTGCCAGACTCGTCTGTAAGTACCCAGAAACACTCTCCGTCCAGTTCGTAATACATACTGGTTGTTTTCCAGAGTAGCATCGGAGTGTTAATAATCGCGTTAGGGCGGTTGAACAGTTTAACCCAAGGATTTCCCTTAGATTTTCCAGTAGTGGTGTTGATAGTGTTCTGAGAGACTTCCTCACGGAGGAGAAATGGGACTCCTCCGATATTGGTAGAGATGGATCGTACTGCTGCAAAAACCCAGGGGTTAGTATAACCTCCAGGTTTGTAAGCAGTATTGATTATAGAGCTTGTTTTGTTGAAATCGAACAGACTTTTAACACGGCCTATAAGTGCGTCTTTTATGGTAATGTTTGTACTGGTATTTTTATCCATTAGTATAATATCCTGGGTTTACGCTTCTTATAAGCCGAGTTAAAGCCTATAGACACAGCATCAATCATATCGTCTTCCTGCTTGTTTTGCTCAGGGTCGAAAGCTTGACACTGTTCTATAAATTCTGGTATCCACTTAGAATTTATAAAATTTTGCGTTAAATACTCATCTTTTGTTTCCGTGACAAGATAAACTTGCCCCATTTCTTGCTTCTCAATCCAAGGCAGAGCCCTTGTAAGCTTATCTTTTGTAACTTGAACCTCTTTGACTATACACTTACCTTGTAGAGCTTGTCGTATCTCTGTGACAGCGATACTCATAGCCGCTACCCCTTCAATATACAGAGGAATCTTCTCTTTCTTAGCCACACGTACGATATGGTTTTTAGAATCCGACCATTTACGTTTATAGTTGTGCATAGCTTGAATGTATAAATCCCCCTCAGAGGATACTGTTACTCTAACTCCTGCTGTATGGTCAGAGTTAGCCTTAGCTTTTACTGCCAAGTCCCAGGCCCTTACTGTACGGTATCTGGTTTTATGGTTGTAGTCCTCAGACTGTTTGATAGTAGTTTCTAATTCCGGTTGAGAGATGTATTTGAAAAGTGTCGTATTGATGTAACGACCTTCATCACTTCTGGGTTTCTGTTGATACAGAGAAATCCAGACTTTCTCGGAACGACCTCTGATCACATTTAACCTACTGAGGGGGAATCGTTCTTCGTGTAGGGCTTCACCCATCTTACGATGTTTTTCGTCTTTTTCTGCAATCGCAGGGTACGACAGAACTTCCCAGCCTTCTTTAGATGGATCTCCGTCTTCTTTTTCTGCATCTTCTGCAAGCAGGCGGCCAGCCAGGTCGTCCTCGTGCCATCTGGTCATAATAACCAGTACACCGGATTTAGGAGCAAGGCGTGTAGAGGCTGTAGAAGTCCACCAGTTCCACACACGTTCTCTCTGAGTCGATGAGTATGCTTCTTCCCAGTCTTTAACCGGGTCATCTATTACAAGAATGTGAGCTCCATTACCAGTAAGACCACCTCCTACACCTACTGACTTATACCCACCTTTGAGTTTAGTCTGCCAGTGGTCTACAGCTTGCTTGTTTGGGTCTAATTCGATTCCAGGAAAAATAAGAGGGAACTGCTCTTTAGAAATATCCAAAGCAGTTTTCGAAAATTTCTTAGATAAGTCTGCAGAGTATGAAGATGCTACAATCTCCCAGTGTGGGTGTTTACCCAGGGCCCATACAGGAAATCTCTCTGTCGCGATATAAGATTTTCCAGAACGGGGAGGCATAAATAACATCAACCTTGGATTCTTACCTTCCTCTACATCTCTGACGAACTTCTCTAATTTTTTACAAATCTCTTTATGTACCCACCCTGCTAGGTATGGTGCAGATGGCGGAGATGTATTAATTATGAAGTCTAGTAAATGTCTACGTGACAGCTCGTGCTGAATCTGTTCCTTGTCATACATTAATATTAACCTCGCAACACTTCATATAAGGCTGTAGCACCTATAAGTAAAGCCCATACGATAGCTGTAAAGCAGTAGATGTTCAATTTAGGTTCTGGTTCAGATTTTGGGTTTGAAGGCTTTTTAAGTCTTTGGTACTCTGCTTCAAACTCTTCTGAAGTTCTAAGGATTTTATTTTTACTCATCGTTAGGCTTCTTTGTTGATTTTCTTTTTGTTAGACCCCTCAGGACTTCTGTAGGGAGTTCAGTTAGATTGACTAGGTTATGATCAGAGTCAGGATTACTGTTGTCTTCAGATGCGAGTCGTGGGTCTGCTTCGTAGACTGTTTCTCCGTTAGGGAGTCTGACAGCTACCATAGTTGGAACTTTTGAGGGGGAGTTTTGGTTGGAAGAGTTGGCTTGCGGGTCTGTCGCTAAGAGAGGAGATAGTTCTTCTCGTAGGATTAGATCGTCAGTAGCCGTTAGAATAGCGTTTGTAGACGTTGCTACTGTCGCGAGTGTCTTGGCTGCCTTTTCCAGGAGAGGTATTGCTTCAGGTGCGGAGATGTTGGAATCTAATTCCAGATTGTCTATAGCTTCGTTGGTTTTAATTAGAGTGGTTTCTGCTGAGTGGAATACAGCTTCGTCTATGGCAGCTTTTCTGGCGATTAACTTGGAACGATTCAGTTTAATTGCCATTGTACGGATATTGGCCAGATGATTAGCACGAAACATCATCCAATTATTCTGAAGGGATTCACCTCTAAGCTCCTCTAGAGGAACTTGATAGGTTTGAGAGAGAGCTAGAAGAGTTTTAGAATCGTCTTCTGCTTCTATGAACTCGTTTCTTATTTTGAGAAGGAGTTCTGGATCGAGGGATTTTTGTATAGTCATAGACAGAATATACATATATATTACTGAAAAGTCTGTGAAAATTTTTCAGAAAAAAATGCCTTACATACATATATGCAAGGCGAAAATGACGGTTTTTGCTCTGAATTTTAGTATATACGCATACATTCGAAAAGTCTAGATTTTTGCTCTGAATTTTAATTATGTCTAGCTACCCATTACAGCAATATTACGGCAAAATTCTCAAATCCTACCCCAATATTACAGAATCTTACTTAAACTATCTGAAACCTAACCAAAAGATACATAAACTCACTATACATGTAAGAACATACTGTTTTTTATTACTCACAAAACTACCTCTTCTTAAAGACTAAATACGTAAGGTGTAAAGCACCTATAACAACGAAGACCCACACTATAAAACCGATATTAAATAAAACCACACCCCGATACTATTGACAAAAGCCACACCCACAACCAAACTGTCTAGTTGTGAGTGTGTTAATTTGTTCACTTGTTACGCTTCCACTTTTAAAGGGTTATTTTTGATAAACTCTAGCTTATCGGATTCGTCAAACAAGCCCACAAAGGTCATAAACAAATCAATGTTTTGAATAGGCATCTTAGTTGAATATTCAATAATCAAGTCTTTGTTTGCGTTCGCTTCTTTGAGAGCGTTCACCTTACTAGTGTTTACAGCTTTGGGAGTTGGTTTGTATTGTTCAATCACACCCTTAGCAATACTCTCAAGAATGTTAAATTCTAAAGACTTAAAGTCTTGCTTAGGGTGTAGCAACTTAGAGCTAAAATGGTTACCGCCTTTGTCATCACCCTCAACCTTAGCACTTAAAGTGTAATAAAGCGGATACTCAACCCCCTCGAAGGCTAGTGTCAGCATAGGTTTGTCAAACTTGTAAACCTTAAAATTATCTACACTAGCTTTGTTAGTGCTATTGAATACTCTAATGGTTTGAGGCTTATAAGACTTAATACTAAACCCTAGTTGTAGCTGCACCTCCCCTAAACACTCTAAGTTAGTA
>Ga0206677_10000780_pt1 | contig 30260 bp, 28 predicted proteins | sample M130m12015metaG_FD_155475 | JGI IMG/M metagenome (GOLD analysis project Ga0206677, IMG submission 155475) | Ammonia-oxidizing marine archaeal communities from Monterey Bay, California, United States - M1 30m 12015 | ecosystem: Environmental > Aquatic > Marine > Intertidal zone | place: USA...
TAAAGAACTAAGTTCAATTCCTTTTAACGTTAATTAATCAACAATAATTTAATTTATTTGATATAAAAAACGTGCTAATTAGCCTTTTTTTTAAAGTCACAATAAAAATTATTTTATGAGTTTCCAGGTAACAGTAATTGTTGTTGTAAAATCAGAAATAATTCCAGTAGAAGAGTCAGTTTCAATTTCTCTTTCAGATAAATTATAAAGTAATAAATCAGCAGAGTTTGATGTTAGATTTGATACTGGAATAATAAATGTTGAATCTGATCCATTATCAGCACCTTCTGGAATAACTAATTCTAAGATATTATTTGAGTAAGAATAACTAGAATTTACACTACCAAAATTATCAAAAAATATAGCAGTTGATTCATCAGTTAAAAACTCAATTTCAAGACTATCAAGATCGGCAGCAGTTTGAACCTCAGTACTACTAGTGTCGTAAAGAATTGTTGTATCATTAGTAAATGGAGGAAACCCAGGGACAAATACCAAACCAACTGTACTAAAAAAGTCTACTTGCTCAGCTACTGTCCATTTTCCTGCAATACTAGTATTATTGTCATCCTCTTTATCACATGAAATAGTAGCAATAATAAATATTGCGATGAATAATAACTTTTTCATTTTTAAATATATGGAATTATTATTTGGTAATAAAAAAGGGGCCAATTGGCCCCTTAAAATAGATTAATTATTTATAACTTATTTTATAACTCTCATGATCAAAGAAGTGCTTATTGTAAAATCAAATACTGTAATTCCAAATGAAGAGTCAACTTCATATATTGTTTCAGAAATATCATAAAATAATAAATCTGCAGAATTCGAAGTTAAGTTTGATACAGGAATAATATATGTTGAGTCTGTACCATTTTCAGAACCTTCTGGAATAACTAATTCTAAAACATTATTTGAAAAAGTATAGGTAGTTGTATCATCATTACCATCTTCATCAAAAAATATAGCGTTTCCATTCGAAAGAAATTCAATTCCAGATCCATCAAGTGAATCAACAGGTGTTATTACAGTACTAGTTGAATCATAAACAATAGTAGTGTCTAATCCAGGAATATTAGTACCTGAAATAGAAGAACTACCAATCTGACTAAAAGTTTCTACTTGCTCATTGATTGTCCATCTACCTTCAATACTGTTTGTATTGTTAGTGTCATCTTTGTCTTTATCGCAAGAAATAGCTGTAATGGCTAGAACTGCGATGAATAATATTTTTTTCATTTTAATTTATTTTGATTTATTTGCAATTATACAATAATTAATTAAACTTTAAATTACCATTTAATAATCTGTATTTTTTCTAATTAGAATTTTAATTATTGATTTTAGATACATATTTAATATTAATTTTCTTTTTTATTATTGATAATTTATAAATGAATTACACTTTAAGTTTTTTAAGTAGCAATAATGATGAGCTGTCATTTTCATTAAAGAAAAGTATTTTTAATTTAAATCAACTTAATATACCTGCTTTAGGGGCTTTAGAAGATTTAAATCATTTAGAAAATTTATTTAATAGTTCATCGTTTATTGCAATAATAAAGTTTAATAATAATCTTGTTGGATTTGCTATTATTATGGGCAGTTTAAGTGAATATTCGTCACCTAACTTTTTGTATTTTAAAAAAAAGTATAATGATTTTATGTATATAGACAGAATTGCAATTTCAGAAAAATATCACAGAAAAGGTTTTGGTTCATTGATTTATAAGGAGCTTTATAATCAATCTAAAAATTTAGGTATTCCTTTATGTTGTGAAGTAAATACTAAACCCATAAATCAACAATCTTTGGATTTTCATAAAAAGTTAGAGTTTTCAATAATTGAAGAAATTTCTTTTGGTAAAAAAATAGTTGCAATGCTGGTTAAAAATTAAAAAATCCCCTTTCATTTATTAAATTTAAAAGGGGAAATATTATTTGTTAAATGCAATTTAGATTATATAGTCTTATTTTAAGATTTGTAATTTTTTAGTAGTTATTTTTCCATTCGATTTTGCAACTACATTGTAAATTCCGTTGCTTAATAAAGAAACATCTAAATTGTAATAATCTAAGTATGCTGAGGAGTTTATTTTTTTAGAAAATACCACTTCACCAAGAAGGTTAACCAGGCTAATTTCAATATCAGAATTTTCAAAACCTTCAAATGCTATAGTAGCTAAATTACTAGTTGGGTTTGGAAATATCATTAGTTTACTAGCAGGAGAATTGTTTTCTATAACACTTGTAACTAATGATGCAGTTGTTGATTGTAAAATTTCTTTAGTGGCATCGTCTTGAATCCATACAATAACCCCTAATTCATCAAAATCTTCAACAGTATGATTAATTGCATGATTCACAGGACTATTTGCATCTGGTGGAAGTATATAATTACCATTAAATGTGTAGGATAAATTTTCAACTCTTTGTACACCATCTTGAAGAGAGTTTAAATTAGATCCTGATGAACCTGGCACCATTTTTTTCATTACATATTCAAACTCGGTTTCGCCATTAGTTCCAGTATTATTAAATGTAATGTATTCAAAAATTGCTGCATATAAAGTTAAATTTGTAAAATTTCCAAGCGGATCAATAGTAACTTGAAAATCGACAGTTTGTCCTCCAATACTATATGTTGATGAAAGATCAATAAATGAAGGTTTGGCAATTGAATTATCAACTATTTGACTTGTTAAACTAGAGGAATTATCCTGCCATTCATTCCCGTCAACAACTAGATCTGGAACAGAATTAACACTGTAATAGGTACGTCTATCGCCAACTTCATCAGTATAATACGGGTCACCAGCACCTGGAAATTGTACTTGATATTTTAAGATTGAGTACTGATTATCTTGATATCCTTGTAAGACTCCTGAAACATTTACATTACCTGGTGCACAAGGACCACAAGTAGAACTTGTAAAAGATTCAAGCATTGGTCTTCTTAAAGCTAAGTTACTTGCTACTGTAATAGATTTAGAAACTCTATCATTAGAAAGATTCATATCATTTGCACCATTTATATTGCTTGCCCAAATTTCAACAGTATAAGTTCCTGATGATGATGGGTTCCACGAAGAAGTATGGCTAAAGGAGTAATTACTTCCTGTTGTGAAATTCAAGTTTGTTAATGGCATTGTAACAGCTGACCCTCCATTTATTGTGTAGTTTACATCCATTGAAGTCACTGTATTAATTCCTCGGTTATTAAGTTCTCCAGAAATTGTAAAAGGTGCATTGGTTAATGCTAGAGTAGGGTTTGTAGCTAAGGAAACTCCAGCAACATCAATTGCAAGTGCTTCACTAATTTCAAAGTTATCAATTGCAATATCACCGAACCATTGTGTCCCACTACCATCATCACCAACGGTAGCACTTATTTTAAATCTTAATGTATCTGAAAAACTAGCTAAACTTACTGTTTCAAAATTCCATTGATCACCTTGGTCACCAGATTTAGAATAAATATTAGAGTATGAACTTCCTCCATCATCAGAAACATCAATTCTAAGTGTTCCTATTGAGGTGCCATACATATGGGAGTAGAAAGTAAGTTTTGAGTTAGTAAGAGAACTAATATCAATGAATGGACTGTAAAGGACAGCACTGTCGTCTGGAACTCTTGGTGTAGATGCTTCAATATAAATATAATCTCCACCACCAGTTATATCATCTGTTGGGCCTGTAGTTGTAGATGCAGTTGTTCCGCTGTTTAATGTCCAATTAAATATGTCATTTGAAGTTTGAGAAAAACAATTTGGGAATGAATTGTCAAAGTTTTCTAAATATGGAGTATTTTCAATACAAAGAGTAGAGAAAGTCACAGGCCCAGCCCACAAACTAGAGTCGCTAGAGTCACAAACTGCTTGAATATAAATATCATAAAATTGAGATGGTAATAATCCAGTAAATGAATAAGAATTAGACGTATCATTAAAATATGTTCCATTTCCTTGAGAAAATCCAGAAGTTCCATGTTCAATATTGTAGGAAAGAGCATTTGCAGAACCTATCCATGATAAATCAACAGAATTTGTAGTTATATTAGAACTAAGAAAGCCGTAAGGTTTTGAACAACTTGCCGAGCTAAAATTAAATTCATAGTATCTATTATCAGCAGGTGTAGCATCTGTTGAAGCAAGATTACTCAAACTTGGAGACCCAGTTACCATTAAAGCAGCAGATGAATTTATTTGAATCCCTGCTGTGATAAGCGGTGCAGCAGCAGCAGCATGTCTTTGGTCTACAATATAAATATTATCAGTACTTTCTTCTAATACAATAGACCAATAAGACCAACTCCCTCCACCATCGTAAGATGAGAAGAAAACCCAGTGTTGTTGATTCCCTGGTGTTCCAAATGTTTTACTTACAATATTATCATTTGTTCCAGTACCTTGAATCCCCCAAACCAAAATTGATGCATCCGGAATTGAAGTATTTGGTAATGCAGCATTTCCAGCTCCAGGAACAGGCGAAGTTGTTGTAGAAAAAGTAAGAACTCCAGTAGATGAGACTTTATACTGAGTAACAGCAACACCGTTAAAGTTGAAGCTAAAAGGGATAGTTTCAATTGATGACCAAGCTGGAGTTGTTTGACTAGGTCCTAAAATAACTGTCCAGCTAGCATCTAAGCCACCACCAACAGGATATTCGTTGTCAGTGTTTAGAGCACCAGGATTTCCAGTATTTGGATTTAAGCTGTAAGTATATTGTGAAAAATTTGTGTTTATCAATGATATTGAAAATACTATAAGTAATAATTTTCTCATTTTTATTATTTTAAGATTTGTAATTTTTTAGTAAATATTGTACCACTAGATTTTGCGACTACGTTGTAAATCCCGTTACTTAAGAAAGAAACATCAAGGTTGAAATAGTCTAAGTAAGATGATGAAGTAATTTCTTTAGTAAATACTACGTCACCAAGAAGATTAATAATATTGATTTCTATTTCAGAATTTTCAAACCCTTCAAGAGCTAAAGTAGTCAACTCACTACTTGGGTTTGGAAAAATCATTAATTTACTAGCAGAAGAATTATTTTCAATAACATTTGTCACTAAAGAGGCTGTAGTTGATTGTAAAATTTCTTTAGTTGCATCGTCTTGAATCCAAACAATAACTCCTAGATTACTAAAATCCTCAACAGTATGATTAATCGCGTGATTTACAGGGCTATTTGCGTTAGGTGGGAGAAAATAATTGCCATTAAATGTGTAAGACAAATTTTCAACTCTTTGAACACCATCCTGAAGAGAGTTTAAATTAGATCCTAATGCATTAGGAACCATTTTTTTCATTACATATTCAAACTCGGTTTCACCATTAGAACCAGTATTGTTGAACGTTTTATATTCAAAAATTGCTGCTTGTAGTGTTAAATTTGTAAAATCTCCAAGGGGATCAATCGTAACTTCTAAATCAACCTTTTGTCCTCCAACACTGTAGTTAGAAGAAAGATTGATAAAAGAAAGTTTAGCTAACGAATTATCTACCGTTTGACTTACTAAACTGTTAGAATTGCCTTGCCATTCATTTCCATCAACAACTAAGTCTGGAACTCCAGTAACATCATAGTAGGTTCGTCTATTGCCAACTTCATCTGTATAATAAGGATCACCTGCACCTGGGAAATCAACTTGATATTTTAATATTGAATACTGGTTGTTTTGATATCCTTGTAAAACGCCTGAAACATTCACATTACCAGGTGCACAAGGACCGCATGTAGAACTTGTAAAAGATTCAAGCATTGGTCTATTAATTGCACCATTTGCGAAAACTGTTACTGTTCCAGTTGCCATATCATTACTAGTATTCATGTCATTGGAGCCATTTATATTAGTTGCCCATATTTCAATATCATATGTTCCAGGGTTAGGGGACCAGGTTGTACCATGGTTAAAGATATAATTGTCGCCTGTTGATAATGATAATCCTGAAACGGTTTCAACTACAGCAGCTCCGCCATCAATAGAATAATTAATATCCATTGAAGTAACGGTATTACTTCCTACATTTTGTAATTCACCAGAAATAACAAATGGTCCGTTAGCTAAAACTAAAGAAGGGGAAGTATTCATTGATATTCCTGCAACATCTATAGCAAATGGAGTAATACAATTTACTGACAATTCAATCGGAGTTAATGGTCCTGGTAATGATCCCGGAACATCACAGTTCTCTGTAGCATCACCTTCAATGTACATAGTAATTGTCCCTGTAGTTGAAAGTACAGAAGCGCCAGTATGATCACCATCTGCATCATAAAGTAAATTTCCAGTATTTCCAATACCATCATAAAATTGAAGATTGTCGTAACCAACTTCAGTCTCTCCAGCAGAAACACTAACATTTATAAAATCACCTGGTAAAGCAGAAGCTGTAAAAACAGTAAATGCACCTGTTCCGTAACAGTAAGGTCCAAATGTGTCACCACATCCAGGGACAATAAAAGTAGTTGAAAACGAAAAAGGTCCTTCAAAGATGCTTGAATCAGATACACTACAAATACCTTGCACATAATATTCATAAATAGTACTAGGACTAAGACCTGTCAAAGTATAATTAGTTGAGTTAACATTTATATTATTTCCTGATCCTAAAATAAACCCAGCAGATCCATATTCTATATTCCAAGAGGTTTCGTTTCCACCAGGTGTCCAGGAAATATCTGCAGAAGCTGATCCAATGTTTGAAGCTGTTAGTGAACTAGGTCTAGGGCAAGTTGCAGCAACATTTACAGCAATATTGTCAATTCCAAGAACATGCATGTCGTTGGAATTATTTCTAAATGCAATGTAAATTGTTTGACCTACGTATGGTGTTAATGATATGGAACGAGTTGTCCAAGTGTCATTTTCACCATTACCAGGAATTGGTGTAGTTATAGGACCAGGTGTTGTTGGAGTTGAACTATATAAAGCAGCTCCTGTAAAGTCAGAGGGACTAGTGCCAGTAGTAGAAACATAAATTTCAACACCATCAGGATAAGCAGATTCAAAAACAATTGCGTCAAATTCTAAGGTTATTCCACTCGTACTGTTGGGTAAAGTTATAGCCGGTGTTACCATCCAGTCATCAGCAATACCAGTTGGACTAAACCAAGAAACACTTCCTGCACAATCTTCGTTAAGTATTGTTACAGCTGAAAAAGAGCCGGCTGTAGATATAACAGTACTTGCAGGGTTAAATCCATCAACGTCAGTTAATGTCATTGAAGTAGGAATTCCCGAATTAAAATCTTCGAAATAAATGGGTTGTGCGTTACTTAATAATGAAATGATTGTAAAAAAGTAAAGTAAATTATTTTTCATAAGTTTAAATGGGTTTATTTTAGTTGAAATTAATAATATATAAACTTAGATAAATTATATTAAAATTTAACTAATAATTGTTTATATTATTCAATAAACTATATATTTATTAAAATTATAAATTTATGAAGCATATTTTCTTCACACTAACACTTGTTTTATCTCATTTTTTTGCAATTTCTCAAATAAATATTCTTTGGGATGATGAGCCTGGTATAGTTTATAATGGCCAAACAATAAGCATTAATAAAGATATGGCGGGGTTTGATGTATACATGCATTGTCAAAATATTGGAAATTCATCTCTAGGTGTTAAGTTTAGAAGGGTTATTCTAACAGGAAACGATTCAATTTTTAACGATCAATTTTGTGATAATAATGTTTGTTCTTCATGTTCTGGAAATGACTGGTCAACGACCATTCCTATCCAGTTACAACCTGGAGATTCGTCTACAATGAAACCAACTTTTTATTTTTTTAGTTCAGGTAATGTAAGAGTTAGATATTATGTTTTAGATATTAATGATAATCCTTTAGATTCTGTTGATGTAGAAATTTTAAATACTGTTAATTTAACTGAGATATACAATAAAAGTATTTTGGCTTACCCAAATCCTGTGTCAAATATTTTAAACATAGAAACTCCTAATATCTCAGCTGAAAATTCAATATCAGTGTACGATATTTCAGGTAAAAAAGTGTTTTCTTCAGGACTTAAATCATCAATTAATAAGTTTGATTTTAGCTATTTTAAACCAGGTATATACTTCTATCAAATTTCTAATGGAACTACACTCTTGAAAAGTGATAAATTGATATTAGAGAAATAACTAGTTAAGTTTCTTACTAATTTATCTAGCCGTGTATATTGATAATTGAAATTCATATACTTTTTCTAAATTTATTTGCTAAATATATAGGTAAATACAAGAAAAATGTAGATCCTAGTCCAGTTAAAATTCCAGTCAAAAACAAAAGAAATTTAAGATTAATAGATTCTATGCTCATTAATTGAGATAAAAACTCTAGGTTATTTGAATAGAAAGTGTCGAAAAACAACAACTGAATTATACTCCAATCTAATCCCCAGGTAAATCCTATTATAACACAATGGACTAAAATTTTATCTTTCAAATTTTCTTTCAAATAAAATATGGTAAAAATTATCATTATTACGTATATAAGTGGTAAAGTAATTTGACTCCATCCAAATAATGTAACCACCCCCACAAAAAGACCAAATAATCCAGTTTTAATAATAATTTTATTGTTTAGCTCTTGAATATTCATATTTATATTTGATTTATTCTTTAATTTACAATAAATATTAAATTAAAACTTTAATGGATTTATTTAAATTGATTAATAACAAAAAGACAACAATTGTCGATGTCAGAACACCGCAAGAGTTTTCTGAAAATAGAGTAGAGTCTTCGATGAATATTCCTCTCAATGTTATACCTGAAAAAATTAAAGAACTAAAAGAAATGCAACCAATTGTAATGTGTTGTGCTGCTGGAATTCGAAGTGGGCAGGCAGTTGAGTTCTTAAAATCAAATGGATTTGTAGAAGTTTTCAATGGTGGATCTTGGAATGATGTTTTAAATATGTTAGAAAGTTAATATGAGAAAAATATTAATAGTTTTATTTTCACTTTTATTTTTCTCTTGCTCTGAATCAACTGAAAAACAAACTAATTCGTTTCCAGCTAAAGTTTTAGACTTAGAGAATTCACAACTGATTAAGCTCTTACAAGAGAAGCCAGGAGTTATTTTGGACGTAAGAACTTCAGAAGAGGTTTCAGCTGGGTATATAGAGAATGCTAGTTTCATTAACTTTTATGACGATGATTTTTTAGAAAAAGCGAGTTGGATTAAGAGGGGCCAACCTATTTATGTCTATTGTCATGCAGGTGGAAGAAGCTCAAAGGCAGCTATGAAATTAATTTCTTTAGGATTTAAAGAAGTTTATAATTTAATGGGTGGCTACAGTAAATGGTTAAGTGACGATCTTCCAATTGTAAAAGGCGTAGAGTTAAGTTCTTCTAATTACAAGGTCTATAAACTTGAAACAGTAAATGAAATTTTAGAGTCATCAGAAAATGTACTTATTGTTTTTAAAACACCGTGGTGTCTTCCTTGTAAAAAGTTAGATACTGCTTTAGATGAATTCTCATTAAAATATCCGTCTTTTGAGGTTGTGAAAATTAATATGGATAAAAATAAAAATATTGCAGACTCTTTCTCTGTAAACTCTGTACCCACTATTTTAGCTTTTAATAACAATGTAAAATATTTTTCATTCACAGGTTTTATTGATTTAGAAAATTTGATTAAATCAATTCAAAAGTGACATTTTGTCATATCTATATTTTTTAAAATGACATTGTGTCATTAATTTAAATAATCTTTATTTTAAATAGGACTTTATTTCAGTCTTTATTTGTTGGGCATACCATTTGTTCTTTGAATTGTGTATTAATAAACTAAATAAATAAAATGAAACTATTAAGAAAATATGAAACACCCATTGATGGATTACTAAACAATTGGTTAAATGACGAATTTGTTGGAATGCCGATTCATAATAATTATGAACGAACTCTTCCAGAAGTAAATTTAATTGAAGGTAAAGAGGATTACACTATTGAAATTTCTGCTCCCGGCTTTGATAAAAAGGACTTTAACATTGAATTAGATAATTTTAATCTTTCTGTAAGTGTAGATAAAGAAGATATAATGAATAAAGATGCACAATTTATAAAAAGAGAATTTAATTATACTTCTTTTAAAAGATCTTTTAAGTTAGCCAAGCATTCAAATACAGACAAAATTAATGCGTCTTATGAAAATGGAATTTTAAAATTGAATATTCCTAAGACGAAGGATGCTATTCCCCTGCCTGTGAAGTCAATTAAAATAGGATAATAAAAAGTTAATTATAAATGACGAAGCCAAAAAGTTTCGTCATTTTTTTTAATTCATGTGGAATTATCTCATAAATAAATAGCTAAATCCAATAGAGGCAAAGTAAGAGTTGTTATTTAATCCTCTACCAAAATATGCATCTACTTGCATTTTTTTATTTAATAAATAGGAACCTCCAAAATCAAAATTTATTTCTTTGTTTTTATCATCAATCTTATATTGCCAGTTTCCATAAAATTCTATAAATCCACTGAATTTTTCACTTATGTTATTGCCAATTAAAATGGAGTAATTAAATTCATTTTCTGTATTATAAATTATATCGTGACCAAATGTGTATCCTAAACTAATTTTATCTAAAATTTTATTTCCACCGACTATTTTAGTAACTATATTTTCATAGAAACTTTTTAAAATATCTGAATTTTTAGATTGAATTGTTAACATTGAAACAAACGCTAATTGAAACTCTTCATTTTTAATTATTTGAATTTTACTTCCAAATTGTATAGGACTTATAAAAGTTTCTTTATTTTTTGAATTAAACATTAAATCTGTAGAAAACCTAACTTCTATTTTTTCTAATATACCATATCTTAAAAGTAGATTAGGAACGCTTATTGAATTTAATTCATTCTCCGTAAAGGGTAATATTACCCCAGATTCTATTTGAAAAGCTTTATAGTGTAATGTGGTTGAGTTATCTGTTTGCGCACTTGGTCTATCAGTAGAAATAGATTGACTAAAACTATTTGAAAAGTATAATATTAATATAAATAATAGAATAGCTTTAAGCCTGAAGTCCAATGTAATTTTAAAATCAATTACCATGAGTTAACTTCAATATTATTTCTGAATATTTTGGATAAGTTTTAATTAACTCTACCCTAGAAGGCATTGTGAAATCTTTAAAATCAAATCCAGGACTTACTGTGCAACCACAAAATGAAAAACTATTTTTGTCTTCAACTTCAGAAGCAAATAATGTTCCTGCAGGTACTACGTATTGAAAATATTCCTCATTATTTAAGTCTTGACCAATTCTAACTAACTTATATTCTCCTTCTTTATTTATGGTATGTAGAAGTAGAGTAGTGCCGGAATAGAAATGCCAAATTTCATCTTGTTTTATTTTGTGAAAAGCTGAAAATTGATTTTTTGCAAGTAGAAAATATATAGCTGTAGAATAACTTCTTTCACCTTCAATGTCTTGAGACAAACTAGAAATTTCAATAATTCCTTTACTTCTGTAGGTCTCTTTATAATAACCACCTTCTGGGTGAGCTTGAAGATTAAGTTTATTTATTAAATCATCATAAAGAGATTCCATTAGAAATATTTTTTGTCCTTAATATTAATTTAATATTAAAATTTATGATTAAAATATTTAATTTTTATACTTCCTTTAGAAACCTTATTTACATCTTGAATTTCTTCACTATAGCTTTCTAAATCGCCAGTAAGTAATGCTGGCATTTTTTGATTCTTTACATCAAAAACAATCTTTATATCAGAGGGTAAATCATATTTAGTATTTCCATAATTTAATTCTGCACTATAGCTTCCTTTGTCCTTTGTAATCAGAATCATTTTACTAATAAGATTATTGCTATCTATCCAAAATTGGCCTGTTACAATTTCTGAATTAATATCCATAGGAATGACCTTAATAATTTCATTGCCTTGTTCAATTCCTAAAGATATGGCAATAAACTCAGAATTAAATAAATCATTAGTAGTCGCACCCATTTCATTCTTTGGTAAAAATGCAAATCCCTTAATTTTATAGTCAATATCTTCAGGATTTTTAAAAATCATTTTCCCAGTTCTTTCCTTAATGTTTATAAAACTAACATCAATATTTACCTTTATATCACAGTTGTATGGAGGAACTTTTTCTAATTTTTCTTTAACAAGTAAAATCTTATTTTTTGCCACAATTGATTGACCATAGATAGCTAATGTAAAAACTGTTAAAAATAAAACTGAATATATTCTCATGATAAGATATCTTTTCTGTTAAAATTGTACATTCCTATTGCGTTAAAAACAAATATATACCCAAGCTGTACTATAAAAGATAACTTAAGTTTTTCTACTTCAATTTCAAAATCAAAAAAGTATTGCCATTTAATAAAATGACTTGTAAATACATACGGTATTATATCTTTAAATAAAGGTGCGCCCAAAGTGAAAATAATGTTTAATCCAATGATAATGGAAATAGTTCCTACTATAGGCCCAATAGCATTATTAACAAATGAAGATATCATCATAGAAAGTGAAGCAACAACTATCATAGAAAGTGTTCCCGAGCAAAATGCAAAGAAGAATCTCCAACCTACATCATTACTGCTTAGAACTGTAACTCCTCTTCGTAATACAATTAAATCACCAGATCCAAATAAGAAATAACCAAGAACATAGGTCATTAGCGCTAGAAACACAACGAGTGAAATCGTATACAAATAACCACTTAAAGCTTTGGATAAATAAATTTGATTTCTTGTATATGGTCTTTGTAATATTAATCTAAGTGTTCCAGAACTTGCCTCCCCAGCAATTGCATCACCTGTAACAAGACAAATTAGAATAGGAATATGAATTATTAAACTATTTAAAAGGATATAAGTCATTAAATTCGTGTTAATGATTTTCCCCTCTAATCTAAAGTCGTTTTCAAGGTTTTGAATAGCAATTGAAATTAATTCTTCACCCTCATAGAACATGGCAAGTTGCATAGCGCCAACAGTTAGGAAAATAGCCAAAAAACCAATGTAAGTCCTTGGCCTTTTAATAATTTTGAAAAGTTCTATGAGTGTAAGTTGTATCATTTTATAAGTCCAAGAAATAGTTCTTCTAAAGTTCTCATTTGTTTTGCTTCGGAAATAGAGATATTAGATTCAACCATTTGTTTTAAAATTAGAGGAATATTTTCCTGATTTATTTGAGCAATTATACTATCATTTTTATTTTCATATTGAATTTTTTTATTAGTTAGAAAACTACCAATTAATTTAAGATCACTAGATTTAAAACTAACTTTTAATAATTCATTTTGCATTAATTCTTCAACATTTCCTTCTACTATTTTTTGACCATTATTTATAACAACCATTCTGTTTGAAATTTTCTCTATTTCACTAAGTATGTGACTAGAAATAATCACAGTAATTCCCATTTCTTTATTAATTTTCAATATTAAAGATCTCATGTCGGCCTGACCTTGAGGATCAAGTCCATTTGAAGGTTCGTCTAATATGATTAGAGAAGGATCGTGAATAAGTGTTTGTGCAATTCCAAGTCTTTGCTTCATTCCTTGAGAAAAACCACCAACTTTTTGATTTTTTTTATCCCAAAGATCTACTTCGTTTAAAACATCTTTAATTTTATTAATATTTTTTAAACGTGACATTTTAAACAAAATTTTCAGATTGTCAAAAGCCGAAAGGTTTTTATAAAAGTCTGGTTTTTCAATAAGTGCACCTATTGAGTTCAAATATTTTCTTTTGCTACCTGAAATATTTTCGCCATTAATTAGAATTTCGCCATTGCTTGGTTTAATTAATCCTAGAACCATTCTTAATGTTGTGCTTTTTCCAGCACCATTAGGGCCTAAAAATCCGTATATATCACCTTTGTTTACATGTAGACTTATATTATTCACTGCAGTAAAGTCGCCAAAGTTTTTACAAAGATTATTTATATCTAATATTTTATCTTTCACAGTTTAAATTTAACTTTTACATTTTTTGCTGCAATAAACAACATGATCCCAATTTTTTTTCCATTTTTTTCGCCAAGAAAAAGCTCTATTACATTTTTTACAAATTTTATAGTCTAGTTTTTCTTTGTGACCTTTCATTATTTAAAATCTGGCAACTCATTTCTTCTCGCATATGGATAAGAACTAATTTTTTTGAGTTTATAATAGCTATTGAGTCCACCGATTCCAGTACTGTGAAGTTTTTCTAAATCAATGTACCCTTCTTCACTCAAAGCTTCACTATTTACAAATATATGTTCTACACTTCCGACAATCATTATAGTATTGTTTATTTTTATAGGGATGCTTTCTTGAAATTTTAATCCAATTTTTAAAGAACTTTCTTTTACGAAAGGTGCATCAAAGCCATCGTGAAACCATTCGGTAAATTTGCAAAATTCAAATTCTGATTCATTTGAATTAAATTTAGCAGACGTATAGTGGCCATTTAAAGTGAAATTTTCTGGTAAATGATTAATCGTGTAAAGTTTATTGCTCATAATGTTATTATAAGTATCTCTAATAACATTTACTTGTGGTCTAAGTATAAAGCCTAATAAAGCAGGTTGACTTCCTAAGTGAACTACACTACTGAAAATAGCTAGATTTGTAGTTTTATCATTATCCATAGAACCAATTAGATTTCCAGGTTTTATCCCTGTAATACTGTTTATAATATTTAAACGCTTTACTTTTTCTAATTCAATGATATTTTCTTTAGTATAATGTTTCATTTTTGATGATAACTTTTAATTCCTTTTTTCCAATAAGTGAAAAACGATCCAGAAGCTTCAACATCTGGAAACATCCAATCTCTTTGTTCTTTTATTCCCATAAAATGGTTAGAAAATGGGTGTTCTTTGTAATATATTTCTTCCTTATTATTTATAATTTTGTAAAGGTCGCTAAATTCCATAACAGCTATTTGAATGTTATTTATCTCTTTAGATATTAATAAAATAAAATCCATTACTTTTTTTGAAACTGGATATTTATTAAAGTGTGAGGGCTCAATTAAAAGAATTCTATTCGCACTCATGTTTTTTTTCCAGTTTGAATCCAAATTATAACTTGTATAAATTATGGTAGGAACATCTTTATTAATTTCAATTTTTTCAGCTTTAGGAAAATCACATTTTATTTCTAAATTAATTTCTTTAGAAAGCTCATTAGGAACAGTATCATATTTTGACAACTCCTCGTATGATTTATCTAAAAATGTAGATTCATCTTTTGTAAAACAGTATTTATTGATATTTTCTTGATTTGCTATATACTTTTTATGACTATTTGTTCCAGCCACCCATTGCCAGCTAAGTGCATTACTTCCCCAATCACCATCTAAAAGATGATAATACATCCATTTTGCAGGGTTAAGCCAATTATATTGTCCAATATTACAACATATTGCAGCTGTATACATCCTTAAATGATTATGCATGTATCCAGTTTCGTAAAGCTCTTTAATCCCAATGTCAATTGCAGATATTGAACTATTATAATTTAAAATTTCTTGAGGAAAGTTATTAGAAAAAACTGGAGATTGTTTGTTTTTTAAATCTTGATCAATATTTACTAAAGTTTGCCATTTTTTTTGCCAGTAATCTCTCCAAGATAATTCTTGTAGAAATTTTTGAATTTGACTTATTTCATGTCCAGATTTAATAAGTTGGTTAAATATTGTCTTAGTACTTATGACACCTCTTGAAATGTAGGGTGATAATTTACTTACATTACCATTTATGAAATTTCTAGTTGAGGCATATCTTACAGGATCTAATCCGTTAACCCTTTCAATAATTTTATTATAAATATTATTCACGCTTCAAATTAACTGATTACAACAACTGTAAATATCTTTGTTTAATTAAATGATTTTTAGCATGCTTTTAAAAGTATTACAATGAGCCTCAATAATATCATAAATTTTTTCCGAATAACCTCCACCCATAACAGTAACAATTGGAGATTTACATTTTTTAGCAAATTCAAAGACCATTTCATCTCGTGTTTTACAATCTTCTCTATTAACACCTAATCTACCTAATTTATCTGTATTTAGAATATCAACTCCGGAAACATAAAATATAAGTTCTGGAGACAATTTATCACCTAATAATATTAGATTTTCTTCCAATTTTTTTAAATAATCTTTTCCATTTATTCCATCTTTAAGTGGAATGTCTAAATCAGAGTGCTCCTTATGAAACGGATAATTTTTTTCACCATGCATACTAAAAGTAAAAACCTCTTTAATATTTTTCATAATTGATGCAGTCCCGTTTCCTTGATGAACATCTAAATCAATTATTAAAATAGATTTTATATGATGTTTTTCTAAAGCATAAAATGATGCGACTGCTACGTCATTAAACAGACAAAAACCTTCACCACGATCTCTAAATGCATGATGAGTACCACCAGCAATATTTGCTGAAATTCCATATTTAATTGCAAAATCTACACAGTCAATAGTTCCTTGAGTTATAATATATTCTCTATAAATAAGCTCTTTAGAAAGTGGGAATCCTGTCTTTCTGATTTCGCTTTTAGAAAGATCTAGATTATTTAATTTTTTGATATATTCCTTATCATGAGCTTTTTCTATCCAAATATTATTTGCAGGAACAGGATTAAAAAAATTATCTTTTTCAACTAAACCCTCATGTAAAAGTTGCGCTGGAATAAGTTCATATTTTAAAATAGGAAATCTATGATTTTCTGGAAGTTTTAAAATATATACTGGATCAAATGAAATTTTAAGCATAGACTTCTTGAAATAAGACTTTGATTTTATTTAATTATTTCAAATTATTATGTAAATGATATAAAGCTATCTGTAATTAAAATTTATATAATTCACAATAAAATTTGATGGAAACTTCATCTCCAACACTGGTTACAGTCTCCATCCCAAAATCAGTTCTATCTATTTCAAATGATCCTTCAAAAATAGCAACTTCATTATTATCCTTATTTATTGTCATTCCTTTGAATTCAAAAGGAAAAGAAAGTTCTTTACCTTTTCCCATCATATTCAATTCCCCAGTTGTGTTATGGTTTGATTTAGATTTTGAGATATTATTAGAGTAAAATTCAATAACAGGATAAATTTCAGAATTAAAAAATTCTTCTCCCATCAGCGCTTCGTCTCTATATTCATTTTCTGTATATATAGAATTCACATTTATTGAAACTTTCAAATTGGAATTTAATGATGATTCGGCTACATTAAAAACAATGTCAAAATCTTTAAAAAAACCTTTCGTATCCTTTAATCCATCAATATAAAAACTGATTTCAGAACTTTTACCATCTTTTTTATTTTTCCATGAAGAACCAAGAATTAAGCTAAAATCATTTTGATCGAGAGTTTCGATATTGGATTTCTCTAATTCACTAACTGGTTCTCCCCATGATTTTAATATTAGCAAACCAAAGAGAGATATAATTAATATAAATCCAAAAATTCTTACTTTTTTATTCATAGTATCTTTTATGTGAAATTAAGTATTAAAATTTGATTTAAATGTCTTTAACACATCTAAACCCAGTATGGCTCATCCCCGTATCTTTTGAATATGGCATTCTTGCAGAAACTCTGTAACTAGAACAATAAGAATCATTACATAAAAATGAACCTCCACGCATCACTTTTTTAGGATCAAAAGGTTCTCTTGGGTAGTTCCATGTAGTTGGTCCTTGAGGATTTAAAGAAATATCCTTTTCACTTAAAAAGTTGTAGTAATTTACATCGTACCAATCGGAACAAATTTCCCATACATTACCTGCCATGTCGTATAGACCATATTTATTAGGAGGATATTTCATTACAGGCGAAGTTAGAACATAACCATCTGTTTTTGTGTTTTCTAATGGGAAAGTTCCACTCCAAAAGTTGCATTTTGCTTCTCCTTTATTTACATTTTCATTGCCCCATGGATAAATATTGTTATTTAATCCTCCCCTTGCAGCCCATTCCCATTCTGCTTCAGTAGGTAATCTTTTGTTGCACCATTTAGCATATTCTAAAGCATCCTCATAGGAAACATGAACAACCGGATGATTTTCAATTCCAATAATTGTACTTCCTGGACCATTGGGTTGTTTCCAGTTAGCTCCTTTAATCCATCTCCACCATTGTGAAAAATCACTTAAATTATCAATTTTATTTGGTTTGTGAAAAACCAATGATCCAGCTTCTAAAATTTCATCATTTGGTTTGGGTGTATTTGGTGGTAACTGTGTTTTAAGTAGCTCCCAATTAATTTTTTTTTCTGCTGTGGTTAAATATCCAGTAGATTCTACAAATTCGTTAAATTGGGTATTGGTAACTTCGTGAATATCCATTAAAAAAGAATTAACTTTTACTTTATGCACTGGAAATTCTCTAGGTAAAGCCTCGTTTTTACTACTTGCCCCCATCAAAAAAACTCCAGCTTTTATAATTGCCATAGAGTCTAAATTTCCGGTTGAATGATCTTGAATTTTTAAAGAATCAGTAAATAAAACTTCTTTTTTTATTTGGGAATTAATAATATTTATTCTGTTACTAATATTTTCACAGCAAATTTTATTGGTTTCTTTATTATTTACTGATTTTTTATTAGAATCCTCAATTTTTGCTTGCGAGCATGAAATCATAAAAATCACCAAAAAAAAGAAATAAATATTTACATTATTCACTAAGTAAAATATTTGTTTTCTTATGTGATTAGTTACCATTTGTTAATTAATTTTTAAAATAAGTCAAATTTTCATATATATTTGGTGTGAATTTAACACTATCTATGAGTAAATTATATAGTTTATCTAAATTTTTCATAGCAATAATTTTAATTTTCTTTTTTGAACATTCATTTTCACAGGATAATTACAGTGAAGTATTTTCAAGTAATGTTAAAAATTTAAGGAAGTCTCCACTTCCTATTTCATTTTCCGGTGCTTACAGGTTTTTAGGTTATGTTAGAAATCAAAAAAACACCTTTCAAACATCTGGCAAAACATTAGATATTCTTTCAGGTGATAAATTTCGTGAACCAATGTTACTTCTTAAACTTAAAGGTTTAACAAAAGATAATATTTCTTTTGGTGCAGATTTCATGATTAATAGCGCATACAAAGGTCCATCTGTTGCTGCAAATACTGATTTAACACTGAATTTAGGATTGAATTTAAGAACATCCTTTAATACTGAATTTGGGAAATTTAAATTTAGTTCGGGTGGTATGAATTGGTATAGACAAAGTAGATTAACTGTTTGGGGCAATAGATCATTTAACAGAACAAGTATTTTTCATAGAAGACCATCAACAGCTTTAAATAGAACTCCAATTGCTAGGTATGAAAACTATTATAAAAATGGATTAATTGACCAAGGTGTGCGATATGGGAGTAGGGCTTTTAAAGGTTTATTTTTTAGTGGTCAAAATTTGCCTTATAAATTATCTTTTAAAGGCGTTGTTGGGAAAAGTTCTTTTAATAGATCCGTTTTTACAACTTCGGATAATTTCACAGGATGTTTTAAAATCAATAAAAGATTTAAAAAGAAGCTTAATATTTCATATAATTTTTTAAACTCATTTGCATCTCTTGATTCCCTTACCAATGATTTAAAGGAGTATACAATTCATAGCATGGAGTTTTCTAAAAAGTGGAAGAAATTTTCTTTGAAGCTAGAGACTGCATTAGGAAATTATTCTTCTCCAGAGTATGACTTAAGCTATGGCGAAGCTTTTATTTTAAACTTTAAAACTGCAAAATCTTTTAAAACACCTTTAGAATTACAAGTTTACAGAATATCTCCTCAATTTGTAAATCTTACTGGGAATCTATTTAACACCACAGTTTCTGAAGTGTTCCCAAATATTTCTGGAATAGGTACTACAGTTAGAACCCCGTTTAATAGCCCAATTATTGGTCTAGGTGCACATACAAATAATAGACAAGGAATATCCCTTAACGCAGAACATTCATTTGGAAAATTTAATATTAACGGTGGAATTGGTTTTTTTACTGAAATTGACACTTCAAATGCATCAATTTCATACAGATACAATATTAATACTGAAACACTTTCTAGACTTCAACTATTTGCACAAAATTGGGGCCCTTACAATTCTTTAAATACAACTTATAGAAATATTTTTGAAGAAGTTTCAATTTCTGATACTAATGCATTAGGTAATTCAAACTTTAAGAAATTTTTCAATACTGTCGAACTTCAATTAAAATATAAAAACATTGTAAGAGGACATAAATTTTATATTTTTTCATTATCAAGATTTAACTCATGTCAGAAAAAACTAAATGTTTTACCTCAGTATAATTTAGATGCTTTTATTAGTATGTTTTCTCAAGAATTTGATTTTAATTTTCAATTAAATAATAATACCTGTATAATATTTACTTATGGAATTGAAAGAGTTATTGGAAACAGTTCTACTGGCTTGGGAGATCAAGACCCAACTTTGGGTGGAAATCCCATTAATGTGTTATTTGAAACCTTAGGATTAAAAAAGTTTAATCCAAATAATTTTTCTAGAAATCAAAGAAATAGATTAATTGGATTTGGAGTAGATTATAAAATAGGAAAAAGAGCTATGTTGTTTTTAAGACATAATCTTTATAAATATTACGATCCAAATTTCATTTCTTATAACCTTGAAGGGTCGGAAACAATGTTAGAGTTAAAAATACTTTTTTAAAAAATGATGAAAATAAATTCCATAATATTCACTATTGCATTCATATTTATTCAGTTGTTTACAATAGCCCAGCAAGATGAAAAAATTCGATTTAGTGGATTAACAAGATCTCTCATTTCAAGAGATTTAAACAAAACTGATACCATTAATCCTTTAAACTCTACTTCTGGATATAATTTAATTGATTTAAACACCCATATTAATCCATTAAAAGATATAGAGATCTTAGCCCAGTTAAGAATTAGAAACGAATTTGGAAGTTTTTTTGGATCTGGAACTCAAATTACAGTAAGACAATTAACTGCAAAAGGTGTTTTGGGCAACAGAATTAAATTTACTATTGGTGATATGTATTTAAAACAAAATAAATTCACTTTACACAATTATGACGAAGAGTTGCCGTTTTTTAATAGTGATTTTGTTTCTAGTTACCGTGACATTGTTCATTATGAGAATTTTTACACTGACAACAGATGGAGACTTCAAGGAATTCAAACAAACTTTTCTTACGAATTTGACCGCTTTATAAAAACACTTGAATTTGATTTTTTCATTACTAGACCAAGAGGTTATCAGTATATTTCAAATACTAATAGAGTAAGTGACATGCTACTTTCAGGTGGATCTTTAATTTCTAAAATAAATTCGAATCTAACTTTTGAGTCTAATTATATTAATTTATTTGAAATTCCTTCCTCAGGAAACATTAATATTTCTGTTAGAAATCCAGTAATTCAAGGTGGTCTAAATTATCATTATGATACTCCTAAAGCAAAATTAGAACACAATATTCAAGCTGGTTTTTCTGAAAGGAGTTGGTTGCAGTTTGATTCCTTGACAAATTATACTGTGGGTATGTTTAGTGAATTCTCTAGTTCGTACATTAAAAAAGATTCTTCATTAGGTTTTTCTTTTGGCGGAAGATATGTCGATCCAAATTTCAGAAGTTCTGGTTCGCAAACTAGAAGAATTAATTTTAATGAGAATACTCCATCAGTTTATTCCGAATATACAAGTAATGAATTACAAAGACCAATTTCAGTTTTTGACATAATTTCTGACCCCACAATATATAATCAGGATTTATCAACTAACCTTATGGGTTTTAACCCAATTTATTCAAATTCACTTCCCTTTGGAGATGCTACACCTAACAGGTTAGGAGTTTTTGCTAAGTTTAATTTAATAAGTAAGAATAAGTTTTTAGAACTGAGTTTTAATAGTTCATATTTTGAAGAAGTTATTGGACAGGGCTCACTTTTAAAAAGAAATTTTGTTCTATTATCTGGAAATACCAAGTTTAATTTGCATGAAATTTTCGGGCTAAATAAAAAACTTAGTGTGTCAGTTTCTATAGTAGACGAGACAACTAAAAGATCTTCATCCAATGCTGAAAATGTGAACTTAAGTTCAAAACAATTAAATTTTTCTTCCTCTATAGAAACTCTAGACGATTTGTTTATTCAGTTAGGTTTTAAAAGTTTTAATTCTAAAGGGAACGAGTATTTAACCAATAGATCGGCTTATGGGATAATACAAGGATTTACGCCCATTAATTACAACCAAAATGATAATATGTACATTGCAGGTTTAAAATATAAATTTAGACCCAACGTATATTTAAATCTACAATACAATCTTTGGGGAACGAATTTTAATGATTCAAATATCCCCGATTTTAAATATCAACGATTATTATTTATTTTTTCCGTAAAATTATGAAGATAAAACATATATATATACTAACAATAATTTCAATATTCATTATTTTTAGTTGTACTAAAGAGAAATCAGAAGGACCATCAATTAATGAATTATATGGTGATTTTGACGCATCAGCTTCTCTTCTAATTGGTAATAAAAATCCTAATTTTCAAAATAATGAACTTACTAAGTTTAGTTGTGATTTTGGAAGAGTGGTGGATTGGAAAATTTCTATAACAGGACTTGTTTCTAGCGCTAAAAAAATCATAACTGGTAATTCAAGTATTCTAGATTCAAATATTAATTTTTGGGACGGTAGTGCTTCCGATTTTCCTTTATTTATAGAAGAAAATTGCGCTATAGAATTAACTTTTTTAACCCAACCAGATACATTAAGAGATACAATTTTGATCACTGGACCTCAATTATATGATGATGGTTATGTTGTTGCTGATTTTGAAAATGGTTTTCCTGTTGATGGATTAATAAAACCACAAGGTAATAATACCATAGCAACATTTGTAATTGCAGATGATCAACCTTTATTAGGTAATTACTATTTCCAAATGGGGGGTAAAGTAAATTTTGATTGGGCACTTGGAAAAATCGATTTAAAATTAGATTATTCATCTTCTCCAATTTCAGCATCTGCCGAGGATTTTTATTTAAATCTAGGAATTCTTTCCGATACAGTTGATCTACATACTGGTCAATTTATGAATATTTTAATTTCAGAATCAGACGAGGCGTTTGATCCAGATGGTAATGGAGTTGCTGATATTTTTGATTCTAACGAAGAGGTGTATAAGCTAAAAATATATATAGATTGGGATGGATATAAATTAATATCTATTCGTTACTCAGATTTTGTAGCCACAAATTCAACAGCTGGTGTAACTTTTGCAAAAAATCCAAAAGATATTAAAGGAATGAGAATTGCTTGTCAAGCTTGCCCATCTAGTGGAGCAACTATGCAGTGCGAGGAAAATTTTGATAGGATTGTTAGAACAGATTTTGATCATATAATATTTACTGAAAACAAAGCTTTTTTTGATGTAATAACAGGCTTTGTTGCCGATGCATGGAATAAAAACTAAAATGGTTAATGAAAGAATTAAATAAATATATTTTAGTTTGGTCTTTATTGCTGTTTTTTTCATGTGATTCTATGAAAACTGTAAACCTTTACGATACAGTTGAAATTAAAGAAAAAGAAGATCCTTTTTTAAGTTTCCCATTTAAAGATATTTTCACTGATAGTGATGAATCTGGTGTTTTTGGAATGAAAACACACCCTTGTAAAGAAATTACTTTTGATAGTATAAATAATTTTTCTGGCAAAGACCATCTTCATTTAAAATGGGAAAAAACAAAAGACTGTAAATGGCTAGGATTAGGTTTTAAGTGGGGAAATTTCAAATCTAAAAATTTAACCCCTTTATTTGAAAATAGTGCAATTCAATTCATGATTAGATCTAATTCTGGAGAGTTTTATAATATTCCAATGCTTTTTGGTTTATCAGATTATTCTGGCAAACAATGTTTCTCAAAAGTGAATATTTTAGGAATGGAAGATGGAGTTGTTGATCAAAAATGGAGAAAAGTATCATTGCCATTGTCTACATTTAATTATAATAAAAAAGGAGTTAAAATTTCTAATATTAAAGAGCTCAGGGTTCAACTAATGAAAAAAGGAAATTTTCATATAGATGATATTAAACTAGTTCCCTACAACCATCCGTACAAAATAACCACTGAAACTTTCACTAAAAAATTCAATTCCTTACCTATTAATCTTGGTGATGAAAGAAAATATTGGTGGGGTGTAAATGAAAACTATTCAAGTAATTTTAAGTTCACAACAAAATCAAATTCTATAAAATCAAATACTACTTTAAATGATGATAATCTTTTACCTGAACTGAATGTTTCATTATCACTTTCAGTAAATTACGATTCGGAAAATAAAGATAAAAAATGGAATTCATTTGGTTTCCCTTTTAATAAATGGGAATCTGCAGATTTATCTGAAGTATATTCAACCTCAGCCTTAAATTTTAAAATTATTGGAAAAAAAGTACCTAAAATTAAAATTAATCTTGTCTCTTATTTAGGTAAGCCTAGGAATATTTCTATACTTTTAAATGAAAATAATATTGTTCAATTAGATGAAAATACATTCGAAATTTTCGTTCCTATTAAGTCATTTAAAAATTTTAATTCTGTTAATTGGACCAAAATTAAAGAATTAAGGTTTAGAATTTTAGAAACTTCTAATTTTGAAATTGTTGACTTTAAACTAATAGAGTTTAGAGGAGATCCAGATAACCCTACAAAATGGTTTAAATAATGATGAAATTTTTTATTAATATATTGATCATTTCTCAGGTGTGTTTTTATTCATCTGTTTTCTCTCAAACTTCAAAAGTTACTATTTCAGAAACCGATTCTGGATTTGAATTATTTAGAGACAACAAGCCTTATTATATAAAGGGAGCAGGTGCTAAAAATAATTTTAAAAAAGTAAAAGAATCTGGTGGTAATTCTATAAGAATTTGGAGTAGTAATAAAAGTAAGCTGTTAGATTCTGCATTAAAATACGATTTGTCAGTTTGTTTAGGTCTTTGGGTTGGACAAGAAAGAAGTGGATTTGATTATAATGATGAATATAAAGTAAAAGCCCAAATTGAATTACTCAAGAAGAAAATTTTAAAACTTAAAGATCATCCATCCTTGTTAATTTGGGGGATTGGTAATGAGGTTGATTTAAAATATTCCAATTTTAAAGTTTGGGAAACAATTGAAGAAATTGCAAAGTTCATAAAAAAAGTTGATCCCAATCATCCAACTATGACTGTTATTGCTGGATTAGATCCATCAAAGGTTTTTATGATTAAAAAATACTGCCCAAGTGTTGATATACTAGGTATTAATGTCTACGGATCAATTGTAAATGCCAACCTAAACATAAGAAGATATGGCTGGGAAAAACCTTATATAGTCACAGAGTGGGGAGTAAACGGACCATTTGAAGCTAAAGTTAATTCTTGGGGTGCTAAAATTGAGCCAACTAACGGAATTAAAGCTAATCAAAGATTAAAAAGATATAAAAATTTTATTGAAGGTGATAGAGAAAAATGTTTAGGTTCTTATTGCTTTTTATGGGGCCAAAAACAAGAATCTACAGCTACATGGCATGGTATGTATTTAAGTAACGGTAATCCTACTGAGGCTGTTGATGTAATGGAATATTGTTGGAAAGGTCAATGGCCAGAAAAAAGAGCACCTAGCATTATGAAAATCAAGTTAAACGGTGGTAATTGGCAAAAGAACCATGTTTTCATTAAAAATGAGGAGGTTAATTTAGAATTTATTTATAATAAAAATAACAATGACAGTTTGTATTATGATTTTCAATTATATCCAGAAACATTTTCTACAAAAGGTGGAGGTGATTATCAGAAATCTCCAGATAAATTAGAATTTAATAAAGTTAAACAGTTAGAAAATAGTTTAACTTTTAATGTGCCAAATAAAAAAGGGTTTTATAGAATGTTCGTTTTTATTAAAAATGAAATTAATCAATCTTCCGTAGCAAATATTCCTTTTAGAGTTGAAGGTCAATAAATTTATTTTAGATATGTCAAATAACCATAGTAAAAAATTAATTTTTTTATTTTTTTTTAATACTTTTTTTCTTGTTTTTAATTCACAGTTAAATACATTTTTTGAAGATTGGGTCCCAAGAACTTTTAATCCGTACTCAAATGCTGATTTAAAACCTGCTCCATCTTCTTCAAATTCTGTTACTATTAATATAAATACATCTAATGTTATTGCCGATGTTTTACCATCACACTTTGGAACAAACTTGACTCATTTTCTTGGAGAGTCTGTTATTAACGATAATGATTTTATGAGTAATATTAAAAATTTAGGAAAATCTATCTTAAGATATCCAGGTGGTAATGGTTCAAATCAATTTTTCTGGGACGGAAATATTCCATTTTCAATTTTAAACGATTCTGAAATTACTGTAAATGATCTTATTGATGGTTCTGGATGGAGAATTAGTCCTGATGATTTTCTTCAGATCTTAGATTCCACTAACGGAACGGGTATCATTGCTGTCAATGCTTCGTATGCTAGATATGGCTCATCTGTAAATCCACTTCAGACTGCAGCATCATATGCGGCAAATTTTGTAAGACACATGAATCAAACTTTAGGTGCAAATATTAAATATTGGGAAGTAGGTAATGAAAATTATGGTTCGTGGCAAGCAGGATATATAGTTAACGGAGATACTATTGATGGAACTAAATATGGTGATATTTTTAATGTTTTTGCAGATTCTATGAAAGCTGCAGATCCAACAATTAAAATAGGTGCTGTACTCTTTAGACAAGATGGAGCTTATAATGATTGGTCAAAGAAGGTCCTTTCGAAGGTAGAAAATAAAGCTGATTTTTTAATAATTCATAATTATTTTAGAAGAAAACCTAATCCTAATAATGTTACTTACCAGGAAATGCTAACGTCTCTAAACCAAGTTCAACAAGATGCAAACAGGGTAAAAAATATGGTTGCTAATTACACCAGTAAACCAAGGAACTATTTTCCAATAGCAATTACTGAATTTAATTCAAAAACTGGAGAAAGAGAAATATCTATGGCCAATGCAATTTTTATTGCCCAAGCTCTAGCTGAGCAAATAAAAAATGGATTTGCAGCTTCTATTTTATGGAGTTTCCAAAACGGTTTAGATAGTTATGGAGGTGACCATGGTATGACTGCAAGAAATAGCCCCATACTAAATGATCATTACCCAAGGCCAGTTTTTTATATATATCATTATTTTCAAAAATTCATGGGTGATAAAATGGTTTGGTCATACTCTAGTGACTCTGCAGTAAAGTCTTATGCCACTACATTTTCTACCGGACAAAAAGGAATTATTCTTGTAAATAACTCTGCAATTTCTAAAACTGTTGATTTAGATTTTGGAAGTGATACCATGAGATATAATTATTATTGGTACGAAGTTTATGCAAATAATGAAACAGATAAAAAGATATTTGTAAATGGTCAAACAAGTAATTTCGCTGAAGGAGGGCCTGAAAATTATGCTTCAATTCCATTATATTATCGACCTGTTAATGGAAATAATAAATTTGAATTAAAACCTTATTCAGTATACTTTATTGCAAATTCAGATTATTTATTGAATAACAATATTATGGAAAGTGAAATAGATCTATTATTATATCCTAACCCTTTTGATGAAATTCTAAATATTAGTCACGAGTATAAATATGACTATTTAAAAATATTTGATATTAATGGTAAGTTGGTTTTACAAAGCTCTAAAGAATCTATAGATACAAAATTTTTAAAAGATGGTATTTATATTTTAAAATTATTTAATTCACAGTCTTCGTCACAATTCAAAATCATAAAAGTTAAAAAATAATGAATCTTAAAATTTTAATTTTTTCCATTATAATTTTTTTCACCCTAAGTTTTAATAAGGAATCTAAACCAATTTATTTGGACAGTAGTTTTAGTGATAATGAAAGAGTAGAAGACTTGTTGTCTAGAATGACTATTGAAGAAAAGGTAGCTCAAATGTGTCAATATGTTGGACTCAATTATTTGAAATCTGAAAATGAATCCTCATTGACCCAAGAGATTTTAAATAGTGATTCAAAGGCCTCTTACAAAGGATTTTTAAAAAAAGATATTGCTCAAATGGTTGTAGATGGGGAAATTGGTTCTTTTTTACATGTTTTACAAGCTAAAGAATCTAATCTTTTACAAACACTAGCTTTAAAATCTCGTTTAAAAATTCCTTTAATAATTGGAATTGATGCTATTCACGGAAATGGAATGGTTAAAGGAACTACTGTTTATCCTTCTCCAATATCAATTTCTGCTTCATTTACAGATACTTTGTCTTATCAAGTTGGAATACAAACTGCAAAAGAAGTTAGAGCCACTGGTTCTCATTGGGCTTTCACACCAAATATTGATGTTCTAAGAGATCCAAGATGGGGTAGAGTAGGTGAAACATTTGGCGAAGATCCACTTTTAGTATCCAATATGGGTGTAAGCATGATAAAGGGCCTACAGAGAACCAAAAAAGTAATTGCCTGCGCTAAGCACTTTATTGCTGGTTCGGAGCCTATAAACGGCTTAAACTCTTCTCCAATGGATATTTCAGAACGAAATTTGAGAGAAATTTATCTTAAGCCATTTAAAAAAGCTATAGAAGCTGGGGTTTACTCTATTATGACTGCACATAACGAATTAAATGGAGTTCCTTGCCACATGAATAAGTACTTAATGAAAGATATTTTAAGAGACGAATTTGAATTTAAAGGTTTTATTGTAAGTGATTGGATGGATATTGAGCGTATTCATACACTTCATAAAACCGCAGAGAATATTAAAGAGGCATCCTTTCTTTCTGTGGATGCTGGTATGGATATGCATATGCATGGGCCTTATTTTTTAGAATATATAGTTGAACTAGTAAATGAAAATAGAATTTCTGAAAAACGAATTGATGAGTCTGCAAGAAAAATATTATTAGCCAAATTTAAATTAGGGCTGTTTGAAGACCCTTTTATTGATTTAGCAGAAGTTGATAAAAATATATTTTCTAAAGAGCATCAAAATACTTCATTAGAAATTGCTCGTAAATCAATTGTATTACTTCAAAATAATCAAGAAATTTTACCTCTTAAAAAATCAAAAAGGACAAGAATATTGGTAACTGGACCTAATGCTAACAATCATTCAATTCTTGGTGATTGGACAAAGCCACAACCTAAAGAAAATGTAATAACTGTTTTTGAGGGAATTAAATCGATTGCTTCTAAGATAGGTTTTGAAGTAGATTTTCACGATTCTAACAGTGATATTCTTAATATTACAGCTTCAGATATTTCATCAACTGTAGATGTTGCTAAAGATTATGATTATGTCTTTGTAGTTGTAGGAGATAATTCTTTAAGACATCTTAAAAAGAAAAAAACTGCAGGTGAAAATATGGCACGCGCTAATATCAACTTAGCTGGAAATCAATTAAACTTAGTTAAGAGCTTAAATAAATTAAAAAACGAGTTAATTGTAATTTATGTAAATGGAAAACCTATTGCAGAGCCTTGGATTGCCGAAAATGTAAACTCCATTATTGAAGCATGGGAGCCTGGTAGTTTGGGTGGGCAGGCAGTTGGAGAAATAGTTTTTGGAGATATTAATCCTAGTGGGAAACTTCCCCTAACATTCCCTAGAAGTGTGGGTCAGCTTCAGATGATATACAATCACAAACCCTCTCAATACTTTCATGATTATGCCGAAGAAAAAATCACTCCTTTATATCCATTTGGACATGGATTAAGTTATTCAGACTTCAATTATTCAGAATTAGATGTTAAAATGTCCAAAAGTGAAAAGTCTTTAATTAACGTTTCATTTCTTCTAACAAATAACAGTGAGTTTTATGGTGAGGAAATTGTTCAATTATATTTCCGTGATAGTTACAGTTCTGTAACAAGGCCAGTAAAAGAACTATTGAAATATAAAAGAGTTGGCTTAAAGGCTAAAGAGTCGAAAAGAATAAATTTATCTATTCCAATAAAAGATCTTGCCTTTTATGATTTAAATATGGATTTATGTGTTGAAAAAGGAAGTTTTGAATTTATGGTAGGTGGTTCTTCAGAAAATAAATCTTTAATTAAAGGTTCATTAGAATTGGTAGATAGATATAATTTTTAAATATTAATTAAAGGATTTAATTATAGAGCCATAACCTGGTT
>Ga0206677_10000782_pt1 | contig 30214 bp, 28 predicted proteins | sample M130m12015metaG_FD_155475 | JGI IMG/M metagenome (GOLD analysis project Ga0206677, IMG submission 155475) | Ammonia-oxidizing marine archaeal communities from Monterey Bay, California, United States - M1 30m 12015 | ecosystem: Environmental > Aquatic > Marine > Intertidal zone | place: USA...
AAAATGGTTGTATGCTTGATGACGGTACTTTGTTTAAATTTGGTCAAGACAATTTTAGATGGATTGGTGGAGACGAATACAGTGGAGAGTGGTTAAAAGAACAAGCTAAAAAGAAAAACTATAAAGTTTGGATTAAATCAGCAACAGACCACATTCATAATATTGCAGTTCAAGGTCCAAATAGTAGAAAAATTTTAGAAAAATTTGTTTGGACAGCACCAATACAGCCTTCTATTACTGAGCTTGAATGGTTTAGGTTCAACATAGCAAGAATAGATCATGAAACAGGAACACCAATTGTTATATCGAGAACAGGATATACAGGTGAGCTTGGTTATGAAATTTGGTGTCATCCAAAAGATGCGAGTGAAGTCTGGGATAAAGTTTGGGAAGCTGGAAAAGAATTTAATATCACACCTTTAGGTTTAGAAGCTTTAGATATGGTTCGTATTGAAGCTGGTTTAATTTTTTATGGATATGAATTTGATGATCAAACAGATCCTTTCGAAGCTGGAATTGGTTTTACAGTTCCTTTAAAAACTAAAGAGGATGATTTCATCGGTAAAGAAGAGTTAATTAAAAGAAAAGCCAACCCACAAAAAAAATTAGTAGGTTTGGAGTTAATTGGTCATGAACCAGCTGCTCATGGTGATTGTGTTCATGTGGGTCGTGCACAAATTGGTGTGATAACAAGTGGAATGCTTTCTCCTAAACTTGGAAAAAATATTGCACTTTGTAGAATTGATGTAAAATATTCCGAAGTTGGTACAGAGGTTGAAATAGGTAAATTAGATGGCCATCAAAAAAGAATTGGTGCAAAAGTAATAGCTTTTCCTTTTTATGACCCAACAAAATCTAGGGTAAGAGCTTAAATGAAAGGAACAAAGGATTTATTAGAATTTTGGGAAGATCAAGTGAGACACTCTCATAGCTCTAGTAATTACTTTTTTCGAAAATCACCCTCACATTACCATATGATGCTATTGGTTATGAACTCATATAAACAAGATGAAAAACTATCAGTTGAAGAGCTTAAAACAAAACTATTTAAAACTTCTAGACCAAAATCTGCGTTAATAATTAATGAAGCATGTGAAAATAATTTTTTCTATTTAGAAAAAACATCAACAGATCAAAGAAAAAAGAATATTAAGCCAACTGATGCATTCGTAAAAGAATTTGATGAATACATACAAAAGTTAAAAAGTTTAGAACTTTAAATAGCTGTTTATTTATCTAAGGCTATAAGATTGATTTATTTAATTACTTAAGACTTGTTTTACTGTTTCACCCATAACTGATGGGTTTTTAGAAATAGTTACACCACATTCTTTTAAAAGTTCTACCTTCTCAACTGCACTCTCTCCATAAGCTGAAACTATTGCACCAGCATGACCCATTACTCTACCTTTTGGTGCGGTTAAACCTGCGATATATCCAATTATTGGTTTTTTCATATTTTCTTTTGCAAACTCACCTGCTGCAACTTCTTGTGGCCCACCTATTTCACCTATCATTAAAATTGCATCAGTTTCATCATCTGTTTCAAATTTTTCAATAATGTCTCTAAAAGAACTGCCATTAATTGGATCTCCACCAATACCTACACTAGTGGAAACACCTATGTTTAGGTTTTTTAACTGTTGTGCTGCTTCATATCCTAAAGTTCCAGATCTACTAATAATACCAACTCTACCTTCTTGATAAATGTGACCTGGCATAATTCCCAACATTGATTTACCCGGACTAATTATTCCTGCACAATTAGGTCCTACTAAAGTCATTTTTTCTGTTCTAGAATATCTTCGCATATATCTTTTAATTCTAATCATGTCATGTGAAGGAATTCCATCTACAATAGCGACACAAGTTTTAATACCTGCATCAGCTGCTTCCATTGCAGAGTCAGCAGCAAAAGCTGGCGGAACAAATAATATTGATGCTGTTGCACCAGTATGCTTAACAGCATCTTTCACAGTGTTAAACACTGGTCTATCTAAATGTTTTTGACCACCTTTGCCGGGAGTAACACCTCCAACAAGATTAGATCCATACTTTATCATTTCTTCAGCATGAAAAGTTCCCATTTTTCCAGTGAACCCTTGAATTAAAATTTTTGTATCTTTGTCAATAAATACTGTCATCTGATTATTTTAATGCTGCTACCGCTTTATTTGCAGCATCCTCTAATGTATCTGCTTCAATATAATCTAACTTACTATCTTGAAGAATTTTATTTCCCTTTTCAACATTGGTTCCAGCTAACCTTATTACTAATGGAACATTAATTTCAATCTTTTCTAATGCCTGAACTATTCCCTCTGCTACCCAATCACACCTATTTATTCCTGCGAAAATATTTACTAAAATTACTTTAACTTTTTTATCCATTGTAATTAACTTAAAAGCTTTGACTATTTTTTCAGGGGTAGCTCCTCCGCCAACATCAAGAAAGTTAGCTGGCTCACCTCCTGCTAATTTAATCATATCCATAGATGCCATGGCTAGACCAGCCCCATTTATAATATTTCCAATATTTCCGTCTAAACTCACGTAATTTAAACCTCTATCTGATGCATAGACTTCTTTTTCATCTTCTTGAGTTTTGTCTCTTAATTCAGAAACTTTATCCCTTCTAAACATTGCGTTATTATCAAAACTCATTTTGCAATCTAAAGCTAAAATTTGTTTTTGTTTCGATATCACTAATGGGTTCACCTCAACCATTGTAGCATCTAATTCACTAAATGCTTTTGCACATCCAACAATGGTTTCTGATGCTCTTCTAATTAATTCTGGTTCAATACCCAATCCAAAAGCAAGCTCTCTTGCTTGAAAATTCTGAATACCAACAGCAACTTCAATTTTTGATCTAATAATTGAGTCAGGTTTATCTTTGGCAATTTCCTCAACACTCATCCCTCCCTCTGTTGAAGCTACAACCATTATACTTTCTGAGCTTCTATCAAAAACTAATCCTAGATATAATTCTTTCTCAATATCTGTTGCTTCTTCAATATAAATTCTATTTACTATTTTACCTTCAGGTCCTGTTTGGTTTGTTACAAGTTTCTTACCCAATAATTTGTCTGTTGCCTGAGCTACTTCTAAAGGAGTGTTACAAATAATTATTCCTCCTGCTTTTCCTCTAGCACCAGAATGAATTTGTGCTTTAACAACCCATCTTGATCCACCAATTTCTCTAGCCTTATTTTCAGCAGTCTCTGGACTATAAACAATACCTCCCCTTGGTATTGTTACTCCAAAACTAGATAAAATTTCTTTTGCTTGATACTCGTGAATATCCATATCTATTTTTTATTAATCAATTTATCTATACTAACAATATTCTCTGCCATTCTAGCTGATGCTGCATCAATCATTCTGCCATCAAGTTGAGCAGCTCCTTTACCTTCTTTTGCTGCTTTATCTAATTCTTCTAAAATTCTTTTAGCTTTATTAACTTCTGTCTCTGGGGGTGAAAAAACTTTATTAGCAAGTTCAATTTGTGATGGATGAATTGCCCATTTACCTTCTATTCCAATTGCGGCCCCACGTTTTGCTGCAGCAACATAAGCTTCCGGATCATTAAAATCTCCAAATGGACCATCAATTGCTCTTAACCCATATGCTCTACAAGTCATAACAAGTTCTGACAATCCATGATGCCATTGATCTCCAGGATAATCAGGATTTAATCCTCCAATCACGACTGTTCTCGCTCTCAAACTAGCTGCATAGTCTGCAACACCAAAGTGCAAAGCCTCTAATCTTCCACTTGATTTTGCAATTTCTTTTATGTTGGACATTCCCAACGCAGTTTCAATTAAACACTCTATTCCAATTTTATTTTTTAATTTTTTATTTGTCTCGATTTGTGTCAGCATACAATCCACCATATATACATCACTTGCAGTTCCAGCTTTAGGCACTAAAATAGTGTCAATATTTTCACCAGCTTGCTCAACTATTTCAACCAAATCACTATACATATAATGAGTGTCTAAACTATTGATTCTAACTGAAATTGTTTTTCCACTTTCTCTCCAGTTCATTTCATTTAGAGCCTTAATAGTGTTTGCTCTGGCTGATATTTTATCGTTTGGAGAAACTGCATCCTCTAAATCTAAAAAAACATAATCTGCAGCAGAACTTAAAGCTTTTTCGAACATTTTTGGTGAGGAGCCTGGAACAGCAAGTTCGCTTCTTTGTAATCTAGATCTAGCCGGTTTATAATATTGGTGGCTCATAAATATTAAAAACTATGTTTTTTTAAAATCTTTTTAAATCATATTTTTTATAACCATTTTAATTGTATGATTTATATATATATTTTTTAGTACTAAAAATAATACTTTCACTAGCTATTCATTTTGTTATTAATATTACCAATTATGACAAAATTACCAAATAAAGCAAAAGTTGTTATTATAGGTGGTGGTATTCATGGTTTAAGCACAGCTTGGAAACTATCCGAAACTTATAAAAATCCAGGCGACATTATAGTTTTAGAGAAAAATGATATTGCTGCTGGAGCAAGTGGTATTGCATGTGGCGTTGTTAGAAACAATTATTTTCAACCAGCTATGAGAGAATTAATGGCTCATTCAGTTTCAGTGTGGGAAAGTGATCCTAAGGCTTTTAAATATAATGCAGTTGGATATCTACAAATCTCCCCAGAAGTAATGCACGAAGATGTTGCAACAATTTATGAACAACAAAAAGCTATTGGCTACGAATCAGAATTTATTGAAGGTGAAAAAGATTGTACGAATTATATGAAGGGAATGTTTGATGATTGGCAGGCTCAAGGTATCACATCAGTTCTTCATGAAAAAAAAGGTGGTTACGCATTTAACAAAGACTCAATTAAAGCTCTTGAAAACAAATCTACTTCTAATGGTGTTCAAGTAATGAAGGGTGTAACAGTTAATGGATTTAAAAGAGGTAGCAACAGTAAAGCAGTCACCGGAGTTGAAACGGACAAAGGAACTATTGAATGCGAACAAGTAGTAATTGGAGCAGGTCCATGGGCTAGAGATTTTTGGAATATGTTAGAACTTCCTAAAACTGCAAACATCAAAGGAAAAGATGGTAAAATGCACGAAACTGATATGTGGACATATTGGATGCTTCAAGAAGGTGTAATTGGTGTTGAGCCAGACTTTTTGAAAATGAATAATGGAAAACAACCACCAGTAATTCATGTAGACTCAACTGCACCATTATACTCAGATAAAACAAAAAAATTAATCACAGATAAAATTTGGGGAATTTATTACAAACCTGATATTGAAGGTTTGGGTGTTCAAGGCGGAACCTCTCCTTACATAGTTGATAAACATTTTGATAAAGTTAATGTTGATCCATACGGACTAGAGTCACCTGAATTTCAGACTACAGAAGCTTTCAATGACATGTGGTGTTCTGCGTTAGCTCATTGTCAGAAAAGATTTGAAGGAAAGTCAGACCTTTATAGAAAAGGTCCGTCAGGTGGTCTTGGATGTATGACGCCAGACTCGTTTCCAATCTTTGATAGATTTTTAGAAAACGTTTACATGATTGCTGATGCTAATCACGGTTATAAGATGATTGGTGTAGGTGAGCTTGTTGCGAAAGAAATTCTTGGAACTGAAAGTGATTTACTTAAACCTTTTAGATTCAACCGTTACGAGAAAGGTGAACTTCACCCAACTTCTAACAGTCCTTTTCCTTGGAGTTAATTTTAGATTACTACTTATAAAAATTATATATAATTATTATAATCAAGACTCCTAGACACTATAATATTTTTCAGTTAACGTTCGGTATAAAAATTTATTGGAGGGTAGCATAATGACAGATCTAGATAAACACGTTAACCAACCTGGTAGAGCTAAACTAGTTAAACAAGTTAGATCCAAAATAGATGAACTTGGTATTGAGTACATTTTTTTTCAATTCATATCTGTCACAGGTAGAGTTGTTGGAAAAGGAATTCCAACAGATCACTGGGAAAGAACTTGTGAAAAAGGCTTTCAATTAGTTTATGGAGCAACAGCAAACTTATTTACAGATCGTCATGGTAATTATATTGGATATGGTCCTGAAGCAAAAGAACTTGTAGGTATCCCTGATCCAGAAACATTTTGTCAACTTCCTTGGGATAAAAAAGTAGCAAGAGTATTTGTTACATGTTTTAGAAACAGAGAGGAAAGAGATAATCCGGGTGCTCATTTAACTTCAGATTGTCGTGGAAATCTTAGAATTCATGCTGAAGAATTTAAGAAAAAACATGGATATCAGCTAAGAGTTGGAACTGAACCAGAAATGATGTGGTTAACAAAAAATGAAGACGGTACTCCGACTGGAAAAGGTTTTTCTAAACCATATTGTTATCACATAGATCAATTTGAGTCTTTAAGACCGGTTTTTATGCAAGTTATGAAATATGCAAGAGCTATGGGTCTAGACATGATTCAAGGTGATCATGAAGATGCCCCAGGACAATTAGAATTAAACTGGATGTATGATGATGTTTTAAGAAATGCTGACAGGCTTTCAACTTACAGACAAATTTGTGCACAAGTTGCTAGAGAATTTAATTTGATTGCTTGCTTTATGACAAAACCTTTTATGGGAGTGTCTGCAAGTGGTTGTCATACTAATATGTCTCTATGGAAAGGTGGAAAAGATAAAGTGAATAAATTAAGTCACAAATCTCTACCAGCTATGGATGAAGTATTTACTTATGTTGAGGGCGGAACAAATACATTTATGCCTGATACTAAAGATGTACAATTGCCTGGAAAAGTTGGTTTAAAAGCTATTGGTGGTGTTATGAAGCACTTAGGTGCTTTAACAGCAATAGGATCTTCAACAGTAAACTCCTATAGAAGATTATGGGATACAGGTTTTTGGGCACCAGTTTATGCAGACTGGGGATATCAAAATAGAACCTGCGGATTAAGAGTATCGGCGCCTGGAAGATTTGAATATCGTTCAGTTGATTCAATGCATAATCCTTATTTGATGGGTTCTGGACTATTAAAATGTTTTGAAGATGGAATATCAAATAATATTGATCCAGGGAAACCAGAGTCTCGAAGTATGTACGAAGCTCAAGCAGCTGGAAAAGAAGTTAAAAAATTACCTTTAAGTCTTGGTCAAGCACTTGATCGTTTAGCTGAAGATGAAGTAATCAAATCAGCTATGCCAGATGAAATGTATAAAGTATTTCATTGGTATAAAAATGATGAATGGGAAAGATTTTTAGGTGCAACAACTCAATGGGATCTGGACACTTATCTTGATTGTCTACCGTAGGTCTTAAAAAAATAAATAAAAGGGGTAAAATATATGTGTGGGATAGCTGGATTAATTCATAGAGGTAAATCTTCAAATGTAGGAAGCGAACTACAAGGTATGCTTCAGGCATTGAAACATAGAGGTGAAGACTCAACAGGTTACGCTTTATACGGTGATACAGATGGTAAAAATTTTATCATGCGTTTTAAAGTAGGAGAAAATGTTGGAGAAGGTAGTTCATCTATTATGGAAGATGTTTCTGTTTATGATGAAAGAAAAAAAATAGTAGATCAATATTTAGCAGAATTAGGAGCTAAAGTTCTTAAAGAAGAAAGAACTCTACCCTATTCACTTAGATATGAAATTTCTTATGATAAAAAAGATTTATTAGATTTTTCTCAAAAAATTGAAAGTATCCCAGGTGTTGAAATTCTTTCAATGGGAAAATCATTGGAAGTAATTAAAGATCTTGGAAATGCTAAAGCAGTTTGTGATAGATATTCACTAGATAAACTTGTTGGAACACATGCTATTGGTCATGCTAGAATGGCAACAGAGTCAGGGGTTGATATTAAATCAGCTCACCCTTTCTGGGGTTATCCTTTTAGTGACGTATCAGTAGTTCATAATGGACAACTTACTAACTATTGGAACAATAGAAGAGCTTTAGAAAACAAGGGTATGAGATTTATGTCTGAGTGCGACTCAGAATTAATTGCAGTTTATATTGCTCAAAAAATGAGAGAGGGAGCAAGTCTTGAAGAAGGAATGAAAGATTCTTTATCAGGACTTGATGGAGTATTTACTTATTTTGTTGCAACGAAAGATTCATTAGGGATGGCAAAAGATACTATGGCTGCAAAGCCATTGGTTCTTTACGAGTCAGATGATCTAGTTGCAATGGGGTCAGAAGAAATAGCGATCAGATCAGTTCTTCCACAAGAAATTGATACATATGATCCATTTGATGGAGAGGTAAAAGTATGGCAAATCTAAAAACAAGCGAGAAGAAATCAAAAGCTCAGTCAATGGGTATGCACACTGAGGTTTTAACAGGAAGAACACAACAAAAGTTTTTTAACCCTGATGAAGCTGAAAACTTCTATTACTTTGGAACATATGATGTCGACTTTAACAAAAGAACAGATCTTGATGTTAAAGATATGTCAGCTCCAGAAGCTAATAGAAAAATAGATGATTTGATGAGTCAAGGCTATGGAACTATTGTTATTAAAAACCCACAAGGAAAACATAGTTTAGGTGTTGGAATTTTAAATAAATTAAACTTAATTTTTGAAGGAAGTTTAGGTTATTTTGGAATGGGCTCATGTGATGGCCCTACTGTTAGAATTAATGGTAGAGTTGGTTGGTCTTGTGCTGAAAATTTAATGGCTGGTAAAGTTGTTATTGAAAAGAATGCAGGATCTTGTTTTGGTGCAGCTATTAGAGGTGGAGATTTAATTTGTAAAGGTAGTGTTGGTGCTAGAACTGGAATTGATATGAAAGGTGGAACAATCATTATTGGTGGTGACGCTGGTGCATTTACAGGTTTTATGATGCAAAGAGGAAGAATAATTATTCTTGGTGATGTTGGGATAAATTTAGGTGACTCTATGTATGATGGGACAATTTTCGTAGGTGGAAGTATTGGTTCATATGGTAGTGATGCTGTGGATGCTGAACTTACAAAAAGCGACCAAGACTGGTTAAAACGAAAATTAAAAGTTGCTGAAATTGGAGAAAAATTTGATGTCAGCAAAATGAAAAAAATTGTAGCTGGTAAAAAATTATGGAACTACGATAATTTAGAACCTACAGAGAAGAAAGGAGCAATTTAATGCCTAAGAAAAAAACTAAAAAGAAAAAAAGTAACGGAAGTGTTGGTGGAAAAGCTGATGTACACGCCTATGAAGAAGGAAAAAGAAATAAAAGTTTATTAGGCCATAACGCTATTTTTACTCCTGAGGTAATAGATGATATTCATATTAAAGCTCAGCTAGGAAGATACCGAATGCGTGGAATGGCACTAATGAAACCAATTCCAACCTTTGATGATTTAGTTTTCTTACCTGGAACGCTTACTAGATTTGTAATCGAAGGATATAGAGAAAAATGTGAAACTAAAACTGTCATTGGTCCAAGATGTGAAAATCCAATCGAATTAGACATACCTGTTTATATCACTGGGATGAGTTTTGGTGCACTTTCTTACGAAGCAAAAACTGCTTTAGCAAGAGGAGCTACTATGGCTGGTAGTGCGACTTGTTCTGGAGAAGGTGGAATGATACCTGATGAAAGAAGATATTCTGAAAAATGGTACTACCAATGTATTCAATCAAGATATGGATTTAATCCTCATCATGCTCAGCTTGCAGATGGAATAGAAGTATTCATCGGACAAGGTCAAAAAGTTGGAATGGGTGGTCACTTGATGGGTCAAAAAGTAACTGATCAAGTAGCTGAAATGAGATCATTACCATCAGGTATTGATCAAAGATCACCTGCTCGTCACCCCGATTGGTTAGGTCCAGATGATTTAGCTTTAAAAGTTGAAGAATTAAGACAATTAACAAAAAATAAAGTTCCAATTCAGTTAAAGCTTGGTGCATCTAAAGTTTATGATGATGTACGTATGGCTGCAAAATGTGACCCTGACTCTATTTATCTTGATGGTATGGAAGGTTCTACTGGAGCTGGTCCTCACATTGCCGCTGCAAATACTGGTATTCCAGGAATTGCTGCAATTAGAGAAGCAAGAAGAGCAATTGACGATGTCGGTAAAACTGGAAAAGTTACTTTAATTTATGCTGGTGGTATTAGAGATGGTGCTGATATGGCAAAAGCATTAGCATTAGGTGCTGATGCAATAGCAATTGGTACTGGATCAATGATGGCTTTAAACTGTAATAAAGATATTCCAGAAGCTAACTTTGAAAAAGAAATGGGTGTAAAAGCTGGAGAATGTTATCACTGTCATACTGGACGTTGTCCAGTTGGTGTTGCAACGCAAGATCCAAAGTTAAGAGCAAGATTAAATCCTGATGCTGCTGCACTAAGGGTTTACAACTATCTTCATGCAATGACGTTAGAAGCTCAACTTTTAGCAAGAGCGTGTGGTAAAACAAATATCCATTCTCTAGAGCCAGAAGATTTAGCTGCATTAACTACAGAAGCATCTGCTTTAGCGAAAGTTCCATTAGCTGGAACTAATTATACAGTTGGTGTTGACAACTATCACAAGATATAGAGGGAAACATGGTAAAGAAAAAAAATAAGAAAAAAGTCATAAAATCAAAGGCTGTTAAAGACCAACAATTAGGTAAGAAAAAAGAAACAGCTAGAGAAAAAATGATAGGTCAATCAATCGGTTACCGGTATGATGTGAACCTACTTCCAGACTACAATAAGATGACGCCTTTCTTAAAAAAATATGTGGAAGCTATGGGATGGGACGATTTAAATTGGTTAGAGGATGTTCACATGGGTTATGAAGAAGGAAGACCAGCTGTTTTTTGCAGAAATGCAAATGGTTGGGTAACAATTCCAAAGTCTATTAAACTTCCAAACAACCAGCAAGATAGAGATATGATTGCAAGAGAACTTTTAATTAAGTTCCAAATGTCTCCTAAACACCCTCTTGTTGATTTGAAAAAAGCTTACTTAAAATTTTAATCACACAATCTTAAGTTGATATTTATTTAAAAACCTAGTGTTCACGCTAGGTTTTTAAGAATTGTTTCGTTTGTCACACCCAACAAAATTTTATAGGGTTTCAATAAACTAATATGGGAGAGAGATTATGACTGATCAGTTAGGTGCTCTTACAACCATATTTACAGAATTTTACTACTGGGTAACCGTAGTACTGATGTTTTTAATTCACGTCGGTTTCTGTATGTATGAAGTTGGAGCTTCTCGATACAAACATCACCAACATACTCTTATGAAAAATACTATGCTGATACCATTGGTAACAGTAACTTGGTTTTTCTTTGGTTGGTGGATTTACTGGGCATTTCCAACAGGACCTGGAATTGCACCTTCAATAATGACTGAAAGTACTGCATTGATAACCGATGATAGTACCTTTAGTGCTAAGTGGTATTTAGCAAACTCAGAATTTATGGCGATCAATTTAGGTGATCACATAAGCGGTGTTTTCTGGGCTGCTTTCTTACTATTTTCATGGACAGCGGCTTCTATTGTTTCAGGAGCAATCATTGAAAGAATTACAACTTTTGCATTTGGAATTTTAGCAATAGCAATTGGATCTGTATTTTGGACAATCGATGCTGCTTGGGGATGGCACTTTGATGGATGGATGCTTAAAATTTTAGGATACCATGATGCTTATGCGTCAGGAGTAATTCACGCAATCGCAGGTGGATTTGCTTTAGGTGTTCTAGTGGTTTTAGGACCAAGAATTGGAAAATTCTCATCAAGTGGTGAACCAAGAAATATAGGACCAAGAAATCCTTGGCTAGTTACAGTTGGATTATTTTTAATCTATACTGGTTTCTGGGGATTTTATGCGGCATGTAATATACCGATATTTGATCTTGGACCTGAGTATGGAATGGAAGGTGTCACTTACTGGACAGCTACAAACATATATGTAACCCCTACTACACTCAGTGGTATAACCTTTAACTTCCTGATGTCATTATCAGGTGGATTATTGGCCGGATATGTGGTCGCCAAAGGTGATCCTTTCTGGACTTACTCTAGTGGACTAGCAGGTGTCATCTGTGCTTCAGCTGGAAATGATTTATATCATCCAATTCAAGCAATGATCATTGGTATGATCGGTGTTGTGATTGCTTACAAACTACATTACTGGGTTGAACGAAAGTTCAAAATTGATGATGCAGTTGGTGCAGTAGCAGTACATGGTTATGCTGGTTTTGTTGGCCTTGTGATTTGTGGATTTGTTTTAAATGGTTATCCTTCATCTGGATACAGTGTAGGAGCTATGTGGGACGGATCAACTTACGCATCAATCAATCCATTGGGGCAATTCTTAGGAGCAATAATAATGTTTGGTGTTCTTGGAATGCTTCCAGGCTATATCATAGCTAAAGTACTAAGCGGTATGGGTAAATTAAGAATCCCACGTGAAGTAGAGATAGCTGGATTAGACTATGAAATGATGGAAGAAGCTAAAAAAGATGAAAAAGCTGTTTCATCTGCAACCAGGTAAAGGAGAAAAATATGGCTACAGTTACAAACTGGATAGATCATTTAAGTGCTAAGGAGGTTGTCGGAGCAGTTTATCCGGGAGCTGGATCCACTGAAACTTTACTGGTTATTTTAGGTATAGTTATATGGATCGGTTGGCATGTCATTACTAACAAATCTGAAAGTGAGGAGCTTTCTAGATTGGCTAGAAAAAGACATGGAGCAAATGATCATAAAAGCAACATTACCGACTGGTAATTAAAAGAAAAATTTGGGCGCTACTTAATTGTGGCGCCCTTTTTTTTAGATTAAAAAAAATATGACAGACGAAAATAAAGAAGAATTAAGACCAACCAAAATGAGGGGAGTTGTTTTCCCTAAAGCAAAATATGGAGTGATAGCGGCCATTATCATCATTGTGGTGGTTAATCTTATCTACTATAAAGAAGCCCTATTATCTTTAATAAACTAAACCAATAAACTTTATGTGTGGAATTGTCGGAATTTATTTAAAAACAAAAAAGTATGAAAAGCATTTAGGTAAATTCTTATCTGGAATGCTAGATGGTATGGCGACTAGAGGTCCTGATAGTGCTGGATTTGCGATTTATACAAAAGAAAATAAAAATAATTTTAAATATTCTGTTTGTCTTAACGAAATTAAAGAAAAAGATTTTAAAAAGAAAATATCAAAATTTATAAAAAGATTTAAACTAATTAATTATGCTGATCATGTAATTTTAGAAACTAAAGAAAAGCCCTCCAAAATATTAGATTTATTAAAAAAAGAAATATCAGAAGTCTCACTAGTTGGTTATGGGAAAAGTATAAATATATTTAAGCAAACCGGTAATCCGAAAGATGTTGTAAAAAAATTTAAACTTTCTTCTTTTTCAGGAACACATGGAATTGGTCATACGAGAATGGCAACAGAAAGTGCAATTACTACACAGGGTTCTCACCCCTACTCAACTTCAGAAGATGAATGTTTGGTTCATAATGGATCTTTGTCAAATCACAACAATGTAAGGAGGTCCCTTGTAAAAGATGGTCAAAACTTTAATTCTGAAAACGATACAGAGGTTGCTGCGGGATATATTTCAAATCAAATATCAAAAGGGAAAGATTTGGAAAAAACATTAAAAAATAGTTTAAGAGACTTAGATGGTTTTTATACTTTTATTGCAGGCACTAAAGATGGTTTTGCTTTATTAAGAGATGAAATTGCCTGCAAGCCAGCTGTTGTTGCTGAGACTAAAGATTATGTTGCAGTTGCATCTGAATTTCAAGCTATGGCACATCTTCCAAATGTGAATTCTGCAAAAATTTTTGAACCAAAACCTGGCGTAGTTTATCACTGGTAATTATGAATTTTGATTTAAACAAAAAAACTCTTAGAGAAGTAAATCAGCATCTTCAAAATATCAGTAGAGAAAATAATGCCAGAAAATTTGAAATTTTGAACCCACAAGGACAACATGCAATATGTGCGGGATTAAAAAATGACATTGATGTAACAATTAAAGGTCATACTGGATATTATTGTGCTGGCATGAACCAAAAAGCAAATGTTACTGTTCATGGAAATGTTGGTACTGGCGTTGCTGAAAATATGATGTCAGGCAAAATTATTGTTAAAGGAAATGCCTCACAATCTGCTGGTGCAACAGGGCATGGTGGTGCATTAATTATTGAAGGTGATGCAAGTTCTAGATGCGGCATATCTATGAAAGGAATTAATATTGTAGTTAAAGGTTCGGTAGGACACATGTCAGCTTTTATGGCTCAAAAAGGCAATTTAGTTATAATGGGTGATGCTGATGCTGACCTTGGAGACTCTATTTATGAGGCAAAAATATTTGTAAAAGGTAAAGTAAAAAGTTTAGGCTCTGACTGTGTAGAAAAAAAGATGGATCAAAAAAATATAGATGAACTAGCTAAATTATTTAAAGAATTAGGTATTAAAGAAGATGCTAAAAAATTTAGAAGATATGGCTCTTCTAGAAATTTGTATAATTTTAAAATCGATAATGTAGGTGCATATTAAATGAAAAAAGATCTTAAAGAATTCAAAACATTTCCAAGCTCTACAATTAAAGAAATTCAAAGAGCAGCCAATGAAGGAATTTATCAAATCAGAGGTTTAGGGGCCAAGCGTAAAGTTCCTGACTTTGATGACCTTGTTTTTTTAGGTGCATCAATGTCTAGGTATCCATTAGAGGGTTATAGAGAAACTTGTAACACTTCAGTTATTCTAGGAGATCGATTTGCCAAAAAACCAATTAAACTTGATATCCCAATTACAATTGCTGGTATGAGTTTTGGAGCACTCGGTGCTAATGCTAAAGAAGCACTTGGTAGAGGGGCATCTGAAATGGGAACTTCAACAACTACTGGTGATGGTGGAATGACTCAAGAAGAAAGAGGTTCTTCTAAATATTTAGTCTATCAATTATTACCTTCTAGATATGGCATGAATCCTGATGATTTAAGAAAAGCAGACGCTATTGAAGTTGTTGTTGGACAAGGTGCAAAACCTGGTGGAGGTGGAATGTTACTTGGTCAAAAAATTAATAAAAGAGTTGCAGGAATGAGAACCTTACCAGAAGGGATTGATCAAAGAAGTGCTTGTAGGCATCCTGACTGGACTGGGCCTGATGACTTGGAAATTAAAATTCAAGAACTTAGAGAAATTACAAATTGGGAAAAACCAATTTACATAAAAGTTGGAGCAGCGAGACCTTATTATGACACAACATTAGCTGTTAAAGCTGGAGCAGATGTAGTTGTGCTTGATGGAATGCAAGGTGGGACTGCTGCTACACAAGATGTCTTTATTGAACACGTTGGAATTCCAACATTGGGAGCTTTAAGAGAAGCTGTAGACGCACTTAAAGAATTAAATATGCATAGAAAAGTTCAATTAGTTGTCTCAGGTGGAATTAGAACTGGAGCTGATGTTGCAAAAGCAATGGCGATGGGTGCAGACGCTGTATCAATTGGTTCTGCTGCAATGATGGCTTTAAATTGTAATGCAGATTTATATGTTGAAGATTATAAAAAACTTGGAACTGAACCTGGCTATTGTCATCATTGTCATACAGGAAAATGTCCAGTAGGTGTTGCAACACAAGATCCTGAACTAGAAAAAAGATTAAATCCTATTGAAGCAGGAAAAAGAATTAAAAATTATTTAACAACTTTAACCCTAGAGTTGCAAACTTTAGCAAGAGCTAACGGTAAGTCAGATGTTAGAAACTTAGAACCTGAAGATTTAGCTGCTTTAACAGTTGAAGCTGCCGCTATGGCAAGAGTGCCCCTAGCTGGCACAGATTGGATACCTGGGAAAAAATAATTGATTAAAAATTTCTAAACTAGTAGGATCAATTATGCCAAAAAATCTTTCACAAATTGCTAAACAAAAAAAAATTAAATATTTTTTAATAAGTTTCGTAGATCTTTTTGGAGTTTTGAGATCAAAACTAGTTCCTGCTCAAGCAATAGCTGAGATGCAAAAAAATGGTGCTGGGTTTGCAGGGTTTGCCACATGGTTAGATATGACGCCTGCAGATAGTGATATGTTTGGTGTTCCGGATCCTGATAGTTTAATTCAACTACCCTGGAATAAAGAAATTGGCTGGTTAGCATCTGACTTATACATGGATGGAAAACCAGTAAAAGCTTCTCCAAGAGTTATGCTTAAAGAGCAAATCAAAAAAATGTCTCAAAAAAAATTACAAATGAAATCTGGTGTTGAATGTGAATATTTTTTAATTTCAGAGGATGGTTCGTCAATTGCTGATCAAAGAGATATACAGTCTAAACCTTGTTATGATCAATCAGCATTAATGAGAAGATATGATTTAATAAAAGAAATTTGTGACTGCATGATTACGATGGGATGGAAACCATATCAAAATGATCATGAAGATGCTAACGGCCAGTTTGAAATGAATTGGGATTATTCCGACTCTCTTGTCACGGCTGATAGGCATGTGTTCTTCAAATATATGGTCAAAAGTTTAGCCGAAAAACATGGTTTAAGAGCAACCTTTATGCCAAAACCTTTTCATAATTTAACTGGAAATGGTTGTCATGCCCATGTTTCAGTTTGGAATGGTAAAAATAATAAATTTTTAGACAAAAAAGATGCTTTGGGTTTAAGTAAATTAGCCTACAATTTTTTAGGCGGGGTAATGAATAACACCCAAGCACTATCTGCTTTTTTTAATCCAACAATAAATAGTTATAGAAGAATTAATGCTCCCCCAACTAAATCTGGGGCAACTTGGTCTCCAAGTAGTATTTCTTATACAGGAAATAACAGAACACATATGATTAGGATTCCTGATCAAGGAAGATTTGAATTAAGATTAATGGATGGTGCAGCAAACCCTTACTTACTTCAAGCTGGAATAATTGCAGCAGGCCTAGAAGGTATTAATAAAAAAATAAATCCCGGAAAACCATTGCATTGTAATATGTACAAAGACTATAAAAAATATCCAAAACTAAAAAAATTACCAAATGATATAAATCAAGCAATCTCTATACTTCAAAAAAGTAAACCACTTGCTGATGCATTTGGAAAAGATGTAATTGAAAGTTATGTAAAACTTAAAAATTCTGAGATTAAAGATTTTAGAAGTAAGTTTTCGTTCAATAAAAAGAAACCAGTCACAAAGTGGGAAAAAGATAATACTTTAGACTGTTAGAGCATGGCAATTTTATCTAACGGGCATCAATGGAAATATTCTGAATTTTTGGATAATAAAAATTATTCTTTTGATAAAAAACAAATTTTAAATTCACTATCCAAAAAAGAAATTGATGATGCTTATTCTAGTATTTCAAAATGGGAAGGATATGCCCCTACTCCTTTAATATCTCTTAATAAATTATCTAAAGAATTAGATTTAAATAAAATTTATTACAAAGATGAAAGCAAAAGATTTGATTTAAAATCATTTAAAGCATTGGGAGGTGCTTATGCAGTTGAAAAAGTAACTCAAGGAAATAAAAATATTACTGTTGCAACTGCAACTGCTGGAAATCATGGAAGATCTGTTGCATGGGGTGCTAGGAGATTAGGGCTTAAGTGTAAAATCTTTATTAGTGAGTTTGTTAGTGATGCTAGAGGTCAAGCGATGGCAGATCTTGGTGCAGATGTAATTAAAGTAAAAGGCAATTACGAAAAGTCATTAATTGAGTGCATTAAGCAATCCACAGAAAACAACTGGCAGATAGTCCAAGATGTTGCTTGGAAAGATTATATGCAAGTTCCAACTTATACTATGGCTGGTTATACCGTAATGATGAAAGAAATTGTTGATCAAATTAATAATGAGAAAATTTCTCATATAATTTTACAGGCAGGTGTCGGGGGAATGGCAGGAGCCATGGTTGCAGGTATTGCAAGATACCTAGATAATGTTCCTGTTACATTGGTAGTTGAACCTGATAGTGCAGCTTGTGTTTTAGAAAGTATTAAAACAGGAAAAATAGAAAAAATTGATATTAAAAGAGAAAGCCTAATGGGTGGCATGTCTTGTGGTGAAGTATCATTAGTCCCATGGGAAATTCTAAAAAATTCAGTTAAACATTGCATCAGTTTACCCGATGATGATATTGCAAAAACTATGAAATTACTTGGAAAGTCAGGTTTTAGTGATGAACCGGTTATAGCTGGAGAAAATTCTGCACCAGGAGTGATTAGTTTAATTGCTAGCTGCGAGGATCAAAATTTAAAACAAAATTTAAAATTAGATCAAAATTCAAATGTTTTAGTTATTGGTTGTGAGGGTGATACAGATCAAGAAATGTACCAGAAATTAGTTAATCAAAATTAATTATATGTCAGGCATAGGTATTTTTTGGATAAGAGATGATTTTAGAATAGAAAACAATCCCGCATTGTCATTTGCAACTCAAAATCATGACAATGTAATTGCCTTATTTATCTATAATAATAAAAATTTTGATAATCAAACTGAAGCTCAAAAATGGTGGGTTTCAAAATCATTAGAAATTTTTAAAATAGACTTAAAAAAATACAACATTAATCTTCAAATAGTAAAAGGAGATGAGTTAGAAATTTTCTCAAAAATTAAAAAGAAAGACGATCTATCTATATATTGGAATAAAGTTTATGAGCCAGATGTAATTGCTAAAGGAAAAAAAATTAGAGATATTTTTTTAAAAAATGAAATTAATTTTAAATACTTTAAAGGAAATATTTTAAACGAATTTCAAGAGGTAACTAAAAATGACGGTACCCCTTTTAAAGTTTTTACCCCTTTTTGGAGAACTGCTGAACAAAAATATTTAAGTTTAGCTCCTGCTAAAAATTATACTGTTAAAAAAAAGACTAAAGAAAAAACTTTTTTTAAAGGCTGTATTGAGCCTAAAAATATTTTGCCTAAAAAAGATTGGTATAAAAAATTTGATAAATATTGGAAAATTTCCGAGAATAGTTCTAAAAAAATTCTTAATGAATTAATAGAAAATAAAATTAAAGATTATGGAACAACTAGAGATATTCCATCTGTTGAAGGAACTTCAAAACTCTCACCATATATAAAACATGGTCAAATTCATGTGGCAAGTATTTGGGGGAAATGTAGTGAAATCAAATCAAAAGGAATTGGATATCGAAAATATATTAACGAACTTGGATGGAGAGAATTTTCTCATAGTTTAATAAATTATTTCCCAGAATTTTTAAAAGGAAACTATAGAAAAGATTTTGATAAATTTCCTTGGGTTAAGAATGATAAATATCTTAAAGCTTGGAAAATAGGTATGACAGGTTATCCAATTGTTGATGCTGGTATGAGAGAGTTATATGAAACTGGTTGGATGCATAATAGAGTTCGTATGGTAGTTGGATCTTTTCTTGTTAAACATTTAAGAATTAACTGGACAGAAGGAGAAAAACATTTCAGAAATTGTTTGTTAGATTTTAATAAGGCCAATAATGTTGCACAATGGCAATGGGTAGCTGGGTGTGGTGCAGATGCAGCGCCTTATTTTAGAATTTTTAATCCTATTTTGCAGGGTGAAAAGTTTGACAAAGAAGGACTATATGTAAAAAAATGGGTTCCCGAATTAGAAAAGGTACCAAGTAAGTTTATTCATAAACCTTGGGAAATGGAATTAAAATATCAACAAGCGATTAAAACTATAATTGGTAAAGATTATCCTCAACCAATTGTGATCCACGAAAAAGCTAGAGCTGCTGCATTAGAAGCTTTTCAGACCTTAAAAAAGTAGCGTTTTTAATCTCCAATAAAATGATGAATTATTGTTCTATTTTGAACATTTAATCTATGTTCAAATAAATATATGCCTTGCCAGGTACCCAATAATAATGTGCCTTCTCTGATGCTTAATGAAATCTGACTATTCGTTAATGCAGATTTGATATGTGCAGGCATATCATCTTTTCCTTCAATGGTGTGGATATATAATTTATTATCCATAGGAGCTAATTTATCAAAATATTTTATTAAATCTGTTTGAACATCTGGATCGGCATTTTCTTGCACTATTAAAGATGCGCTAGTGTGTTGAATACTTAAATTAAGTATCCCATTTTTAAAATTGTGTTTGTTAATCCATTCAATTGTTTGATCTGTAAACTCATATAATTTTTGACCATCAGTATTTAATTGAAGATTATAAAATTCTTGTTTCATTAATTATAATTAATTGATGTTAGTTCATACAAACGGCTAATGGTACGTTTAAATGGTTTTTCTAATAACTTTGATGATCTAAATTCATCCAAGTTTTGATTTGCAGTAACTGAAATTGGAATATTTTTATCATAAATTACATCAAGCAAAGTAATAAAGCGTTGTTGTTGGTTTGAATTTGTGTCATTAAATTGTGGTATTTGATCTATTACAATAAATTTACAGTTTTTAATAATTTCCAAATAATCTTCTGCGCCTAAGTTTTGATCACAAAGTTCATTAAAATTAAATCTAACAACTCCCTCATAGAAATTTTCTATCTTAAAATCTCTACCTTTTACATTGATCGTTTTTAAAGAATGTTTTTTATCTTTTGTAATAGTTCTAAAAAATTTATTTATATTAAAATTAGTTTCTTTATTAAGAGGATAAAAGAATCTTTGTTTTTGATTATTATTTGATTTCCTGTAATCATCTTCAATTTTAAGCTCACATTCAATAGACTTCTGTTCCATAATTTGAATAAAAGGTTTAAATTGGTCTCTTTGAAGACCATCTTTATATAAGTCGCAAATTTTAGTATTAGAAGTTACAATAATCTTAATATCCTCTTTAAAAATTTGATCAAATAATTTTCCTAAAATCATTGCATCCACTATATTTGTCACCTGAAATTCATCAAAATAAATTAATGAAGCATTTAATTTTAAGTTTTTTACAAAATGACTAATTATATTTTCTTCTTCTTTTTTTTTATGAACAAAGTCATGGAAACTTAACATAAACTCATTGAAGTGTAATCTTAACTTTTTTTCTTTTAGGCAATCAAAAAAAAAATTTAAGATCATAGTTTTGCCTACACCAACATCGCCATACAAATAAAAACCTTTTTTAGATGATTTTTTTGAAAACAATTTTAAAAAATAAGTTTTAAAATTTTCTTGGTAGTATTTCTCTAATCTATGTACAATTTCTATTTGATTTGAATTAACTTCCAACTCTTGATTATTACAATAAGATATAAATTCTTTTTGAAGTTTTTTTACCATTAATTTTTTTTTGTTTTAAAGTCGATACCATATTCTGACCTAGGGCCCTTTCGTAAACCAAAAGGACCTGGTATGAAAATCGTCATCGGTTTTGTACCTTCTTTTAAGTCTACTCTATGATGGGCATTAGCAGAACGAAATCCAATATATCCAGGCTTTCTCCAGAATTTACCTTTTTTAGTAGTTTCCCAATAACCGCCTCTTAAAATTATAGTAATATATGGGCATAAATGATTATGAACACCCTCTCCATGATCGTCTGCAAGCATTTCATGAATCAATATATTAAATGGAAACCATTTAGGTCTATATCTAAATAAAACATAGTATCTATTCATCCAAGGTTTTGCTTCATTATATCTTGGATGGGAAGGACCTCTGTCTAAAACAATTTTTTTTCTACCGATCTTATCAAGAAGTTTTAAGATCATAATTAATTATACTGGATGATAGATCCATTTCTTATAACAAATAAACTTTGATTAAAAATAAATGGTCTTGAAGTAAAATTTCCAGCAATTTTCTCTACACCAATTACTTTGCCAAGATTTAAATCTACAATTATCATCTTTCCATCTGTATTTGTTAAATATAATTTTTTATCTCCAATGGCAAATCCTATTGGTTTAACATTTTTTCTTTTTTTAATTTTATAATCTAAATAAAGATCGCTAATACGAATAATATTTCCATTGTTCTTTTCAATCACATGTAAGTAACCTTCATTTGATACAGTAAAAATTAAATTGCCACTTATGATTGGAGTTAAATTAGAATTAATCTCATTAATCCAATTTGTGGTGCCTGTTTTAACATCTATTGAATAAAATTCATTTTTGTTATTCGAAAAATAAATTGATTCATTGTCAGATACTAGTTTTGAAACTTTAAAATTATAAGTTTCGTTTATAATGCTACTACTTTGAGTTGGTAGTTGCCAAGTTATTAAACCCGAGTCAATATCAACAGCTGTAACATCACCAATTGAATTGGTAAAAATAATTAATTCCCCATCAATAATTAATGAAAAATTTGAGCTAGATATTGTAAAAGAATCTTCCGTAGGTAGGCTCCAACATTCAGAGCCATCATTAATATTATAGCATCTCAATGTATTTTTATAGTCGACTACAAAAATTTTATTTTTACTTCTCTTAATTTCAGAATTAAATGGATATATATTATTTTTTGACCAAATTAGCTCACCTGAATTAACATTAATTGAATAATATTTTGAAATGCTATCTGTAATTAATAAATTTTGATCGACTAACACAAAATTCAATTTAGGCTTTAATTTTTTTTCTAATTTTGAGTAATGATTTTTTTTCCATAAAACTTTTTGATTATTGTCATATCTAATAATTGATCCTTTTTTATCAAAAAAAATTAAACCATCATTTAAAAATACTGGTTTAAAGTTTAGCTCATTAACATCATCTAGTTTTGAAAATTTATAATTCCCTACTTTATCAATTGACCCACTATAATCTTGAAATCCATAATTGTTTTGATTGTCTACAATCTTATTATTAATTTTAACATTGGCTAAATCTAATTTTAATTCTTGATTAAATTGTGTGATAATTTTTTTTTCAGAAAATATTTTTTTAATATTTTTAGGGTTTATTGAATTATCTTTTTTATTTTTCCAGATACGAGAATTCTCATTTAAAGAACAATTATTTAAAAAAAACAATGATATAATAAAAATTAATAATCTATTCACTCAAATCTCTATTCAATCTTTTTTCAGCTTGTAATTTTATATCTGAATTGGAGTTTTCTAAACTGATTATTTGATTGAAAAATTCTTTGGATTTTTGTTTTTGATCTTTTGAATAGAAGTATTCTGCCATTAAATATAATGCATGAGATTTCCAAACACTGTCAGAATTAATCAATGGATTTAGAATATTTAATAGATCACTTTCTTGAGCCTGATCTGCATTAAATAATGCCTTTTTATAAATAATTAAATTCTTTATTTCTCTATCTAATGATGTCTTTTCAATTAAAATATCAAAATAACTGTTTATCTCAGTTTGATTGGAAACCAATTTATTATCAATAATAAAGTATAGCGATAAAGGAGAATAAGTTGGATCTTGCTCGTTAATAATTTCCACTAATTTTTGAACTGTCGATCCTTTTGTATTTTCAGAATAAGCTAAGGTTGTTAAATTAAATTTATTAGAGATCCCTTTTTTCTTATTAGTTTTATAATTATCAAAACTATAAGCGCTTATTAAAACAACAATTAAAACAATAATTGTTGAAATAATTTTGTTCTTATTGTTGATAAAAAAGTTTCTTACTTTTTCATTTCTTGTATTGCTATTAATAATTGAAATATCTTCTTCCATAATTAAATCATATTCCTTAAAACATATTGGAGTATGCCTCCATTTTTATAATATTCTAGTTCATTTTTAGTATCAATTCTGCATAAAGTTTTAACTTTTTTGATGTCCCCTGAAGCATATTTTATCTCTAAAGTTACTTCATCGGATGGATTAATTCCTTTTTCAACATCAAGAACACTTATTAATTCAGAACCAATTAAATTTAAGTTTTTTCTATTTACATCATTTGTAAATTGTAAAGGTAAAATTCCCATACCTATCAAATTGGATCTATGTATTCGTTCGAAACTTTCAGCAATGACTGCTTTAACTCCTAATAATTTTGTTCCTTTTGCAGCCCAGTCTCTTGAAGAACCTGTACCATATTCTTTGCCTCCAATTACAACTAAATCAGTTCCTCTCTTTTTATACTCAACCACAGCATCATAAATAGGCATTACTTTTTCTTCAGGATAAATTTTTGTAAAACCCCCTTCAGTTCCAGGAGCCATTTCATTTCTAATTCTAATATTTGCGAATGTTCCTCTCATCATTACTTCATGATTTCCCCTTCTTGAACCATAAGAGTTGTAATCTTTTGGAAGAATTTGATGCTCCATGAAATATTCTCCTGTTGGACTTTCTTTTTGAATATTTCCTGCAGGTGATATGTGGTCAGTTGTAACCATATCTCCTAAAATTAATAAAGGTCTCGCCTCTTTAATTTCTTTAAATCCTTCTGGTTGATCTGGTAAATTATCAAAGAAAGGAGGTTTTTTTACATATGTTGACCCCTCATCCCAACTGTAAATACTACTTTCTTCTGTTTTAATTTTTTGCCATTGGCTAGGCCCCTCTGAAACATTTGAGTATCTCTCAATAAACATCTCAGCGTTTAAAGATTGTTTTAAAGTATCTTCAATTTCTTTGTTTGATGGCCAAATATCTTTTAAATAAATATCATTTCCATCTTTATCTTTACCAAGGGCATCTTTGTATAAATCAACTTCCATATGGCCAGCAAGTGCATAAGCTACAACTAATGGGGGTGATGCTAAATAATTTGCTTTAATGTGAGGTGAAATTCTACCTTCGAAATTTCTATTTCCAGATAAAACAGATACAGCATAAATATTTTCTTTTTGGATAGCATCAACTATATTTTCAGGTAATGGACCTGAGTTACCAATACATGTAGTGCATCCATACCCCACTAGATTAAAACCTAACTTGTCTAAATAAGTATTTAATCCTGCTTTTGCTAAGTAATCAGTTACTACTTGAGAACCTGGCGCTAATGAAGTTTTTACCCAAGGTTTTACCTCTAATCCAAGTTCAACAGCTTTTTTAGCTAATAATCCAGCCCCAATTAAAACGTTAGGATTTGAAGTGTTTGTGCAAGAAGTGATTGCTGCAATTAAAATTGAACCATCTTTAATTTCATATTCAGTATTTGAAACTTTTGAAACGGAGTGATCTTTTTTACCTGTTGCATCTTCTAGAACTTTTTTAAAAGAAGTTGTTGCATCTGTTAATAAAACTTTATCTTGTGGTCTTTTTGGTCCAGAGATTGTTGGAACCACTGTAGACATATCTAGTGAAATGGTGTCTGTAAATTCTATTTCATCACTTGCCCATAAACCTTGTTCTTTTGCATATTGCTCTACAACATCTACTGTATGTTGGTCTCTTCCTGAAAATTTTAGATATTTTAATGTTTCATCATCGATTGGGAAAAAACCACATGTTGCACCATACTCAGGAGCCATGTTCGCTATAGTTGCTCTATCCGCAAGAGTTAAATTTTTTAAACCATCCCCATAAAATTCTACAAATTTTCCAACAACACCTTTATCTCTCAACATTTTTACTACAGTTAAAACTAAATCTGTTGCTGTTGTTCCTTCGGGCATTTTGTTTTTAACTTCAAAGCCTATTACTTCAGGAATTAACATTGAAATTGGTTGACCTAACATCCCTGCTTCAGCTTCAATTCCACCAACACCCCATCCTAAAACAGACAGTCCATTAACCATAGTAGTATGACTATCAGTTCCAACAAGAGTGTCTGGGAAAATATATTTGTTTCCTTCAAATTCTTCTGACCAAACTACTTTTGATAAATACTCTAAGTTTACTTGATGACAAATTCCAGTACCTGGCGGAACTATTCTAAAGTTATTAAATGCTTGTTGTCCCCATTTTAAAAATGAGTATCTTTCACCATTTCTTTCAAATTCTATATCAACGTTTTTTTCAAAAGAATCTGATTTTGCTGATTGATCCACTTGAACAGAATGATCAATTACAAGATCTACAGCTGATAATGGATTAATTGTATTTGGATCTTTATTTTTGTCTTTAACAGCCTCTCTCATGGCAGCTAAATCTGCTACCGCCGGAATACCCGTATAATCTTGAAGTAAAACTCTAGCTGGTCGGTATGCAATTTCAGTGTTTGATTTTTTTGACTTTAGCCACTCTTTAATTGAATTAATCTGATTTTTATTAACTGACAAATCATCTTCATATCTTAAAAGATTTTCTAACAGTACTTTTAAAGATTTTGGTAGCTTGGAAATACCTTCCAATCCATTTTGTTCAGCTTTATTTAGAGAATAATATTTATAATTTGTATCTTGTATTTTAATATCTGAAAGTGAATTAAACGAATTTTTAGAACCTGGCTTCATTTTTTTATATATAAAAAGTTATTATGCTTAATAAAAGAAGCCCCGACATAGCATAATTAAAGTATTTAATAAATTTATCATTTGTCGCGAATTTCCTCAAAAATTTACCAATAAATGTCCATAATGTAATACTTGTTGAAGAGAATAAGAGAGCTAGAGCTACTACTTGCGTTGCATGATTCAAATAATTTTCTCCAAGCTCAACATAAGTTGAAACTACAATTATAGCTACCATCACACCCTTAGGGTTTAAGTATTGAAAAAGAAATGTTTCAATGAACTTTACGGGGTTTTCTTTTTTAATTTCATCAGAAGCTGTTGAGGATGCAATTTTATAAGCTAAATAAATTAAAAAAACAGTTCCAAGGTATCTGATTACAATTTGAATGATTGGAAATAATTTAAATACGTTAATCAGTCCAATTGTTAATAAAAGAACTAAAGATGTGAATCCCAAAGTTGTTCCTAAAATATGTGGAATTGTTTTTTTAATTCCAAAATTAAAACCAGAGTAAGATGCGACTACATTGTTTGGTCCAGGTGTATAAGCTGCAACAAACCAAAATAGAGATATTGAAAATATTTCTGGATGCATTGATTAAGCTATTGGAAGACCATTTTCAGATTTCTGAGAAGGATGAACTAATATAACTTTTCCTTCTTTATCTATTGATCCTAAAATTAGAACTTGAGATACTACACCTGCTATATTTTTTTCTGGAAAATTACATACTCCTATAACTTGTTTTCCCTTAAGATTTTCTTCATTATAGTAATGCGTAATTTGAGCTGATGATTGTTTTATTCCTATTTCTTCCCCAAAATCAACTTCAACCACTAAAGATGGTTTTCTAGCTTTTTCATTTTTCTTTACAGAGATTACAGTGCCCACTCTAATATCCACTTTATCAAATGTATCAAAGGTAATTTGTTCTTTCATATATTTAATATATAATAGCTGATAAATATGAGTACAGAAAATAATTCAGAGTTATTATTTGATAATTCAGTTCAAATTTTAACAGACTTAATAGCTTTTAAAACTATTTCTGGGCAAGATAATAGCTCATTAATTGATTATTGTGATGATATTTTAAAAAAATTAGGTGCAACATCATTTAGAACTTATGATGATGAAAAGAAAAGAGTAAATCTATTTGCTACATTAAAAGCAAAAATCTCAAATAAAAAGAAACCGATAATTTTATCGGGCCACACCGATGTTGTTCCAGTTTCAAAAGGTTGGAGCTCAGATCCTTTTACCGCGACTATCAAGGGTGATAAATTATATGGAAGAGGTTCGTGTGATATGAAAGGTTTTATTGCGTGTGCTTTAGCTTATGCGCCTATTTATTCTAAATCAAATTTAGATCGAGACATTCATTTCTCATTTACTTTTGATGAGGAAACAGCGTGCCAAGGAGCTCCGATATTAATTGAGGAGTTAAAAAAAAGAGATATTAAAGATGGAATTTGTATTATTGGTGAACCAACTAATATGAAAATTATTGATGCTCATAAGGGATGCTATGAATATACAACTTATTTTAAAGGTTTAGCGGGTCATAGCTCAGCTCCTCATAAAGGTGTCAGTGCTGTTGAGTATGCATCAAAATATGTGAATAAATTAATTGAGCTTAGAGAAAAACTTAAAAGTAGAGCGCCAAAAGATTCTATTTTTGACCCACCTCACTCTACTCTTTCAATTGGTGGTGTATTTGGAGGTATTGCTCATAATGTGATAGCAGATAAATGTCATGTAAATTGGGAAACAAGACCAGTTGTCAAAGAAGATGGTGTTTTTTTAAATCAAGAAATTGATAAATATGCAAATGAAGTGTTATTACCAGAAATGAAAAAAATTTTTCCTAATGCCTCTATTGAAAAAGATATTATTGGCGAAATAGTTGGCTTTGATAGAGAAGATAAATCTGATGCTTGTGAATTAATTTCAAGTTTAACAGGTGATAATTCAAGGCAAGTTGTTTCATTTGGGACTGAAGCTGGTTTGTTTCAAGAAATTGGTATTAGTACTGTAGTCTGTGGACCAGGTTCAATTGATCAAGCTCATAAAATTGATGAGTTCATTGTCTTAGATGAGCTTAAAAAATGTCTAAACTTACTAGATGGTATTAAAGCAGAGTCTGTTTTAAATTAATAAATTGTTAACCAATACAAAGTAAATTATAATTTTAATATGTCTAAAAAAGATCCTCGAGATATGGTTGGGTATGGCTCAAAAGATAAAAAAATTAAATGGCCCAACAATGCAAGGATAGCAGTTCAGATAGTTTTAAATTATGAAGAAGGTGCTGAAAATTGTGTATTAAATGGTGATAAAAATTCAGAAATTTTTTTATCTGAAATTATAGGTGCACAACCAGTTAAAGGGAGACATATTAACATGGAATCTCTGTATGAATATGGTTCTCGCAGAGGATTTTGGAGATTGCACAAAATATTTAAAGAAAAAAAAATTCCAGTTACAATTTTTGGAGTTGGAATGGCTTTAGCTAAAAATCCTCAAATATGTAAAGCACTAATGAGCTCAAATTACGAGGTAGCTTCTCATGGATGGAGGTGGATTGATTATCAAAATATTAAAAAACCTGAAGAAAAAAAACATATGAAAATGGCAATTAACACTCATACAAAAATATTTGGTAAACGACCTCTAGGTTGGTACACGGGAAGATGTAGTCCAAATACTAGAGATTTAGTTTTTGAAGATGGAGGTTTCTTATATGATAGCGACTCATATAGTGATGATTTGCCTTATTGGGAGACAAGAAATAATAAAAAACAATTAATCATTCCTTATACGCTTGATAATAATGATATGAGATTTGCAACAAATCAAGGGTTCAACACTGGTGATCATTTTTATTCTTATTTAAAAGATAGTTTTGATGCATTATATGAAGAAGGTAAAACTCACCCAAAAATGATGTCTGTTGGGTTACATTGTAGAATTATTGGTAAACCAGGAAGAATACAAGCTTTAAAAAAATTTCTAGACTATATTAAAAAACATAAAAATGTATGGATATGCAAAAGAGTTGATATCGCCAAACATTGGATTAAAAACTACTCTAAATAATGTCAAAAAAAATAATATTTACAAATGGATTAATTGACTTAGCGCAGCCAAGGTTAGGATCAAAAGTAATATTTAAAACAGACGATTTTTTTGCATCAGCTAAAAGAATTATTGATCCAGCAGTTCCCGTTTTCAAAGAGGGATTATTTGATAAAAATGGCAAATGGATGGACGGATGGGAGTCTAGAAGAAAAAGAACAGCTGGACATGATTATTTAATTATTAGATTAGGAAAACCAGGATCTATTTCAAAGGTTGATGTTGATACTGCTCATTTTAATGGCAATCAACCTTCCATGATTTCTATTGATGCATGTCATTCAAAGTCAAATAGTATTAAAAATTTCAAATGGAAATCATTACTTGGGAAAAAAAAGACAAAAGCTAATAGTCATCATATATTTAAAACGTCATCAAAATCAGTATTTACCCATATTAAATTGAACATATTTCCTGATGGTGGTGTTGCAAGACTAAGACTTTATGGAAGTATTTCTAAAAAAGATAATAAATTTGGAAAAAAAACAATTAATCTTGCTTCTCTATTAGATGGAGCTTCAGTTATTGCTTGTAATAATGAACATTTTGGTAAGGCTGAAAATATTTTAGCCCCAGGAAAAGCAAAAAATATGGGAGATGGCTGGGAAACTAGAAGAAGAAGGGACAAAGGATTTGATTGGCTGATACTAAATTCTATTAGCGGCAATAAAATTGATAAAATTGAAATATCAACCCACCACTTTAAGGGAAATTTTCCAAGTCATTGCTCTTTGCAAGCAGCCTACATATCATCAAAAAAATCTTCTAGTTCGATTGTTCAAAGCTCTAATAAGTGGAAAACTTTAATGAAAAAAACTTCTTTAAC
>Ga0206677_10000790_pt1 | contig 30100 bp, 33 predicted proteins | sample M130m12015metaG_FD_155475 | JGI IMG/M metagenome (GOLD analysis project Ga0206677, IMG submission 155475) | Ammonia-oxidizing marine archaeal communities from Monterey Bay, California, United States - M1 30m 12015 | ecosystem: Environmental > Aquatic > Marine > Intertidal zone | place: USA...
ACCAAGGGCCGTATTTGTCATATAAATAAGGGGTCCGGTAACAGTTATGGGCACTGCTACGCACCTTATTTTATGGGCGCTGCAGGTGCTGCGACATGCCGCGAAAATGCCGCCAGATCTCTATTTATTCCCTACCGTTTTCGCATGGTTTCCCTACCGTTTTCCTACGGTTTCCCTGCAGTTTTCGATAGGTCCAGCAAGGCGTGCAAATCACCCTGCAAATCACCTGCAGAAACTGCGAGTAAATCGCGGTTAGACCTTCAAGTATTTTGTGGGTTTATCCCAATTTTCGATAGATCTTATCGTGATTTTAAAATTTTTTATTATTGCATTTTAGCCATATTTTATTGGGGTTATCTATCGTTTTTTTGTGTTCTTTGCTGGTCATGGTGTAAATTTATTGTTGACGGTCTAATCATATGCGAATAGATAATTGGTCACATTCACGAGAAAGGTGACACAATGAAACAGGTTCTACTCAAGCAAGTTAAGCAAGGCGAAACATTCAAGCGCAAGGCAGACGCCAAGCACGAGTTTGTGCGTAATCACTATAACCGCAAGGACATGTTTGGACCTGCAAATTACTCTTGCACCAATTGGGACACGGGAAACGAGATATTTCTTAAACCCACCACACCAGTATTTATTGACGTTTAATCTAACCCTGAAAGGTAAATAACCATGAAAACTCTATCAAAAACAGAAATTGCAATTGCCAACGCTAAAACAGTTTTCGGCAATCGTGTTAAGCAAGCCAGCCGCGACACAATGGGCAAAACCGAATTGCTTATAAAACGTTCAACAAACGTCAAGCTTGGTAAGACAATCACAAAAGGCAAATTTACAGGCTTTCCGATTTACACCTTGACGCTGGAAGAGCGTGCTACCTGCCCTCGCTCTTGTGCTCATTGGGCTGATTGCTATGGCAATAACATGATGTACGCCTACCGGTATCAAGCAGGCCCTGCCCTTGAAGCAATGCTGGAAACCGAATTGACAGAATTGCAGCGCAAACACCCTGCAGGTTTCATGGTTCGCTTGCATATTCTAGGCGATTTCTACAGCGTTTCATATGTTGCAAAATGGGCATCTTGGCTTGGCAAATTCCCAGCCCTTCATATCTATGGTTATACTGCAAACCAGCCCAATGCGGATGACAAGCAAGAACGCGAAATAGGCCAAGCTATCCTATCACTTCGCAATGCTTGCCCCGATAGGTTTGCAATCCGCTTTTCCGGTAATTTTGACGATGCAACATGGACCGCGAATTCATACGACGATCAGCGCGCCGTTGCTGCAGTACAAGCCAAGCAAGCGTTCTTGTGCCCTACGCAAATCAGCAAGGCCACAGGCAAATATGCCAAGAAAGACGAGGAAACGCTTGTGCCTGACTGTGGTGCCTGTGGTCTATGCTGGACCGCGAAGAAACCTGTTGTTTTCATCACTCATTAATGTAATCTAACTGATATCGAAAGGTACCCAATGCTGATTTTTATTCGTGAATTTATAGGGTTTGGACTGTTTACGGTCCTTATCTTTCACCTGCCCCAAATCATTCAAACCATAGGAAGGCTAATCTAATGATACCGCCAAAAACCCTAAAGGGCCGCAAGGTCCAATCAATCAAATATCGCGGCGCTGGAAGCCATTGGTGCATACTGTTCAACCCACTACGCGAGGACAAGCAATACTGCTTTGCAGCTTGGTATGGTGGGCGTGATTTTGACCCAATTGGTCACTACGACACCGCTGCAGAAATCTTTCACATCTATGGTGCTGGGGGATGGCTAAACAGATGACCATTTATCTTTACGCAGGTTTTGACCGCGCCAAGCCACTCGCAATCTTGTGCAATCTATCACGCCAAAAGCAAATGGCAGAAGCAAGAAAACTGTCACGCCAGCACGGTCTCATAACGGCGCGTGATTGCTTAGGCGGTCTTCGCTTCGAGGTGCGGCGCGATGCTGCAGAACCCCACAAGGTCAAGGTGACGCCCTATGGCCGGTAAAACTTACTCATATGACCTGACCCATAACCTATGGCTGGACCCAAAAACCGGCGAGCCATTAAACCCACAGCCAACCCATGAGGAGCTAAAAAAATGAAACTTTACACAAACAATCAAGGCGAGTGGACAGGCACGCAAGCTGATGCCCGAAAGCAGTTTAAAAATGCCATGCGGATTGTAGAGGTGCCAACAGACAAGCCTAGCTTGCTGGCGTTCCTCAATGATAATGCGGTGGGTTCCTTCGAGGCTCTAGGTCACAAGCCAGAGCCAGAGGAAGAGCCTCTAAGGTTTAAGATGACACATGGCCCTGATGGGGATGTGCGCCTATCAAGGCAGCTTAACCCTGACTGCAAGCCACACCGCTGGGATACCATCAGGCAGTGCGCAGAACAGGCATCATTCAAAGATCTTGGCGTTGCTCTGGCAGTACTGATGAACAGGCTCGACGAGGCTGCAGATAAGGAATGCAAATAATGGATATCAATCTACACCTTGAGTATGACCGCAAGAAAGTCATGTGGACTGTCTGGAATATCACCAACCATTCTGAGTTTATGGTTAAATTTAATGACAGGGATGACGCCATAGAATTTATGGTCAGGATGATTGCAGAGGTCAAATCCTGATGGAGTGGAGCACCCACCTTCAAACCTTTCTGGTCCAGATGTTTGGGCCAGAGAAACCATCACCTCTGGGCACCAACGAGGCAGAGCAGCGCCCAGATAATAAGCAATCAATTGGCTGGTCACCGTCCTTTGTGGGCGAAGAACCACCATTTTAAAAAAAGGTGTTCCTTTAGGCTTACTTTGAGTTTATTGGGACAGAACACAATAATGGATAATAAAAAAATAAAGGATAATTCTATGCTGAAAAGACTACTAACGACTAAAGTGAAGATATCGATCAGCGTAGAAAAATTTTGTAAATCTTTGCAGTATCAATTTGATTGCTGGAATGTTACACATTGGTATGGACGATGTGTGCATCTGCAATTAGGTAAGCTACATATCTCAATAGATCTTATAGAAAGGTCAAAGCTATGAATATTTTAAACGCTCAAAGAAAAAACCATATGCTTTTCGTATCGCACACTTGGTCAATTTCTTATTTAATGAGGAATGCAGGTGCCCACTATCGAAAATTCTTACGGGTATTAAGCAAAAGAATATCACTTACAGGATCGGATTGGGTTGGTAATGTTATCTGGGGGAGTCCGGTAGTGGCACTGGCCCCACCCTATAAGCGCTGCAACTGGATAAACCGGAATTGCAACTGGATAAACCGGAATTGCAACTGGATAAACCGGAATTGCAACTGGATAAACCGAAATCCGAGCGCTCGACTGAGCATTTCTATAGGCGCGGGGGATGCCATGTTAAGCTACCCCACTATTAACGAGAAAAAGAATCATGGAAAACCTAGATAAAATCCAACGATCAATAAGCCTCTTGTCAGAGGTGTACTACAAAGCAACCCTCAACCATGCGCGGATCTTTTTGTATATCGCAGCGCGTAACAATAAAATCATAGAAACCCGTGACCTGCCTGATGCGCTTGGTATGACGCAGACAACGATCAACAGGTGCATGAATTCAATGGCAGATCGAAGCTACATACATGACGAGGGGTTTGGTATTCTTCGTGTTGAGATAAACCCAGAAGACAATAGACAACGCCTTGTGTCTCTCACTACGAGGGGCAAAGCTTTAGCTAATAAAATGATGGAGATAATCTATGACTGATTTACCTAAAGGAATCATAAAGCGCGGTGACAAATACCGCGTGTCCACAATGGTGCGCGGGGCGAGGAAGACAGCCACCTGCAGCACCCTAGAAATCGCAACGCAAACCCTAGAGCAGTTCAAGTTAGGGCTGCTCGAACAGGCCAAGGAGCAGCACAAGACTTGGACCTTGGCGCAAGCTTGGGATGCTTACGTTGACTACAGGCTGGCGAAGACTACAGCCAAGCACACGGTGAACAAGAAGAAGTTCAAGTGGTACGGCAAGGTTCTCTTCGAGTTCTTTGGACCTAACCTGTCACTGGATGATATCACCCAGCAAAAGACGATGAGCTTTTATGATGAACTAACCCTAATCAGAAAGTATTCTGCAAGTGTGACTAATTACTTTAGCAGTCTACTCTATGGGATGCAGTTGTTTGCCTTCGAGCGAGGCAGGAAGCTGACCACACCGCATAGAATGAAGAGCCGTAAGCTGACCAAGGGTCGAGTGCGTTTCTTGACACCAGAGGAAGAGCTACAGGCTATCGAGTGGTACGCCTCAACGGGCCGTGATGCCCAGCTAGATCTGTTCTGCTTCTACGTTGACACAGGGCTGCGTAAGAGCGAGGCATTCAGGCTCAAGTTTGATGACATCGATATCAAGACAGGTCGCATCACGATCTGGGAAACCAAGACGAACCAGCCGCGCAGCGTTAAGATGACTGCGAGGGTCAAGCAGATCATACTGCGCCGCTATGCTGCCCGTAGCTCAATCGGTGAGCGCGTCTTTGGGGATGTGGCAGAGCGTAGGTTCTATCGTGATTGGATAGAGATGCGCGAGGCTATAGGGCTGGGGCATGACCACCAGTTCGTCATACACATGCTGCGACACACCTGTTGCACTCGACTTCTGAGCGCAGGTGTAGACATCAGAACCACCATGCAGTGGATGGGCCATACATCTATTGAGATGACCCAACGCTATGCACATTTCATCCCCAAGAATATGGATGATGCGGCTGGAGCATTGGATTCATTGACACCCACTACTGTTACCAATAACAGTAACGTCACGAGCTTGTTCTAGAGTGGTGCATTTGTGGTGCATAAGTGGTGTAGACGTACACCATTCTGCTATAGTTCCTGTTTCTTTTCAGGGGCTTAGGGTATTGGTAGCAGTAGCCTTCACTGATACCCCCACAAATCATATTAAATCGTTAGCGATTAGATCCACCGGACACCTGTTTTTTATAGCCATGTCCGGTGGGTCTTTTCATTTCTACAATTCTAACCCGAATGGCACATTTGTTGTACCGTTTACACCAATCCACCCCGCAACCTTTTGCACCAACGGTCCGATTAGGTTGCACCTTAGTTCAAACCCTTAGTTTTATAGGAAAAACAGAATGACAAACGATCTGTACCTTACACAAGAAGTCCTTGAAAAAGAGGCACGTTCACTCACCCTTCAACGCTTTGAGAATGCAATGACTGACAAGGTTCAAGGCCACGAAGAGAGTGCTACCTACTACGGCGCACCCCTGATGAAGCGAGCTATCGAACCAATGGTTGAACGAATCAATCAGGTGATGGCTGAAGCGCAGTCTGGAAAGGCTGGGCCTAAGATGGGCGCTGTCACTTACCTGCAGCTATTCGATCCAAAGGTGGTGGCGTTCTTCACTGCCAAGACAATCATCGACAAGCTGTCGAGCAGGTCCAACAAGATCCAAACGGTTGCCAATTGGATCGGCAAGGCCCTTGAAGATGAGCTTCGCTATGCCAAGTTTGAGGAGCAGCACCCTTGGCTGTTCGTGAAGCTACTTAATGAGATCGATACAACCCGTAAGCGCAAGCGCATAAACTTGGTCAGTGCTTACAACCGATACTGTGATGAGTGGGTGTCATGGGGTGACGATCAACGTGTTCACCTTGGCATGTTGCTGATCGAAATCTTTATGTCCACTACTGGCTTCGTTGAAATCCACACAAAGAAGCTGGACAAGAACAAGACCGTGAAGATCTTGGTGCCATCTGCAGAGGTGATTAATTTCATGGAAAAAAATCGTGATGCTGCATCGATGTTGAACCCTGTCTACCTGCCAATGGTGGTTCCACCTGTTGATTGGGGTGGACCTCGCGGTGGTGGATATCTAACGCACCATGTGAAACCCCTGACCTTCATCAAAACTGGAAACAGGAACTACCTCGAAGAACTCGAAGGGATTCCAGAACAGATGGCCCCTGTCTACGAAGCTATCAACCACATCCAACGCACCCCTTGGCAGGTGAACCCTTTCGTTCTTGTCACATTCCAGATGGTTCACGATAGAGGTCTGGCTGTAGGTGGACTGCCCAGCGCAGATGATATCCCCCTGCCCCCATCACCTCTGACTGCAGATCAGGATAGCAGCAAGCTAACTGAAGCTCAGAAGGCAGAGTTTAAGGCTTGGAAATCACGGGCCACTCAGATCTATGAGGAAAAGATTAGGCTTCGATCAAAACGGTTGATGGCTGCAAAGATCCGACAGATTGCTGAGAAGTTTGTGGTTTATGATGCACTCTACATGCCACACACTCTGGATTTCAGAGGCAGAGCTTATCCCTCACCCATGTACCTGAACCCACAGGGCAACAGCCTTGCTAAGGGCTTGCTCCGGTTCGCTGATGGTAAACCTCTGGGAACCAACGAGGCTGCATGTGAACTCGCTATCCACGGGGCAAATTGCTACGGCTATGACAAGGCCAGTATGCAGGAGCGTGTTGATTGGGTGGTAGAGAACCAAGAGCGTATCCTACAGGCTGGCAGTGACCCGATGGCTGACCTCTGGTGGGCTAAGGAATCTGATGATGCTTGGTCTTTTCTTGCGTTCTGTGAAGAGTGGTGTGGCTACTGTGAGAACGGGTATGACCATGTGTCCTACATTGCAGTGGCAAAGGATGGCTCATGCTCTGGCTTGCAGCACTTCTCAGCGCAGCTTGCTGACCCTGTTGGTGGTGCTGCAGTAAACCTCACGCCCTCTGATAGACCTGCAGATATTTACCAAGCTGTCATCGATAAAGTTATCGTAAAAGTACAGGCAGATCTAACCCGAAACGATTTTAATTTGAAGGGCATGGCACAAAGCTGGTTGGATTATGGGATGACCCGTAAGACTGCCAAGCGTTGTACTATGACACGGGTTTATGGTTCGACGTTGTACTCAGCGAGGGCATTTGTACAGGAGTACATCACTGAGACAGATGAGAAGCGTAAGCAAGAAGACCCTGCGTATGTCAGCCCCCTGCATGAGCGTGAGTTTCAGGCTTCAATCTACTTAGCCAAGCATGTCTGGGATTCAATCAACGAGACAGTGATTGCTGCCAAGGATGGGATGGATTGGCTGCAAGAATGTGCCCGTGAACTAGCCAGCGAAAACCTACCGATTGTATGGACCACCATCGATGGGTTGCCCGTGATGCAAAACTACCCTGACATGGCGAAGCGTAGGCTCAAGACCAAGTTTGGCGATAAACTTGTTTACCTCACAGTCCAAGAAGAAATTAAGAACAAGCTGGACCGCCGCCGTGCATCCAACGGGTGTTCTCCTAATTGGGTGCATGGAAATGATGGGTGTCACCTTCGCATGACTGTGAACCTAGCCCGTCACAATGGAGTCACTCACTTTGCAATGGTGCATGATAGCTTTGGTTGCCATGCGGCTGACGTTGAGATGCTTGGCGCTTGCTTGAGGGAAACCTTCATCGAACTCTACCATGACAACAATCCCTTCGAGCGTTTCAAGGCAGAGGGGGAAGCCCTGCTAGGTCGTGAGTTACCACCTTGCCCAGCTAAGGGTGAACTGGATGTCACTGAGGTACGTCATTCGGAATTCTTCTTTGCTTAATTCTAACCCGAAACGAATAGGTTGCACCTATAGTTCTAACAGATCCGAAAGGAAACCAATGGAACAGAAGAGTACCAAAACTTTAATAGACACCGCCAATTATCTGAAGCGGTTCGGACACCCCGTGCCTGTAGATATTCTTGCCCGACTTCTGGAACGCGGCGTCGATATTGACCAATGGAAATAGGAGAAAACATGACCATTGTAACACCAAAAGGAACCGCCGTTTGGCCCAAGCTGAACACCCCTGACACTAAGTTCAATGCTGATGGTGAGTATACCGTTAAGCTGAAGCTCACTGTCGAGGATAGCCAGCCTCTCATCAAGCAGCTTGAAGAGCAACGTGACTTCTACAAATCACAAGCTGTGAAGAAAGACCCGAAGGTCAAGCAGTATGGTGAGGCACCATTGTACGAAGAAGAGACTGACGATCAGGGTGACCTGACAGGTTTCAACATCTTCAAGTTCAAACAGAAAGCTAACATCACCCTGCGTGATGGAAGCACCCGCCCCATGACTGTTGCTCTGTTTGATAGCAACAAGACCCCAACGCACCAAGAGGTGACAGGTGGTTCATCCATCAAGGTGGCCTTCAAGGCTATCGGATATGCAATGCCAAGCACTCGCATGGTTGGTGTATCCCTACGCCCAAGCGCAGTTCAGATCATCGAACTGGCAGCATCAGCATCTGCTTCAGAAGCTGTAGACCTCTTCGAGAAAGAGGATGGGTTCGTCGCTGATAGCTTCGAGAACGTAGAGAAGGAAGCAGCCTTTGATGACTCCGACTTCTAAGCGCAAGCTTGGCGGTGGTTCATTAACAAGGTCAGATGTCAGAGCAATGGCATTGAAACATGGTTGGCGGTCGGGCTTAGAAGAAAGCCTTGCCGCCGACTTACGTTCTAAGGGTGTCGAGTTCGAGTACGAGGAACACAAGATTGAATACCTCGTTCCTGAACGTCGAGCAAAGTACACCCCAGATTTCTACGTTTATACAAGAAGCGGCAAGCTTATCATCATCGAAAGCAAGGGCCGCTTCGTAACTGCCAACCGACAGATGCACCTGTTAGTCAAGCAACAGTACCCAGACTTGGACCTGAGGTTTGTGTTCTCAAACCCCAACCAAAAAATCTCAAAACAAAGCAAAACAACTTACGGCATGTGGTGTGAGAAGCACGGCTTTCTCTACGCAGCCAAGGTTGTGCCACAGGAATGGATAAATGAATAAAGATATCAAACATATCGTGGTTCATTGCTCATACACCCCACCTCAGATGGACATAGGCGCGAAAGACATTGACCGCTGGCATCGAGAAAGGGGGTGGATGGGCATTGGATATCATGGCGTCATCACCCGTAAGGGTAAAGTAGAAATGGGAAGACCTCTCGACAAGACAGGTGCCCATGTCCGATCAATCAACCGTACATCACGAGGCATCTGCCTGATCGGTGGTATGACGCGTGATAAATCAGGGGCTGCAGTCAACTACTCAGACGAGCAGCTTGATGCCCTTCGAGCACTGATAGACGATTGGAAAGAACATCACTTCCCGCTCGCCAAAGTATCCGGTCATGTCGATTGGGATAAGGGTAAAACCTGCCCCAACTTTGATGCCGCACATTGGTATAAAACCGGACAGGTTATTAGCAATCTTTAGTTAGGTTGCACCAACACTACGACTATCACTGGCTCACCTTAGGGTGGGCCTTTTTCTTTTTAGAACCCTAACAGCTAGGAGACATCATGTCACAATCAGTCAAAGTAAAAGAACACCTCAAAACCTACGGCTCCATCAGCGCACTAGAGGCTCAGAGTAACTACCAGATCTGGCGGTTAGCTGCAGTCATCAATCGCCTGAAGAATGCTGGCCTGTCGATCAGCACTGTAATGAAGACAGCCCCGAATGGAGCGAAATATGCAGAGTACAGATACAACCTTACTGCATAAAACATCCTGCGAATGTGGATCGTCCGATGCACGGGCGGTCTACTCCGATGGCAGTTCATACTGCTTTTCGTGCGAAAAATATTTCAAGGGTGACAGCATGGACACTGAGTATATAGCACCGACCAAAGCTGCAGGTCTCATCGAATCCGGTGAGGTCCAAGCGTTAGGCAAGCGGCGTATCACAGAAGATACATGCCGCAAGTTTAACTACACCGTCAGCCAGTACCGTGGACAAAAGGTGCAGGTTGCAAACTACAAGAACCGTGAAGGCCAAGTCGTAGCACAGAAGATCCGCTTCGCTGATAAGACCTTCAAGTTTCTGGGGGATGCAAAGCAAGCTGGCTTGTATGGTCAACACCTATGGAAAGATGGCGGCAAGAACTCTATGCTGGTCATAACAGAAGGCGAAATCGATGCCCTCTCTATGAGCCAGTTGCAAGGCAACCGCTTTCCAGTTGTATCCATTAGCCAAGGCGCTGCAGGTGCCAAGCGTGTCATCCAACGTGAGCTAGATTTCGTTGAGAGTTTCGACAAAGTGGTCATCATGTTTGACCAAGACGAAGCAGGTCGTGCTGCAAGCATAGACGTTGCTCAACTCTTGACTCCATCTAAGGCTCACATTGCCGCCCTGCCCCTGAAAGACCCCAACGAAATGTTGGTACAGGGGCGGGGCAAAGAAGTGATTGATGCTATGTGGCAAGCGAAAGCTTACAGGCCAGACGGTATCATAGCTGGCACTGACCTTTGGGAAAGTGTCTCAACTGATGACGAGCAACAGTCCATCCCTTATCCCTTTGACGATCTTAATCAAAAGACCAGAGGCATGAGAAGGGGTGAACTGGTTACCTTAACGGCTGGAAGTGGCGTTGGTAAATCTCAAGTATGCCGTGAGATTGCTTATCATCTTATCCAACAAGGCGAGAGCCTCGGCTACATAGCCCTCGAAGAGAACGTGAAACGCACGGCTCTAGGGTTAATGGGTTTGGCAATCGACAAGCCCTTACACTTAACAAAGGAAGGAGTGTCAGATGATACTCTCAAGTGTGCTTTCAATGACACCGTTGGGTCTGGTCGTGTTTTCCTCTACGATCATTTCGGCTCTTGTTCTACCGACAACCTCATCAGCAAAGTCAGATACCTTGCCAAGAGTTGTGGGGTTGGCTGGGTTGTGCTCGATCACCTCAGCATTGTTGTATCAGGTGTTGACGATGGCGATGAACGGAAGGCTATAGATGTCATAATGACTAAGCTCCGGTCTCTAGTCGAAGAGACAGGGATCGGGCTTATACTTGTGTCTCACCTACGAAGACCATCAGGTGAGAAGGGTTGGGAAGAAGGTCTGCAGGTCAGTCTCAATTCCCTTCGAGGTTCCGCATCGATAGCCCAGCTATCTGACATGTGCATCTCCATCGAAAGAAACCAACAGGGTGACAACCCTAACATCTCAACCATGCGTGTGTTGAAGAACAGGTACACAGGTGAAACTGGTGTAGCTGCTTACCTTCATTACGACCAAGACACAGGCCGCATGGTCAACGTCGAAGACCCATCAGTCTTTGATGATGACGATAAGCCTGACTTTTAACAGCTACTCGAAAGGGAGAGCATGAGACTTCTATTTGATATCGAAACCAACGGCCTGATGGATGAGCTAGATACTGTTCACTCACTGGTAATGATAAACATAGACAATGGTGTGGTGTATTCCTGTGCAGATCAGGAAGGTTACATCCCCATAGAGCTTGGTCTTACCATCATGGATACAGCAACCATGTTGATCGGACACAACATCCAAGACTTTGACCTTCCAGCTTTGGAGAAGGTATATGGATATGTATATACGGGCGAGATACATGACACATTAATCATGTCTCGTTTGGTCTGGTCGGACCTGAAGGACAATGACTTCCGGTACATTAAGAAGAACACAGAGTTCCCTCGAAATCTCATAGGCTCTCATGGTCTAAAGGCTTGGGGCCTACGGCTATCTAACCTCAAGGATGATTACGATGGCGGCTGGACCTCATGGTCTAAGGTCATGCAAGATTACTGCGAGCAAGACTGCCAAGCTAACTGGACCCTCTACAAAAAGATTATGTCCAAGAAGCCCAGCGCAGAAAGCATCAGCCTTGAGCATGAGTTTGCTGCAGTCATTCGCAAGCAAGAGAAGATAGGTTTCAACTTCGACATCAGCGCAGCCAATAAGCTTCTATCTACCCTGCAAGGTAGACAGGCAGAGCTTGAAGCTGAACTGCAGATTTCTTTCCCACCTTGGGAAATCAGAGAACCATTCGTACCTAAAGCAAACAACAAGACCAGAGGGTACGTTAAGGGTGAGCTTACCTACAAAGTTAAAGAGGTAGTCTTCAACCCTGCCAGCCGTGACCACATAGCAGACAGATTGCAAAAGCTGCGCGGCTGGAAACCTGAACTGATGACAGAACAGGGTAAGCCTAAGGTAGACGAAGCTGTCCTCAAGACACTTGATTATCCTGAGGCTGCACTTCTGAACGAGTACCTTCTAATCAACAAACGTATCGGTCAGCTTGCTACTGGTGCAAATGGCTGGTTGAAGATGGTCAAGGATGGAAAGATTCATGGTCGTGTTAATACCAACGGGGCTGCGACAGGTCGCTGTACACACAGTAAGCCTAACGTAGCGCAGACCCCCAGCATTGGCGCAGCCTACGGTAAAGAATGCCGTGAGTTATTCCATGCACCTGAGGGTTACTCGTTGGTGGGTGCAGATCTTTCAGGCTTAGAGCTACGCTGCTTGGCACACTTCATGTCCAAGTATGATGATGGTTCTTATGCTGATGTTGTGGTCAATGGTGACATCCATACCCTCAACCAGAAGGCTGCAGGTTTACCTACTAGGAACAACGCCAAGACATTCATCTATGGATTCTTGTATGGCGCAGGTCCAGCCAAGATCGGTTCGATTGTAAATGGTAGTGAGAAGGAAGGGCGTAAGCTTATCGCAAAGTTTATGAAGGCTACCCCTGCTATCAAACTACTACGCGCTGCAGTCGCAGAGGCGGTAGAGAAACAGGGTTACCTTGCAGGTCTGGACGGTAGGCAACTACCAATCCGGTCAGGTCATGCAGCCCTTAACACCCTACTCCAGTCTGCAGGTGCAGTCCTATCCAAGAAAGCATCAGTCATCCTGTATGAAAATCTAACCCTTAACGATCTGAAGTGGGGTGAGGATTGGGCACAGGTAGCTCACGTTCACGACGAAGTTCAACTCATAGCAAGAAAGGAGATAGCTGATTATGTCGGACAACAAGCAGTTAAATCTTTTCAACTCGCTGGAGAATACTACGACTTCCGATGCCCCATCACAGGAGAATACAAAGTGGGCAACAATTGGGCAGACACACACTAGCAATCCTGTAAGCATCAGGAAGCGCAACAAAGTACAATGGCGCAAACGACAGCTAGTTGCTTACAAAGGTGGAAAGTGTGAACGATGTGGTGGTGAGTACCATGAGAACGTCTATGACTTTCACCATTACGATCAGAGCTTGAAGAGCTTTGCAGTTAATCAATCTACCTACCAACGTAAGTGGATAGACTTAGTGGAAGAGGTGGATAAATGTTTCCTTCTTTGCTCCAACTGTCACCGCGAAGTTCACACCCACAACGAACCAGCTTTCATTAAATCTAACCCTAAAGGTGTACTATGACTGACGTACAATACATGACCCACATGGGTGACGATGACCTAGTGTGTGACGCAGCTAGAGTTTCATTCAACAAACAGGCAGAGAACTATGGACCCAATCAAAACGAAAGGCTCATTAACTTCCTCGCAAGAGAGAAACACTACCACCCATTCTCCCACCCCGTTGCGACCTTCAGATGCACCACCAGCATATTCGTCGCAAGGCAATTGGCAAAGCATCAGGTCGGTGGAACATGGAACGAGGTCAGTAGACGGTACGTTAAAACCTCACCCACATTCTGGACTCCGACATTCTTTCGGGATTCCATTAAAGACGTAAAGCAAGGCTCATCATCAGAGGCACACCGTAGGAGCGAAGAGTTCCTAGAGGTGTACCTAGAGATAATGATTGATGCGATTGCTGCCTACGACAAGATGATTGCCTCAGGTGTTTGTGCTGAACAAGCCAGAGCAATCCTACCTCAAGGCGTTAAGACAGAGTGGGTATGGACAGGCAGTCTCCTGTTCTGGTCTCGCGTCTACAGTCTACGCAGCGCATCTGACACCCAACGTGAAACACAAGAGTTCGCAGATCTACTGGGTGAGCACATGGCATCCCTTTACCCTATTAGCTGGAAGGCTTTGACCGATGATTGAAGAAGAAGAAGTGGATATTGAATCCCTATTGATAGCGAAGGCTAAGATCGTTGCTGAAATATGTGCGACTGCAGATAACATCCAAGACAAAGAGCTTCGAGATATAGCTCGTACCTCTGCAGTAGTTCTTCTCCAATCCTTTATACCCAACAAACCTGCAGACCTGCATGTATTCCAAGGAAGAAAACAATGAGACTTTTATTTGACGCAGACATTATAGCTTTCAAAGCTGCAGCCGCTACTGAACAGCCTATCAATTGGGGTGATGGTATCTGGACACTGCATGGGTATGAGCAAGATGTAATCGACCATTCTATGTCATACATGCAGGGCGTAGCTGATAAACTGGATACTCAAGATGTCCTGTTATTTCTCACAGGAGCCAATAACTGGCGTAAGGATATCTTACCTTCCTACAAGTCTAACAGGAAGGACACGCGCAAGCCTCTCATGCTGCCCTTCATACGTCAGTTCATGGTGGATAGCTTAGGTGCCATCATCGTTGATACGTTTGAAGCTGATGACCTACTAGGTATCGAAGCAACCTCGACAGATGATTGTATTATTGTGAGTGAGGACAAAGACCTCAAGACGATACCAGCAATGGTCTACAATCCTCAGAAAGATGATGCGCCTGTTCTCATTCCAGAGTTCACTGCAGCTTGGAACCATATGTTTCAAACACTGACAGGTGATAGCACCGATGGGTATTCAGGTTGCCCCAAGGTTGGACCAGTAGCAGCCAAAAAAATTTTACAGGACATCGATCAGGTCGAAGACCTGTGGCCTACAGTGGTTGCTGCATTCAAGAAACAGAACCTATCGGAAGAGGTAGCTCTCCAACAGGCACAGGTGGCTCGCATCTGTCATGCCTCAGACTTTGATAAAGAAACTGGAAAGGTAATACCTTGGACACCATCGTAAAAGAACCCCCGCACTACACTCGCTATGCCATAGAACCAATCACTTTCATCATGCAGAACGACCTACCATTTCATCTAGGTAACATCGTTAAGTATGCCCTTCGAGCAGGTCATAAGATGTACCCTAACATGGGTGCCATTGAAAGTGAGGTAACAGATCTAAAGAAGGTTATGAGATACTGTGAAATGCGTATCAACCAGATCAATGGCGAGGAGTTATTGTGATGGCTAAATGGCATTTCGATCTAGTTGCACCCCGACTAACTTTTAATCACTACCAAGAAGATGCAGCGACAACCGCTATCTACCCAGATGCAAGAGCACTGGAATATCTGAGCCTTGGTCTGGTTGCAGAGGCAGGTGAGGTAGCTGGTAAAGTAGCAAAGTATTATCGCAAGGACGGTGAGCTTCCTAAGGAAGACCTTATCGATGAGATAGGTGATGTGCTTTGGTTTATCAGCGAGCTTGCTCGTTATCTCGAAACAGACCTCTCAGTAGTAGCAGATAAGAACAGAAAGAAACTAGCCTCTCGCAAAGAACGAGGGGTCTTAAAGGGCAGTGGGGATACTCGATGACAACTGACACAAGAGCGCAGGTGGTAACACGGCGCACATATAACAGACCCTTAGATACAGAGGGCAAACAATTTGAAACATGGGAACAAACTATTGACCGTGTTATCCAGCACCAGAAATGGCTATGGGAAAGAGCTAAACAAGAAGACTTAACACCACAAGATTGGTGTGAGCTAGAGGAACTGAGACAGTTATTCCTCAAGCGTATCGCCTGTCCTTCTGGGCGCACATTGTGGCTAGGTGGAACTGACGTTGCAAAGCGCAGAGAAGCCTCACAGTTCAACTGTAGCTTTGGCAAGGTGGAGACAGTCCACGATGTGGTTGATGCTATGTGGCTGCTCCTACAGGGATGCGGTGTAGGCTTCGAGCCTGTGGTTGGAACCCTGAATGGCTTCGCTAAACCTGTAGAGATTGAGGTTGTACGTTCCACTCGAACCAACCGTGGCGCAGATGGTAACCATGCGTGGCGTCGAGGTAAGGAATGGCACCTAGAGATTGGCGATAGTGCAGAAGCTTGGGCTAAGTCTATCGGTAAGATACTAGCTCTTAAAGAACCTGTAGATAAGATAGTCTTAGACTTCTCACAGATCCGACCATCCGGTGAACGACTATCCGGTTACGGTTGGATTAGTTCCGGTGACAGTACCATCAGTGTAGCCTTCGAGAAGATCTGTGACATCCTCAATAGACGCGCTGGGCAGCTATTAGATCGTATCGACATCCTTGATATCATCAATTGGCTAGGCACCACCCTCTCCTCTCGTAGATCTGCAGAGATTGCAGTGATGCCATATGGCGCTAAGGATTGGGAACGCTTTGCTAAGGCTAAGAAGGACCATTGGATTGATAACCCTCAACGGGCACAGTCTAATAACTCTCTTCTGTTCTGGGATAAGCCTACTCGCTCTGAGTTAGCTGAAATATTCCAGCTTATGACAGAGGCAGGTGGATCTGAACCAGCTATCATCAACGCCTCAGAAGCAACACGCAGAGCACCTTGGTTCAAAGGTGTGAATCCATGTGCTGAGATACTCTTAGGAAATAAGAGCTTCTGTAATTTATGTGAGTTTGACCTCAATAAAACCAACGGTGTTGATATTCATGTTGTGCGTCATTGGATACGTTTAATCGCGCGCGCAAACTACAGGCAGACTTGCGTGAACTTAGATGATGGTGTGCTGCAGCGTAGCTGGCATGAGCTTAACGAGTTCTTACGACTTACAGGTGTAGGGCTGACAGGCATCGTGACATGGGAACACTTAGATAAACCTGAGATGTTTGATTTATTACGAGAAGCTGCAATCACTGGCTCTCACTCAATGGCTGACGATCTAAAATTACCCCGCTCGAAAGCTGTAACAACGGTCAAGCCAAGTGGAACCCTCTCAAAAATCATGTCAACTACAGAAGGAGTTCACAAACCCCTTGGCAAGTATATCTTCAATAACATCAAGTTCAGTATTCACGACCCCCTCGTTCCTATTCTTCGAGAGGCTGGATACCGTGTCTTTCCTGACCCTTATGAAGGTCAAGGGGGCGATAGTGTCTTGGCTACCTTCCCCGTATCTTATGAGAGTGTCAGCTTCGATACAGTGGATGGTAAGCATGTCAACTTAGAGACAGCTATCACTCAGCTAGATCGATACAAGATGATGATGCAGCACTACGTTGACCACAACTGTTCAGTAACCATTAGTTATGACCAGACAGAGATCGAAGAGATTATCGAATGGTTCTTAAAGAACTGGAATAACTTTGTTGGTGTATCATTCATTTACCGTAACGATCCAACCAAGACTGCAGAAGACCTTGGGTATCCTTACCTGCCACAAGAGGTGGTGGATGAGGAAACATTCAAAGCCTACGCAGCCACACTGAAACCCATTGACTTGGAAGCAGCCAACAGCCTCGAAGAGTTAGAGGATGATGGATGTTCTACAGGTGCATGTCCAATCAGGTAACCTATTAAGTTAGGTTGCCCCCTAAGGATGACTTAATGTTCCCATATATATCAAAAGAACTCGTTCAAGAGTTAGACAAGCGATTCCCTGATAGATCCCCCACATACAATGAGACACACACAGCATTGATGTGGCGAGGTGGTCAGCGGTCTGTCGTGGAAATGATAAAACAACTTCACGAAGACCAACTGTCTTCAGATTTAGGAGAATAGCACATGTGCTTTTTTAACAGCCCCAAGGCTCCAGAACCTGCACCGCCCCCAGCGGCACCGCCAGCGGCGGCTCCGGTTATGACAAATATGTATGACCCGTCTGCACCTGAGGCTGGTCTGGCATCTGATAAATTAAATGCAGGTAACGCAGCCTCTGGAACTTCGCAGCTTATGGTGGATTTAGATCCAACCGTTGCTAATATGGATTCAGGAACTGGCCTTCAGATAAACCAGTGAGGATTTAAATGAGCATGGGAACCGCTGAAGCGCGTTACCATCAACTCGAACAAACCAGACAATCATATCTCGACAGAGCTAGAGATTGCTCAGAGCTAACCATTCCATCGTTAATCCCACAGGATACACATAACGAAACCAGTGACCTCTATACACCCTTTCAGGGTATAGGCGCTCGTGGAGTGAACAACTTAGCATCTAAGCTTTCACTAGCTCTCATGCCCCCAAATGCTCCCTTCTTCCGGTTTATGGTAGAGCCTTACACTCTTAAAGAGATGGCTCAAGAACCTGCAGCTAGAACCAATGTTGAAAAACAATTGGGTGAGTATGAACGGGCAGTGATGAGTGAGATTGAATCGTCCGGTGACAGGGTTGCGGTACACGAGGCGCTCAAACATTTAATCGTCGGTGGTAACGTACTGTTACATATCGATCCAAAGAAAACTCGTGTGATTCATTTAGACAGCTATGTGGTTTCAAGAGCACCGAATGGTGATGTGCTTGAAGTTGTCATGGTAGAGAATGTTTCACCAAACGCATTAGACAAAGCAACAGCCGCTAACATCCAAGGTAAACTAGAGGGCGATGAGAAGACCGTCGAGGTCTATACTCACGTTGAGAGAAAGAATGCTTTCTTCACAGTTTATCAAGAGGTGAAAGGTAGCGTCATTGCTGGTTCCAAAGGTAAATACAAAGCTGATGCAGTTCCCTTCTTACCCTTACGTTTCTCCCGTATTGACGGTGAGGACTACGGGCGGGGGTTTGTTGAAGAACTACTAGGTGACCTCAAGTCACTAGAAGGTCTCAGCCAAGCTATCGTAGAAGGCGCAGCCGCTGCAGCTAAGGTGTTATTCTTAGTGAACCCTAATGGCACTACGAGGATGCGTAGCATTGCTCAAGCTGAGAATACAGCAATCATCGAAGGGAACCGTAACGATGTTTCAGTCCTACAAATGGACAAGTTCAATGACTTTCGGGTGGCCTACCAAGCCATGCAAGGAATCGAAGAACGACTATCCCAACAGTTTATGCTTCAATCTTCAGTTCAGCGGAATGGAGAACGAGTCACTGCAGAAGAAATCAGATACCTCGCAGGAGAACTAGAGGATACCCTATCAGGTATCTACTCAATCCTGTCACAGGAGTTCCAGCTTCCTTACGTCAACCGTAAGATGGAAGTATTAACCCGTGCCAATAAGCTACCTAAGCTTCCTGAGGACGTTGTTAAGCCTACCATCGTTACAGGTATGGAAGCACTTGGTCGTGGACATGACCTACGCAAGTTAGATCTGTTTATCCAAGGCATGACACAAGCATTAGGACCAGAGGTTCTGGCACAGTACGTCAACCTTCAAGATTATATCAAACGTAGAGCGACTGCCTTAGGCATCGACACTGAAGGTCTAATCAAATCAGAAGAACAAATCGCTCAAGAGATGCAACAGGCACAGATGCAGCAAATGGCTATGCAAGCTGGACCCTCTGCAGTCCAAGAGGGCGTTAAGCAATTAGGAAATTCATATGTTGAAAGCCAAAGACAGCAAGGAGCCTCAGAAGCCTGAGGCACCTAAGAAACCCTTGGCAGCACCAGCGGTAGTTAAGAGTAATCCGATAAAGAGGGAAGATTTTTAACGATGGCTGAAAGTATTACCATAACAGAAGCAGAGACTGGCCCTGATGCACCCGTTGCAGAACAGGATAACTCGTCTGCTCGACCTGAATGGTTGCCAGAGAAATTCGCTACAGTAGAGGATATGGCAAAATCCTATGGCGAGCTTGAAAAGAAACTGTCCGGTCCTAGTGAAGAACCACAGGAACCAGAGGCAGTCGAAGAGGCTGAAGCACCTAAAAGTGAGGGGCCTAACTTCGACAAGTTTGCTAATCAGTTTGCCAGCGAAGGTTCCCTAACTGATGAAAGTTTTACAGAACTGGAAGGTATGGGATACCCTCGTGAAATGGTGGAAACGTATATCAAGGGTATGCAATCCACACAGACTGCAGACACAGATGCAGTTATGTCAGTCGCAGGTGGCTCTGAGGGTTATAAAGAACTCACGGGCTGGGCCAAGGACAACATGGAGACTAATGAATTAGAACTCTATAACAACATGGTTAGCACAGGCACTGACAACGCAAAGATGGCAGTGGAGTGGCTTATGTCAAAACGAGAAGCTGCAGGTGGTGTTGAACCTACCCTGCTATCTGGAAAGTCTGCATCACCAGCTAAAGATGAATTCCGCAGCACTGCAGAAGTAGTAGCTGCCATGAAGGATGCCCGATACGGCAAGGACTCAGCGTACACTAAGGACGTTGAAGATAAGCTAGGTCGGTCCTCAGTATTTTAAATGAAGCTCTGGTGGGGGTACTGCCCCCATCAATTTCAGGAGAACCTATGTCTCTTTATAAAAACATTCATGCCAAGCGTAAGCGTATAGCAAACGGTAGCAGTGAAAAGATGCGTAAGGCTGGCTCTAAGGGGGCACCTACAGCAAAGAATTTTAAACGTGCGGCAAAGACTGCCCGTAAAAAATAATTTAATTAGGGGTAAGTAATGATCGATGTGTTGATGCTGGCGGGAGCCGTGTCGCAGGTGGCTGGTGCCATCAGTTCTTCAGTACAAGCTGGAAAAGATTTAACATCAATCATGCCCCTAGCAGGTAGATTGGCTAAACTAGATTCAGAGATTCAGTTGGCTGATGCTGGTAAGCATAGATCTTTTATCAGTAAACTAGGAGCACCTGCAGAAGAAGCTATGGCTATTGCTCAAGCAAAGGCCAAGCATAAAGAAGCTATGGATGAACTCAGGTCTGTCTGTAGACTATATGGACCTTCAGGGTTTTGGGATTCCTTTCAGAAGGAACTCACTGCAGCCCGTGTCCGACATAAAGAAGAGTTAGAACGAAAAGCAAAAGCTAGAGACCAACTGGTCTGGGGTATTAGCCTCACCTTTGGTGTCTTAATATTCTTAGCTGGAACTGCAGCTATGATTTATTTTGCAGCGGAATTAGCTTGAGAGGAAACTGACATGCCTCGTTAGGCAGTCGAACTAGACCGATGAACACTCAGACCGGATGCGTCCGACAATCTTTGTAAGTAAGAGTGAAAGTTATTTCCCTTTTAATTTATTCCAAGGATTTGTTTATAATGGCAAACGCAACAGCATCACGCTTAGGCGTGGTAAATGGAGCAGCGGCAAGTAACTATGCAACAGCTAACGCTCTATTCCTGAAAGTATTCGCAGGTGAAGTCCTGACTGCTTTCGATGAAACTAACGTAATGAAAGATCTTCATACCTCACGCACAATCGCGTCTGGTAAATCAGCATCTTTCCCAGTGACAGGTAAAGCTAACGCAGCTTACCACACTGTAGGTACTCCATTGCTGGGTACTCAAGCAATCAAGCACAACGAAATCGTAATCAACATCGATGACGTACTTATTGCTGACACATTTATCGCGGATATCGATCAAGCTAAGAATCACTATGATGTACGCGCTGAGTATAGCCGCCTCTTGGGTATGGCTTTGGCGAAGGAATTTGACACTCGTACAATGCGTGTAGGTGTATTAGCCGCTCGTTCAGCCGCAACTATCACAGGTCAGAACGGTGGTTCTGCTTTGACTGATGCAGACGCTGCAACTAACGGTGCATCATTGGCTGCTTCTATCTTTGAAGCTGCTAAAGTATTGGATGAGAAAGACGTTCCTGAAAATGAGCGTGTGGCTCTCGTAGCCCCTGCACAATACTACAACTTGGTACAGACTACTGATGTCATTAACCGTGACTTTGGTGGTGCTGGTGTATACGCCGATGGTACTGTTCTGCGCGTTGCAGGTATTCAGATTGTTAAGACTAACAACCTGCCTTCAAGCAACATTTCAGCCGTGTCTGGCGAGAACAACACCTACTCAGGTGACTTCTCGAACACAGTAGCACTGGTTATGCAGAAGCAAGCTGTAGGTACTGTGAAGCTCATGGACCTCGCAGTCGAGCGCACTTCAGGTGACTTTGAAGTCATGTACCAAGGTACACTGATGGCTGCTAAGTATGCGATGGGCCACGGCGTATTGCGTCCAGAATGTGCAGTAGAAATTAAGTCTGCTTAATTCTTCTTTGGGTCAGTCCTATTTGGGCTGGCCCATTTTTTTCTTTTCGAGGTAACTATGGCAATACCAAGCGCAATGACCGAATTAGAAGCGGTCAACATTCTTCTAACTACTATTGGTGAAGCTCCTGTTAATACGCTTACTGGTAACCAAGTCACCGATGTAACAATAGCAAATCAAGTAATTAATGAATCGAGTAGAGAAGTTCAGTCTATGGGCTGGCACTTCAATACAGAATATAGTGTTCCCTTAACTCCAGACATTAGTAATCAAATACCCCTTCCAGCTAATATAGCGAGGATTGATAGTAGGGATTATGATATTGTCATACGAGAGGGTAAGCTGTTCAACCTGTTAGATCGTACTTACACGTTTAACTCGAAGATACTTGCTGACATTGTATATTTTCAAGATTTCTTAGTTCTCCCAGAGATAGCCAAGAAGTACATAACTGCCCGTGCAGCCCGTATATACGCAGATCGGATGATTAACTCATCAACCATAAATCAAATGACATCCCGTGATGAAGAGAAGGCCCTGATGGACCTGAAGGCATACGAGGGTGATACAGCCGATTACAACATGATGGATAATTATTCAGTAGCTCGTGTTCTTAACCGTGGGTTTAATCAGAGGATACTAATGTAATGTCTCTCATCAGTTCTGCTATACCAAATTTAGTTCAAGGTGTTTCACAACAGTCTCCATCTCTACGTCTATCTAGTCAGGCAGAACTACAAGAGAATGCATTCCCCTCATTGGTAGAAGGTCTGCAGAAGAGACCACCTTTAGAACATACATCGATCTTGAGTAATACAACTACTGCAGGGTCTTTCATTCACTTGATTAACAGAGATGCCACAGAGCGGTATTTCATGTTCATCAATGCATCGAACCAGATAAGTATATCGGATCTAGCAGGTAACGCTAAGACAGTTACATATCCTGATGGCACTACTTATCTTGACTCAAGTAATCCTACTGCAGACTTCAGGGCTGTTACAGTTGCTGATTACACCTTCATAGTGAACTCAACTAAAACAGTTGCTATGAACACTGCAACAACCCCTCTGTTTCCCTTCACGGGTTTGATTGCTGTTAAGCAAGGTGACTACAACCAAAGATACTCAGTGTATCTCGATAATGCTTTAGCGGCCAATATCACTACAAGCTCAACAGATCAGACAGAAACTAGAACAACTAGCATTGCTACTCGTTTAGCTGCAGCTATCAATGGTGTCTCAGGTTTCACTTCGTATGCTGATGGTAGTACGGTTGTTATAACCAAAACTGGGAATGCCTTATTTGATATGGCAACCTATGATAGCTTGGGTGACACAGGGTTATCCGCTACATCAGGCACAGTTCAAAGGTTTGACGAATTACCACAACAAGCGCCTCATGGGTTTATTGCTCATGTTCAAGGTGACCAGACAAATAACTTTGATGATTACTATGTTAAGTTTGTTGCTGATGACGCCAACAAGGTTTCTAGTGGTACTTACATTGAGACAGTAAAGCCTAACATAACCTACGAACTTAACGCTTCTACAATGCCTCACCTGCTAATCAGACAGGCTGATGGTTCATTCACACTAGAGGAAGCTAATTGGGGTGATAGGGCTGCAGGGGATGAGACATCGATTCCAGAGCCAACCTTCGTTGGTCAAAAGATTTCTGATGTATTTTTCTTTCAGAACCGTCTAGGTCTTCTATCAGGTGAGAATGTAATTCTATCTCGTACTTCTCAGTATTTTGATTTCTTTGGTAAGACTGCGAGAGCTTTGTTAGATGACGATCCGATTGACATAGCTGCGAGTCACACAAAGGTTTCTGTACTAAGACATGCCGTACCTTTTGACCGGAAGCTTTTACTCTTCTCTGACCAGACACAATTCATATTCAAGGGTGGGGATTTTCTTACTCCTAAGAATACTTCAATTAGCCAGACCACAGAGTATGAGGCAAGTACAACAGCTAAACCTGCAGCCGCTGGTAGTGTTGTGTATTTCCCTGCAGACCGTGGAGGCTTTACGTCGATCAGAGAATATTACGTTATTGATGATACAGATCGATCAGATGCACAGGACATAACAAGCCATGTATCTAAATACGTTCCTGATAATGTCTTTGAGATGGCTGCGAGTACATCAGAGAATGCTCTGGTTTGTCTAACATCTACAGAGACCAGTGCGATGTATGTTTACAAATGGCACTTCTCTGGTCGAGAGAAGATGCAGTCAGCTTGGTTTAAGTATAGTTTTAATGGACTGCAGATACTTAACGCTGAGTTCATTGGTAGTGCTTTATATGTAGTAGGTAATAAGGATAATAAGACTATCTTATATACCATGAACTTTGACTCAGGTAGGTTTGACACTAATCAAGATTATGTGACCAGATTAGACTTCAGGTTAAGTGAAACTGATTGCACTCGTGTTTATGATTCAACGGCAGACACAACTGCTATTACTTTGCCTGTAACCTTAACCACACCAGTTATAGTAACTCGTGGAGCTAATCAGGGTAACATCATAACTAACACAGGCTCATCGAATGTACTGACAGTAATAGGTGATAAATCAGCTACAGAATTCTTTATAGGTGAGAAGTATACAATGACCTATGAGTTCTCTGAGCCAACGATGAAAGAACCTACAGCCAAAGGTGGGCGCGTAGCTATTACAGGTGGACGGTTACAGATCAAGCACTGGCTGTTGAGATATCAAGACTCCGGTGATTTCACTGCTAAGGTACTACCTCGACACAGACCCTTACAATCCTACGGGCTTGGCGGTTCGTTTGATTACACAGGTCGTGTAGTCGGCGGCGGTGCAGGTGTACTTGGTACAACCACACTAGCCTCAGGTGACTTTAGGTTTCCTATTATGTCAAAGGCAGACAGGCTGAGTGTAATCATCGAAAGTGATAGCCACCTGCCCTGCCAGTTCCTATCGGCTGAGTGGGAAGGTTCAATGCACATCAGATCAAGAAGAGTAAATGGATAAATATCTAACACCTACAACGGTTGAAGATATCGATTACCTTTCCCCTAGACTAAGACAAGCAGATATAGATGAGTGTTCCGCTGCAACAGGTAAGCCTGTGCGGGATGCTCTCTACACTGGTCTGTTAGCTGGAGACATCACCCTGACCCTTAGAACCTCAACAGGTCTGAGGGTGGGTGTATGCGGTGTCGTACCTTCACCAACAATGGACGCAGGGGTTGTCTGGATGACAGCAACAGATGACATCTATCAACATCAGATGACCTTTCTGCGTAAAAGTAAGGCAGCACTGGAGTACCTATCAGATGGGTACTTGGCGCTGTTTAACTGCGTCGATGCTCGAAATCACCTACACATAAAGTGGCTGAAATGGATGGGCTTCACGTTCATTCAAAAGCACGAAAAGTATGGGGCTGAACAGAGGCCCTTCTACGAATTTCTAAGGATAAGCAAAAATGTGTGAACCAGTAACAATGGCATTGGCTACGGCTGGCGCAGGTATGACAGGCGCTACTGTAGGTGCAGTAGGGTCAGCGGCTGCAGCCTCTCAGGCAGCACTAGCAATTCAAGGTATTAGTGCAGCAACTGGAGTATTAGGTGCTATAGATGCCTCTAATAAGCAGAACGCTGCAGTAGCTCAAAACGCCCAATCAGCTAAGGATGCCTATTTCCTAAAATCAAAACAATCAAACCTACAGATCCTACAAGAACAAAAACAAGCATCTCAACAGAAGCAAGACGCTGACCTCAAAGCTATGAAGGCACAGGGTACTGCAAGCGCAGCGGCGGCTGGTGCTGGTGTTCAAGGCGTGGACGTAGCTAGATTAATTAATGACTTCGAGCGGTCTGAGGGTGTCCTAGCAGATAGGATTTCTCAGCGCCTAGAAGGTATGCAAGCTCAGAACGAAATGAACAAGCTGGCATATCAGACAGAAGCAACAAACAGAGTTAATTCAATGCAGCCCGTAGGGTTCGCTGAAACCTTATTCAATGTCGTGGAACCCATAGCAGGTTTCGGACTTAATTATATGGATGAGTCAAACAGACTAGCAAGCTTGGAGGCGTGATATGGCTAGAGCAGTAGTCGGTAACCCCTTCGAGAACCAAATACCAACTGTAAGCCCTACGGCTCAACCAGTGGATATATACCAACGGGGTGTCGTTAAGAATAGCACCTTCGCATCACTAGCTGAGAACCTCTCACGGTTAAGCCAGAAAGCTGACAGAGCTTTCGGTAACGTAGAGAAGCGAGCGGCTGAACGTGAGTTCGCTGAAGGACAAGAATTATATAACAAGACCCGTCTGTCTATCGGGGATGCAGTACGAGAAGGTATCATCGATGAAGGTGAAAGCCCCTACCTGAGAAAAGGTTATCGTGTATCCCAGCTAAACGTACTGGCAAACAAGTATGCTACAGATCTAAACGTAGCTCTGGAAGCTCAACAGCTTTACAAGAATGGTAACCCTGCAGCGGCTGCAAAGTTCTCTCAGAATTTCTACGACAAGTTTGTGGAAGCTAACGATCTGTCAGCCTTTGCTCCTACAGAACTGGCTGAGTTCCTTACGCCAACCACACAGAAGGCTAATGCAGCTTTCATATCTTCTTGGAAAACTAAGAATATCAGTTGGCAGCGGGAACAGAATTACATCCAGCTACAAGAAGAGATCGGTGTATATACTAATAGTTTATATGATGGCACACCAACTTCTGAAGACAAGAAGACAGCTTTAAGCACATGGATACAAAGTAAACTAGATGGTGCTGAAGCTAATGGGATGGACCGCCAGAAGGTCAATAAAGCTATCGTAGATGCTGTTATAATTACAGCACTTGAAAACAATGATTTAGATCGACTTAAAGTCTTAGATACTATCAAGGCTGGAACTGGTTTTCTTGGTGATAGGGTTGATGTTCGTAAGGCCATGCTGAGTGCGGAGAATACTATTCAATCAGCTAAGGCGGCTAAATCAGCTTTAGAACTTAAACAGGAAGCTGCGGATCTTAAAAAGAAACGTGGTGTATATGTCACTGGAGCACTGGCCGCTGCTATTGATGTTAGGAATGCAGGAACTGAAGAAGAGCGACAGAACGCCCAAGACGTACTTGATAAATCTCTTCTTCAGCTTGGAGCGTTAGGTTTAAACGGTGACCAAGAGGCTGCTAATCAGGCAAGAATTGCAATTAACTTTTTCGACACTATGGAAAAATATGCAGACTCTGAAACTAAGAGAGATGAATTAGCATCAGCACAAGCATTCAATGAAATTATAAGATCAAAATCTTATGAAGAGGCTTTATTAGCTGGAGTAAAGGCTATGCAGAATGGCGATTTGACAGTCAATGAAGCCAGTAGTCTGGTTGATAGGGTAAATAGAAGATTGAAAGCTGGTTTTATTGCTGAAGATATGGATACTCCAAGGCACCCAGCAAAAATAAACTTAGATCTTTTAATAAATACTGCAACATCCAAGATTACTGAGAGCCTTTTAAGTTTCAATGCACAAATGTCAGATGAGGCTACAGCGTCAATTATAGCACCTTTAAAAGAGAAGATTTATGATGAGTATTCTCAAGTGTACATGGATTGGAAATACGATTTTAAAGATAAAGAAGGTAGATTGCCTAATGCTGGGGAAGCTAGAAAGCAGTCTACTATTATTAAAACCGAATTAGCTCAAGTGTTTGTGGAACCTGCAATCCAGAAGTCACTACAGGATTATCTTAATAAAATTGAAACAGACAGATTTACTCCGGAACAATTAGCTAAACGAGCAATAGATGCAGCTTTAGCTGGGGGTGAGGAGTTTGATAGGGGATTAGAAGAATCCTTAGACCCTTCACGCGATATAAACCAACAAGATTTTTAATAGGAAGCTATCATGGTAGATGTGATTAAAGACACAGAAAAAGCCAGAGCATGGCTTCTAAAAAATAGGGATCTGGTTTCAGATTTTGATAGTAGGTATGGTGAGGGCAGCGCGTTAGCTGTTCTTAAAGGTACATACCAGCCCCCCGTAACAACACCAGATGTAAAACCGGAATCCGATGAAGACGGTATGTTTAAAGACGTACTAAAGTCTATCCCTGCAGGTATAACAAACGCTGTAAGAGAAACCACACAGTTCGTTGGTGATTTAATGGAAGGTGCGTCCGACTTAGTTGGCGATGAAACCATTATACACCGTGTTGATCGGGATGGTGTTGGTGGGTTAGACCTTCTACCGATGATTGGTAACAAAGAGACCTACGCCAAGTATTTAGCAGAGAACTTTGAAGAGGGTAATAGACCCGCAAACCTACAGGAAATTGCAGAAGTCATAACACCAGAGAACGTATCAATGGGTCTTATCCCTAATGAACGATCTACAATGGTTGGTGGTTTCACTGAAGGTATTACACAGTTTCTCGCTGGTATGGTTGGTGCTGGTAAGCTTACTGGACTGAAGCCATTCAAGTCTATTGGTGGTGGTATGGCAACTGGTGCTATTGCTGATGCAGTAGCATTTGACCCTGACACAGCAAACCTAGTTAGAATGCTTGATGAGCAATTCGGGATTAGCCATGAGATAACTACAGAAATCTTAGCTAACGACGATGAAAACGATTGGATGAACAGACTGAAGAATGCTGGAACTGGCACTCTGATAGGTATGCCATTCGATGCTGCAGCTATACTGATCCGGTTTGCTAAGGTTAAAACCAAGGCTCAACAGGAGTTAAATACTAATGGCGAAATATCCAAAGAAACCCTCGACGAAGCGCAGGGGATCGAAGCGGAAGCAAAAGAACTAACTAAATTAGAACAAGAAGCCGCAGCATTTCAGAAGGCCAATAACAAACCTGAGATAAGTGCAGAGGAAGTCTTTCAGCCTAAACCTAAACTTTCACTGGAAGAAGAAGCTGCTCAATTTAGCAAGCAGAACAACCCACCAGATATAAATCCAGACGATGCGTTCAAAGCTCCCAGCAAGGCTCCTACAGCGCCTAAAGCTACTGCAGACTCCCCTACATCCCCAGAGATACCTTCCGCTCCTGTAGTGGCCTCTGTGGACTCTGTAGGCACTACTCAGCCTAAGCTACCCAAGAGACCTTCTCAGATAATACAGGCTAAGAAATTCTCTGATGCTGCAGTAGCAGCTAGGGCAGCTAAAACTCCACTAACTCCAGCCACGTTAGATGACATTTCATCTGATGCTTTCAACTGGAGTAAGATGGATGGTCCTATGGACGCTGTTAAGCTCATGGATGAGATGGACAACGTATTAGAAAAGTCAGGCGTTAAGAAACGTATGGGCTTGGATAAACCACAGACCTTGAAGGAAGTAGAGACTAAAGCTTTTGAGGGTCTTTCTGAATTTGTAGATGACCCGATAGCGGTGAGAAACAACCTGCAGAAACTAGAACTTAATTCTAGGAATATGGCTGTTGAAGTTGTTAAGGGTAAAATGGTTCTGCAATCTGTAACTAGAGAGATTGCTAATGTAGCTGAACAGATATCAAACCTTAAAGCTAGTGGAAACGTAGACACAATCCTTGAGCGTAAGCTGTTGGATCTGTCAGACCTACACATGGACCTTCAAGCAAGTGTGAAGGGTGTTCAGACTGCAGGTGCTAGAGCTACATCAGCGGGTAGAATTAGAACTGCAGATGCGGTTGATGATATCACCCTTGATAGACTAGAGGCATTCGGTGGTTCCAAGAAAGTTCAGGAACTTGCTCTAAGACTTAAAGCTACTAAGGGTAACAATAGAGGAACTGCAGAGATTATTCGTCAGGCAGGTGCTCGTAAATGGATGGGTATTGTCAACGAAGTGTGGTTAAACTCTATTCTCTCAGGCCCTAGAACACACCTGATGAACCTTGGTTCCAACTCTATCAATATGTTCTTACGCCCAGCGCAGCGGATGGTTGGTGGTGCTATTACAGGTAACCCCCAACAGATGGAAGAAGGCTTCAGGCAGTATGTCTATATGACATCAGAGCTATTCGACAGCCTTAGGTATCTAGCTTCAGTTTCCAGATATGGAAAAGGTAGCTCGTTAGCAGATGCTGTTCGCTCGTTTAAGAATGAGGATGGTATTTTAGATACTGCATCTAAGTTTGACTTCAATCAATCTGGTGCAAGTAGAACCATTGGTGGGATGGCAGGTAAGTTTGTTCGGGGTGCTGGTCGATTCCTTCAGGCAGAAGATGA
>Ga0206677_10000796_pt1 | contig 30032 bp, 29 predicted proteins | sample M130m12015metaG_FD_155475 | JGI IMG/M metagenome (GOLD analysis project Ga0206677, IMG submission 155475) | Ammonia-oxidizing marine archaeal communities from Monterey Bay, California, United States - M1 30m 12015 | ecosystem: Environmental > Aquatic > Marine > Intertidal zone | place: USA...
CTGTCGCCTTGACGCCAGCGCATAGGCTTTAACCTGAAAAACCGTGGTTTACCCCCCGGCTGAAGACGGATGGGAGCGTTGCTTTGCCGGGGTTGCTAAGCAGACCGGTATGGTGGAGGCCGCAAAGTAGTCTTCAGTGCAATCGTCAGAGCAATAGTCAGGTAACAAGCAGAGGCCCAGGTATCGGGCAGTAGCCGGGTTCTCCATAGCAATTGCTACAGCATGACCTCAATCAATGAGGGGCCTTTGTGAGCCACGGCCTCTGAGAATGCTGAGTCGAGCGCCTCCACCGTCTCGACGGTTGAGGCCTGCAGTCCCATACCACGAGCAATGTCTGCCCAGTTGAGATCGGGGTTACTCAGATCAAGCAGGGATAAAGCGATGGGCCCCGGCGCTTCAACACCTACCCGTGCCAGCTCAATATTAAGAATTGCGTAAGAGCGGTTATTTAACAGTAGCACGGTGATATCCAGTTGCTCTCTCACCATCGTCCACAGTGCCTGAACGGTATACATGCCTGAGCCGTCCGCCTCCAGCGCGATGACCGGTCGGTCGGGGCAGGCGATTGCTGCGCCCACCGCGAGGGGTAAACCCTGCCCAATTGCGCCACCGGTCAAGGTGAGCCAATCGTGAGCCGGTGCGTTAGCGGTCAGTAAGAAGGTGGCGAGGCTGTTAGTGGCGCCCTCGTCGCAGACAATGGCGTGTTCGGGTAATCGATTGGCCACCACTTTGCCCAGCTCGGTCGCATCAATTTTGCCGTGATTAAGGGGGTGCGTATCTTGAGTGCTTGCTGTGACGGGTTGCGCCGGTGCATCAAGCAGGTCGGCCAGGCGTGTGAGCGCATCGAGTGCGTCGATTCGTACATCGACCAATGTAGCGAGGGAAGCAGTGGCTGGCCATAACACGCTTGGTTTGTCTGGATAAGCAAAAAAGGAAACCGGCGCTTTGGCGCCAACGAGCACGACCGTGTCGAGGTCGCCGAGTTGCTCGACAGCCATCTCACCAAAGTAGGCCAGTCGCTCCGTGATCACGCGGCCGATACCGCGTGCTTGTCGGGCAAAAAAAGTTTCAGTGACCAACCGGCAGCCGGTAGCTGCGGCAACGCGGCCGGCTTGGTGAAGCGCGTCTGCTCTTAATGCGCGACCCCCTAAAAATAATACGCTGCTGTCCGCGTCACGCAGCTGCTGCGCTACTGCTGCAACGGTATCGTCACTGGCACGCTCGGTTGGCACGCTTGTAAGCTGTGTGACGGGTGGCGCAATATCAGTCCAGGCGTGATCGGCGGGCACCACAAAAGTGCTGATGGAGCCGGGGTAAACCTGACTATCGGACAGCGCTTGAAGGCCTGTTTGTGCTAACCCCTCTGCACTGGGCGAGACACTAAAAGACTGCGATACCGGTGTGGCCATACCACGAATGTCGCTCGTCAATGGCGCATCATGTTGCAGGTGATCGGTTGCGTGGTCACCGACCATATTGAGGATAGGGGAATGTGCTCGCTGGGCGTTGTGCAGGTTGGCAATGCCGTTGGCAAAGCCTGGGCCAAGGTGCAGCAGGGTGAGTGCGGGTTTGTCAGCCATGCGTCCGTAGCCGTCTGCGGCTCCCGTCACCACGCCTTCAAATAAGCAAAGTACCGCACGAATCTGCGGCTGCTTATCAAGGGCAGCGACCAACTGCATCTCCGATGTGCCCGGGTTGGCAAAACAGGCGTCGATGCCGTGCTCCGCCAGGGCATTGATCAATGACTCAGCACCGTTCATAGGTTAGTCCTTCGGTTTCTTGATTGCGTTGTGGATGCCGGGTCGATGTGTCACTGCAAAATTCAATCGGACACCGTTGAGACGACAGTATAACGCCGAGTTGGGCTGGCTCGGTTTGCTGCTCGAAATCCCGGCGCGCGCAATGTTTCCTGCGCGAAGGCTTCCGCTTGGTCAAGATAGTGCTCAGAGGAGGGGTCCGTCATTTGACTGCCGTACTGGTGCGTGCCGCGAATAATTTGTTCACCATCGGCGGTCCACTCAATGAGATAGTAAAGGCCATCGCCGGCGACGACGGTGAGATAGTCGTCGTCATCACTTAACTGCTCGGCGTACATGGCGCGTAGTGTGTCAGGACCCCCAGATGCCGCCCAAGTCCGTCCGTCGCGTCCATGTCGCTGTATCTCGCCCCATTTCGGGTCGAGGCGCCCTGAGACTGCCGTGATCGATGCCATGCACTTAACCAGTGTGTCTCTAGCAGGCGGAAGGGGTTCTTTAGAACGCTCGATCAACCACTCCTCCAATAAGACACACACGCCGAGCGCGGCCTGTCGATTGTCTTTGTCGGTATGAAGATCCCAAGATCCAAGCAGGGTCAGCGCTTTGGCTTGTTCGGGGCCGTCAGGTTCGAGAGCGGTCACCTCACTAAGGTATTGATAGCCGCGATAGCGGGGTGAATAGGCGTTGTCGTGTTTAATTGCCGAAAAAGCGTCAAACGTGATCGCCGTGTTGGCGTCTAGCAATTCTAACCCTCGTACCGCACGATTGGTCATTCGTGTGGGCCAGCCGCTCTCTTTGGGATAATCGGCGAGGATCGGGTTACTGCCCTCGGAGCTGATGTGAAAAGGGGATTGATTGGCACTGTGGACATAACCTGATGAGGGGTTCGTCACACTCGGTAAGGCCGTCGGAGGCAAATAGGATTGCCAAATCAAGTCGCTACGATCACCGGGAAGGTATTGATCCCACTGCCACCCCTCGGCGCGCTTCGGCATCATCGCATTGTGTACAAAGTGGATGACGCCGTCTTCATTGGCGTACACAAAATTAAAACTGGCGATGTACTGCAGTGCCATCGCGGCTTGCCACTCTTCGAAAGAAGTCGCGTCGCTCATGGCCAACCATTGCTCTACCTGTCGAATCTCGCCCATCCCCGCGTAGCGCACCGCGTAAGTACCATGCTCGGTTTTCATGACAGGTCCATGGATCGAACGATATCCGTCTTCATGGACCGTCCACGGTAGCCAGCCCCACAGCAGCACTTTGATCGGGATATCGAACTGCTCTAGCTCGTACCACTTGTCATCCAACCGATACTGATTGTCGTGCTGCGGATGCATCTCTAGGGCATAAATATCGACCAGATCAGGTTGATTCACCGTGACCCCCCAGCCGTGATGCTGGTTAAATCCAACGCCTAGCGCGGGTGAGCCGATAAACAGGCCCCCCATCACGTCGAGCCCCTCGCCACTCTGCAGATGCACCTCGTACCAGGAGACCGGGCCGGTCAGGGGTTGATGCGAATTGATCATTAACAGCGTAGAGCCGTCTGGTGTCCGACTGGGCGCGATGGCGGTGGCATTCGAACCGAGCGTGATCGCTGTATTGGGTAAGTGCGGTGGTTGACTAACCTCAAATTGCCTGGTGTCGGCACGCAGTGCGGTGATGGGCTGCTCAAAGCCATAAAAGAGCAGATGCCGGAACATGTGCGCGGCGATCACGTCTTGTGGGGTCACCGGTAAGATGTCCAGTGTCACCCGCTCAGGGTGCGTTGCCGCAAAGACATTAAAACCGGCTGCGAAGGCATCGAGATAGCGTTTGGTCTCGGGTGTGAGCTGAGCGTCGTAATCTCGCTCAATGGTGTTCCAGAAATCCAACCACTGGACTAAATAATCGGTGGCGGCGGCGTCTTTACCGAAAAAGCGAGCCGCTTGTCCGCGATAATAGGGGAGTGTTTCCTCGAGAATCTCCCAGCCATCCTCCGCTTGGGCATACGCGAGGCCAAATGCCATATCGGCATTGGTGTCGCCGTATATATGAGGGACGCCGAGGGCGTCTCGCTCAATCGTTGCCTCCCACGCACTGCTGGCTAGACTGAACAGCAGGCACGCTGTCGCGAGTAGTAAGGCGAGCGCGCTGTGGTGGGCGTGAATTCTTGCCCAAGGCGCTCGAATCAGGGGTTGGGAGTCTGGCAAGCGCGTCATAGGCAGTCGCTTACAGGCCTGACACGTAGGCCGCGATATTATTGATGTCCTGATCAGCCATCGGCTTGGCGACCGGATACATCATGGCGGACTGTGCCCCGCGCTCCTCACCGGCCCGATAAGCAGTCAGTTTTGCGACAATATCGGTGGTCGCTTGCCCAGCAAGTTGCGGGCCAATGCCACCCTCGCCACGGCCACCGTGACAGGCAATGCATTGTCCATAATATTTTTCGCCCAGTGCGGCGGGCGTCGCAGCCGCCAGTGCCACCTGCTTGGCCTGCTCAACTTCTGCAATACCACCGCCGTTGGTGGCCTTCCAATCGTCGTAGCATTCATCGACGCATTGATTTCGATTACCTGTCCACTCAGCATCATTGCTGTGTGTGCCCACCCAAATGAGGCCAGAAACGATGACGATAAAAGCGGCGACTGCCCCGGTGGTATTCATTTTGTAGATCCTTTTTAACGCAATATGCCAAAGTAGGGGGCCGGTCATACAGAGGCCCTTCAACGCGAAGCGCGGAATGATAAAGCTTCTGCGTGCCAGATGACAGATGCTAATGCGACGTAAAGATTCTATCGTCGATTTGAGGGCGGCATGTTGGCTGAATCATCATCCGGCTGATGACCTCGATGCTGCGACTCGGCATACTCCGCACTTGCTATTACTGTTGTTTATCGACGCCTCAGGGAGACCGCACTATGTCAAACGCTTATCGTGGCACCATCAAGGTCCGTTTTGCTGATACCGATGCCAACGGGCATGCTTTTTTTGGCAATTATTTTGTTTTCGCAGACGAGGTGCTCGGTGACTACTGGGCGGAGTTGGGTTGGGATGTGTCAGATGTCGTCAATCAGGACTATCTCACCTTTACCGTCAACGCCAACATGGACTTTCTGGGTGAGAGCCTCGCCGGAGACACGTTGGAAGTCGAGGTCAAGTCTGAGCGCATCGGTAATTCGAGCGTCGTGATTGGGTTTAGCATGCGCAATCTTCGCACCGATGAAACGACAGGACGCGGGACGTTTACCTATGTCTTTGTTGATCGTAATACGCGCAAGAGTGCCCCCATGCCGGCGAATTTCCGAGCGGCGCTGATTGAGCGGCATCCCGAGTTAGCGTGATCCCCTGCGAGCTCGAGGGTCGGTTGGTTCCGGGGGGCGAATCCGTCAAACTTCGGCTTTGATTTCAACGGAACGAGCAGCGCGTGGAGCAACGGAGCAAAAATACGCACCAAGGGAAAGGCTTGGTGTTGGTGCTACAAGACCTGTCGTCGGCAGCGCCGTTCGAGCTGAGCGCCAAATCGAGTGACGAGGCTGCGCAAGACTATTGCTGGTCGGCGCTGGTGCTGTCAGCGGCGTTTGGGTTTCGGGTGGTGCCAGGGCAATCTTATTACCTGTACCTTCAGGCGGGAGCATGGAAACTGTCACTCATTTCTCCTGACGAGTGGGGCCGTCGACTCCCCGGTACGTATGTGGGTAGCTGCGATTTGCGGGTTGATATGACCTGGTCACTGGTCTTCGATCAATCGATCGTGGAAGGCTCGCCAGTGCACGATGCTCTGTTGCAATATCTTACCGGTATCCGGGAGCAGCTCTTAGAATCCGGTAGCTGGGAAGCGTTATTGCGGCGAGGAGAGCGACACCTCCCTTATCAGCAGAGGGTATTGACGACCGCGCTGGCGTCGTCCCTGAGGCAGTCTCTGGCACTCAGTGGGCAATCAGGCGTTCCGCCCGGCGTCCCCGCTTTGGGCCACGCAATGGATGCCTTCGGGACTGCCACCGTCTAACGCAACCCATCATGATTTACCTGCCAACGCAGTGAGCCGGCGTCATACAAAGGCAAAACCTCAGGAAGACAGAACCTCAGACGGTATCCGCAAAGAGTTCCCTACCGATGAGCATACGGCGGACCTCTGACGTGCCCGCACCGATTTCATACAGCTTGGCATCCCTTAGGAGTCGTCCGGTTGGGTAGTCATTGATATAACCGTTGCCGCCGAGCAACTGAATGGCGTCAAGGGCAGATTGTGTCGCCGCTTCGGCGGTGTAGAGAATCACTGCGGCAGCATCCTTGCGACTCTGCTCGCCACGATCTAGGGCACCACAGACCGCATATAAATAAGCCCTGCTGGCTGAGCACCGCGCGTACATATCGGCCAATTTCCCCTGGACCAACTGAAACTCGCCAATGGATTGTCCGAACTGCTCACGCTCGTGCACGTAGGGCAACGCCACATCAAGGCAGGCTTGAAGTATGCCGACAGGTCCCCCCGCGAGCACGGCGCGCTCGTAGTCTAGGCCTGACATCAGCACACGGACGCCAGCGCCGACCTCACCTAGGATCTGTGTCGCCGGAACTCGACAGTTTTCAAAGACCAATTCGCAGGTATTGGATCCGCGCATCCCCAATTTGTCGAGCTTAGGTGATCGTGAAAATCCGAGGGTATCGCGCTCAACGATAAAAGCGGTGATGCCCTTAGAGCCTGCCTCAGGGTCTGTTCTCGCATAGATCACATACACATTCGCGTCCGGGCCGTTGGTAATCCACATTTTATTGCCGTTCAACACAAAGTCGTCGCCCTGCCGCTCCGCACGAAGTCGCATACTCACGACATCCGAGCCCGCATTGGGTTCCGACATCGCCAGTGCGCCAACGTGCTCTCCACTACACAAAGATGGCAAATACTGTTGTTTTTGCGCCTCCGTGCCATTTAATCGAATTTGATTGAGGCAGAGATTGGAGTGCGCACCGTACGACAGCCCCACGGAAGCGCTAGCGCGAGAAATCTCCTCCATGGCGATGGCGTGGGCGAGATAACCCATGCCGCTGCCACCATATTCCTCAGGAATCGTGATGCCCAGTAACCCCAGTTCACCCAACTTGGGCCATAAATCATTGGGGAAGTCGTTGTTTCGATCGATCTCAGCGGCTCGAGGCGCAATCTCTTGCGCAGCAAATTGGCTGAGCGTTTGTCTGAGTAAACCGATTTCCTCATCGTGGCCGTACTGTAAAGTGGGGTATGACAAATTCATATTTCAGGGGCCTCGTGATGAACAGTTGTTCGGTTGGGTCTATGGGGGTCAAGGTGTGTTTTTTAACACAGTTAAATGGTGTTCGCTTGTTAGCCTTTAGTCACGCGCGGCGGACAGTATGAGGCAAATACTGAAGTTTGGTCATTCGATGACGGCGATCGCTTTTTTGGGTGCGATTGCGGTTCTGTGGGTATTACATCAACAGTTGCCCGACCCCGAGAGGGCGCTCAGCCTCTATGCGTCAAGCCGGCAGGCGATGGAACGCATTGCCGTCTTACTGCTGCTCCCTTCACTGGTGTTGTCGTTGTTGTTTGGCTTGTTCTCGATGGCGATGGTGTCGGGGTTTCATAATGCGCCGTGGGCGTGGGCTAAATTTATTACGACGGTGGTCATGCTGGAGGGGACTTTGCTGGGTATCCAGAGCCCGATTGTCAAAGAGGCGCGTCTTGCTGAGGCTGCGCTCTCTGATCCCACTAACCTGGCCTTGCTGGCGCAAAACCTATCAGCGGAACAGTCTTCTCTGGTACTGATTGGCTTCGTTGCGACCGCTAATGTCGCGCTGGGCGTCTGGCGTCCGCAGTTCCGGTCTCGGGCTAAAGCATCGTCCTGAACATCAGTGCGAGGCGCTTTCCACGGCTCAAATTCTCGAGAAACTCCTGTGGTTGGGCGTCCACCGTTAGGAAGTTCGAAAAGCCCGCAAGCGCTTCCGGGTTCACGCCATCTAGATTCAAAAATCCCATTCGCCAGTCTGAGAATTCTCGGGTTTCCGTTTCTCCACTGAACAGTATCCGCACTTCTTTGTGCCGGGGATCTTGTTTGATCACCTCAAAAATGTGGTTTACCGCTGTCTGTTTACCTTCAAGCAGTTGGTAAAAAGAGCCTTCCCGATAGAGGAGTAAACCCGTCACGTCATGCTCAGTATTGGCGGCACGTGCGACGCCTAGCAGCGCAACGAGATCTTCTTGTGTGAAGTGCTCGGTTTCTGTGCTGACGTAACATAGATGAAAGACGGCATTTTCAGCGGCTTGCGAGCCGCTATAATCTGCGCCGGAGTCTTCTTGGGCCGTATTCTCTGACATGGTGCCCCTGCTGGTGACGCATTAGGTCGCCGCAAAGCGGTGACTCCTTTCGCGCAGATTGCTTGCTACCGGGCCAATAGTCAAATAAAATTGACATATATGTGGTAAAAAAGTTAGACACTCTGCTGCGGGAACCTGTTAAATAACGCGCAGTGGGGGTAAAGACAGATGGGGGAAATACGATGAGTGAGTTAATCAGCGATGACGCAGCGGTCAATCTAACGACGCAGCAAGCCTTGGAAGGCAGAGCGTTAGCACCTCGATTTTACTGCACTGACTATCCGGCGATGGAGGACATCGATGTCACGCCGGTTCGAGCAGAATGGGATCAGATGATGCGCGCTTTCGAACTCGATACAAATCGAGGCCACTTCAAGAAAAACTATGAGTACGATCCGGCGATTTTAGAAGCGGATCCAGCACTCAAAGAGGAATTTCTGGATTTTTTGGTATCGTCGATTACGGCTGAATACTCCGGTTGTGTGCTGTACCAAGAAATTGAAAAAAATGTGAGTAACCCCGATATTGCTAAATTGATGCGCTACATGGCGAGAGACGAGTCTCGCCATGCGGGTTTCATTAATAAAGCGTTAAACAAACTGGGTGTGGCGGTCGATTTGGGCGTGTTGAAGCGCGAGAAGGAGTACACCTTTTTCAAGCCAAAGTTTATTTACTACGCCACCTATTTGTCCGAAAAAATTGGTTACGCGCGGTATATCACCATCTTCCGGCATCTTGAGCGGCATCCAGAACAGCGCTTCCATCCGATCTTTAAATGGTTTCTGGAGTGGTGCAATGACGAGTTTTCTCACGGTGAGGCGTTCGCCCTCATTATGAGATCGGATCCAAAGTTATTGCGAGGCATGAACAAGCTCTGGATTCGTTTCTTTTTGGTTGCTGTTTATTCGACCATGTATGTCAGAGATCATGCTCGACCCAAGCTCTATGAGGCCTTTGGTATGGATGTCACAGAATTTGACTATCAAGTTTTTGACATCACAACTGAGATTTCACGACAGGTCTTTCCACTGACACTTAATACCGATGACCCACGTTTCCGCGCTGGGCTCGAGCGAATGCGAGAGTTGCAAACGGCTCGCGACGCGCTGGAAGAAAAACCTGGTATCGCGGCTAAGGCGAAGCGGCTCGGCTTGGCCGCCCTGTTTGGGCTGACATTTGCCCGATTATATTTATTGCCGACTCAGCCCAATGCCATGCCCGAGCAAGTTTGTATGCAACCCGCCTGGTGAGTTTGCCCGTCGGCACTCTGGCTGGATGATCCTACTCGGTGAGTGACGCTATTGGCGTTGCACGGTGTCTGTTTTTTGCGCCGAAAGAGTCACTAAGCGCGCTGACCAATGAGTCGTCATGGAGGGCAGTATGTCTGTTGTAATGGTGGAAGAGCAGTCGGGTGTTGCCCTGGTCACCCTGAATCGTCCTGACGCTAATAATGCGCTGAATCGAACTCTTTCCGAGGCGATTACTACGACCTTCACTGAGCTTGCCGGTTCGACGACGGTGCGCGCGATTGTCCTGACTGGAGCGGGCCGCAATTTTTGCGCTGGCGTCGATTTAAAGGCTTTATCAGAAGAACCGGAATTGCTCTCGACAGGGATGGGGCTGGGCCCAGCTTCACCCATCGTCGCCGCATTAGAGCACTGTCCTAAACCCATCATAGGCGCGATCAATGGCGCAGCGGTCACGGGTGGATTTGAATTGGCACTCGCGTGTGATTACTTGTTTGCGAGCACCGAGGCTCGTTTTGCCGATACGCATGCGCGGGTGGGTATTTTACCAGGATGGGGCCTATCTCAAAAATTGACTCGAATCATTGGCATCAATCGTGCCCGTGAAATGAGTTTAGCGGGTAATTTCATTGATGCGCATCGGGCCGAGGCCTGGGGCCTGGTGAATCGCGTTTGCACCCCAGAGAACCTAATGGATGAGACGCTAGCCAGCGCAGCCCAAGTTGCTGACGGCGACGCCAACGCTGTGGTCGCCTTGAAAGCCCTCATGAACGATGGGGCAAAACAAAACTTGGGTGATGCGCTACTGCTTGAGGGTGAACGGGGTAACGCTTTTGCCAAAACCGTCGACTATAGCCAGATGGGTGAGCGGCTGGCGGCACTGCGACAGCGAGCGGCAAAACAATAGTGTTACGGGTCATGAGCGCGGCTGCCGTTGACGCCAAGGTAGGTTTCGCCGGTTGCTCACGAGAACAGGAGCGGTAATCATGGGTTTGTTGGGATCAGGCGTGTTGTTGTGGAGTCTCGCCCACCTACTCAAGCGAGTGGCACCGGGGTTGCGGTCTCGATTGGGCAGCGCAGGCAGGCCACTGGTGGCGTTATCGATTGTTCTGTCGGTCGTCCTGATGGTCCTCGGTTATCAGCCGGCTGAAGGACCCATATGGTGGGGGCGGCAGAGTGCCCTAGTCGGCATCAATAATCTGCTGGCGTTCGTCAGTTTTTATATTATTGCGGGTTCACTCGTTGGTGCGCGCATCAACCGTTTCATCCGGCATCCCCAATTGACCGCGGTCAAGCTGTGGGCTGTCGCGCATTTGTTGGTCAATGGCGACTTAGCATCGCTGATGCTCTTTGGTGGTTTGTTGATCTGGGCGGTGCTGACCGTGATACTGCTTAATCGGCAAGAAGAATCGCCGGCGCCGGAGCAAGGTCCGATCGCATGGGCGCGTGAGTTGGGTGCGTTGAGTGCCGCTATCGTAATCTATGGGCTGGTTGGCTACGCTCACGGTTGGCTCGGATATCCCGTTCATGGCTGAATGGATCTTATGACAACACGCTTCGCATTAACCGATAGCCACATTAGGCGTGCTTTAGACCAGTTGTCACAAAATCATGCCCCAATACAAGTTGCGCTGAGTCAGGTGGGTTACCCCGCACCGCGACGGCGCGATCACTCATTCGGGTCGCTGGCTCGCATCATTATCGGGCAGCAGCTCTCGACTAAGGCTGCTGCGACCATTACCACGCGTGTTGAGACCGCGGCGGGCGGAGAGCTGACAGCGTCTTCGGTGCCATTACTCTCTCCAGAAGTGTTGCGAGAGGCCGGATTATCGAGGCAAAAAATAGGGTATCTACAAGCGCTGTCAGAGGCGGTGACCTCCAATACCTTGCCGCTGAAGGAGCTGCCTCGTTTGAGCGATGATGAGGTCGAGTTGGCGATTACCGGGGTAAAAGGGTTAGGCCGATGGTCGGCGCATATGTACATGATGTTTGCGTTGGGACGTCCTGATGTTTGGCCCAGCGGTGACTTGGCTGTCCGGGTGGGGTTCGGCCGTATCATGGCGTGGTCAGAGCGACCCGATGAGAAACAAGTCATTGCGCGGGGCGCAGTGTTTTCACCCCACCGTAGCGCTTTAGCGCTGTTGTGCTGGCATTTTTACAGTGCCGCACCGCTGTGAACTTCAGCGAATGGGACCAGCAATGTATGGCTTTAGCGCTAGACGAAGCCCGCCGTGCGGCGAGTCGCGGTGAGGTGCCCGTGGGCGCGGTACTGACCCGTGATCAGCACGTGCTCGCCAATAGCGGCAATGCGCAAATCGAGCTCCATGATCCAACGGCACACGCAGAGATCAGGGTGTTGCGCGACGCGGCGGTGAGGGAGGGCAATTACCGACTTCCAGGTACCACGCTTTATGTCAGCTTAGAGCCCTGCACGATGTGTTGTGGTGCCTTGATCCACGCACGGGTTGAAACGTTGATCTTCGGCACGCGTGAGCCGCGCGCTGGAGCGGTGATTAGCGCGGCTCAGATCCTTGATAACCCGCTGTTGAATCATCGGGTGCAGTGGCAAGAAGGATTGGAGGAGGCAGAGTCGGCGGCGCTGTTACGAGCCTTTTTTAAGGCGCGGCGGCAGCCAGCCAGTTGACCGCTCAGAGTATGGGCAGTGTGATCGAGCGCAGCGATTCGGGTAGCAGTGTGTCCACTTCAATCGGCGGTGCGATACGACTCTCTGGCAATGTTTGTAGTTTCAACATCCCTTCATAATGACGAATATTGTCGACATAAGTCACGGCTTGCGGCCCCTCAGCGAAGCCAAATTTAGTCGTGGGGAAAAACTCGGGATGCTGCAGCAGGGGCAGCTGCGCTCTCACATCGGGCCAAAGATGCGGGTCATTGCCAGCTTGCTGAGCCATGATTCTGGCGTCCTCTAAATGGCCCATGCCGATGTTATAGGCGGCTAATGCCATCGAAGTCCGGTCGGGTTCTTCGATGTCTGCCGGCAGTCGTCGCAAAAGATCTTTAAAAAATCTCGCGCCACCGCGAAGGCTCTGCTGCGCGCTTGTCCGATCCTCAATGCCCAACTCGCTGGCAGTAATGCGAGTCAGCATCATCATGCCTCTTACCCCCGTGGGGGATCGTGCCGCGGGATTCCAATGAGATTCTTGGTAAGCCATTGCGGCGAGCAGCTGCCAATCCATTTGATATTCCAGTGCCACCGTTTGAATCAGGGGCTGCCAGGGCGGTAGGTCGGCCGCTATTTTCCGCTGAAAAGTCAGTGAGCCGACACGCGATGCGTGTTCGTAGCGCCCAAAGTATTGTCTTTCTAGCTGTGCAATGTCTCCGTTCTGATGCGCCTGCTGGATAAATTGGTTGATCAGGTCCAGTGATGCTGTGTCTTCAGCAGACTGAGGCAAATACCAGACTACCGATGCGGGCTCACCGATTTTCAACCCCGCCACCATTCTGGGAAAGAGGCGTTGTTCAACACTGAACGCCAAAGAATTCACGACCGCCAGTTCTGCCTTCTCTTCGGTAACCAGTCGCATCAACTCTAGCGAATCAACGGTGTGTATTTCTCGCCATGACAATTGAGGTAAATCGGCCTGAAGGGCCGTCAGGAGTTCAGCATGAGCGCTGCCTGCAACCACGACTAAATCACGGCCAACCAATTGCGGCAGCGATCGGGGACGCAACTTGCCTGACTTGTATGTCACCAGTGCCTGCTGCTGGAGATAGGGCAGCGAGGCCTGAAATTGTTCATCGCGTTGGGCACTCTGAGTGAGCCCAGCGGCGGCTATGTGGCCCTCGCCGCGGTCTAACATGGCGAATAATTCGGGCAAGCTAAAGGCTACCTTTACACGCAGCGTCATACCGTTTTGCTCGGCAAACGCGCGCACCAGCGCATAGTCGAGCCCCGCCTCGTTGTCGCCCTCAAAGTAATAAGTCGTCGGCGTATTGCGCGTCAGCATAATGAGCTCGCCCCCCGGCGCTATGGGCGGGAGATTTGATGTGTCTTGGCAGCTGCAGAGCAGTGCCGTCAAAATAGTGAGGAGCAAGCGAGTTGTCATCGGGCAATTGTAGAGGGTCCTGCCATCGGGTGACAAAATAATGCAGTCCCCATTGCGGTTGCCCGTTTTGGGGTGTGCACCCTTAATCACCGAAGGGGTATAATCCGGCTGCCCAGTTGTTCAGGAATTCCAGATGCTTGTCCTGCCAGGATCCCCCGCGTTGTCCAACGCGCGTTTTCAGCTGCTTGCAGCGGAAATCGCCGCATTGGGAGGAGACTGGCAACTGCGTGAGGTGGTTTACGCCTATGCAGTTGATCTGCGCGCGCAGGAGTCGGTTGACACAGCGCGACTGGCTGCGCTGCTGCAGCCCGGCACCGTCGCGATAGCTGATGCCAGTGCGCTCACCCGCCCGGGGCAGCGCATCGTCATGCCGCGTCTGGGCACTATTTCACCTTGGTCAAGCAAAGCCACCGATATCGCGCGTAATTGCGGGTTTGTGCAGGTGCAACGTGTTGAGCGGGTCATGGTGGTCGGTATCGACGGTCTTCGGTCAGGAGATGATTGCAGCGCACTGGATGCGGTCATTCACGATCGTATGGTGGAAACGGTTGTCGATGCGATAGACGCCGTGGCTGCCCTCTTCGATCGCACAGAACCGGCGACCTATACCGAAATCGACCTGCTGGGCCAGGGGCAGCAGGCACTCGAAGCGGCTAATGCGCAACTGGGTTTGGCGCTGATCGACGACGAATTGGATTACCTTGCCGATGCCTTTGAGACGCTTGGGCGAAACCCTCGCGATATCGAACTGATGATGTTTGCACAGGCAAACTCAGAGCATTGCCGGCATAAAATTTTCAATGCCAGTTGGGAAATCGATGGGGTTGATGAAACCCACTCCCTATTTGCCATGATCCGGCATACCCACGAGGTGGGAGGGGAGAATGTGTTATCGGCTTACTCCGATAATGCCGCCGTCGTGGCCGGTCATACGGCAGGTCGCTTTTACCCAGATCCAATTGATCAAGTATGGCGCTTTAACGACGAAGCCATTCACCTATTGATGAAAGTCGAGACGCACAATCACCCGACTGCCATTGCACCCTTTGCGGGCGCCGGCACAGGCGCGGGAGGAGAGATTCGTGATGAGGGTGCGGTGGGTCGCGGGTCGCGACCGAAAGTCGGATTGGCAGGGTTTTCGGTTTCCCACTTGGAGATCCCCGAGTTGCCTCGACCCTGGGAGCTCCACTATGGCAGGCCAGGTCGCATCGTTTCGCCACTGCAGATCATGATCGATGGCCCCATTGGCGCCGCCGCGTTTAATAACGAATTTGGTCGCCCTAATATTGCGGGATACTTTCGGACCTTTGAGTCCGATGAGGTCAGTGGGGTTCGCGGTTATCACAAGCCCATTATGATCGCAGGAGGCTATGGCAACATCCGGCAAGAACACGTTGAAAAGGGGGAGTACTCTGCCGGTGCGAAGCTCATCGTGCTGGGTGGGCCAGCGATGCTGATTGGTCTCGGAGGCGGTGCTGCGTCATCCATGGCCAGTGGTGACAGTGCTGAAGATCTAGACTTCGCGTCGGTACAAAGACAAAACCCAGAAATACAACGCCGTTGTCAGGAGGTGATCGATGCCTGCTGGAGCCTTGGCGAGCACAACCCCATTGCGTTTATTCACGATGTCGGTGCAGGTGGCTTGAGCAATGCCTTGCCCGAATTGGTCAAAGATGGCGGACGGGGCGGTCGTTTTGAGCTTCGCGATATACCCAACGATGAGCCCGGTATGACGCCGCTCGAGATCTGGTGTAACGAATCTCAAGAGCGTTACGTCATGGCTGTCGAGCCCGAGCAGTTAGCAATCTTCGAGCAGATTTGTGAGCGAGAGCGCTGCCCTTTTGCGGTAGTGGGTGAAGCGACCCAAGCGATGCACTTGGCGTTAACTGACAACGAATTTGCAGGCCTGCCCATTGATCTGCCGATGTCGCTGTTGTTTGGTAAGCCCCCCAAAATGCATCGTCGCACCAACCGTCCCCCCATGTTGGGCGATGCGTTTGATCACCAAGGCGTGTCATTTACCGAATCAGTCGAGCGTGTCTTGACCTTTCCCGCGGTGGGCTCAAAAAGCTTTTTGATCACGATCGGTGACCGCAGTGTGACCGGGATGGTCGCGCGCGATCAAATGGTGGGACCATGGCAAGTTCCCGTTGCTGACTGTGCGGTGACCACGGTGTCTTTGGATTCGCATGAGGGAGAAGCCATGGCAATGGGCGAACGGACGCCTGTCGCCTTGCTTAGTGGCCCTGCCTCGGGACGCATAGCGGTGGCCGAGGCCCTCACTAATTTGTTGGCAGCCCCGGTTGCATCACTCGGTGATATCAAGCTTTCTGCGAATTGGATGTGTGCGGCGGATCATGCCGGCGACGATGCAATTCTGTATGACACCGTGGCGGCGGTAGGGCTTGAGTTTTGTCCTGCCTTGGGGATTACGATTCCGGTGGGTAAGGACTCTATGTCGATGCGGACCGCCTGGCAGGACTCAGGACAGGATCGCGCTGTGACCGCGCCGGTTTCGTTAATTGTCTCCGCATTCGCGCCGTGTGGTGATGTTCGCAAGGTACTGACCCCAACACTATTGCCGCGCGAAGATACGGTGCTATTACTGATCGATCTCGGCCGCGGACAAGACCGTTTAGGGGGGTCGGTATTGGCTCAGGTGTGGAATCAGTTGGGGCAGACACCGCCAGACGTCGCGCCACAAGACATGCGAGCACTATTTGATCTTTTATCGGTGCTCAAATCGAAAGACTGGATCTTGGCTTATCACGATCGGTCCGATGGTGGCTTGCTGGTGTCGTTGTTAGAGATGGCGTTTGCCGGCCGTTGTGGGTTGCAGGTCGACCTCGCGGTGGATCGCGAAGCCGCCGCTGCAAGGCTATTTTCCGAAGAGATTGGTGTTGTTATTCAGGTTGCAGCGCAACACGTCGACGCAGTCGTGTCACTGGCGGGTGAGCTCGGCCTCGAAGGCATGGTGTCTCCTGTCGCGACGCCGCGGCTGGATGAACGTATCGTCGTGAACACCGTGCACTTTGAACTGATGGATAGCAATCGAGGTGCGTTGCAGGCGCTGTGGACTGAGACCAGCCATGCGATCGCGCGGCGGCGTGATAACGCCGAATGTGCTGATCAGGAATTGGCCGCGATTCAGCAAGCCGATCCCGGTTTATCTGCGGCGTTGACATACGATTATGATGAAGACATTGCCGCCCCTTTTATTGCGACCGGCAGTCGACCTCGAGTGGCGATTTTACGCGAGCAAGGGGTCAATGGTCAGATGGAGATGGCCGCGGCATTTGATCGGGCCGGGTTTACGGCGATTGATGTGCATATGAGTGATGTCATGGCGGGCACACAGGACCTGAGCGACTGTCATGGTCTGGTAGCCTGCGGCGGGTTCTCTTACGGCGATGTGCTGGGCGCTGGCGAGGGATGGGCAAAGAGTATTTTGTTCAATGATGCTGTCAGGGCGCGCTTTGAGCAGTTTTTCGCCAGAACAGATACGTTTTCGCTGGGGGTCTGTAACGGGTGTCAGATGATGTCCGCATTGCAGTCGATCATTCCGGGGAGCGAACATTGGCCCCGTTTTGCCCGCAACCATTCTGAACAGTACGAAGCGCGCCTGTCGTTGGTGCGAATTGAGTCCTCACCGTCTGTTTTGCTTAAAGACATGGAGGGCTCCTACCTGCCGATTGTCGTGGCGCATGGTGAGGGACGCGCTCAGTTCTCGCAGGCGGACGATGCAAACGCGCTTGAGACCGCCGGTCTGGTTGCACTGCGTTTTATTGATCATCACCAAAATGTGACAGACAATTACCCTTTCAATCCCAATGGCTCACCGGACGGGCTCACTGGATTGTGCAACAGCGATGGTCGAGTCACGATTATGATGCCCCATCCGGAACGCGTTTTCCGTGCGGCGCAGATGTCTTGGCGTCCCACTGAGTGGGACCAGGATTCGGGCTGGATGCGATTATTCCGCAATGCGCGCGTCTGGCTCGGGTGACACCGGCGTGGTGTTGCAGCCATTGAGTCGGTACACTCCGCGCCTATTTAATAGACCTGACGTCACTACGACAACGACGATGAAGCGATGATAAATCATTACCCCCTTTGGAAAAATGTGTTGATCCTCATTGTGGTCGCCGGCGGCTTCTTTTACGCCGCGCCCAATTTATACGCGCCCGACCCTGCATTGCAGATTGCCGGTGCCAGCAGTTCTCAGACGATTGACAGGCCCGTACTAGGTCGTGCTGAGCAGGCGCTGACCGACGCGGGAATTGCCTTTTTTGGAGAGGTCATTCAGGAGCAGGGTAAGTCTGCACTGCTGAGATTGACCGATCGTGATCAGCAATTGCGGGCGCAGGCCGTGGTGGCGAGAGAACTTGGCGACGGGTTTATTGTGGCACTCAATTTGGCCCCGACGACACCAGACTGGCTGCTGCAAGGTGGTGCAACACCCATGAAGCTAGGCCTTGATCTGAGCGGGGGCGTTCATTTTAAGCTAGAAGTTGACGTGGCCGCGGCAACGGAGCGGCGGCTTGAGCAATATGAGATCGGCATTAAAAAGCGGCTGCGTGAAGAACGCGTTCGCGGGCGAGTCAGCCTGGATGGCCAGCGCGTGGTGACGCAATTTCGGTCCGAGGCCGATCGTGAGGCCGCACGTAAGCTGGTCGCCGAGCTTTACCCTGAGTTATACCTCGATCGAGTCGATGAGGCCGATGACTGGTTGTTGTACGCAGACGTCACCGAGCAAACGATTACCGAGTTGGTGGACTATGCGGTGACCCAAAACCTGACCACTATCCGTAATCGCGTCAATGAGTTAGGGGTTTCTGAGCCTTTAGTGCAGCGGCAAGGCCGCAACCGCATTGTCGTAGAGCTGCCGGGTATTCAAGACACCGCAGAAGCGAAGCGTATTTTGGGTAAGGTCGCTAATCTCGAGTTCCGGCTCGTTGCCGAGGCGAATGCTCCGATATCGGAACGGCAACGATTTGAATACCGCAGCGCAGGTCGCGAGGGCATGACTGAGTGGCTAGAGCGCGATGTGATTATCTCGGGTGAGAGTGTTTCCAACGCGCAGGCCGGTTTTGACCAGAACAGCCAACCCAATGTTTCCATCAGTTTGGATGGTGAGGGTGGGATGCTGATGTCGCGGGCAACCCGTGCCAATGTGAAGCGTCGCATGGGCGTTTTATTTATTGAGCGCAAGTATCGGACTCGTTACGACGTGACGGAATCTGGTGAAGAAGTAGTCAAACGGATCCCTTATGACGAAAAGAAACTGCTGACCGCGCCGGTGATTCAGTCCGCACTGGGCGCGCAGTTTCAGATTACCGGGCTGGATAACCCTGGCGAAGCGTCGGAGCTGGCGCTGATGTTGCGTGCCGGCGCATTGGCGGCGCCCATTACCTTTGTCGAAGAGCGCACGGTCGGGCCATCTCTTGGGGCCGAAAATATCCGTTTGGGCACGAAATCAGTGCAAGTCGGATTAGCCCTCGTTGTCGTCTTTATGATGCTGTATTACCGCGTTTTTGGCGTTGCGGCAGTGCTTGCCCTAAGCGCCAATCTCGTTTTGTTGGTGGCCATTATGTCGTTCCTGGGCGCCACGCTGACCCTGCCGGGTATCGCCGGTATCGTGTTGACCGTCGGCATGGCGGTTGACGCCAATGTGCTGATTTTTGCGCGTATTAGAGAAGAAATTAGGGGCGGCGCCCCCCCTCAAACGGCGATTGGTCAGGGGTTTGACCGTGCGGTCGTCACGATTCTCGATGCCAATATCACTACCCTGATTGTAGCGATCATTCTCTATGCAATTGGCACGGGCCCGGTCAAAGGGTTTGCGGTCACGCTGTCAGTCGGGATTATCACCTCGATGTTGTCCTCCATTATCGGAACGAGAGCACTGATTAATTTATTTTACGGCGGCCGAAAGGTGCGGGCACTGTCAATTGGGGGCGTCGGTAGAAACAAGGTCGCGCAGCAGGGAGCAGCGGAATGAATCCAATTCCTTTCATGAAGTGGCGCTGGGTCGCCATCGCATTATCGGGGTTGGCCATTGTTACGGCTGTGGCCTCGTTAAGCCTGCAGCAACTTAACTGGGGCCTCGATTTTACTGGCGGTACGTTGATCGAGGTGACTTATAGCGATAGTGCCGATCTGAGCTCGATTCGATCTGTATTGGCTGAAGAGGGCTATGAAGGTGCAGTAGTGGTGAGCTTCGGCACTGACCGAGATGTCTTGGTGCGCCTGCCTGATGGTTATTCGGATGAACAGGGCGCGCTGATGGTGGATAAGCTGCGCAGCAGCACCGATATGGCGATTGAATTGCGCCGCATTGAGTTTGTCGGGCCGCAGGTAGGGGATGAGCTGAGGGACGATGGTGGCATTGCGATGCTGACGGCGTTGGGTTTGGTGATGCTCTACGTTGCCTTTCGCTTCCAGATAAAATTTGCGCTGGGCGCGGTGTTTGCACTCGCCCATGATGTGATCGTGACGCTGGGCTTCTTTTCACTGACCGGTCTCGAGTTTGATCTCACAGTGCTCGCTGCGCTGCTGGCGGTAGTCGGTTATTCATTGAATGATACGATCGTGGTGTCCGATCGGATAAGAGAAAATCTGCGCAAGGTCCGGCGGGCCGAAGCGATTGATGTGATCAATATCTCGCTGACGGAGACGCTGGGCAGAACGCTGGTGACATCGCTCACCACGCTGCTGGTGTTGGCTGCGCTGGCCCTATTTGGCGGCGAAATGATTTTTGGCTTCGCGGTGGCGCTGTTAGTGGGCGTGACCGTAGGAACCTACTCGTCGATGTATGTGGCCTCTACGACGCTGTTGCAACTTGGCGTGAGCAAAGAGGATGTGATGGTGCCCGAGAGAGAAGGGGCGGATCAGGAAGGCATGTTGCCTTAATCGAGTGGTCGTTCAAAAGACAGGCTTATGCGGTGGCTGACCACCTGACGAGCGGCAGTAGTTGACGCATCAGCTTGCTGTTACCACACACCACATTGCCGCTGTCATACCAGTGCTCCCCGCCTGACAAATCCGTCATCAATCCGCCGGCCTCTCGGATCAAAAGGGCACCTGCGGCGATATCCCATTCACTGAGTCCCATTTCCCAAAAGCCGTCCAGTCTGCCGGCCGCAACATAGGCCAGATCGAGGGCGGCAGCGCCACCACGCCGGACACCCATGGAACGGCCAGTCACTGCAGTGAGCGATTGGGTATACCACTCTAAGTGCTCATCGCAGTGCCCTAAGAAAGGAATGCCGGTGCCCAGTAAGGCCTCTTGCAGGTCTTTGCGATCGGAGACACGGATACGGTGACCATTAAGCTGTGCACCCCGGCCTCGCGAGGCAATGAACTCTTCTCGTCTAACAGGATCATAAACAACCGCATGCTCAATCTTGCCACGATGAACGCAGGCGATGCTCACAGCGTAATGCGGTATGCCACGCATAAAGTTACTGGTGCCATCGAGTGGGTCGATGACCCAGGTGTACTCGGAATCTTCATTCCCCGATACACCGCTTTCTTCGCATAAGAAGCGATGCTCTGGGTAGGCTTTGTTGAGGTGATAGAGAATTTCTTTCTCTGCCGCGATGTCGACGTCGGTGACGTAATCTGCTGCTGCTTTGTGACGAAAGCCAACCCGATCCATGTCGTCGGAGGCGCGCACGATAAGGTCACCCGCTTTGCGGGCGGCGCGCAATGCCATGGTGGCGGTCGGTTCCATGCAGTATCTCGGCCTAGTTGGGCGGCGGATGATAACAGGGGCAGAGGGACGCGGATACGCCTCTGATAAACTCTATGCGACTATCTCTGCATCACATTCACCGGGTCGGCCGGGTGGCAGTGTCAGCGAAGCGCTGATGGCCCCTTGGCCGCGAGAGGTGAGTCGGGCAGACCACACTAGGGACACCACATTATGAATGCCGAGAATATCGACATTATTTTGGTTAACACCACCCACAGCGGCAATATTGGTGGTGTTGCGCGCGCGATGAAAAATATGGGTTTGACGCGGCTTACCCTAGTAGCACCACTGAAATACCCCGCGCCAGAGGCGGTCTGGCGCGCCGCATCAGCAGGTGATGTTCTTGAAAACGCACGCGTGGTTGAAACGCTCGATGAGGCGATTGCAGAGTGCCAGTTTGTGGTCGGTACCAGTGCGAGAGCCCGTCGCATCCCCTGGCCTATTCAGGATGCACGCCAATGTGCTCAGCGTATCGCAAAACATTCCGCTGCAGAGCGGGTGGCGATCCTATTTGGCCGCGAGGATCGCGGATTGCTGAACGAGGAGTTGCAGCGGTGCAATTTGCACTGTCACATTCCGACGCACGAGACGTATTCGAGTTTGAATTTGGCGATGGCAGTGCAAATTGTCGCTTATGAGTTGCGAATGTTGCAGGTGGGGGGGGAGGCAGGACTGCCCGAGGACGCCGATTGGGACACACCCTTCTCCAAAGCGGGCGATATGGCGCGATTTTATGAGCACCTTGAAAGCACCTTGGTCGACATCGGATTTTTGGATCCCGCGGCGCCTAAGCAGTTAATGCCTCGGTTAAACCGCTTATTTAATCGGGTTCGACTCGACGAAATGGAGCTCAATATCCTGCGCGGTATACTCACAGAAACGCAAAATACGGCTCGCCGCTCAAAAAGTTAAACCACTTTCCGCTATTCTTGACTAAAATACTCGGGAATAGGACAATCTCAGGTATGAAGTTAACCACACGCGGACGTTATGCGGTCACGGCGATGTTGGATCTAGCCATCAATGGCGGTCCCCAGCCGGTGTCACTGGCGGATATATCGGGAAGGCAGGAGATATCCCTGTCTTACCTAGAGCAGTTGTTTGCCAAGCTTCGGCGGAATGAGTTAGTGACCAGTGCGCGGGGTCCGGGCGGCGGTTATCGGTTAGCGAGGAGTGGCACCGACATTTTTGTCGCACAGATTATCGATGCGGTGGACGAGGCGGTCGATGTTACCAACTGTCAGGGCAAAGGGAACTGCCATCATGGCGAGACCTGTCTGACACACGACTTGTGGGAAGATTTATCAGGCCAGATACATGATTTTCTGAGCCAGATCAGCCTCGGCGATCTTATGGAACGGCGCCAGAGACAACGGACTACTGCTCGACCGGTGGAGGGCCTATTGCAAACGTTGTCCTTAGGATGACTGATTCAAGGGAGCTCAGTGGAGCATCCTTTTACCTTAAATAGAATGAGCCAGTTGGCTCGAGTGAGATGAAAAAGCGATGAATGCACCAGTCACTGTCAGCACACCCATTTATCTCGACTATTTGTCGACGACTCCGGTAGACCCGAGAGTCGTTGCCGCGATGACTGCCTGCATGTCGACCGAGGGTGTGTACGGTAATGCGGCATCGCGTTCTCACGTCTTTGGATGGAAAGCAGAAGAAGCCGTTGAGAATGCACGAGGTCAAGTCGCCGAGCTGATCAACGCCGATCCTCGCGAAATCGTTTGGACCTCGGGTGCCACTGAGTCAGACAACCTTGCGATCAAAGGGGTCGCGCACTTCTATCATAAGAAGGGCAAGCACATTGTGACCTCGAAGATTGAGCACAAGGCTGTTCTGGATACCTGCCGTCAGCTTGAGCGGGAGGGCTACGAGGTCACCTATCTGGATCCAGATGAGCAAGGGCTGACAACGCCTGAGATGGTGCAGGCTGCGTTGCGCGAGGACACGATCCTAGCAAGCGTGATGCATGCCAATAATGAAATTGGTGTCGTCAATGATATCGCGGGAATCGGTGAGATATGCCGCGCTGCAGGTGTCCTGTTTCATGTTGACGGCGCTCAGGGCGTGGGAAAGATACCGGTCGATATGGAGCAGATGAAGGTCGATCTGTTGTCGATGTCGGCCCACAAAATGTACGGTCCGAAGGGCGTGGGGGCGCTTTATGTCCGGCGTAAGCCCCGTGTTCGCCTGGAGGCACAGATGCATGGCGGTGGCCACGAGCGCGGCATGCGGTCGGGCACCCTAGCCACACACCAACTGGTGGGCTTCGGCGAGGCCGCGCGGATAGCGCACGAGGAAATGGCGGCCGAGTCAGCGCAGTTGGAGGCGCTGCGTGAGCGATTCTGGGACGCCATCAGTGACATTCCAGAGGTCTACATTAACGGTGATCGAAATCAACGCTTACCGGGCGCACTCAATGTGAGCTTTGCGTTTGTCGAGGGTGAATCGCTGATTATGTCATTGCGAGATTTGGCTATTTCAAGTGGCTCGGCCTGTACTTCGGCCAGTTTGGAGCCTTCTTACGTCCTGCGTGCACTAGGGCTTAATGATGAGATGGCGCATAGCTCTTTGCGCTTTAGTTTTGGCCGGTTTACAACGGAAGCCGAAGTGGACCATGCCGTGCAATGTGTGCGCCATGCGGTGGAAAAATTACGAGAGCTCTCGCCCCTCTGGGATATGTTTCAGGATGGCGTTGACCTCAGTACAATCGAATGGGCTGCGCATTAAAGCAGCCTTACAGCCCTTAGGGAGATAACCATGGCATACAGTGAGAAAGTGATTGATCACTACGAGAACCCCCGTAACGTTGGCAAGTTTGATGAAGCCGACGATAGCATCGGCACTGGAATGGTGGGCGCTCCAGCTTGCGGAGACGTTATGCGGTTGCAGATTCAGGTCAGTGACGATGGCATTATCGAGGATGCTAAATTTAAGACCTATGGATGCGGATCAGCTATCGCTTCTAGCTCGCTGTTGACCGAGTGGGTTAAAGGAAAAAACTTAGACGAGGCGGCCTCGATTAAAAATACAGAGATTGCACAAGAGCTCTCTTTGCCTCCGGTGAAGATTCACTGCTCTGTATTGGCTGAGGACGCGATTAAAGCCGCTGTGCAGAACTATCGCGAGAAGCAGGATAGCTAAATGGCCATTAGCCTCACTAACGAAGCGGCGCAACACGTAAGCCGACAGCTATCCAGCCGCGGTAGGGGTGAAGGCATCCGCATTGCGGTGAAGACGTCGGGGTGTTCTGGGCTGGCGTATGTTTTGGAATTTGTCGATCAGGCAGAGCCAGAGGACACGGCATTCGAGACCGATGGGGTCAAAGTGTTTGTGGATCCCAAAAGTCTCGTCTATCTAGACGGAACGGTGGTGGATTTTGCGAAGGAAGGCCTCAACGAGGGACTCGAATTTCGTAATCCCAACGTAGCAGGGGAGTGTGGTTGCGGCGAGAGTTTCACGGTCTGACCGTGAACGCGACGGCGGGCGCAATGGCGCGCGACTACTTTTCGCTCTTCAATATTGAACCCAGTTTCACGATTGACGAGATTGCATTGGAGCAGGTGTATCACTCCTTATTGTCACAGTTTCACCCCGATCGCTACGCCGGAAAGCCGCAAGTGGAACAACGCGTGGCGGCGCAGTTTTGCGCAGATATCAATGCGGGGTATCGCACCCTTCAGGGCGAGGTCAGCCGAGCTCAATATCTACTGCAACACAATGGTATCGATCTTAAGGCGGCCGAACGTGAGAGCGTTGGGGCGGAATTTCTGATGACACAAATACTGTTGCGTGAGCGTTTGGAAACGATGGCTGAGCTGGATCAGGCGGAACATCAAGCTCTGGTGAGTGAAATTAACGAGCACTATGGTGCGAGCCGCGATCGCTTTGCAGCGGCAGCGCAGCAGACAGAATGGCAGGGGGCTGCCCGCTGCTGGCAGGAGATGTGCTACCTCGAAAAGTTAGTTGACGCCACGGGCTCGCGGGGTCGCTAAATGGTGCTTCTTCAGATATCGGAGCCAGGCGAATCGCCGGACCTGAGCGTGACGCGCAGCATCGCAGTGGGTATCGACCTGGGGACGACAAACAGCTTGATCGCGCAGTTCGACGGCGAGCTGGTGCACGTTTTTGAAGATGATTTAGGTCAGCCGTCGCTACCGTCAGTTGTGCATTACGGCGCTGAGTCGACTCAAGTGGGCGATGCTGCGATGGCGTTAGCCAATGAGCAACCTGAGAATACCATCGCCTCCGCGAAGCGGATGTTGGGCCGCGCACGCGAGGAGGTTGTCGATGACCCCTATGCCAGTCTGACGACTGATGGTGCGCTGGCGTTTGCAACGGATCAGGGTAAAAAAACTCCCGTAGAGGTGTCCGCCGTCATTCTTGGCGCGCTTAAAATCCGCGCTGAGGCACACCTTGATAGCCCGATTGCAGGTGCGGTGATCACCGTGCCAGCCTATTTTGACGACGCGCAGCGACAAGCCACCCGGCAGGCTGCTGAGTTGGCCGGGATTAAGGTATTGCGCTTACTGAATGAACCCACTGCAGCGGCGGTGGCCTATGGTCTTGACGAGCAGGCAGAGGAATCCTCTTTGCTTGCCGTTTATGATCTTGGCGGCGGTACGTTCGATATCTCTATCCTCAGAATGCGCGCCGGGTTATTTGAAGTGCTCGCCACTGGCGGTGACAGTGCATTGGGCGGTGATGATTTTGATCGTGAAATTGCTCGCTATTTGACCACCGAGTTGGAACTCGCGGACCCCACACCTCGTCAGCGCCGCACGTTATTGGGCATTGCTCGGGATGCCAAGCAGGCGCTGAGTGACTCTGCTGAGGTGGAGATTGACGGCAGCGGCCTCGGCAGCGATGCGCTCAGCGCCTCACTGACACGCCAAACTCTCGAGGCGCTGATTGAGCCCTATATTGAGCGTACTCTTATGTCCTGTCGACAGGCATTACAGGACGCAGGTGTTGACTCGGTTGATCGCGTGGTATTGGTTGGCGGGTCAACCCGCGCGCCTGCTGTCGCCCGAGCGGTTGAAGCCTGCTTTGGTCAGACGCCACTGAGCACCCTCGATCCGGATCAGGTCGTGGCGATGGGCGCCGCCAGGCAGGCCGATATCCTGATTGGCAATCGGAGCGATAACGACGCACTGTTGCTGGATGTCATTCCCCTATCTCTAGGACTTGAGACCTATGGTGGATTAGCAGAACGTATTATCGATCGAAACAGTACGATCCCTATTGCGCGAGCGCAGGAGTTTACGACCGCACGAGACGGTCAAACTGGGTTGGTGGTGCACGTTGTTCAAGGTGAACGAGAACGGGTAGCGGATTGTCGCTCACTGGCGCGCTTCGAGCTCAAGGGTATTCCACCGATGGTTGCAGGTGCGGCGCGGATAGAGGTGACCTTTCGGGTCGACGCAGACGGTATCCTGGAGGTGTCGGCAGTAGAACAGCAATCCGGTGCGCGCAGCGAAGTCGTGGTAAAGCCAGCGTTTGGTCTAGACGAACTCGATATCACCGACATGCTGAAAGCCAGCTATGAGTTTGCGGCCGAGGACATGGTGGCGAGAAAACTGGCAGAAGCTGGAGTCGAGGCGGAGGCATTGCTCGAGGGACTGCGCGCTGCCTTGGCACAAGATGGTGATTTGCTGGACAGCGACGAAGCGCAGACATTACAGCAAGAGATGGCGCGATTAGAGCAGGTATTGCAGCAGACTGATGTCGATGCCATTCGCGAGCACACAGAAAAATTAGGACGCGCGAGCGAGACGTTTGCCGCGCGGAGAATGGATCGCAGTATCCAAACCGCGCTCCGGGGCATCTCAGTGGGTCAGTTGGACGCCGAAAGTGCGGAATAAAAGGGGCAATCATGGCTGAGATCGTTGTTTTACCGCATCACGACATTTGTCCCGAGGGGGCAGTCGTTGAGGCTAAGCCTGGAGAGACCGTTTGTGAGGCGCTGTTGCGCCATGATATCGATATCGAGCACGCTTGTGAGATGTCCTGTGCGTGTACGACTTGCCATGTGATTATTCGAGAGGGATTTGACTCGCTGGCCGAAGCCGATGAGTTGGAAGAGGATTTCTTGGATAAAGCGTGGGGTCTAGAGCCCGAATCTCGTTTGTCCTGTCAGGCGTCTGTGGGAACCGTGAATCTGGTTGTAGAGATACCGAGATACACGATTAATCACGCGTCGGAGCGGCATTGAGACACGGGCATTGTTGCCATGACACTGCCTTGTAAACGCTTTATACTCCGCGCCCGCGGGGTCACACCCCCTAAACAACATAGCGAAGAGTGGAGAGACACATGGCGGTGGAACGCACCTTATCGATAATCAAACCTGATGCGGTGGGGAAAAATGTCATCGGGCAAATCATCAGCCGTTTTGAGGAGGCAGGCCTGCAGGTTGTCGGGGCTAAACTGCTGCAGTTATCCGATGCAGTGGCGGGTGGCTTTTATGCCGAGCACAAAGAACGTCCGTTTTATCCGGATTTGGTCGCTTTTATGACGTCAGGTCCTGTCGTGGTGCAAGTGCTTGAGGGCGAGGGTGCTATTGGCCGCAATCGCGAGCTGATGGGCGCAACCAATCCTCAAGAAGCAGCGGCTGGTTCCATCAGGGCCGATTTTGCACAATCCATTGATGCCAATGCCGTTCACGGCTCCGATTCTGCAGCCTCGGCGGAGCGGGAGATCAGCTATTTCTTTGCCTCTAGCGAGATCTGCCCACGCTGAATCTCAGCGGGGTGCGACGCCATGACAGCGTTGGATCAGCTGATTGCCACCACTCCCAGTGAGGAACGGGTCAACCTATTGGGGCTGACCCGGGTCCAGCTTGAAGCTTTTTTTCTCGATCTGGGCGAGAAGCGCTTTCGCGCACAGCAGGTGATGAAATGGATTCACCATCGGGGTGTGCTCGATTTTTCTAAAATGACTGACCTCGGTGTGGCGCTGCGAGCGCGTCTTGCCGAGATTGCAGAGATCACCCCGCCTCGTATTGCTGAGCAACAAGACTCCCAGGACGGTACCCGAAAATGGGCGATTGCCGTCGAGGGCGGCAGCTTGGTCGAAGCTGTACTCATTCCCGAGGGTGATCGTGCGACCTTGTGTGTGTCGTCTCAGGTGGGCTGCAGTCTCGACTGCACATTCTGTTCTACCGGCAAACAGGGCTTCCAGCGCGATCTCAGCGCAGCAGAAATTATTGGTCAGGTTTGGTTGGCGATCAATTCTTATCAGGCGTGGCAATCCGGAAAAGGGCGTGTCGTGACAAATGTGGTCATGATGGGCATGGGCGAACCCTTGCTTAATTTTGACAACGTGGTCGCCGCGATGAATCTCATGTGTGACGACCTAGCCTATGGTTTATCGAAGCGGAAGGTCACGTTATCGACATCAGGCGTGGTGCCCAACTTGGATCGATTGGCTGAATGGGCCGATGTGAGCCTCGCGGTATCGCTCCATGCCCCCAACGACGCGCTGCGCAATGAGATTGTTCCCATTAACCGCAAATATCCGATTGCACGCTTATTGGCGTCAGCTAAGGCGTATCTCGATGCGCAAACCGATAAAAAGCGGGTGGTTACCATTGAGTACACGCTGTTGGCCGGCGTGAACGACAGTGTGGAGCAGGCTCGTGAGCTGGCTGAACTGCTCAGGGATTATCCCTGTAAGATCAATTTAATCCCTTTCAATGACTTTCCTAACTCGGGCTATCAGCGGCCTAGTGGTAATGCGGTGACGCGATTCTGGCAAGTGCTAGTCGATGCGGGATTCGTCGTCACGGTGCGAACAACTCGGGGTGACGACATCGACGCCGCCTGCGGTCAGTTGGTTGGAGAGGTGGTGGATCGCACACGGCGATCTGCGCGTCATCGTGCTGGACGCGGTGACCACAGCCTGTTGCAATGAGGCTCACCAAGTTGGAGCGCGGGGTAACAGGATGAGCCACTCAGTAATCGTGCAGTCCTTGGTGGTGAAACCGGTCTCGTTGATCCTGCTGTGCCTGTGTCTCGGGAGTGTGGCGGCGGCGTTGTCGGGTTGTGTGACGGAGTACAGCGGCGGCACTCAGATGTCAGCGGATCCCGATGCGACAGTTGAGAAGCGCGTCTCCCTTGCGAGGCAGTACATTGGTGTGGGTGATTGGGAAAACGCGAAACGAAACTTGGAGCTCGCTCAGCAAATTGACCCCAATAGCGCTGAAGTCTTCGAAGCGTTTGCGCTGGTGTACCAAAGCACAGGTGAAAATGCGCTGGCAGAGGCTCAGTTTGAGGCGGCTTTACAGGTTGACCCGTCGCTGTCCAGGGCGCGCAATAACTATGCCGCATTTCTCTATTCTCAGGGGCGATTTGTCGAGGCTGAGCGGGAGTTTAAGCGGGTGACAGGCGATACGCTCTATAGCGGCCGGCCAATGGCGTTCGTGAACTTGGGCTTGAGTCGATTGCAGTTGGGCGAAAAAAAAGAGGCGGAGGCGGCCTTTACGCGAGCGTTATCGATGGATCGGCGTAATTCAGTGGCGCTATTAGAGATGGGATTTCTCCGACTCGAAGCGGGTGATACTGGCGAAGCTGCGCGGTATCATAGCGATTACCGAGCAACCGCCCCGACGCAATCGCCAAGAGGTTTGCTGCTCGGGCTCGAAATTGCCAGTGCGACGGGTGATACGGACACACTGAGTAGTTATGAGTTGGCGTTGCGAAGCTTGTATCCAGCTTCGTCTGAATATAGGTTGTGGGAAGAGCGGCAGAGTCGATAAGCAGAGCCCGGCACGATAGCCGGTCACGGGGAGAATAATAGCCATGAAGCAGCCGTCGCCCATAAAGCGCCGAGTCAGCAGGCAGATTTACGTCGGGAATGTACCTGTTGGCGGAGATG
>Ga0206677_10000803_pt1 | contig 29987 bp, 32 predicted proteins | sample M130m12015metaG_FD_155475 | JGI IMG/M metagenome (GOLD analysis project Ga0206677, IMG submission 155475) | Ammonia-oxidizing marine archaeal communities from Monterey Bay, California, United States - M1 30m 12015 | ecosystem: Environmental > Aquatic > Marine > Intertidal zone | place: USA...
CGAAACGGCACTCTATGGATTTCGGAAACATCTGAAATACGGAAAATTTCTAGCCCTATTAATTATCGTAGGAATAACGTTTGGTCAATGGAATTCTTTGATGGGAATTTTGGGGATATCCTCCAATATTATTTATGAAATATTGGCCTTAAATTTTGAAGGACTGGTCCCTTTTCAATACGAGATTGTTCTGACCATTGCTGTGCTTATCATTGTGACTTTTTACCTATTAATGTTGGTGGGTAGATACACCTTCTTTGAAAAAATACTAATTGTATTTGTTTCACTCATGGGTTTTTCATTTCTCCTGTCTTTATTTTTTGTGCAGCCATTGCCCATGGATGTGTTGAATGGATTAATCCCTACTATACCAAAAGTTGCAGGCGGGAAAATGTTGGTTGCTGCCTTTGTGGGAACGACAATGGCTTCGGCTACTTTTTTGTCTCGTCCACTGTTTATTAAAGGAAAAGGCTGGACCATCAAAAATCTAGACCAACAAAAGAAAGATTCGATCACTGCAGCAGTGTTGATTTTTGTCATTAGCGGAACAATCATGGCCGTTGCGTCTGGAGCGTTGTTTCATCAAGGTAAAGAGGTGAATCACGTTTTAGACATGGCCAATACATTGGAGCCTGTTGCGGGTAAATGGGCAGTTACCCTATTCTTTTTCGGTGCATTGAGTGCAGGTTTATCTTCGATCTTCCCTTGTTTACTGATTGCCCCATTGCTTGTGGCAGATTATCAGTCAGGAACCTTAGACACAAATTCACGACAGTTTAGACTGATCACGGCCATTGCTTGTCTTGTTGCTTTAATAGGACCAGCCTTCGGCGCTAATCCTATAGAAATTCAAATCCTCTCTCAGGTGTTCAACGTATTTGTTCTTCCTGCAGTTGTCTTAGGAATTATATTGTTGCTTCGTCAAAAGAAGGTAATGAACGAATATAAAACCAGTATGGCTGTGTATATAGGTATGTACGGGGCATTATTTTTTTCACTAGTAATTTCTTACAATGGTATTTTAGGTCTAATGAATTATCTGTAGATAAAAGAATAAATCGAAACAACAAAACAGGTCATTGCCTGTATAGCCATACAATAGTTTAAAATAACACATAACGATCAAAAGAAAATCATGAACAAATTAGTAGGAAAGAACGTGCTCATTACGGCTGGGGCCCAAGGAATAGGCGAATCAATTACGAAACACTTTATTGCAAGTGGAGCGAATGTAGCAATTCATTATTTTTCTAGTGAAACCATTGCCAACCAATTGACTGCAGAAGCACAAAAAAAAGGGCAAAAAGCCATAGCAATAGCTGGTGATCTTACCAAAGAGGAAGACGCAAATGCTTTAGTAGAAAAAACAGTAGAAGCGCTTGGTAGCCTAGATATACTTATCAATAACACAGGCTCTCTGGTTGCGCGCAAGTTATTGGATGAAATGGAAACAGATTTTTGGCATAAAGTAATGGACATCAATCTAACTTCCATGCTTTTTGTAACACGTGCCGCAAGTCCACATTTAATAAAAAATGAACATAGTAGTATTGTGAACTTAGCTTCCCTTGCAGGTCGTAAAGGCGGACATCCTGGTTCACTTGTTTATTCTACAAGTAAAGGAGCTGTTCTTACATTTACAAGGGCCCTCGCTTCAGAATTGGGGCCAAAGGGAGTAAAAGTCAATGCGGTAGCTCCTGGTCTTATTCTAGGTACTGCATTTCACAATACCCACACGACCAAGGAATCTGCTGCAGCCACTACAGCATCTATTCCGATTGGCAGATCAGGAAATGCAGCCGACGTTGCTAGAGCAGTCATTTATCTTGCTTCTGAGTATGATGGTTTTATTACTGGCGCTACCCTTGATATAAATGGAGGTGTCTATAATATGTAGTTCGTTAACCTAAAATTATTGAAAGTTATATGGAAGGCTTACTTTGTCTCGGGAATGAGTAGACTTTTGCGAGTAAGATTCACTTTAACCCCCACCCAGGTCCAAAGTTAATGGGGTTATTTTTGACAAAATTTAATTACAGCTTTAGGTTTCTTTTCAACCATAATCTGCTCTTTAATAGGTGAAAGGGTTTTATTGCATGTGTATGGCCTATGTTTTTGGGGAATTGTGTCTGATTTGTTGGGTGTAAAAGACTCTTTTATAATCCTTAAAACAGTGTTTGAAATAAAGTGGAGAGTCTTTCATTAAATATTATTGTAAATCATATTTTTTTATATCTTTAAACCTTTAACAATTAAGAACAAAAATTCATCAAAATGAAAAAATTATTCGTTTCCCTTGTAATGAGCATGTTCATGGCAACATCAGCCGTTAATGCCAATACAGTTAATCTAAACAATCTTACTGTTTCAACGATTGTTCAAGAAGACGAGCAAGCTGATGTAGCTGCAGAAGCTTCATTCACACAAGAATTGAAAACACGTTTTATAGAAGGAGGCCCAGGATTTATGGGAATCGTTTTAATTTGTTTGATTTTAGGTTTAGCCATTGCTATTGAAAGAATCATCTTTTTAAACCTTGCTTCTACAAACACAAAAAAATTAACGGATGGTGTTGAAGCTGCATTGTCTAGTGGTGGTGTAGAAGCCGCAAAGGAATTATGTCGTAACACTAAAGGACCCGTTGCCTCAATTTTCTATCAAGGACTTGATCGTGTAGATGAAGGTGTTGATAGTGCTGAGAAAGCAGTTGTTGCATACGGTGGTGTTCAAATGGGACAGTTAGAGAAAAACGTTTCTTGGATTTCTTTATTCATCGCCTTGGCACCAATGCTTGGTTTCATGGGGACAGTAATCGGGATGATTCAAGCATTTGATAAAATTGAAGCAGCAGGAGACATGCAGCCATCATTAGTTGCAGGGGGGATTAAAGTTGCCCTTTTAACTACTGTATTCGGTCTTGTTGTAGCAATTATTCTTCAGATTTTTTATAACTACATTGTAGCAAAAATCGACGGTATTGTTAACGATATGGAAGATGCTTCCATTACACTAGTTGACATCCTTGTGGCTCACAAGAAGTAAGAACCCTCCATTTAAACAATGTAAATTATGAATTTTCAAAAAATAGTAAAAATCGTTGCTGGTATTTTTGGTGTTCTTGGAGTAGTATTTCTCCTTAGAATCATGAGTACTGGTGATGAAGAAATAAAAATGGCTGCGTCTATGGGAGACTATGGGACAGTATCGCCATTAATTAGCATTGCACAAATAATCCTTATCATAGCTGTTGCAGCTACCGTTATCTTTTCATTAATTACCTTGTTCGGTGATAAAGAAAAGTTGAAAAAAGCAGTAATTTCTATTGGTTTTCTACTGGTGGTTGTTGGACTTGCATTTGCATTGTCTAGCGGTGAAGAAACTGCCTTAAAAGACGGTGAAGTGCTCTCTGCTTCTGGTGCTCGTTGGGTAGAAACTGGGATTCGTGTATTCTATTACCTTGCTGCTATTGCGGTAGCTGCTATGGCATTCGCTGGAGTTAAACGTTTAATTAATAGATAAGATATGGCAAAAAGAGCTGCACCTGAAGTAAATGCAGGGTCGATGGCAGACATCGCTTTCTTGCTATTGATTTTCTTCTTGGTAACGACAACGATTGAAACCGATTCCGGGATCAACCGTAAGCTACCTCCCACTGATGAAGTTGTTGATCCGCCAGTGATTAAGCAACGTAATATTTTTACAGTGGTGGTTAACAAAGACAATCGTCTTTTGGTAGAAGAAGAGTTAATGGAAATTAGCGAAGTACGCGAAGCGGCGATGGCTTTTCTTGACAATGGTGGTGGAAAAGGCGAAGAGGCCTGTGACTATTGCCAGGGAAAAAGAGATACTAGTTCCTCCGACAATCCTGTGAAAGCAATTATTTCGTTAAAGAACGATAGAGAAACATCGTATAAGGTGTATATCGCAGTTCAAAATGAATTGGTTGCTGCGTATAACGATCTTCGAGATCGTGAGTTTGCGCGCCTTAATCCAATGGCTGGGTTAACGTACACAGATGCCCAAAAGCGTTACAGTGACCCAAGAACTACGGCTAGTGAAAAGGCTAAATTAAAGCCTTTGTTAGACGAAGTTAAGAACATGTATCCGCAAAAGCTGTCTGAAGCTGAGCCGAGTAAAACCAATTAAAAACACAACGTATGTCAAAATTTAAAAAGAAAAAAGGAGGCGAATTACCAGCTATTTCAACGGCTTCTCTTCCAGATATCGTTTTCATGCTTTTGTTTTTCTTCATGGTAGCTACCGTTATGCGGGACAGTACCTTGATGGTTCAAAATTCGTTGCCAGCTGCTGATCAAATTCAAAAACTGGACAAGAAAGACCGTGTGATGTATATCTATGCTGGGAAACCATCGAGTAGATATTCAGATAAGTATGGTTCGCAAGCCCGTATTCAGTTGAACGATAAGTTTGCTGATGTTGGTGATGTTGCTGCTTTTGTTTTGGCAGAACGCGCATCTAAGCGTCAAGAATTACAAAATGTATTGACCACTGCCTTAAAGGTAGATGGGGACACCAATATGGGATTGATAACAGATATCAAGCAGGAATTGCGTAAAGTAAACGCATTAAAGATCAATTACACTACACGTGTGGGAGATTATACTCAGAATATCAACTAATCATTTTTTGTTGAATAACTTAAAAAAGCACCCACAAGGGTGCTTTTTTTTATTCTTCTTTTTTCAAAATTGTACCTTTACAGAATGAGAATAGTATTTTCCTTGTTTTGCTTTCTTATCATCGCTCATGTTTATGGGCAAGAAAAAGATACTCTTTCCTATAATGAGGATCAGTTTTATGTGGATGTGAATTTTATCATTCAAGCCAATAATGTTATTCCTTTTAAGGAAAATGGCTTTTCTAGAAGTATCCATGCTGGATTTCTCCGTGATTTCTCATTGAATACTAAGGGAAATAAAGCAATAGCCGTTGGGCTAGGATATGGTTTTCAGCGTTTGGTCAATAATTTAAATCTTCGTGACTATGAAGATGGACTGTCCTATTCCTTTCCGACCAATGGCGTCTCTTTGCGAAATACGTTTTCGTATCATCAACTTCAGTTACCTGTTGAGTTAAGGTGGAGGACTTCTACGCTAGACACCTATCGTTTTTGGCGCATTTATTTTGGCTACCGTCTCAGTTATCAATTTCTTCCTACCTACAAACCTTTTTTTGGCCGAATATTTAAAATTGACAACCAAATTGAGACTTGGCAACATTCACTTTCGCTAACGGTGGGCTTCAATACCTGGAATCTACGCCTCTCCTATGGTTTAACTCCTTTCCTTTCATCCACAGTAGTGACCCAGGAAGGAATACGCCCTAAAATCCACCCTGTTCAGTTAGGATTAATCTTCTATCTTTTATAATTCTTTTCGTAATCGCGCAACAGGGAAATGCATTTGCTCTCTGTATTTCGCAACGGTTCTCCGAGCTACTTTATATCCCTTACTGAGCAGTTCTTTTGACAAAGCATTATCCGCAAGTGGTTTTTGTTTGTTTTCCTGTTCAATTAGTGTCCGGAGTATTTTTTTTATCTCAATGGTTGAAACTTCTTCTCCCTCAGCATTGGTTAATGATTCTGAGAAAAATGTTTTCAAGAGCTTTGTTCCATAGGGAGTGTCGATATACTTGCTGTTTGCTACTCGCGAAATAGTCGAAATATCCATTTGAATTTCTTCTGCTATATCTTTCAAAATCATCGGTTTTAACATACGTTCATCGCCCGTAAGGAAATAATCATATTGATGTTTTACAATAGCATTTATGGTTAGCTGTAATGTTTGATGGCGTTGTTGTATTGCATCGATAAACCATTGAGCAGCATCTAACTTCTGTTTAATGAATTGAACTGCTTCTTTTTGGGACTTAGATTTGGTTGAAGCTTCTTTATACCCTTTCATCATCTCTTGATAAGAAGACGAAACATGTAACTCAGGTGCATTTCTTCGATTAATCATTACATTCACTTCGCCATTTTCAATGCTCAGTATAAAATCGGGTACAATGTGTGTGTTTTGAAAGATACCCGACATGCTCCCTCCTGGTTTTGGATTTAATTTTTCAATTTCATCAAGACCTTGTTTTAGTTGGACTTCATCTACGTCAAATTTGTCCTGCATTTTGCTGTAATGCTTTTTTGAAAAAAGTTCAAAGGCTTCATTGATGATTTTACTAGCCATGATGACAGCAATGCTCAGTTCTTTTCTCTCCAACTGAAGTGACAGACATTCTTGCAAATCGCGTGCACCTACTCCGGGTGGGTCAATCCCTTGGACTTTCTCTAAGACTGCTTCAATTTCTCCAGCATCTACCATTAGACTTTGGGTGAAAGCCAGATCGTCCATTAGGTCTTCTATTGATCTCCGCAAATAGCCACTCTCATCAATGCTTCCCACTATAAAAGCAGCAATAATTTCTTCTTTTTCAGAGAGAATGAGTGATCCAATTTGTGTTGATAGCATCTCATGAAAACTGATACCTCCTGAAATTGGAGTGCTTTTTTCATCATCATCAGCACTGTAATTGTTTGCATTTAATCGGTAGGAAGGAATTTCATCGTCACTGAGGTAGGCATCAATGTCAATGTCCTGTGTATCGATTACTTCAGCACTTTCTTCATAGTCATTCTCGTAAGTATCCTCGGTCGTAACTTCTTCTTTTCCTGTTTCTAGTGCAGGATTTTCCTCCAATTCGTTTTGTAAACGTTGCTCAAAGTCAAGTGTAGGTAGTTGAATCAACTTCATCAACTGAATCTGCTGTGGGGACAGTTTTTGCGAGAGTTTGAGTTGAAGGTGTTGTTTTAACATAATAAGGGGAGTCTTATCTAAAGATAAGAAAAACTTCTCAAAAGTTTAGAAAGAAGCATTCTGCGGGGTGCGTGGAAACGGAATTACATCGCGAATATTCCCCATTCCAGTGGCAAAAAGGACCAACCGCTCAAAACCTAATCCAAAGCCACTATGTGGTGCTGATCCAAATTTTCTAAGATCGAGGTACCACCAAAGTTCTTCTTCGTCGATTCCCATTGCTTTTATTCTTTCTTGCAATACATCGAGACGTTCTTCTCTTTGCGACCCTCCTACCATTTCTCCAATCCCAGGAAATAGTATATCCATGGCCCGAACTGTTTTGCCATCCTCGTTCATGCGCATATAGAAAGCTTTGATCTTTGCAGGATAATCAAATAAAATCACAGGTGTTTTAAAGTGTTTTTCAACCAAATAACGCTCGTGTTCACTTTGTAAATCTGCACCCCATTCTTCTATGAGGTACTTGAATTTTTTCTTTTTATTGGGTTTGCAGTTTCGAAGAATGTCGATGGCTTCTGTATAGCTGACGCGTTTGAAGTCATTTTCAACGATGAACTGAATCTTTTCCAAGAGCCCCATTTCCGATCGTTCTGCTTTGGGTTTGCTGTTTTCTTCTTTTGCATAGCGTTCATCTAAAAAAGCAAGATCTTCTTTGCAATTATTAAGGGCATATGTCAATACGCTTTTAATGAATTTTTCAGCCAAATCCATGTTGTCATTAAGATCAAAAAAAGCCATTTCAGGTTCAATCATCCAAAACTCAGCAAGGTGACGTGTGGTGTTTGAGTTTTCGGCACGAAAAGTAGGGCCAAATGTATAGACCTCTCCAAGTCCCATTGCGTACGTTTCTGCTTCTAACTGTCCTGATACCGTAAGATGTGTTTCTTTTCCGAAAAAGTCTTGGGAAACATCTACATTTCCATTTTCATCCAAAGGTGGATTTTTCGCATCCAATGCACTTACACGGAACATTTCTCCCGCTCCCTCTGCATCACTTCCCGTGATGATAGGGGTGTTTACATAGTGAAAGCCTTCTTCTCTAAAGAATTTATGCACACCATAGGCTAAGGCTGCACGTACCCGCATTACTGCGCTAAAGGTTGCTGTTCGAACACGTAAATGGGCTTTCTCGCGAAGAAACTCAAAGCTGTGTTTCTTGGGTTGTATTGGATAGCTTTCTGGGTCAGCAGTTCCATATATTAATAGATCCTCAACTTGAATCTCAGCTGTTTGCCCTTTTCCTTGACTTTCAACATAACGTCCACTTATTTTAAGCGCTGCGCCAGTTGTAACGTCTTTAAGCAAAGCTTCATCAAAATCTTCAAAATCAACGACACATTGTAAATTACCCAAGGTTGACCCATCATTTAATGCAATGAATCGGTTAGCACGAAATGTTCTTACCCATCCTTGGACGGTAACCTGTTGGCCTTCTGGAGCTGTTTCTAGTAGCGCTTTTATTTTTACTGACATGATGAAAATTTGTTGCAAATATAAGCTATCCGCGTCATTATTTTATTTTTCCTTTCGATGCTTTTTCATCTTCTTTAGGATCAATTATCTGAATTTTTGGGGCTTTTAAAACTTCCTCATTCGCAACAGTGTCTTTAAGCGAAATAAGCAAAGAAGGGAGCAGTACTAGGTTAGCCAACATGGCAAATAATAAAGTCATGGAGATTAATCCTCCAAGGGCTACTGTACCGCCAAAGTTTGAAATCATAAATACAGAAAACCCAAAAAACAATACGATGGAGGTGTAAAACATACTCACACCTGTTTCACGCAATGCTGCGTACACTGAGCGTTGTATTTTCCAGTTAGAATCAATCAACTCCTGACGATATTTTGCCAAGAAATGTATAGTGTCATCAACCGAAATTCCAAAAGCAATGCTAAACACCAAGATGGTGGAGGGTTTGAGTGGAATGCCCAAAAAGCCCATCATTCCTGCCGTAATTAGGAGCGGGAGTAGGTTTGGGATTAATGATATGATGATCATTTTAAATGATCGGAACATATAGGCCATGAACAAGGCAATTAAAAAAATAGCCAGAGTAAGGGATAGCACTAAGTTCTTAATTAAATATTTGGTTCCTTTTAAGAAGAGCAATGCCTTACCCGTTAGTGTTACAGTGTAGCGTTCTTCGGGAAAAATCTTGGCGATTTCGCGTTCCAATTCTTTTTCGATTGCTTCCATTCTATCGGTGTCAATGTCGGTCATATAAGTAGTCATACGAGCAAATTGTCCCGTTTCATCTACGTAATTGGTCAGCACATTTTCACCCTTGTCCGACTGGTCAAAATAAGAGAGGATAAAGTTGTTTTCTTGCGCACTGGGAAGGGCATAATAACTTGGATTGCCATTGTAGTAGGCTTGTTTTGCATACTTCATGGCGTTGACAATTGACGTAGGAGCAGACAATTCTGGGATCTGAGCTATACTTTCATTTAGGCGATCCATGCGCTTAAGCGTGGAAAGTTTTAAGACACCATCTTTGCGTTTGGTGTCGATTAAAATTTCAAGTGGAACAATTCCGTCAAACTCTTTGTCAAAGAAGAGAATGTCTTTAAAGAAGGCTTGCTTTTTGGGCATATCTTCCAATATACTTCCAGAGATGTTGATGGTGTAAATCCCAATGATACTGATGATTAGTGTAATGACAGAAATGATATAGGTATTGATACGCTTGTGTCGTACATTATTTTCCATCCATTTCACAAAGCGATCAATACTTTTATTGTTCAAGTGATTCAGGTGTTTTTTATTGGGAAGGGGCATAAAGCTATATGCGATAGGAATTACGAGAAGGGAGAGGATAAATATTCCAATGACATTTAACGAGGCAACAACACCAAACTCTTTAAGCAGCTTGCTGTTGGTTAAAATAAAGGTAGCAAAGCCCGAAGCTGTTGTTAAATTGGTCATCAAAGTGGCATTCCCAATCTTTACAATGACTTGGCGCAACGACTTTATTTGATTTCCGTGTTTAGCAACTTCTTGTTGGTATTTGTTGATTAGAAATATACAATTCGGAATACCAATCACGATGATCAGTGGTGGTATCAATGCAGTAAGCACAGTGATTTCATAGCCCAATAATCCAAGGGTTCCCAGTGCCCACGATACGCCAATTAATACCACAACCATGGATATGAAGGTGGCGCGGATTGATCGAAAAAATAAAAAGAAAATCAAGGAGGTGACAGCCATTGCAGCAAAGACAAACAAGCCAATTTCATCTACAATATTTTGGGCATTCAAGGTTCGGATGTAAGGCATGCCCGAGCGGTGAATTTTCATCCCAGTATCTTTCTCAAATGCGTCGATGAGGGGTATGAAGGTGTTGAAGACAAAATCTTTTCTAGCAGCGCTGTTAACAACCTCTTGATTCATGTAGATTGCCATGCGAACAGTCCCAGTGTCCTTATTAAAGAGTAGATTTTGATAGAAAGGCAGATCAGAAAACAGCTTTTGTTTGAACACTACAAACGCACTACTGTCCGAGGGAATGTCATCGAGTAGGGGAGTTAATTCAAATTTTTTCTTTTGCTTGTTTTTGACGAGCTCTTTAACATTGTCTATTGACAGTACAGCATCGATCTCATCAAAGGCATTGAGTTGTTCACTCAATTGTTTCCAAGCATTTAGTTTTTGTGCTGAAAATAAGGAAGGATCTTTGGTGGCGATAAGCAAAACACTTCCCTCTTCACCAAATACAGACAGAAAGTCGTTGTATTGTATATTTTGAGGGTGATTGTCTGGCAGGAGGTTGGCTTCCGAAAAGGTGAAACGCATATGTTGCCATTGCGATACCCAAAAAGCTGTTACCCCAATCAATGCAAGGATCATTGCAAAACGATTGCGTAGGATTAGACGAGCAACTCTCTCCCAAAAACTCCTTTTATTTTTTCTTTTCATTGCTCGGTTTTGCCCATGAAAACGTTTATACCGTCATGATTTCTTTCTCCTTAACAGCAAGGATACTGTCGATTTTTTGGATGAAGTTGTCGGTTGAAGACTGAACGTCTATTTCGCAATTTTTTTGCTCGTCTTCTGAGCTTTCACTTTTCTTGATTTCCTGATTAGCTTCTTTACGTGCACTTCGAACACTTACTTTGGCATTCTCGGCCTCTACTTTAGCCATTTTCGCGAGGTCTCTACGGCGCTCTTCAGTTAAAGGTGGAACATTTATGATGATGCTTTCGCCATTGTTCATGGGGTTGAAACCAATGTTGGCAATCATGATTCCTTTTTCAATTTCGGTCAACATGGCTTTTTCCCATGGTTGAATAGTCAATGTTCTTCCGTCTGGAGTGTTGACGTTGGCCACTTGATTTAGTGGCGTTTGGGTACCGTAATAATCGACCATCACACTTTTTAACATTACAGGGTTGGCTTTTCCTGCACGAATATTTAATAATTCGTTCTCTAAATGTGCAAGTGCAGCACTCATGCTCTCTTTCGTACTGTCTAGGATAAATTGTAATTCTTCGTTCATTCTTAAGCGATTTAATCTACACGTGTACCAATATTTTCACCATTGACAACCTTACTCAAATTGCCTTTGGTGTTCATATCGAATACTATTATGGGAAGTTTGTTTTCTTGACTTAGGGTAAAAGCAGTCGTATCCATTACTTTCAATCCTCGTTTTAATACCTCTTCAAATGAGAGGGTGTCGAATTTGATGGCCTCTTTATTTTTTTCAGGATCTTCCGTATAAATTCCGTCAACACGTGTACCTTTTAGAATAACATCTGCATCAATTTCAATGGCGCGTAATACTGCAGCTGAGTCAGTAGTGAAAAAAGGGTTTCCAGTTCCAGCACTGAAGATAACAATCCGCTTTTTTTCCAAATGACGTGTTGCTTTTCTTTTGATATAAGGTTCAGCTACTGCTTCAATTTTTAATGCCGTTTGTAGACGAGTAGGAACGTCAACATTTTCTAGGGCACTTTGAAGTGCTAAACCATTCATCACTGTTGCTAACATGCCCATGTAGTCAGCCTGAACACGATCAACACCGTCGTTAGAACCAGCCATACCACGAAAAATATTTCCACCACCAATAACAATCGCAATTTCTACCCCCTTGGCATGTAGGAGTTTAATTTCTTCCGCATATTCATTTATGCGTTTTGGATCAATCCCATAGGAATTGGATCCCATTAAGGCTTCACCGCTTAATTTTAGTAGTATACGATTGTATTTCATAATTGTTCTGTTCCCACAAATATAAGGAATAATGGGAGATGATGATTGTACATTAAGAATCTGTTTTTGCCGAAATATCTTCTTCTGCATTGTTCAATTGCTCCTCGAATGTTTCAATCGAAATGGCTTGATCTAGATGGAATTCCCCAATTCTCTCTCTGCATAAATCGGTTAGGTGTGCTCCGCTTTGTAGTGCCTTTCCGAGGTCGTTTGCCAAAGAACGAATATAGGTCCCTTTGCTACAACTGCTAACAAACTTAATTGATGGAAAATCTGTGGAGTCCAATGTTAAGCTAGAAATGGATACTTCTCTACTAGGAATTTCAACAGCCTCACCCTCGCGCGCATAATTGTAGAGACGTTTTCCATCTTTTTTTAGTGCAGAAAAAACAGGGGGTTGTTGTTGAATGGTTCCCACAAATTTTTTCCGTGCTTCTTCAATAAGCTCTTTTGTGATGTGTTGCGTTGTGAATTCATGGTCTATTTCCGTTTCAAGATCAAATGAAGGAGTGGTTGCCCCCAACAATAAACGACCACTGTATTCTTTTTCTTGCCCTTGAAAGCGATCAATCTCTTTTGTCATTTTCCCAGAGCATATGATCAATAATCCAGTAGCTAAAGGGTCTAAAGTGCCCGCATGTCCTACTTTTATTTTCTTGATATTGAATTTTTGTCGAATCAACCATCGTACTTTGTTGACCACTTGAAAGGAGGTCCAGTGCAGTGGTTTGTTGATCAGAATAACTTGTCCAGCTAAAAAAGCTTCTTTGGTGAAAATCATAGTAAATGTAAAACAATGGCGGATAATCCCACGATGAAACAGTAGTAGCTAAAGTAGGTGAGTTGCGCTTTTTTAACAATGGCTATCATCCATTTACAGGCAATAATTCCAGTGATGAATGCGCCTATAAATCCAATGAACATTGGAAAGAAAGAATCTTCAAGATTTATGTTGTCCGCATCCATTAAGCTTTTGGCCATGCTTCCAAAAATCAGTGGGATGACCATTAAAAAGGAAAATCTAGCCGCTTTTTCTTTGTCAATTCCCAATAAAACGGCCGTGGCAATGGTGGCTCCGCTTCTCGATATACCGGGTAATATGGCTACCGCCTGAAGCAGTCCAATGCTGATGGCTGATGATGCAGTAATATTCTTAGCGCTTGCTTTGGCACGATCGGCCAAAAATAAGAGTCCGCCAGTAAGTAAAAGCATTGCTCCTACAAGGAGGATGTTTTGATTAAACAAAGTACTGATCACTTCTTCTAAAAACAAACCAACCATTGCCGCAGGAACCATTGAGATTAGGATATGCAGTGAAAAATAGAATGATGCATTGGCTTGGAAGCTAAGGAGATCTTTTATGATTTCCCCAATGTCTTTCCGGAAGACTACAATGGTGCTCAATGCGGTTGCTCCGTGTAAAATGATGGTAAACAATAGGCTTTCTTGTGGAAGATTTTGTACACTCGTTAAAGCTTTGACAAGTTCTAAATGTCCACTAGAAGAAACGGGTAAGAATTCAGTAAGTCCTTGAACAATTCCTAAAAGTAAGGCAGTTAATTCATTCATTTTTTATTTCCATTGATTAGAATGGAGTAGGCTGCCAAACCAAAACCAATTAAAACGAGTGTTGGTGCTAAACGAATTCTTCTGAAGTTAAACATTTCTGGATTGAAAACAGTTGGATCGTCACTTCCACCTCCTGCCATTAAAATAAATCCTAGGGCAATTACTGCTATTGCAATCAGTAGCATTCGATAGTTGCCGGACTGAAATAAAAACTGTTTTTGAGATGAAGGAATCTTTTTCATGGATGGTTAATTTACGGCATCTGTGGTTAGGTTTAAAAAACGTTGGGTAGCAAAAAATGTGCAGGTTCCAGTGATGAAAAAACCCATAAAAAGTACAAGCCCAAAAATAAGTGCAGGCTCCATTGGATTGCTTAATAGATTCAATTCAGGAAAACGCAGGTTTAATTCATAGAGCAAGTAGCCTAAACCAGCCGATGCCAGACCTGCTCCCAAAACACCTAGTTGTAGGTGTTTCCATATAAAAGGCCTTCTTATAAAGCGTTTGGTTGCTCCGACCAACTGCATTGTTTTTATGATCAGTCTTTTTGAGTAGACCGAGAGGCGAATTGAACTGTTGATCAACAAAACAGCGATGAGGATGAACACACCACTTAAACCAATGATTCCTTGGGTGATTTTTTTTATGTTTTCATCCAGAATTTCGAGTAAGGGTTGATCATAAATCACCTCACTGACATAGGATTTTGCCTCGAAATTTTCTTTGAGTTCTGCCAAAAAAGCAGGAGAAACAAATTCGGAACGAAAATAAACGTCGATGGAACTGAGCAGGGGGTTGTATCCCAAAAATTCCATAAAATCTTCTCCAATATCATTGGCATGGCTTTCGGCTGCGTCCTCTTTAGAGACAAAACGAGCGTGCTTGGTTTCTTTTCGAAGGCTTAAACTTTTCTGAAGTTGCTTAATTTCAATTGGTTTAGCGCTGTCGTTGATGTAGATGGTGAATGCAATTTGTTCTTTAAAATGATCAGCCACTTTTTTAGAATTCAGCAGCAACATGCCCAGCACCCCAACCATGAAGAGCACTAGACTAATGCTAATGACCACCGAAAAGTAAGAAGAAATAAGGCGTCTTTTTTGATAGGAATCTCTAGATTTCATGGGTTAGTGGTCTATGCTTTGACAGTAAAATTACAAAACGCAGGCCAAAATGTATTCTTGCCTTGGATAAACTTTTTCCTTTCCCCCATTAACGCTACTTTTGTAGGGTTATAAAAATAATTCTCGTGGGTTACAATTTCCAAGAAATAGAACAGAAATGGCAGCAATATTGGGCCGAAAGCAAGACCTTTCAAGCATCCAATTCTTCCAATAAACCGAAGTATTATATCTTAGATATGTTTCCTTATCCGTCTGGGGCAGGCTTACATGTTGGCCACCCTCTCGGATATATTGCAAGTGATATTTACGCACGCTATAAACGTCATACCGGCTTTAATGTGTTACATCCCCAAGGCTATGATTCTTTTGGTTTACCCGCAGAACAATACGCTATCCAAACGGGTCAACACCCTGAGCTCACTACAAGAACAAACATTGCTCGCTATCGCGAACAGCTCGATCGACTTGGCTTTTCATTTGATTGGAGTAGAGAAGTACGCACTTCAAATCCAAATTTTTACCGCTGGACACAGTGGATTTTCTTGCAACTTTTCCATTCCTATTACGACAAGAACGAAGACAAGGCGAAACTAATTACTGACCTTATTACTGTTTTTGAGCAAGAAGGGAATTTAAATGTGCAGGCAGAATGTGCAACCACAACTGCAGCGTTCACAGCAAAAGATTGGAATTCTTTTTCGGAGGAGCAACAACAACTTATTTTGTTGGATTATCGATTGACCTATATCTCTGAAACAGAAGTCAACTGGTGTGCCGAATTGGGTACTGTTTTGGCGAATGACGAAATTGTCAACGGGGTTTCAGAACGAGGAGGGTTTCCGGTTACCAAAAAGAAAATGAAGCAATGGAGCATGCGCATTGGTGCCTATGCTGAGCGTTTATTACAAGGTTTAGAAACCATTGACTGGCCAGAGTCATTGAAAGAAATGCAACGCAATTGGATTGGAAAATCAGTAGGAGCTTTGGTGCGTTTTCCCGTCGAAAATCACGGGACTTCCCTGGAGGTTTTTACCACACGTCCCGACACACTTTTCGGGGTGACCTTTATGACTCTCGCACCTGAGTTGGACTTGGTACAGGAAATTACAACCCCAGAGCAAAAAGAGGCGGTTGATGCTTATATTGACCGCACTACCCAACGAACAGAGCGCGATCGAATGGCAGATGTTAAAACCATCAGCGGAGTCTTTACAGGTGCTTATGCCATTCATCCTTTGACACAAGAACGCATTCCTATTTGGATTGGTGATTATGTGTTGGCAGGTTATGGAACGGGAGCTGTGATGGCCGTTCCTTGCGGGGATCAACGTGACTATGCTTTTGCCAAACACTTTGCTATTCCCATAAAGAATATTTTTGCCGATACCGATATTTCTGAAGAGGCTTACAGTGATAAAAATGCTGGGGTGAAACTCCAGGATTCAGGTTTTTTAAACGGGTTAGAGTACACTGAAGCGATGACCACTGTTATTGCTTACCTAGAGAAAACGCAAACGGGTGAAGGGACGATTAATTACCGATTAAGAGATGCGATTTTTAGCCGTCAGCGCTATTGGGGAGAGCCCATTCCGATGTACTACAAAAATCGCCTCCCAGTGCCCCTAGAAGAAAAACATTTGCCGTTGGAATTGCCCAAGGTAGAGAATTATTTGCCCACTTCAGATGGCGCACCACCGCTAGGAAATGCCACCGAATGGGCTTGGGATACACAAAAAGAAAAAGTTGTTTCCAATGATTTAATTGATCAAGAAATTATCTTTCCGCTCGAAATGAACACCATGCCGGGTTGGGCAGGAAGCTCTTGGTATTTTTACCGCTATATGGATGCGACCAATGCGGATAGTTTTGTCTCAAAAGAAGCCGCAGCCTATTGGCAGGATGTTGATTTGTATTTGGGTGGAAGCGAGCACGCTACAGGCCACTTGTTGTACTCGCGTTTCTGGCAAAAGTTTTTATTTGACCAAGGTCATTTACCAGTGGAAGAATATGCCAAAAAATTGATTAATCAAGGGATGATATTGGGTTCATCGGCTTTTGTATACCGAAAAAAAGGCACCCAGCAGTACCTTTCCAAAGGCTTGATTGATGGAGAAGAAGTAGAACCTATCCGTGTAGATGTTTCTTTGGTTAATGCATCTAATGAACTCGATTGTGAGGCCCTGAAGAAATGGCAGCCACAGTTCAGCGAAGCATCTTTTGTATTGGAAGCTGAGGTGTACAATGTGGGAAGAGAGGTAGAAAAGATGTCTAAATCAAAATATAATGTGGTAAATCCGGACCAAATATGTGAAGATTTTGGTGCAGATACCCTTCGGATGTACGAAATGTTTTTGGGGCCCATTGAACAGGCAAAGCCATGGAATACTGCAGGTATGTCAGGGGTGTATTCCTTTCTAAAAAAGACATGGAAATTATTCCTTCCTGCCAACGAGCTCGTTGTTAGCGAGGAGAATCCATCGCCAGAATCCCTTAAGACATTGCACCAAACCATTAAAAAAGTCACCGAGGATATTGAGAATTTTTCCTTCAATACCTGTATCAGTGCATTCATGATATGTGTCAATGAATTATCAGCTCAAAAATGTAATCAGCGTGCAATACTAGAGCCTTTCACGATTTTATTATCCCCTTTTGCGCCACATATCGCTGAAGAGTTGTGGTCCCTATTGGGACACAAAGGATCAATTAGTCAGGTTGATTTTCCTGTTTTCGACGAAAAGTTTTTAGTGGAAAGCACCAAGAACTACCCTATTTCATTTAATGGAAAAATGCGATTTACACGTGAATTAGCCCTAGACCTTTCTGCAAAAGAAATTGAAAAAATTATTTTAGCAGACGAGCAAACTCAGGAACAATTGCAAGGAAGAACGCCCAAGAAGGTGATTGTTGTCCCAGGAAAAATAATCAATATAGTGGGTTAATGTATTTAGATATTATCGGATTTATTGCTGCCATTTTGACCACTTCAGCTTTTGTGCCCCAAGTGTATAAAATTTGGAAAATGAAATCGGGAAAAGATGTCTCATTGGTTATGTATTTGGTCATGTTGACCGGTGTGTGTATGTGGGGAGTCTATGGTGTTTTGATCAAAAGTCCACCCATTATTGTCGCAAATATCGTTACGGCATTACTTTTGCTGTTGGTTATTTACCTAAAATCAAAGTATAAATAAAACACTATTACAATGGGAGAATATTACTTAATTATCCTTGCTTTTGGAGCGATAAGTTCGTTGGTGAGTAATCAGTTGAAGCGAAAATTCAAAAAGTATTCAAATGTCATGCTTCGCAATGGTTTGTCTGGAAAGGAAATTGCCGAGCAAATGCTGTCTGACCATGGGATTAGAGATGTTAAGGTGGTTTCAACTCCGGGAATGCTGACCGATCATTACAATCCTAGAACAAAGACGGTTAATCTCAGCGAAGGGGTTTATTCTCAGCGAAATGCTTCTGCAGCAGCAGTTGCTGCACATGAATGCGGTCATGCAGTGCAACACAATATTGGTTATGAATGGCTTGTCATGCGTTCGACACTAGTGCCCATGGTAAACGTGGCGTCAAGTTTTTCAATGTGGATTATTTTTGGTGGTCTAATTCTAGGACAGAGTACTGCTTTTGGCCAAACGATTGCATTGGTAGGGGTGGGTCTTTTTGGCATGGGAACCTTGTTTAGTTTCATCACGCTACCGGTAGAGTATGATGCAAGTAATCGAGCGATTCATTGGCTTAAGCGAAAGAATATGGTCAGTCAACAAGAATTGGCTGGGGCAGAAGATGCGCTGAAATGGGCTGCAAGAACCTATGTTGTAGCTGCTATCGGGTCTTTGGCTACCTTACTGTACTTTTTATTTAGAGTAGTAGGAAACAGCCGCGATTAAAGCGTGATTTGACGACCGATTTGTTGGTCAAGCGAAATGAACGTTTCCGTTCGAGAGATTCCCGGTATTTTTTGAATTTGATTGTTGAGTAGATTCATCAAATGTTCATTGTCTTTGCATAGAATTTTAACCAATACACTCCAGTCTCCAGTGGTGTAATGACACTCTATGACTTCGTTTATTTTTTTGAGTTGGCTTACGGCCGAAGGATTGTTCATTGCTTTATCCAAGTAGATGCCAACAAAAGCCAAAGTTGTATAACCCAATTGCTTTGGGTTAATAGTGATCTGTGAGCCTTCAATAAGTCCGGACTTCTCTAATTTTTTTATTCTTTGGTGTACAGCTGCACCAGAAATCCCTACCTGTTTAGACAATTGATTTATTGACATTCGAGCATTCTGCATGAGTCCATTCAATAGGATTTTGTCTATTCCGTCTATTTTGATTATTTCAAGTTTATTCATTAGAGTAATTGAAATTATATGTCAAAAATAGGCAAATGATTTATTTTAACAATATCTTATTTTGGTATTATTAACTACCTTCGTTCTAAAATCAACAAATGAAATTAGTATTGGCCGCTTTTATTGGTGCTTTGTTTATGTTTTTGGGCGTACTATTAGGTGCTTTAGGGAGTCACGCATTACAAGAAAAATTAAGTCAAGATTCGCTCAACAGTTTTATGATCGCCATACGGTATATGATGTTTCACGGCTTGGCTTTGCTCATGCTTTCTGCACTTCCATTTATTTCGACTTCATCGAAGGAGTGGATAGCACTTGCCTTTGTTTCTGGAACGTTACTGTTTTCGATTAGTATATTGTTACTTTCTACAAAACAACTCCATGGACTTACTGTTTCATTTTTAGGTCCAATTACCCCGATTGGAGGCCTTCTATTGCTTCTTGGCTGGGGGTATTTGTCGGTGATGTTGTTTAAAGCAATTTAAACGGCTTAAGCCAGTTCCTTAATATACTTTTCTATTGCCATTGTCATCGAGGGTGTTTCCTTAGACGGTGCTTTAATGTCTACGCGAAGTTTAGCATTGTCTGCTGCATTTACAGTGGTATTGCCATAAACCGCAATTCGCGTATTGTTTTGCTCAAATTCTGGAAAGTTTTTGAATAAAGATTCAATTCCAGAAGGACTAAAGAATACCAAAATATCATAGTAAACGTCACGCAAGTCAGTAAGGTCACTTACAACAGTTTTGTATAATTGAGCCCGTTTCCAATTCAATTCTAATCCATCAAGAAAGTTTGGAATAACCGGTTTTAAAATATCTGACGAGGGTAGTAGAAAGCGATCGTCTTTGAATTTTTTGAAGGTTGCTTCAAGATCCATCAAGTTTTTTTCACCCACATAAACTTTGCGTTTTCGATAAACTACGTATTTCTGCAAGTAGTAAGCTACGGCTTCAGAAGCACAAAAGTACTTTGTAGTATCAGGAACTTTGAAACGCATTTCTTCTGCTAAACGAAAATAATGATCGACTGAATTTCTGCTTGTTAGGATGATTGAATCAAAATCATTGAAGTCGATCTTTTGCATGCGAACCTCTTTTGCTTCTACACCTTCAACATGGATAAAAGGGCGATAATCGATGGTTAGATTATACTTTTCCTTCAAACGTGTGTAAGGCGAGTTTTCACTGTTGGGTTCAGGTTGAGAGACTAAAATTGTTTTCACTTTTTTTGTACTCATGGGTCTTATTTTTTTAAGTCGCCGAATAATAGTATCCATGGACTCAATTTGAGGGTGCAAAGATATAAAATAAAATACAAGCCACCTCTGTTAATGGTGCTAAAGAAATCTTTAATGACCAACAATTGGGTTATAAGATAAGTAGTTAGCATTAAAACGAGGAAACCATTTAAAAAAATGTTAGAAAACTGAGGGGTGTATTGATTGAAAATTAGTCCTGTGTAGAGTAGAACTGATATTCGGAAAAGATAGGTGCTATTTCTAAAATGAAACTGATGAAGAAAATCTTCGAGTCCAAGTAGATTTCCCAAGATTAGTTGAAAGCAATGTCGAAGTATGATTACTGTAAACGTGCTCGAAAAAATCAACAAAAAAGAGAAGAAGTCGTAATCGACAACTCCATAATGTGCCATGATGGACGTTCCTAAGAGCGATATGTTGGCTATTGTGAAAAAGCTTAGACAAAAAATAAACCCCTGTTTAAGTAAGCTTTTTTCAGCATAATTATTGAAATGTGTAGACCGATCAATCAAGCGGAAAAACGAAAAGAAGGTTTCTTCAAACCGCCACTTAGTGAAGACGAACAACAGAAAATTGAACCCCAATACCAGAGTGATCCATGTGTCATTTGAATGAGAGATTAAAGTCCATTCTTCCATGTGGTAAAGGTATCAAATTTATTGAATCCCTCTTGAATTTCAATTTGTCTTTAGCCTTTAATTCACTACTTTTACTCACGCTATGGAACAATCGCTCATTATAATTCCTACCTATGACGAAAGAGAAAATATTGCTGAGCTAATCGCTGAAATATTTTCAATTTTACCTCAAGTCCATTTGCTTTTTGTTGATGATTCTTCCCCAGATGGTACAGCAAAATTAATCGGTGCATTCATGGAAAAGTATCCTGAGCAAATTCACCTTGAAATACGCGAAAAAAAAGAAGGACTAGGAAAGGCCTATGTGCACGGTTTTCGTTGGGCTATAGCTCGAGACTATGCATATGTGTTTGAAATGGATGCCGATTTATCTCATCCTGCAGCAGCACTTCCATTAATGTTAACTGGATTACAAAAGGGAGTCGGAGTAGTTATTGGTTCTCGTTACTTGGAAGGAGTTAATGTAGTCAATTGGCCGCTATTGCGAATTGCCCTTTCAATGATTGCTTCTATCTATGTGAGAATAATTTTGGGATTACCAGTCAAAGATACTACAGCCGGTTTTGTGGGTTACAGTAGAGCTGCCCTCCAATCTTTGAATTTAGAAAAACTGGTATTTGTTGGATATGCTTTTCAAATAGAGATGAAATACAAGCTATGGAAAAACGGTTTTAGTCTGCAAGAATTTCCAATTATCTTTACCAATCGAAAAAAAGGAAAATCAAAAATGGATAAAACCATTATTTGGGAAGCCATGTATGGTGTGTTTTACCTCAGGCTTAAATCAATATTTAAACGTTTATGACACAACTGATTAAAAATGCTTTCCTTGTAAATGAAGGGAAGACAGTACAACAAGATCTCCGTATAAAGGACGGGAAGATTTTAACCATAGCGACCAACCTATCTCCATTGGATGAGGAAGAGGTTATTGAGGCTAGTGGGAAGTATTTACTTCCCGGTTTAATTGACGATCAGGTTCATTTTCGTGAGCCAGGATTAACGCACAAGGCCTGCATTCATTCGGAGTCAAGAGCAGCTGTTGCCGGCGGAATTACTTCTTTTATTGAAATGCCCAATACTGTTCCACAAACCACCACAGTGGAGAAGTTTGATGAAAAACTAGCCATAGCTAAAGAAAATTCTTTGGCAAATTATTCATTTATGTTCGGAGGAACGAACGATAACTTTGATGAAATACAGCGATTAGATACCACTAAAGTAGCCGGTTTAAAATTGTTCTTAGGGTCATCGACCGGGAACATGCTGGTAGATGATGAAGCTACTTTACGGAAAATTTTTGCCAGTACTGATTTGGTGATTTCTGTTCATTGTGAGGACGAGCCAACGGTGAAAGCGAACTTAGCTGCTCATGTAGCAGAATATGGTGAAGACATACCTATAGAAAAACACCCGGTTATTCGTAGTCATGAAGCTTGTTATTTGTCTTCTTCGAAAGCCATTGCATTGGCCAAAGAAACCGGTGCACGCTTGCATGTTTTTCACTTGTCTACGGCCATAGAAACCGAGTTATTCGACAATTCAATTCCACTAAAAGATAAAAAAATAACAGCAGAAGTCTGCGTCCATCACCTTTGGTTTTCTGCCGAGGATTATGCGGATAAAGGAACCTTTATCAAATGGAATCCTGCAGTAAAGAATGCCTCCGACCGTTCCGCCTTGTGGGCCGCTTTGAACGACGATAGAATTGATGTGTTGGCCACTGACCACGCACCCCACACTTTGGAAGAGAAGAGCAATGTGTACACCAAGGCCCCTTCGGGCGGTCCACTTGTTCAACATGCACTTTTAGCATTGTTAACTGCTGCGAAACAGGGAAAAATAAGCCTTGAAAAGTTGGTTGAAAAGGCTTGCCATAACCCAGCGATTTTATTCCAAGTAGCCAAAAGAGGTTATTTGCGGGAAGGGTATTGTGCTGATCTAGTAATGGTAGACCTAGACCGTACAACCAAAGTGACCAAAGAAGGCTTGTTGTATCAATGTGGATGGTCTCCTTTTGAGGGAACAACCTTTGATGCAGTGGTTGATCGAACATGGGTTAATGGGAAAACAGTCTACATGAATGGTAAGGTTATTGAAGTAGATGCTGCACAACAACTAAGTTTTGATCGATGAAAAAACTATTCGTCCTTATTGGTTTTCTTGTACTATCATGCGATACAAATTCTGCTGTAACCAAACCAGATGTCTTTTTATCTTCTGAGAAAATGGAAAACATCTTATATGATTTAACAGTACTGAAGGCCATTAAGACCTCTTACAATAATCGTGAAGGAAAGGCCTTGTTTAATGATAATTATATTTACCGTAAGTACAATATTGACAGCACTATTTTGGCACAGAATCAATTGTATTATGCGCAAAGTCCGAAGGAATCTATTGTTTTGTATAAGCGTGTAGATCAGCGACTGAAGAAGGCTAAAGATAGTATTGACCAGTTACTCAAAAAGCAAGCTGAGTTAAAAGATTCAATTGTTGACTAAGCCTTTTAAATAATCCTTTATGGGACGATAATCAAATTGCATGCTCGATTGGATTTTACTCCCGTCAATATTCCTTGTATCAGTTAGGCTTCTGATTAGGGCTCTAGAAAGAAATTTCTTCCGAAATCTAAGGCCACTAAGGCAACTTTCAATCGCCCATGCAAGATATAGATAAGCCGGTTTGAGTGTCCATTTGGGCACCCTTCTTCCCAAGGCTTTTGCCGTAAATGTTATGATGTCTTTGTAGAACCAATTTTCTGCTACTAGAATGTATCGTTCGTTTTTAATTGAACTGTTCATTAAGCCAACTATAGCCTCAACAACGTCTTCTACGGCAACATAACCCGTTTTGCCTGTAGGATAAAAACGTATTCCTTTTTTTACTTGGTTGACTAATTGTGCATAAGGAGTTCGGGGCATTCCATTTCCTAAAATTACGCCAGGATTTACGATTACCACAGGCACGCCTTCTTGTGAGGCGCGCCATACCTCTAGTTCAGCACCATACTTTGAATAGGCATAGGGTGTTTTTTCTTCGGTTGGGTTCCAAGGTGTTGTTTCATCTATAATTGCTGAGGTTGTTTCGCTTCCTAGGGCAGCAATTGAACTCACATAGGCTAATTTCTGAATTTTATTCTCTATGCATAAATTGGCAATGTAAGCCGTTCCTTGTTGATTCACTTCTTGCAGATACGCCTGTTTATGATAGGCCATAGAAATGTAAGCAGCACAGTGGTACACCTGCGTAATTCCTTCAAATGCCTTGGTGAGTTGGGGTAAATTACAAAGATCAGCTTTTCTCCATTCGATGAGTTCAAACAGCGATAACTTATCGTTTGCTGCAAAAAAAGCACGGGTGGCTTCTTTTTTTTTGTCACGCCGGTAAAGAGCAACTAAGGGGATTTTTTTTTCCAGTAATCTAAGACAAAGATGGGCCCCAACCAATCCTGTCGCTCCAGTAACTAAAATCATGGATTAAAAGTACTGTTTTTTCTGTTTGTCTTTTTCCATTCACTAGAGAAATCTATCTTTGTTGTTTACCAAAGAAACTATGAGAAATACATTCGTTGAAGAACTAGAATGGAGAGGGATGTTGCACGACATTATGCCTGAAACAGAGAATCATTTAAATCTTGGGCCAACTGCTGGTTATATTGGATTTGACCCAACGGCCGATTCGCTTCATATTGGAAGTTTAGTGCAGATCATGATTTTGATGCATTTTCAACGCGCAGGTCACCAACCCATTGCTTTGGTGGGTGGTGCAACTGGTATGATTGGTGATCCCTCAGGAAAGTCGGACGAACGAAACCTATTGGACGGCCCAACCCTCGCGGCTAATGTTGCTGGGATCAAAGCACAGCTTTCACGTTTCCTTGATTTTTCTGCTGATCAAAAAAATCCTGCCTTGTTGGTCAACAACCTGGATTGGATGAAAAATTATTCGCTCATTGATTTTTCTCGTGATATTGGAAAACACATCACGGTGAATTATATGATGTCGAAAGATTCGGTCAAAAAACGTTTGGGCTCAGAATCTCAGGTCGGAATGTCTTTTACAGAATTCACCTACCAGCTATTACAAGGATACGATTTCCTTCATTTGTATAAGAACTTTAACTGCACCCTTCAAATGGGGGGAAGCGATCAATGGGGGAACATCACCACGGGAACTGAACTCGTTCGACGAAAAGCAAGTGGAAAAGCCTATGCCGTAACCTGTCCCTTGATTACCAAAGCTGATGGAACTAAGTTTGGTAAAACCGAGGGCGGTAATATATGGTTGGATAAAGCACGAACTTCTCCCTATAAATTTTATCAGTACTGGCTCAATGCGTCGGATCAAGATGCTGAGAACTACATTAAAATTTTCACTTTCTTAACAAAAGAGGAGATTGAAGCCTTGATCAAAGAGCACCAAGAAACACCACATTTACGTTTATTACAAAAGCGTATTGCAGAGGAGGTAACCCTTTTAGTGCATTCAAAAGAAGATCTCGAAAATGCACAGCGTGCCTCGCAAATTCTGTTTGGAAAATCTACTTCTGACGATTTGTTGACGCTTGATAGCGCAACCTTTTTGGACGTTTTTGATGGTGTGCCTCAGGCACAAGTAGAAAAAAGCCTTTTAACAGATGGTTTGGATATAATTGCTGCGCTTGCAGGAGAAGGAAAATTGTTGAAATCCAATGGTGAAGCAAGAAGAGCGCTGAAGGAAAATTCTATCTCTGTGAACAAAACCAAGGTAGGTGAGGAGAAGAAAATTAATCAAGCCGATTTAATCAATGATCGCTATGTGCTGCTTCAACGTGGGAAAAAGACCTATTTTATTCTAGAATTCATTTAGTAGACCAACAAATTACATCCGCGAATATCGCTGGCATCTAATCGACCCATTACTTCAAAGCTACCGTCTTGGAACAATCGGCCAAGATCATCGGTGGCAATAAAAGCACAAGATTCTTGATTGGCCAGATCGATGATGTTCAGTCGTCCAATCTTTTCGGTCTGCGATGGCGCAAAAGGATCATTGGTTTCAAAAGGAGTCACCCGCATCCAATTGGGACATTCAAAACGTCCGTTGCCTTTAGAATAGGCCTGCGATAGTAGTTCTGTCATGCCGTATTCACTATGAATGCTCGATGTTCCGAAACCTTTTTGTAGGGTTTTGTGCAATTCTTCCCGTGTCAATTCTTTTCGTCTTCCTTTCATTCCGCCGGTATCCATGATAATCGTAGAAGACAACTTCATGGAATATTTTTCTGTAAATTCAAGTAGCGCGAATGAGACACCGAGTAGGAGGGTTGGCTGTTTCTGTTGCTCAAGTTCAAGCAATACAGCCTGTAGTTTTGTCAAATCATCTAAGTAAAAACCAGACTGCTTTTTTTGACTTTGCGCAATAAGGGAATTCATCATGTAGATGAGCGATGAGCCCTCTCGTTCCATGTAGGAGGGGAGTAGCGCCAAGATGACCCAATCTTTGGGTGCTCCGTAAAATTGCTCAAATGAAGCCTGAAAACTTGCTTCATAGTTGTGCAAATTGGCTAAATGATGTTGGGCATTGATGCTGGTGGTTGTTCCGCTAGAGGTAAATGTTTTCTGGGGTTTTCCTGTAAACGATTGTACGGGGTGACTCTTAAAAAATCGTATGGGTAAATAGGGAATGTCTTGGGTTGTTTTCACCTCACTTGGAGCAGTGTTGATGAGGTCGCAATAGGAACGATAGACTGAATTATGTTGATATTGAAATTGAAAGGTGCTGATAGCCACGTGTTCAAAATCAGCTTGTGAGGTAATTTTGAGAAATGAAGGCAATTCCTTTTCCATGCCTCAAAGCTATAAAATTTTACTCCAGCTTTAGGCTCTTTATACGCTCAGTTTTAATTCAATGTTATGTTTCCGTTTTCTTTGCTGTAATGAAAAAGCTTACGGCAATTATTTAGTACATTTGAGTAAGATGAAAATATGGTTTCATGAAAAAAAATAAAATCAAAATCCTTCTTGTTGACGATGAACCAGACATTTTAGAAATACTGTCATTTAATTTGTCGAATGAAGGCTATCAAATTTTCACAGCAGAGAATGGAAAAGAAGCATTGGATGTCGCCGACAGGCAGCTTCCACATTTGATTATCTTGGATGTGATGATGCCCATAATGGATGGAGTAGAAACCTGTGAACGCCTTAGGATGGATGACCGATTTAAAGATACCCTAATCATGTTTTTGTCAGCAAGAGGTGAAGATTACTCTCAGGTGGCAGCCTTTGAGTCTGGAGCAGACGACTATGTGACAAAGCCAATTAAACCGAGAATTCTTATCTCTAAGGTGAAGGCTATGTTGCGTAGGTTTAGTGGCAAAGAAATAACGGCCAATATTGTCATAGGAGACTTAACAATTGACATAGAAAGTTATACCGTTACCAACAAGGGGGAAAAAATTATTTTACCGCGAAAGGAATTCGAACTTCTCGCTTTATTAGCGTCGAAACCCGGAAAAGTATTTAAACGGATAAAAATCATGGAAGCCGTTTGGGGGAGTGATGTAGTGGTAGGTGATCGAACCATTGATGTGCATATTCGGAAGCTACGCGAGAAAATTGGAGAAGAATTTTTTAAAACCGTGAAAGGTGTTGGCTACAAATTTATCATTGAAAAAGAATAGGTAGATGTTAAAACGCTACACTGCGCCGATTCAGTTATCCTTGCTTATTGTGGGTTTGTTTAGCCTAATTATGGGCGGCTTTTTTTTCTTCTTCACGAGCAGTTTTACACTTTTGTACGAGCTTATTTATTATGCTATTGCTTGTCAATTGGTGTTGTTTTTTGTTTGTATCTACATTATTCAAAAATACATTGATCGCTTTGTTTATGACAAAGTGGAAGCGATGTACCAAGATTTACTTCCCACAGGCATTCCATTGAATCAAACTTCAGTGCAAAAAGATGTCCGTTCAATAACGCAAAGTTTGCAACAATTTGCTACTGACAGTAAACTAGAAATTCAGCTACTCAAGGATAAAGAGAACTACCGAAAAGAGTTCATTGGTAATTTAGCCCATGAACTAAAGACCCCGCTCTTTATGGTGGAAAGCTACATCTTTACCCTTTTGGAAGGGAATATTAAAGACAAGAAAACACGAAAAAAGTACATTCAGAAAGCCGCTAATGGAGTAGATCGACTCAGTTTTATTGTTAAAGATTTAGATCTGATTACACAGTTCGAAACCGGAGTCACCACGCTTGATTTAGCCGAGTTTGATATGGTTAAACTCATTTATGAGATGATTGAGTTACTCGAGATAAAGGCGACGGAAAAAGAAATTAACTTACTGTGTAGTTTAGATCCCAAAATGCCCATACTAGTCAAAGCAGATAGGGAGCGAATCATACAAGTTATGTCAAACTTAATCGTTAACTCCTTGAAATATGGAGTGGAAAATGGCACAACGGAGATTGAAGTAAATGATTTGAACACAGAAAAAGTCTTGGTGCGTATAATCGACAATGGAAAAGGAATAAGTGAGGAGCACCTTCCCCGTCTTTTCGAACGTTTTTACAGGGTAGAAAAAACCCGCAATAGAAACGAAGGAGGGTCTGGTTTAGGCTTGGCCATAGTCAAGCACATCATCGAAGCTCATTCAGAGAAAATATACGTAGAAAGTAGCATAAATATCGGCTCAGAATTTTCTTTTACCATGGCGAAAGCAAAAGCCTAATTTCTTGTGTAAATTTTAAGTAGTTTTGCATCAAAAGCACATCGGTGGGAAGCAAAAACAAACTTAAACGATTCAACCAAAACTTAACCTTTACAAATGTGGTTCAGCCCACGCGTGAGGAGATAACGGATACCGATTTTGTCTACAAAGGAAAATGGAGAAAGGATTTTTTTAAAAATGACAAGCCCATTGTTCTTGAGTTAGGTTGTGGAAAAGGAGAATATTCGGTGTATTTGGCCCAGAATTATCCAGACAAAAACTTTCTGGGAATTGATGTCAAAGGAGCGCGTTTTTGGTTTGGGGCAAAAGAGGCACTCGAATTAGGTTTAGACAATGTTGGTTTTTTAAGAACCCAAATAGAGCTTCTAGATCAAGTCTTTGAGGAAAATGAAGTGGATGAAATTTGGATTACCTTCCCTGATCCGCAAATCAAATTTAAGCGAACCAAGCATCGTCTCACAAATCCTGCTTTTCTTGACCGTTACCAAACAGTCTTAAAACCCGACGGGAAAGTGCATTTGAAAACAGATAGTGAATTTTTGCATGGCTACACGCTTGGATTACTCGAAGGCAAGGGCTGGGAAGTTGATTATGCACATCACGATGTCTATGGGAATGCTTACTCACCAAAGCACGTCACGGCAATTCAAACCCATTATGAGCGTTTGTTTATGGCGAAAGATAAATTGATTACCTACTTAACGTTTCGTTTCCCTAATGACAAAAAAGGATAAAAGTAATTTCTTCGAAAAAGTTTATGCGATTGCTCGTCAAATTCCAGAAGGGAGAATCACATCTTATGGTGCCATCGCGAAGTGTATTGGCTCTCCTCAAAGTGCCCGTATGGTAGGTTGGGCAATGAATGCCTCCCACAGTCAATTGGACGTACCAGCTCATAGGGTGGTAAACCGCAAAGGATTATTGACAGGAAAGCATCATTTTGAAGGAACAAATTTGATGCAACAATTATTGGAAAACGAGGGTGTGATAGTCATTGAGAATCAAATTCAAAACTTTGATGAAATCTTCTGGGATCCCAGTTCAATCAAAAGCTAAAGCTTTAACGATCAAACTTTTTTAGTCCACATCTTACCTGTATATTTGTAATTTAGAATCAGTATAAAAAAGCGAATGAACCTAGCAAAACAAGATATTCAAAAAGCACTGACAACCATTTCTTCACCTGGAGAAGGAAAGAACTTAATGGAAAGTGGTGCCGTTAAAAATATAGTCGTCTTTGGCGATGAGGTAGTCATTGATATAAACC
>Ga0206677_10000806_pt1 | contig 29952 bp, 44 predicted proteins | sample M130m12015metaG_FD_155475 | JGI IMG/M metagenome (GOLD analysis project Ga0206677, IMG submission 155475) | Ammonia-oxidizing marine archaeal communities from Monterey Bay, California, United States - M1 30m 12015 | ecosystem: Environmental > Aquatic > Marine > Intertidal zone | place: USA...
AGATTACCAAACGCTGTTATCACACGAAGTAATACAGATGATAGAGATTAAGTACTTGAAAGACTTCGTGCTTTGGGAAAAGGCTTACGCAGTATACAATTAAGTGAGAAGTAGCTATGAGCCTAGTCGATTACGCAAAGACTGATCGTCATCGAGAAGCAATGCAAGTTTGGGAAGAGTGTGGACGCAATAGTGCAAGGGCTGCTGGGATACTAGGTATCTCGCAGTCTACGATGCGTGACTATGTTTCTATCACTAAGAACACTGCGGCGGCGCAGGGCTATACAGAGCACTGGGACAGCACCTCCCTGGTCGGACCAGGGGAAACAGTTATCGGTCGCAGTGTCTACAGTGCCGATCCAGATGGAAATAAAACCTGGTTAAAAACTAAAAGGACTGCCGCAGAAGCTGAGAAGGCAGAAGCTTTTAATGCTTTCGTTGAGCAGCTCTGCAAGGGCGTTATACCGGCTAAGAAAAAAGCTAAGGGCAAGAAGGTCCGCAAGGACGAACTCATGCCCAGCGTGATAATCGGGGATGCCCATATAGGGGCCCTCGCATTTAAGAAGGAGACAGGTGACCGAGAATTCAATGTAGGCAAGGCAACCCGCGAGGTGGATGAGGCTATCTGCGCGCTCGTGGAGCAGATGCCGGAAGCCCGGAATGGGTTGCTAGTTTCTCTAGGAGACCTGGCGCACTCAGACAGAGCAAGCCCCTTTGCGACGACAAAGGGCACCCTGGTGGATATGTCTTGCTCCTATGAGGACCAATTAAGGGCGTGTGCCCAGGTCCTGATGAACGGCGTCGAACTGATGCTAAGTAAGGTCGATAACGTGACCCTGGTGGTGGCTAGAGGCAATCACGACGATCACACTAGCCTAGCGGTCCAAGTTATTCTGGAGACCTACTTCTCCAAGGAGCCCAGGGTAAATGTGCTAAAATCGTCTCAGTACGTGCATTACGTAAGGTGGCACAAATGGCTTTTTGGCATCCACCACGGCGATAAGATCAAGGCCGCTAAACTGGCCCAGGTCATGCCCAGGGATATGCCAAAAGATTGGGGTGAGACCACTCATAGGCAGTTTCTAGTGGGCCATTTCCACCATGCGTCGGTGCAGGAATTTGAGGGAGTCACCGTGTCTAAGCACGGATGTCTCGCCCCACCAGACAGATGGCATTCCAGTATGGGCTATAATTCAGCTCATACTATGGACCTTATTGTTTACAAGGCTGAGGGAGGTAAGCTCATGACTTGCACCTACGAGATCCCTCGAGAGTACGATCAAGCGAATGTGGTGATGTAATGGAAGACCGATTAAGCAGAGTAGAAAAGAAGATCGACACGCTCCAGGAGGCTATTGTTTCCTTGGCGCGTGTTGAAGAGCGTCTAGTTACTGTTTTTAATCGGCAGTCCCATATAGAGAATAAAGTAGACGCGATGGATGAGAAAGTCGACCGCTTATCTGAAAGTGTTATTAAGGGTAAATCAGCTGAGCGAATAGTCTGGCTAGTCGTCGCAGCGGCAATCGGCGCAGCCGTTAGGTATATAGGATGACCACAATTGAGTTTCCAGACGTTAAGAATGACCGTTTAACTGAGGAAGCACTGGAAAAACTAAGCGAGTGGGTTGAGCATTATATTGATCTAGGCGTGAATCAAATCACCATTATCGGATTGTTAGATATCTATAAAACCTCCATATCATATAATTTACTGGAAGACGTAGAAGATGATTAGGAAAGCAAAAGCGGCGTTTACTCTATTACAGAAAGGCAAGGCAGTATCAGACCCGGCCAAGTGGAAAAGCCGTCAGATAACAGTTACGGCCCTTACAGGCGCATTCTGGGCAGCTATTCAGGCAGCAGAGGCATTTGGTTATGCGATACCAGTGGATGAGGCTACCGTTGATGCTGTTGCTGTTGGGGCTCTTGCTTTCGTCAACTGGGTGTTCACACTATCAACATCTGAGAAGGTCGGGCTGTAGCCTGGGCTTGAAACCTGTTATAGTCAACCCGAATTGGGTACACGTTATTCCCAATATCTATGGCGTAGAAGCCATTTTGCTGACTATGGAGTGCAAAATATGAATATATTTACCTATTTAAGCTGGGTCAAAAAGCTTTGGTCCACTGTCGTAGAAATCGTAAAACTAATTGAAGAAACAATCCCTGATGATGGAGCCGGCAAGGAAAAGCTTGCTGCGTTTGACTTGATGTTGAAAGCCGCGTTAGAAAAGGCAGACGACATTGATGAGAGCTTTGATAAGCTCCAACCGGTAGCTCACGATATTGTAAGCGCAGTCGTTACTCTCTTTAACGCGACAGGGTTATTTAAGCGAGCAGAGTAATGAATAGGCTACAACGCCTGCTAATAAGGCATGAATCTCTCAGGAATAAGCCTTACGAGGACACAACTGGGAATCTTACTATCGGGGTTGGTAGAAACCTTGAATCACTTGGACTGTCTCGTGACGAGTGCTTATATCTTCTTGATAATGATATAGCTCGCTGCGACCGAGAGCTCAGGCACAATTTTAAGTGGTATTTAGATCTGTGTAGGGTCCGGCAGGACGCTATGATAAACCTTTGCTTTAACCTAGGTATAACTTCACTCCTCTCTTTTAAAAAAGCTCTTTCCGCGATGGCTGAGGGTGACTTTAGCAAGGGTGCTGACGAGTTTATTGATTCGAAATGGGCAACTCAAGTCGGGCCCACGCGCAGCAGCGATATAGATTATATGGTGCGGACCGGACGATACCCGTAAAAAAACCCCTAACCAGCGGGAGAACCAGTTAGGGGTTTGCGGTGGTAGCTGACGGAGATAACCACTCGACATAGTATATCTGATTTTTCTTTTCTTATTGTCACCCTTTTTGCTTGACAGAGGATACGTATCTCTTTACCATCGTCTACGCTATTAACTGACGGAGTAAAGAAAATGACACAACGTACTATCTTCAAGGCGCTCAGCGCTGTCCAGTCCGATCTATCTAAAGTCGGAATCGCTAAAAATCAAAAGAACAGCCACCAAGGCTACAAGTTCCGTGGTATCGACGATGTGCTTAACACGCTCGCGCCGATTATTGCTGAGCATGGTGTGCTGATTATCCCTAACGTTCTAAGCAAAGACATTAAGACAACAGCCACTAAGAATGGCGGTGTAGCGTCTCACGCAATCCTAGAGGTCGGGTTTGTGTTGTACGACAGCGAGGGAGACTCGATCTGCCACACTGCCTACGGCGAAGCTCTAGACACCAGCGACAAAGCTGTCAATAAAGCTATGACCGCCGCTTATAAATACTTTCTTTTCCAGGCATTTTGTATCCCGGTTGACGGTGTTGATGATGCTGATTCGCAGCAGATTGAGCAAGAAACAGATGTGCCTCAATTAGTTAGCGCGGCCACGTTAAAAGAAATTATTTCTTTATGTAATGAGACCGGGTATGAAATAATCGATTATGTAAAGTGGGCCAATGTTCACTCTACCGATCAAATCCCGCAGGCCAAAGCTGAAATTATTGTTAAGAATTTATTGAAGAAAAAAGCCAAAAAAGAAGAGTCAGAAAATGCAGGAATCTCATAGATTTTGTGAATCTTGCCGGCAAAAGGGGGCGGGTAGAGAATACCTTTGCCCTAATTGCTGGAGTCAATTTAAACGTGCTCAAGAAATATGGCTAAAAGGAAATCCAAATGCCCAGGATAATAGATTGTGTTCAAGGTGGCGACGAGTGGTTAAAACAACGCTGCGGAGTTCTGACAGCTAGTCAGTTCTCTAAAGTGTTTACTGGCGCCGGCAAAGCTTCTACTCAGTTAGACGGCTTAATCAATACCCTGGTTGCCGAAAGAATTACCGGCAAGCCGACAGAGACGTTTAAGTCGGAAGCAATGCAGCGAGGAAATGACTTGGAGCCCGAGGCCAGGCAAATGTTCGAGCTCGACATGGGGCTAAGAGCTAATGAGGTTGGTTTGATTAAGATGGACGATTACGAAATAGGTTGTTCACCTGATTCTCTTATAGGAGATGACTGTGGCTTAGAAATCAAATGCCCATCTGCGTCAACCATGGTAGCATACAAAAGATCCGGCAAACTGCCGTCGGCCTACGTTCAACAGGTCCAGGGCTGTATGTTAGTGACGGGAGCAAAGTCTTGGTGGTTTTACGCTTACCACCCTGAGATGACGCCATTTGTATTAAACGTCAAGCGAGACGATAAATTGCTGGCTGCAGCGGAAGAGCTGCTAATTAAAACTGCAATTAAAATAAATGAACTGACGGAGACGTTAAAATGAGTAACTTTACAACTGTTTTTGAGTTTGCATTATGGAAAGACGCCGAGCGCAAAAACGAACGAGCGCCACACACTACGGGCAGCGGCAGCTTCACTTGCCCTAAGTGCCAGTTCCATATTCCCAAGATTAGGACTAGCGCTTACACTAATAAGCCTGATCCACAGAACCCTAAGCGGCCTCTGATCAAAGGAGACGCAAGCATAGGTTCAGATAAGCTGGCCGAGCTCCTAAACGGCCCAAGCACTGTACCAGTCCCTGCTTCGCCTGAGGCTGACACTTTCGAAGACGACATTCCGTTTTAAGGATTACTTATGAACTTTGGGAAAGCACTAAGAAAATCTCAAGAAATCACAGGGATTCGGTCAGCTCAGCTGGCCGAGTCAATGGGGGTACACCGTCAGCAAATACATAAATGGCGGTACAAAGATGATGCCAGGTTATCTTTAGTAATAAAGGTTTGCAGAGAGTTAGGGATGCACCCAATAAGTTTTTTGGAGCTGGCTAATGACAACGATTTCTAAATTTACTTATGCTCTCGGAGCAATAGAAGATGCAACGTGGCGTTCTCTAAAGTATCAGGAGCCGTACGCAGTTATCGAGCTTGAGGGTGATTTTGGCGTGTGCTCGTTTGACAACCTGGAGCCTTACGATAACATTTTGGAAATATGCACTCCGACCAAAAGCAAACTAACGGTGGAAAATGAATCATTTAAAGCGCCCGAGGCAGTACGCCGCAGAGATTATGATGATTAAAAACAGGGAGGAGCGCCGCGAGGCGCTTGATAAAGTACCCGAGGACATTCGGGACTGGGTAAAAAAATTGGTGGTAAACGCTTATGAAATTCGAGCAGCTAGAAGAAACAGCCCGTAAATACGCTGAGGCTGAAGCAAGCCGGCAGTATTTAATGGAGTTTAGAAAGTCTAAGAAAGCTTTGCTGATGGGCGAGGCCGAACGCGATAACCCTAAAATGCCTATTGCAGCTCAGGAGCGTTATGCTTATTCTCATGCTGAGTATCTTGAGCTTCTTGATGGGCTCAAGGTTGCGATAGAACAGGCCGTAGGGCTCAAGCACCAGCTTGCAGTCTGGCAAATGAAGTTTGAGACTTGGCGCACTCAGGAATCAACTAAGCGCGCGGAGATGAATATAAGATGATAAATGAAAAAGGTGATTATATTCCGCCTGACGATGTTGAAAGGCTGGCCAAGGGATTTCCTGTAACGAGCGAAAAGTTCTCATTGGCTTTGCTGAGGTCACGCTCAAAAAAAATGGATCAAGAAACCTTTGACCGATGCATAAGGACTATGGATTCCCTAAAAGGCAAAAAGTATTTCCGATGAAGACAAGACGCTGCAAATTATGCCGCACCAAGATCCCTGAAAGCGAGGCGGTCATGGGCGGCATTTATTCTTTTTGCTCCTGGGATCATTTGTACGATTACACTAGGACAGATCAGGCAAAAAAGACTGTAAAATTGTCGTATGCGCGTGAGGCGAAAGCTGTCAAAGAATCTCTCAAGACTGCCTCAGATTACGTTAAAGAAGCACAAACTGCGTTTAACGCCTACATTCGCGCCAGGGACCGCAATAAGCCGTGCATAAGCTGCGGATGCCCCCAGGGAGAAACGGTCCAAGGCGGCAAATTTGACGCTGGTCATTACAGAAGCCGAGGCAGCGCAGGGCATTTAAGATTCAATGCTCTTAATTGTTGGGGCCAGTGCGTTAAATGTAACCGCTATCTTTCTGGCAATGTGGTGGAGTATCGCAAGGGTCTAATTCAAAAGATCGGAGCCGATAGAGCTCTACAGCTAGAAAATGACAATTCACAGCTGAAATTTACAATAGATTATCTTAAACGAGTAAAAAAGATCTTTAATTCCCGGCGTAGGCTATATGAGAGTAAATTTAGATGAAAGATACCCATATTATTGCAATGAGCCCTGAAGAGCTCGATTTGTTTATGGAAAATGATTTTAAAGATTTGACTGAACAGGCCCGGCGCGCAATCGGAACAATGATGCTTCTTTGTACGGATTACGTTGATTTTATTTCTGATCATGATTTGTGGGATGAATTTATCAACCAGGTTGAATCAGACCAGTTTGAGGTGCATTAAACGATAAGTTCAAATAAATAAAAAAATGAACTTGCAGAATTATTTTTGCGAGATTATGATGCTGGTTGTCGGTGGGCTGATCAAGCCCTAAATTCTGACAAGGAGAAAAGGAAAACAGAAACCCGACGCACTGATCTTATACTATATTTAGTGTTTGTCATAATTCCTTTTTCTAATCGACTGCGAAGGATATGTCACCCTCACGGGGTCTCTCACCGAGCGCAGTTTTAAGGCCCAAAAGAGTAGCGCGGGGCCACCGCAACTTGCTAAAAGTCTGAATGCGGCGCGGGGGGATGGAGCAGCATCCCTTGCAGACTTGCTTGTATCAACTGACTCATTGATACGGCCTCGCCATCCACACTGACGGCTCCGAAGGCAATGCAATGTCCCGAAACCTACTACCCTGTGGGTTGGGGCTTGCTTGCTCGCAAAACCTCCTAACTCACCAAAGGCAATACAATGACAGACACTCAACAAGTAGACTTAAGTGAAAAGCCTTGCAGATGCGGTGATACAATGGGAGAGGTTATAGGATTTAGAGAGAGATCTACCGATAAAGAAAAAGTTATGCACAGGGTTTGTTGGTACTGCGCTAAATGCCACGCTACAGAGAAGGCAATAGGTAGAGAAACTTATGTAAATTAAAACTGTTGACACTATTAATTCAAATAGATTAGTATTTAATTACTGGTTGCACAACGCAGTCACTCTTGACGGAGATAATTAGATGCAAAATGTACCTGAAGGCCGTGTAGAAATTACCGGTGAAATCATTTACACAAAATGGTATGAAGGCGACTACGGAGAAGTGCTGCAATGCACTATCCGCGACGATCGCGGTTTCAGAGTCTACGGATCAGTGCCTACTGTTATCGTAGATTACGCTAGTTCCGAGGACCTGGAATTAAAGGGCCAGAGAATCAGGCTTACTGGCACAGTAAAGCCCAGCCATGACGACCCTCAATTCGGCTATTACAAACGGCCGGCGAAATCGCAGCTTATTCAAGAATCAGCCCTGCTATAACTTCTCGGGAGATGAAGCTATGAAAAAAGAATTGTATTTATTAACGCTCGCAATCATTGTCATTGCCGGGCTCAATTATTCTGGCAAGCTTGAGAAACAAGATGCCGAAATCGAATCTGCTCAATACGCTTCCATGGTGTGCCTAGGCAGACAGACCGGTCAGCAATTTGGCTGGCCAAATTATCGCAACCTTGATATTGACTGTACGGAGATAAACCAATGAGTTACCACGTTATCGAACGCGATGTTGAAATCCCTGAAATAAACCGCAAGAAAGGCGGAGTTTGGGCTGATCTTGCTGATAAAATGTGTGTAGGCGACAGCGTTGAGCTACAGAATACAAGTGAAGTTAGCGGCTTAGTGTCGGCCTTAAAACAACGGAACTACAATGCAGCCCAACGTAAAAACCTTAACAAATACAGGGTCTGGAGAACCCAGTAAAAATAATTAGTATTTGTCACCTAAAAGGGTTGACACCCCCAGTGGTTTCTGTAGAATGGGAACCATTGGAGGGGCGCGGTGCTCCTCCCAAACGGGAGAAACATTATGAAATTTGAAAACATTGCAGAAATTGGCCAAAAGATCCGAGCTTATGATTTCCAACCTATGCCTAGCCGTGATGACCAGTTCATTGAAGGCGTTGTCGTTGACAAAGGCTGGGTTATCCACCCTGAGACTGGTCGTCAATTTTTTAAGGGCTACACTATCAGCATCGATGCTGACAGCTCTGAAGGCAGCGACCGAATCGGGGATACTGGTTATGTTCCTTTCGAAACTTCTTTTGACTTTGATGCCAGGGTAGAAATCCTAGCCTAAATCAACCGCCCCTTCGGGGGCACTCTTGACGGAGAAAATTATGGATCCAGTAATTGCAGACCTTAACCGCTACCTCGACGAGTGCGATGCTTCTATCGATGAGCAGGAAGCAGCCGAGCTCCAATTGTATCGAGATCGCCTAGACTGGGCGACTCGTGTAGTGTCAAACGAAACATTGACTCTCACTGAGAAGGCCCGCCGAATTGTTGCCGGCATTGAGGAAGAGGTAGAAGAGGCCCTCAATGGAGCTTAGACCCCACCAGCAAAAGGGAATCGACATGATTCGTCATTCCCTTCAAACAGGACACATGAGGCCGCTTTTGGCGGCTCCTTGCTCTTACGGAAAAACGTACGTCGCCCTAACAATGATGCTTGCTTACGCAGCCCAGGGGAAGCGCAGTGTCTTTTATGCAGACAGAGTAAAGCTCGTACAGCAAACTGCCGACACGCTGGACCAAATGGGCATTGATTACTCTGTCATGCAGGCGGACGACCCCAGGTGGGACCCTCGAAAACTTATCCAAATCGCTTCAATACAGACTGCCGTCAAAAGACCAAATCTTAATTTTAGTTTCGGCATTGTCGATGAGGCTCACACTGTCTACAAAGGTTTCAGGGAAAAGTACCTGGATCGCTATGACGCAATCCCTTTTGTTGCGCTCTCAGCCACGCCATTCAGCAAGGGCTTGGGAGAGATTTGGGACGATCTTTTGATCCCGATTACAAGCGAAGAGCTGACGGAACTTGGTTACCTGGCGCCGATTGATTATTACGTCGGGAGCTCGATTGATACCTCAAACATTCGAACCAAGCGCCTGCCAACGGGAGGGACAGAGTTTCACCCAGATGATCTTGGCGCTGCCATGGTAGAGGATGACCAGCTGAGCGGTGACATAGTGGAGAATTACCTTAAGCATTCGCCTGATGGAGCCAAGCGCGCGATTGCATTCTGCCCGACTATCGACCATAGCAAGACACTGGTAGATAAGTTTAACGCGCACCCTAGCGGCATCAAGGCGCGTCACATTGACGGTTATACCGACCAGGAGCTCAGGACTGCATTATACGAGGACCACCAGGCTGGCAGATTCTCGGTGCTATCATGTTCCCGCTTGCTCGGGACTGGATACGATGCGCCCTATGTCGAAATGTTGATTGATTGTTATCCCTGCAAATCAAAAATTGATTTCGTGCAGCGTTGTGGCCGTATAGCCAGAATTTCTCCTGAGACCGGCAAGACCAGGGCAGTCTATCTGGACCACGCCGGAAATATCTCCAGGCACGGACAGCTCCCAGATACAATTGTGCCCTATCAGCTAGACGACGGCACCAAGCGTTACAACGAGGACCGGTTGATAGAGCAAGAAGAGCGCCAGCCAGTGCTCAGGCCGTGCCCGGTCTGTACAACGCAAATGAGCGGCAGAAGGTGCAAAGCCTGTGGCTATGAGCTGCCAGTAGATACCGAGCTTTATACTGACAATGAAATCCTCAAGAAGATTCAACGAGAGGATATGCCGAAGCCCGAGAAGTATGACATCACCGACAAGCAGCGTTGGTTCTCTGAGCTCTCAGCTTATGCGGTTCTTCGCGGGTACAAACAAAACTGGGCTGTCTACAAATACTCAGAAAAATTTGGAGTGGCGCCGTCTGGTATTGAGAGAGTGACCGCGAGCTCGATATCTGTGGAAGTAAAAAACTGGATTAAATCAAGGAATATTGCAAATGCACATAGACGAGCTGGCTAATCTCTGTGAAAAGCCCAGGAAAAACGGTTTAGGCTGGACTGTATGTTGCCCGGTGCATGGAGAGAAAAACCCCAGCATGAGTATCAAGCTAGGCAGGAAAGGCGATATTATCGCTCACTGCTTTGCCTGCCACGCCAACGGAATGGACCTGGCAGATGCCTTGGGGATAAGTAAATCGGAACTCTTCGCGCAGCCCCTGGAAAGGCAGAACGACCAGAACTGGAAACTAAATTCCACCAGGGACTCTGACGACGGATACATTGTAATCCACGAGAGCGCCCTAAAGCGCGGCGAGAAGCCACGCTACGATGATATGATGGAGTATAAGCGAGCAATGGCTAGAAGGGCTCAGAGAACAGCCCTGGGCCTTGAGCAAACAATAATCCCAACGGAAAAACTTTAATGGCTATAGAAGATTTGGTGAAAGGAAAGCTTTTGGCACAATTGGCGCAGGATAAGGCTGCTTACTTTGCGGCCGGGGGCAAGGTAACTGTATTGCCGCGACAAGCTTACGCCGACGCAAACAACAAGAAAAACCATTTAAGCTTTGGTGAGATTAAAAATAAGGCTCTTCAAAAGAAGAATATCTAGTTTTGTCAAGTGCGTGGTATAATTTAGCAATATGAAGCATTTACAGGGTCCCATCAAATGAGCTCAGAAGGCCGGCCACCTAGGGTGTTCACACCTACCGAGATCGAAGAATGTCAGCGCCTGGCAGCGTCAATAACAAAGCGCCAGCTCGCTGATTATTTTGGTTGTAGTTTCAATACGTTACAGGCCGCAATGCAAAGGCAGCCTGAATTTAATGAAGCGTATAGGAAGGGTAAAGCAATGGCTATCATACAGATGGCCGGCTCCTTGCAGATGAAGGGGCTAGACGGTGACGTCGGGGCAGCTAAGTTCTGGCTATCTCACCAGGCCGGATGGTCCGAGACCAAGCGCACCGAGCTCTCTGGCCCTAACGGTGATGCCATTGAAATGGACGTAGACATGAAGTGGACCATTGAGGTGGTTGAATGAGCGCCTACGCATAATGCCTGCAATGCAGATTCCCAAGAAGCTCCAGCCGTTTCTGAAGCCTAAGCGCATAAAATGTGCTGTGGGCGGGAGAGGAAGTGGGAAAAGCATGAGCATCGCGGACCTATGCCTGATGGACGCAATGACCAAGGGCATCAAGACGCTTTGCTTTCGTGAGTTCCAGAACAGCATAGATGATTCGGTTCTAAGCATCCTTCGCGCTGAGATAGAACGCTTAAACCTCGCCGGCTTTGATGTGCAGAAGTCTCAAATACTTTACAACGACGAGCCTGCGTTCCGCTTCAAGGGTATGGCCCGAGACCCTGTTGCAATTCAATCAGCGCACGGGTTCCAACGCTTCTGGGTGGAGGAAGCTCAGACAATCTCCTTTGACTCCCTTAAGGCTCTAACGCCTACACTGCGCGAGGAAGGCTCAGAACTCTGGTTCTCGGCTAACCCCAGGTCCTCGCTTGACGCATTCAGTCAGCGCTTTATCAAACCGTTTGAGAAGGAGCTACTGCGCGACGGGTTCTATGAGGACGAAGACCATCTGATCATCATGATCAACATTGAGGACAACTCTCTAGCGCCTGACGTTCTCAAGCGTGAGATGGAGGGCGACAGGGGGCGCATGAGCCCTGCCCTCTTTGATCATGTATGGCGAGGCCATTTCCTGGATGATGTTGAAGACAGTATCATCCCAGCAGAGTGGTTCGATGCAGCAATCGATGCGCACGTTAAGCTAGGCTTTGAGGGTACCGGCGCAATCATTGCCTCACACGACCCCTCAGATGAGGGCGGTGATTCCAAAGGGTTCGCCCTCCGTAAAGGCTCAGTGGTCCTAGACATTTGCGAGAAGGTCACAGGAGACGTTGCGGAGGGTATGGACTGGGCGCTACGCAAGGCCCGTGAGGTTCAAGCAGACTGGTTTGTATGGGACTGCGACGGTATGGGTATCGCCCTAAAGCGCCAGGTAGATCAAGAGCTCGATTCTACTGCGATGCAGAAGCACCAGTTCAGGGGCTCAGAGTCACCTGATGATGCCAACATCCCCTACAGCGGCTCAGACTCTAAGACCAATCGCGACACGTTCCTGAATAAGCGCGCTCAGTATTGGTGGAAGCTGCGAGACAGATTCGAGGCGACGCATCGCGCAGTGACTAAGGGTGAGTATGTGGACCCGGAGAACCTTATCTCTCTGTCGTCTGAAATCCCCGTATTGCAGCAGCTCAGATCCGAGGTGTGTCGTATACCACAAAAAAGGTCAAACAATGGTAAAATCGCCATAATGACAAAGATAGACATGGCGAAGAAATATCAATTGCCCTCACCTAACATGGGCGACGCACTAATGATGGCGATGTTTTCGCCGAAGCAGATCGCCAAGCAGGCGGTCAAAATCAATTTTCAGGGCTGGGGCTAGACTATGGCTGAGTACGAGAACGGAACGGAAGAGAAGGAAGAGGATAAGGAGTCGGGCCAGTACACCGAGGACGATCTCTCGTACAAGGCTGATTACGATGAGCATCAAGACGTAATCAACTTACTGTCTTCGTGCCAAGAGGCGGACCACGACAACCGCGAGAACGCTCGCGAGTCCCACTTGTTCATAGACAAAAGGGACGGTCAGTGGGAGCCCATGTTCTGGAATTCTAACGCTAATCGTCCGCGCTACCAGTTCGACTCAGTGAACCCAATCATTGATCAGATCTCTAGCGGCATCGAGGATGCTGACTACGATATCAGGGTGAGCCCAGCCGGCGGCAATGCGACGAAGGACGTTGCAGCGACCTATGACGGCATCATTCGCAACATTGAGAATCTATCTAACGCTAAGCAGATCTACTCTCAGTCAGCTCGTGGCATGGTCACCGGCGGCTTTGATGCGTGGCGTGTATGCCATAAGTATGCAGACGACAACTCATTCGATCAGGACATCATGATCGAGAAGATTGCTAACCCGCTTGACCGAGTATGGTTTGATCCAGCAGCAGAGAAGCAGGACAAGAGCGACTCTCGCTATGCGTTCGTGCTGCATCCGGTAGCCGTAGACGAATACGAAAGCCGCTGGCCTGAGGGCTCTGGCGAGTCTGTCTCTGATGACCGTGACGGCGATGCTTACTTTGACAAAGCCGAGGTCATTGTTGTCGGCGAGTTCCTGTATGTAGAGTCAGAGGACCGCGAGCTCGTGCTTATGAGCAACGGCCAGACCCATGAGGTCAGTGACGACTTTGACAAGATCAAAGACGACCTTGAGGCTATCGGGGTGACCGAGGTTAAGCGCCGCAAGCGCAAGATGCACAAGGTCTGCTCTAGGTTCTTTGATGGCAAGGACTGGTTAGAGGATGACCGCGAAACAGTATTTAACCGAATCCCTGTGGTGCCTGTATACGGCAACTTTAAGATATTCGAGAACAAAACGATTTATTGGGGCGTGGTTGAGAAGCTACTAGATCCGCAGCGCGTCCTGAACTATGCGATGAGCCGTGAGATCGAAGAGGGAGCTCTGGCGCCACGGGCTAAGTACTGGATGACCCCTGCCCAAGCATTAGGGCACGAGGACCAGCTACGCACTCTAAACACAAACAATGATCCGGTGCAGTTCTTCAACGCTGACCCTGAGTTCCCATCGGTCCCACAGCAGAACGGCGGAGCCCAGATCAACGCAGGTCTGCGCACTGTTGCTCAGGCAATGCAGGGCATGATCAACGCCACGGCTGGTATGTTTGCAGCCAACATGGGCGACAACCCTAACGCTCAGTCAGGCGTCGCTATACGCCAGCTACAAGACAAAGGCGATAACGGTACTCTCAAGTACAGCCGGTCAATGGAAATCGCTATACAGGCTACCGGGCAGCTTATTAAAGACGCTATCCCCAAAGTATACGATACCGAGCGGACTATTCGTGTTCTCAAGGAAGACGAGTCCTATGACATGGCGGACATTAACCAGAAAGCGGTTGATAACGCTACCGGTGAGATTGTGGTGATAAACGACCTTAGTGTTGGCGTCTACGACGTAGTATGCAAGGCAGGCCCAAGCTACAAGAATCGCCAGCAAGAGACTGTAGAGGCAATCACTAATCTAGCGCAGATAGACCCGTCGCTGATGCAGATCGCCGGCGACCTACTATTGCAAAGCGTAGCTACCCCAGCGGCAGGCCAGATCGCAGAACGCAAGCGGGCCCAGATGATTCAGCAGGGCTTGATCCCTATGAAGCAGCTAACCGAGGAAGAGATGGCCGAGCTCCAGCAAGCGCAGATGCAAGCGGCTCAAGGTCAGCAGCAGCCCGATGCGGCAATGGTTATGGCTCAGGCAGAAGGCATGAAGGCTCAAGCAGAAATGCTTAAGGCTCAGATAGACCAGGCAAAGCTTCAAAATGAGCAGATGAAGCTACAGCTCGAAGCTCAGAAGCTACAGTCTCAGATTATGGGTGACCAGGCTGATAATCAAATCGACGCATTTAATGCGGAAACCAAACGCATTGATTCTGAGGTTAAAGCTCAGCAAGCCGGCGCAACCATTGACCGCACCGAAATCCAGTCATTTGGCGATCAGCTAGACAACCAGGCTAAGATGACGGACCTTATGGATGAGCAGGAACGCAAGGCCCGAATGAAGGCAATGGGTGTAAATGACTTAATGAGGATCGCTACCGGTGGCTAAGACCAATCAGGAGCTCGCTCAGGAGCAGTTAGACTCCATGGGCATACCGTGGAAAGGCGCAGAGATGAAGCCCTTCTCGCCGTCTATCAACCCGTTTAACCCTAACTTCAGGGCCACGATAGGCAGCAAGCTGCGCGAGTGGATTGACGACAGCGGCATAGGCGGCGGCTACAGGCAAGGGCTTATCAACGCTGGAGAGGGCATTGAGACAGCTATAGACTTCACGCCGATTATTGGTGACGCGGTAGGGGTTGGCGATATACGCACTTCGTACAACCAAGGCGACATGGTAGGCACTGGTATTAATACTGCTGCTGCGGCTGTTGGTGCGTTGCCTATCATTGGGGATTTTGCGGCTAAAGGTGTTAAGTCTGCGTTGCGTGGCTTAGAGATTGGCCCAGAAATAAGGATGAAAAGAGCCGAAGAACAAGGCTACGAGCCTATATATCACGGAAGCACTTATGATATTGAGCGGATAGATTTAAATGGAATGAATCCTGAAAGCCACTTCGGAAGAGGATTTTATAGCACAACTTCGCCTAGAGATGCTTCTGACCATTACGCAGGCGAAGGGCCTGATTTAACTAATCGACTGCAAAGACGAGCAGAACAATTAGAGGGCGAAGGTGTTTCTCCAGACAAAGCAATGAATACTGCGAGAGAAGAGCTAAAAGGTGGTAATGAGGGTGTTGTTTATCCATTGATGGGCAGGACTACTAAAGCATTTGACATATCTAACGATGGCGATACCTTCCTGCGGTACGAGCAGCCTGAGCTAAATCCAGAAGACTATCTGGACGAAGCTGATGGTGATATGGATGTGGCTTATGAGCTTGCTCAAGAAGCTGCGTATGACTTTGAGCCAGAAGGTGAGTTAGTGGACTTTTTAAAAAGCCTTCGTAGCAATTCATCGTTGAGCCAAGATGATTTTGCAACATTGCAAAGCAGCATTTTGGAAGAGGCGTATGATGGTGGAATTAGCGCAAATAGATTAGATGAGATTTTTAGGCAGGCAGAAATATACCCAGAAGATGACGCAGGAAATCTCATATCTAATGACGTATTCAGACAAGCAATTCAAGATTCTGGATATGACACAATTATTCATGAAGCCGACATATTCCGTGGCATGGATGTAGATAAAGGCACTAAGCATAAGATATTTTTAGACCCCACAAGAGTACGCTCAATCAACGCCGAGTTCGACCCAGCCAAGATGGACAGCGCAGACCTACTCTCTAGCGTTGGCACTACCAGTGCGTTGCGAGGGATAGTCTAAACAGCCCCAACCAGCTCTGTAACCATATCATCTAGCTTATCCCACAACTCCTCAATGATAGGGCCATCTCCGGCCCTGTCAGCCTCTATTAGCTGCCCTATCACATCAAACAGAATGTCGTGCATCTGCTCTGGGTCATCTGTTTCAAATACATCATACAAGTCACTCATAAATCACCAGCGGTTCAATTAACTTAATTTTGTTGATTTTAACCTCTTTATGATATAATCACCAACAGGCCACCAGACCTTCTCTGGGCTATTTACCTTTAAAGGGCACAATATGAGCGAGCTGCAACCAGAAGACAACTACGAGTACGAATCCGAGGAAGACGTAACCACGGAGACGGAGGTAGAAGAAACTGAAGATTCTGTTGAGGAACAGAGTACCGATTCAGCACCGGAGGCGGGGAAGACCCCAGAGAAAGAAATCAAGTTCGATGAAGAGCAGCAGCGTGTATTTAACGATGCAGTCGGCAAGAAGGTTTTCAAGCTTCGAGAAAAGGAGCGCGAAGCCGAGTCGCTGAAAAAGCAGTTAGATGAGTTACAGGCCAAGCTTGGAGAACGTCAGGCGCCAAAGGTCCCCGACCTGCCAGATCCGTTTAGACTCTCAGATGAAGAGTATAGACAGAGCCTGGCAAGACGAGACCAGGCGCTGAGAGCCGCTGCGGAATACGATATGCAGCAGCAAGCCGTCCAGCAGCAACAGCAAGCGCTAAAGCAGCAGGAATGGCAAAAGCAGCAGGAGGAAATGACCAGTAAGGTTAAGTCCTACTCTGACAGGGCAACTAAATTCGGCATAACGCCGGAGCAGTTACAGGAAGCAGGTAACGCGGTAGCGCAGTTTGGGATCGACGAATCTCTTGTGAATATAATTCTTGAAGAGAACGAAGGCCCCTTGATCACTAAGTATCTTGCTAAAAACCCGTTAGAGCTTGACTCGTTGCGATACTTGCCGCCAGCTCAAGCAGCAGTAAGGATAGCAACAGAAATTAAGCAGAAAGCTGCATCGCTTAAACCCAAGGTAAATAACGCTCCGGATCCCCTGGAGCAGCCCCATAGCGCTGGAAGTGCCCCCAAACCTAAGGGCCCTCAAGGCGCTACATTTGAATAGGAAGGTGATCCAAGATGGCTAATAATTTAAATAGTAACGTCACCCGGAAAGTCGCTCGCGTCTTTCTTGATGCTTTTGAAGCATCACGGGTAGTAACAAAGACAGTAAACACGCAGCTCCTGAGCGGCAAGTTCAACCCTTCAAGCGGTTCTAACGTCGACTTTAAGCGTCCGCACGACTATAACTCTATCCGTACTTCTGGTGGTGACATCTCTGGTGCAGATAAGTCGGACATCATTGCAGGTAAGGCAACTGGTACGGTCCAGGACTACTTCACAGCGGCCACTGAGTGGGGCAATGTTGAGGAAGCTCTTGAGCTAGACCAACTCGATCAGATCCTTGAGCCTATGGCCCGTCGCATTGTGACTGACCTGGAGCTGGACCTCGGTCGCTATATGCGTGAGAACGCAGCCTTGAACTACGGTGATCGCGGTACTGCGGTAGACGCATGGTCAGACGTAGCTGGTGCTGGTGCACTGATGGATTCTGTCGGCGTTCCAATGTCAGACGAGAAGTACTACCTGATGAACCCGTTCACGACTACTGCGCTATCTTCAGCTCAGAACGGTCTGAACGCGTCTGACGGCCTTGTTCGTACAGCATGGGAAAAAGCGCAAATCAGCCAGAACTTTGGTGGCATGATGGCTTTAACGTCTAACGCTCTAAGCAGCTACACTTCAGGTTCAACAACTGATCGTGCAGGTACTTTGAACGGTGCTCCTAACGCCACTTATGTTGCGGCAAAGGACACTATGCAGCAGACTCTTGTTCTGGCCGGTCTGGGTACTGGTACTATCAAAGCTGGCGACCAGGTAACTATTGCGGGCGTTAATCGTCTCAACGTAGCTACTCGTGAAGCGATCCTTGATAGCGCTGGCGCACAAGTGCCTTGGACAGGTACTGTAGTAGCGGATGTGACTATCTCTGGCAACGCTGCGACTATTGTTGTCTCAGGTGCGGCTATCCACGAGACTAACGGTCAGTACAACAACGTAGACGCAGCTCCTGCTTCTGGCGCGGTTGTGACTATCCTTGGTGCTGCTTCAACTCTGTACCAGCCTAATATGTTCTTTACCAAGCAAGCGTTTGGTCTCGGAACTGTTAAGCTACCTAAGCTGTACTCTACAGATACAATTGCGACTACCAGCGATGGCATGAGCATCCGTGTATCTAAGTACGCAGACGGTGACGCGAACACGCAAAAGATTCGTTTCGATCTCTTGCCGGCGTACGCGACCTTCAACCCGCTGTTTGCGGGCCAGGGTTACGGAAAGTAACACTACGGAGGATGGGGGCTCCGGCCCCCTGATTCTTTATGGCAAAACCAAGTAAAGGCAAGGCTAAAGTAAAGGTCACCGCATCCGGCAAGAAGGTTTCTTATGGCCAGGCTGGAAAAGCAAAGGGTGGCGGTTCACGAGTAAAGCCAGGAACAAAGAAGGGCGACGCATATTGCGCCCGGTCAGCCGGCCAGATGAAAGATCATCCAAAGGCCGCAAAGAATCCCAACAGCCCGCTACGCCTGTCACGAAAGCGGTGGAAGTGTAAGGGCAAGAAGAGTGCTAAATATGAGTGACGGTCTATACGCGAATATTCACAAAAAGAAAAAGCGCCAAAAGCGTCAAAAGGCCGAGGGACGTACAGTGGAGAGAACTAGATCGCCTGGCGCCCCAGGAGCACCAACAGCAGGTGCATTTCGCGCAGCAGCAAAAACAGCAAATAAGAAACCTACATTTGAATGAGGTGATTTATGCCAGATATAGATGGAAAGAAATTCCCATACACCAAAACAGGCATGGCTGCGGCTGAAAAGGCCCGAAAGAAAAAGAACAAAAATAAATCTAAGCCCATGAATAGAAGCAGGAATACATACGGGAATACATACGAGTAATGGCTACTGTCGCTCAGGTCGCAAAGGCATCACTACAGCGAATTTTGGTCCAGGCATCTGAGTCTCCTCTCGAGCCTGATGAGTACCAAGATTACATATTCGCTCTAAATAATTACATGACTCAGCTTGATGCTCAGGGCATCACGTTGGGCTATACCGAGGTCGATAGCCTTGCAGATGTAATAACCGTGCCCACCGGTGCGTTGCGCGGAATTATAGCCAACATGGCTATTGAAGTGTCTCCAGATTATGGAGGAGTGGTTTCAGAGGGATTGGTTAAAGCGGCCCGTGAGGGCATGAATACCATGCGTACTATTGGTGGCCGTATGGGTCCAACCTCACTACCGTCAACACTGCCTATAGGCGCAGGAAACGAAGACGACAGCTACGGGATTTCTGGTCATTTCTACCCAGAACAAGAAGCAGAAATACTAGCCGAATCTACTGGCGCAATTGGACTGGAGCTTAACACGAAATGACAATTAGAGCCGATGGTCGCAGGAAAAGCGAGTTTATAGCTAAAGGCACGGTTGAAGCTGGCGGCTATCTTGATTACGTTGTCAACGGGACAAATTACAAAATCAGCTATGACAACTTTGTGGCTAACCTTGGCGTTACCGGGACGATCGTACAGGAAGGTGCTGCTACAGGCACAGCTATCCTTGACGTTGATGGCACTATCAATCAGATCCGCAACCTTGAGAACGGCCCAGGCATAGTGACCTCGGTATCTCCAGAAAACGGGGCCAAGATTAGCCACAACTTCACGGCTAATACTGACGGGCTCCCTATCCTATTGAACACAACCGCAGCGTCTCCCACAATTGCAAGCATTGTTGCTGGCTCAGGTATTAGCGTCCAAGCAGTGAATGATTCTGGTATTGAGATAACGTCCATTGCTGATGAAATAAACGCGCAAGTGTCTATGCACGGTAATTCAACTGCCACAACAATCTCTACTCAAAATGTACCTGTAAAAGCAGCAGGTACATTTGTAGCGGGAACTTTTTCCAGTTTTACAGTAGATACGACGGGCAAGCTTACTTATACAGGCTCAACGACTACTACAGTTCGTTTGACGGCTTCTGTAACTATAGATGTGGTTGGGACAAATCAGGATCTAACTGTTCATTTGGCAAAAAATGGCACTGTTATTTCTGCCGCTAAAATCTCCAGATTAGTGTCCGCATCCAATACGGCAAATGTGGGAGTGTTTTATAACGTCTCCGTTTCTAACTCTGACTATCTTGAGGTATTTGTTTCCAACGGCACAAGCACAAATAATATAACCGTAACGGATTGTCTCTTCGGAGTATCTTAGATGCCAGTTACCCAACTGCCTATAGCAAATGGTTTTTATGTTAGTGACTCTTTGCCTATCGCAGCCCAAGAGTGTACAAACTGGTATCCGAACATCGTTCAAGGGACTGGTTTATCTCAAGAGACTTTATTCGGCACTGAAGGAATTAATGAGCTGGCTACGTCGGGAATACTTGATAACGCAAACCGTGGCTCTCATGAGATGGCTGGCAAGCCGTACTTCGTGAATGGCGAACGCTTATATCGACTAGATAAGTCTGGCGATGATTACAATTTAACCTTTATCGGCGACGTTGCTGGTGTTACTCGCGTCTCCATGGCCGATAACGGAACGCAGCTAATGGTGCTCGTGCCTGGCGGAAACGGTTATATCTATAATCACGTTACAGATGCGTTTGCTCAGATTACGGATTCTGACTTTACAGCGAATGGAGCCCCTCAGTTCGTTGTATTTATTGATGGCTACTTCTTAATCACCACAGACTCTAAGAAGTTCATAGTAAGCTCCATTAATAACGGCTTGAGCTATAACGCTCTCGACTTCGGTACAGCCGAGTCAGACCCCGATGACATTGTTGCTCCAGTAGTCTATAAGAATCAGCTATTTATTTCAGGAGGCCAAACCTTTGAGGCTTTCCAGAACATTGGCGGAGCTGACTTTCCTTTTCAGCGGACCGGGCTATTTTTGCAAAAAGGATGCTATGCGCCCTACTCTCTCGTAAACGCACAAGATACCTTTATGTGGGTCGGCGGTGGAGAGAACGAGGGGCCGGCTATCTGGGCTCTTAACGGTAACAGTACAGTCAAAGTATCTACGACTGCAATTGACTCTCTTTTATCAAAACTGTCAGATACTCAGGTCTCAGGCATTTATTCATGGGCATACGCCAGTAAGGGAGCATACTTTATAGGCTTCTCACTACCCTCTACAACGCTTGTATACGATACGACATCTCAGAGGTGGCATGAGAGGAAGTCGCTCTTAGATGGCTCCCTAGGAGCTTTTAGGGTGTCCTCGATCGTTAAGGCGTACAATAATATTCTCTGCGGCGACATCATTGACGGCCGTATCGGCCAGTTTGACCAAAACGTTTACACCGAATACGGCAATACCATTGTTCGCAGGGTGGCCACTCAGCCTTTTCAAAACAATATGCAGTCGGTATTTTTCCCGAGCTTAGAGCTCACGGTAGAATCTGGAGTAGGTAATGCTGCGGTTGTGGACCCTCAGATAACACTGGAGAGGAGCAGCGACGGCAAAACCTGGAGCGGACCAATAGCGCGTAGCATAGGCAAAATCGGCGAGTATGCCCGTCGTGCTATATGGCGCAGGAACGGCAGGGCGTCCAGGTTTGAGATATTCCGATTTACTTTAACTGATGCGGTTAAGCCGGTTATCATACAACTTACTGCAAACATTATTGGTGGTGATAAGTGACCGGCCCTAGGCTTAATCAGGCGCAGCCTATCGTTCAACCTGATGGCACAATGGCTCAGCCGTTTAGACAGTTCACCCAGGACGCAAGCCTAAGCATCCCTATTGTGGGTGCTGGCTCGCCAGAGGGAGTTATAGAGGCCAGGCAGTACAGTCTTTACATAAACTCTACCGGCAGTAGCGGATCAATAGAATATAGGAAAATGCTTCCGTCAATTGGTGGCGACGTAACACAAGGTTGGATAGCGGTCTAACCAGCAAAATGTGGTAAAATTCAATAAATTAAGTAGGCAGGAATCAAAATGTCAATAACTGGCGCATTAATAGGCGGAGCCGCAAGCTTAGGTGGTTCTTATTTGCAGAACAAAGCAAATGAGAAATTGGCCGATCAATCTGCGGAGAATCGAGCTAATGAAATTGCCATGATCAAGCAGTACGGCCAGCGCGCCACGGAGTCTATGCTCCCTGCCTATCAAGCGGCTCAAGACATCCGCCAGCAAGGCATGAATCAAAACCTTGCTCTTGCCGGCCAGACTTTCCGACCTATGGTAGATGCCACTCAGACTGGCGACTACATGGCGCAGCAGGCGCTTCTAGCGGGCCTCATGGGGCAGCGCAACGCAATCCTTGGTGATCCTATTAATTACGGCAACTTGCAAGCTCAGAGCGTCCCCATGGACTACTCGCAGCTAACAGGGCTAACCGATCCTCAGCCTTTAGATTTTAAAGGGTTTGAGCAAATCGAATACTCAAACTCTGGTGTAATGGACTGGGATGCCAACACGGCTCAAGGGTATCTGAGAGCCAACCCAGACGTTCTCGCTGATTACAACGCAAATAAAGCACAGCTTCTTGAAGGTGGCGACCCTCAGTTTACAACTGCGGAAGGATACGCTAAGTGGCATTGGGATAATTACGGTCAAGCAGAAGGCAGGCCATTAAAGCCAGGCGAAGCATCTACCCCGGGGGCAGGAGTAGCCACCCCGGCGGCAGCAAACACCCCGGAGGCAGCAGCACAGAATACTTTTACCAGTATCCAAATAGAACAGATGCTAGACTTGATTGGAGGTGAGCTGCCATGAGCATTGCAAACCTGAAAGGCCTGCCTAAAAGCAAAAATTATTCGGTAGAGACAGTAGATCGAGTTAAGGATCTATTAAACGCCGGAGACATTGATGTTAATGATGTTTCCGAATATTTTGACGTTCCTAAAAAATTAATTATTCAAAGCCTGACAGATATTTCTCCTGATGTTTACACCAAAGGGACTTTGACTGCGCCTCAAGTAGAAACAGTTCAAGATTTAATTAGAAAGGGCGTGGCAAGCACTGGAGATATTTCCGAGTATTTTAATGCGCCTCCAGAAATCGTAGAGCGCAACCTCACGCAAGAGTTAGGTTTTAATCCTGCGCAGATAGCAGAGGCTCAAGCAGGACTACCTATATCTGCATCTTCAGCGCCTCCGCCGGCAGCTATTCCGACGCCTGACCCGACGCCTGACCCGACGCCTACCCCGACGCCTCTCCCGACGCCTCTTCCGACGCCTCCGCCGGCAGCTACCCCAAGCGGTGTAAACGATCTTGATGCCCTGGCTGGTAGAAGCTACAACCTGGCTCCAGTAGCTACCACTCAATATCAAACTGGCAGCGCGATACCTACGGGCCTGCGTGGCTCTGAAATGGCTCTAAAGGGTGGGGCAACCGGCGCGATTGATATGCTGGATATGCTCGCCCGAGCCAGCAGGCAAGAGCTTTCAAACCAATACAACTTAGGGCTTGAGCAGGCAGGAGCGAGAGCTGCGGATGCCAGCGGATTTATCCAGCCTTATCAGCAAGCAGGCGAGACAGCCTTACAGCAGCAGATGGCATTGTCAGGAGCTCTAGGACAAGAAGCATTTGACCAGGCTTACCAAGAGTCACCGCAGATGGCGTTTTTGCGCGAGCAGGGCATGAGGGCTAACCTGGCCGGTGCAGGCGCTACAGGCGGGCTCGGTGGCGGTAATATTCAGAAAGAGCTACAGCGCTTTGGGCAGGGCCTTGCATCACAAGGCTTGCAAAATCAAATATCCAACCTCAGCGGATTGTCTACAATGGGCCAGAACGCTGCGGGCACGATGGCCAACATCCAAACGGGTCTTGGGTCTCAGCAGCTACAGGGCCAGCAAGCTCTCGGTAACCAGCTAAGCAATCAATTAACAACCTACGGATTACCAGCAGCCCAGCAGATTGGGAATCTGGGAATTAATCTTGCTACCGGTAGAACAGTGGCAGGGCAGCAATTAGCCAACCAGTATGGCAGCGCAGCGGCAAACCTTGCAGATATCTACTCTAGCCAAGGTAGCAACCTGGCAAATATGCTTGGCGGTCAGCGCAACTTGTTGATGGACCAGTACAGTAATGCGGCACTAAACGAGGCTAGGGCCCAGCAAGGCTACGGCGCGGATATGTCTAACATTCAAAGCGGTATTGGTGGCAGTATTGCCGGAGTCCCGCAGGCTCAGATCAACGTGCCTGATTATCAAGGCGGAGTGCAAAACGCATTGTATGCTGCCGGCGCAGGTTATAATCTATTTAACCAGCCAACTCAGCAAAATACGTTTACTCCTACAAATCCAAATCAAAAATTTACTCCGGCGCAAACCTACGCGTTTGGCCAGTTCATGAAACCGCACGGCATTATGCCTGCGCCCACCACTGCAGGAATGCCTGCTAATGGAATAGTTACTTAGAGGTTTACCATGGCGGTAGATGTTGGAAGGGCCCTGATGGGATTAGGAGCAGCGGTAGGCGGACAAGCCCCGCAGTTCCGTCAACAGATGATGCAAGAAGACGAGCTCGCTCGCAAGCGCGGCTTAGAAGATGAGCAGGCGGCAGAGAAGCGCAAGCAGACTTTATTTGCGGACGCATCTGCGGCTAGTAATCTTTTGGATCAAGGTGACGTTGGCGGTGTTCTTGGATTAATGCAGGACCGCTTTCAGATACTCAGCCAGATTCCCAACGTGGATACCAGTCATACGAAACGCTATTTGCAGCTCGCGCAAGCGGCAGCGGCTGGCGATATGGAGGCTAAGGATCGTCTTAAGACTGAGATGAATAACGCCGTTACCGTTGGTAAGGCTTACAACCAGATCTCTGGAAGCAGGGATGCTCCTTCATCTTTTCGCTCTTTGCAGCTACAAGCTCAGGCAGCAGGGCTTCAACCAGGAAGTAAAGCCTATCAAGAGTTTATGCGCTACGGCGGCGCGTCTGGCCAGATGGGCGCAGCGAAAACAATTACATATAATAACGGCACAGTAGTTAAGATTACTCGCACCGGCGCCCCAGAAGTCTACGGGCCCAATGGACAGCTAGTAACTGATGAGACTCAAAAAGAAAGTGTTCTCACAGAGGCTAGAAAGGAAGGTATTGCTTACGAGGGCGACGTTGCTACAGCTAGGGCTCGAGGCACGGCTGAGGAAGGATTTGGTCAAGAAGTGCTTGAAAACGGTATCAGGCAAGCTAGAAACATTGGCAGGCTAAGAGATGCTCTTAAAATTCTTGAAAGAGTAGATACTGGTGGTTTTGCAGCAATCGGCTTAAAAGCAAGAAGAGCGCTGGGTCTGACAGATAAAGACGAAGCAAGGCTTGCATATATACTAAGAAAAAATGTATTGCAGCAATTAAAGCCGACATTTGGAGCCGCGTTTACAGCTCGTGAAGGCGATTTGCTTGCATCGATCGAGGCGAATGAAGATCAAAGCACTGCCGCTAACATAGCTTTGCTAGAAGATATGATTCGTGAAATGGAGCTCGATATAGACAGGGCTGAGCTATATGCCGCCGATATGGGCAAAGGCGGAGAACGAGCGCTTACAACCATGGAAGGATTTCAAAACAGAAATTTCTACACTGGTTTAGATGGCGAGACACAAGGCGGGGGAGCAGGAGCTGGTGAACCAGAACCCAATCCTATTCCGGAAGGTCCTAGAGTAATAAGGTATGATGCCCAAGGAAACAGAATCTGATGGATGAGATTAAAGTAATACTGGCCGATGGGACTGAGTTATATTTCCCGCTGGGCACAGATGACGCGATAATTGATGCCAAAGTAAAAGAGGTCGTTTCTGGGCAGTCTCAAGATCCTGTGGCTACAGAGAGGCGGGAGCCTATCGGTCTTGGCGCCCAAGCAGCGCTTGGTGCAACTCAGGCAGGCTTTGATGCTCTCGGCGGCGAATCTACTCGAGCTCAGAAGGCAAACGAAATATTCGCATCTACTCTGAAAGGCGATCAATCTGTTTCAGAAGGTGTAACGCAGGCTTATGGCCAAGGCTTCGCTAGTCTTGGCGACCTAATAGGTAAAGGCGTAGGTCTCATTGGTGAAGGGGTCTCTAGCATGACCCCTGACGTTATTGAAGACGAGGTAATCAATCAGCTCGGCATTTTCTTTGATCAGCCTTTGATGCAGGCAGGAAAAGAAGCCATAGCAGCCGGCGGTGAGGCATGGGACCAGTTCTCACAAGAGAACCCGCGAGCAGCTCGCAACATTGAAGCAGTCGTCAATATTTCTGGCGCTACTGGCCTTGGCGGCCTTGGGAAGCAAAGCGCTGGTCGCTACGCACGAACTTACGAGCCCACTAAGGCTAGAGAAGCTAGGCAGCTTATTGAGGGCGGTGAATCAACAGCTACACGGAATGTGACAGCCCCTTATCGCTTAGAGCAGGTTGAAGGCGCAGAGCCCACCATTGTTAGCGAGAGAGGGCCTCTGCCTAAGCCGGAAGTGCCGACTAGAGCGGTTAAGAACCCAACTCAGCAAGCTGCTATCAAGCAGGGATTCGATGAGGGCTTGGTCGCTATGATCCGAGAGGCTAGCCCTGCCGATCGCAGAAATATGCTAAGATCTCTCGAGATAATGAAGGACGCCACCGAAGACAAAAGATTCAGCATGACCAATAGAACGACGGACATAGCTGGCGAATCCATACTTGATCGGTACAAACTGATTCGTGACGTAAACGAGCAAGCTGGCGCAGGCATAGATGATTATGCTGAAAAGAATCTAAAAGGACGCGCAGTAGATTTTGCAGAGCCTGTGCAAAATTTTGAGGAATCCTTGCAGAAATTGGGCGTTAAGTTCAACGACGATCTAACTTTGGATTTTGAGTTATCGGCAATCGAGGACGTTGCTCCGGCAGAAAGAATACTTAATCAAATAGTTAAGCGTATGAGAGCCCCTAGGCAAGTTACTGCTTATGACGTTCACAACCTTAAGCGCTTTATTGACGAGCAAGTTAGCTACGGCAAAGCGACAGAGGGATTGACCGGAAGAACTATCAATGTGATTAAGAATCTTCGCCGCGAACTAGACGGAATTCTGGATAACAAGTTCCCTGAGTATGACAAGCTCAACACTACCTACGCCGAGACAATTCAGGCGATGGATGATTTTAGCACAGCAATAGGCAGGACCATTGACCCTGACAGCCCTAGCGCAGCAACAGCTATCGGCACCTCTCTAAGAGGCTTGGGGTCCAACAGGCAAACTCGCGGCAGGCTTGTTGATTCAGTGTCAGAGTTAAACTCTCTGGGTAACAGGTATGGCAGCTTTGATGACGACGTGATTACTCAAACCGCTTTTACTATTGACCTTGATAGAATATTTGGGACTAAAGCCGATACTAGCTTATCAGGGGTTCTAGGTGAGGCGGCAGCAACAATGCCTACAAGCACGGGCCAATTCGTCGGTGCGGCGGCGCGAGCAGCAGGAAATAAGCTCCGAGGCGTTAATCAAGAAAAGCAGTTTGAGGCGATGAGAAATCTTCTTAAAAGCTTTGAGCCCTCAAATTAGATTATAGGAAACTACGATGGCACGTTTCGGCGATTTTGACCAATACCTAGACAACGCTGGCGAACCTTTAGTAGAAGGCAAGCTTTACTTTTACGAGTCCGGCACTACGACTCCTAAGACGACTTTTGCGGATATCAATAACTCTATCCCGAACACTAATCCCGTTCTACTGTCTGCTGCCGGTCGCCAGCCCAACATCTTCTTTGACGGTGTTGCTAAGTGCATCCTTGCTAGCAATTCCGACGTTCAGATTGCGGTCCGAGATCCTGTAGGTGAAACAGATACGGACTTTGGAGACCAGTGGGTAGCCACCAAGATTTACAGCGCCACTGATGTGGTTTTAGGTTCAAACGGAATATTTTACCGATCACTAATTAACGGCAACCAAAACAACGACCCGGTGACAAGCTCTGGATTTTGGACGCTTCTTTACTCTGTCGAATGGAGTGCTGGGATCACATACGACATTGGCGCGGTGGTTACATACGATAACCAGCAATACCAATCTCTCCAGGCAAGCAATACGAATAACCAGCCAGACACTGCTACAAACTTCTGGGTCCCTCTTAACTTCGCCTGGGTAGCAACTGCGACCTACGCAGAGGACCAGAACGTAGTCGGTACTGATGGCATTCTCTATACCTCACTGCAAGCAGCTAACATTGGTAATGACCCTGCAACGTCACCTACTTACTGGGTAGGTACTTCAGCGGCGGCAGCGGCAAGTGCAGTAGCAGCAGCGGCAAGTGCAACTGCTTCAGCCTCAAGTGCAACTGACAGCGCGAATAGTGCAACTGATTCAGCGAATAGTGCAACAGCATCCGCAGGAAGTGCAACTGCAAGTGCTTCAAGTGCAACTGACTCAGCCAACTCAGCCACGGCGAGTGCCAGTTCTGCCACGGATTCTGCCAATTCGGCTACGGCGAGTGCGTCATCTGCAACAGCGGCAGCAACCTCTGAGACTAATGCAGCCAACAGCGCCACGGCAAGCGCCACAAGCGCCACAGCCAGCGCAAACAGCGCAACAGCAGCAGCGGCTTCGGAAACGGCGGCAGCAGCTTCTGAGAGTGCGGCAGCAACATCTGCATCTAATGCAGCTACTTCAGAAACCAATGCGGCTAACTCGGCTACAGCAGCGGCTACCAGTGCTACTAACAGTTCTAACTCAGCCACGGCAAGTGCGACCTCAGCATCCGAAAGTGCAACAAGTGCAACAGCATCTGCTGGATCAGCAACAGCAGCAGCAGGAAGTGCTACAGCGGCAGCAAGCTCAGCTACAGATGCAGCCAATTCGGCTACAGCAGCGGCAGGATCAGCCACAGCAGCTAGTGACAAGTTCGACGAGTTTGATGCTATTTACCTTGGCGAGAAGGCGTCCGATCCGACCCTGGACAATCAAGGCGCAGCCCTGCAAACAGGAGCGACTTACTTTAATACCACCAGCGATACCATGAAGGTATATGACGGTGCAGCCTGGCAGAACGTGGCTCCTACAGCCACTAGCGTCACAGTCGCTCAGATCAGCGACCTCGATGCTAATCTGGATAGCTTCTTGAAGCAGGACGGGACATCGGCAGAAGTTATATCGTTTGATTCTAGTCAGTATTTTGCAGGCACATTTTCTGACAAAGTAGTCGTCATAGGCAATACAGGTACGGCTCAAACCATTAATTGCAATGCAGGGACGGTGTATACTGCGACTTTAACTGGTAACTGCACGTTTACATTGGCTACGCCTAACCCGGACTCAAACAGGGCAACATCGTTTACACTAGTGCTTACGAACGACGCCACGGCCTCTAGGACAGTCGTTTTAGCGGGCGGGACATTTAAATATCCGGGCGGATCAATTAGTAGAAGCACGGGCGCTAATGACGTAGACATTTGGTTTTTCTTTTCCCCCGACGGTGGGACAACGTGGTATGTAACAATACCGGCTAAAGATTTAACTACTTAATTTAAGAAAGCCTAGGAGGCTACTAACATGGCACTACCAGAAGAGTTGCAAAACCAAGTTGATTACCACGCAACTATAGACAATAACCGAATGGCTAACCAGAATGCGTCGGATTCCAAACGCGCTAAACTAGAAGTATTGCGGATGGCAAAAGAAATTGTTATGGAAAACCATCGCACAGCGGCGGCGGGGTCTGTTATTGGGGCTACCGATATAACTGCTATGGCGACTACGCTCGAAGATTTTGTAAATAGTTAATGGAATCGTATGCGTATTTCTCAACGCCTATATACCGTGAAGAGCGGCCAGAGTGGGTGGGAGAAACGCTAAAGCATACCCATAAATACTATGAACAAATGGAGCCATCGGTAGTTAAACAGACTACGCACATGGCGAATGACCCTGACCTTGGGTACTTAGCGTCCTACTTTCGAGACAAGGGCGTTAGTATTCTAAAGGATCAGGGTT
>Ga0206677_10000808_pt1 | contig 29923 bp, 25 predicted proteins | sample M130m12015metaG_FD_155475 | JGI IMG/M metagenome (GOLD analysis project Ga0206677, IMG submission 155475) | Ammonia-oxidizing marine archaeal communities from Monterey Bay, California, United States - M1 30m 12015 | ecosystem: Environmental > Aquatic > Marine > Intertidal zone | place: USA...
TGAATGCGATTGACAGAAGAAATCCGCCACTGAAGGCTAACATTAACTTTATGAGTTGTTCGTTTTCTGAGCGCTGCAGTATTGATACCAATCCCCCACCCAAAAGAACAGAAGCAATAAGTCCAAATACAATTAAAAAAATCTCCATCAGTGTTTTTGAGCAATTAGAATTAAACGGTCCGAAGTTTTCGCATCGAAAGTATCCAATTCGAAGTTTCCAAAAGTACTAAGAATATTGAATCCATTGGACTTTAATATGTGTGTAAAGTTATCGAGGAAAAGAGCTTGTACACGTTCGGTGTATTCATACTCTTTTCCATCATCTTCGAATGTGATTGTTTTAAAAATATGATTTCCGTCGTAATGTCTTGATATGTCGAATTGTATACCGCTAATTTTTTTTGTCTCGGAAGCAACTAGAGTATCAATGATTCGCTGCGTATTCATGAAATCAAGGACAAGGATTCCATTTTGATTTAATGAATTATGTACCGATTCGATTACTTTTTCATTGTCGTGCGTACTATCAAAGTATCCAAAGCTGGTAAAGAGATTAAATACAGCATCAAAACAATTTTCGCCATTTGAATCGCGCATGTCACGAACGAAGAAACGGAGCGATTCATTTTCATGGTTTTTGGCAGCTGCAATGCTGTTGGCAGAAAGGTCAACGCCGTTTACTTCAAATCCCATTTTGTTGAGGGTAATTGAATGGCGTCCTTTTCCGCACGCCAAATCGAGAACTTTTGATCCTTTTTGAAGGTTGAGGTGCTTTATGAGGTTCTCAATAAATACTTGAGCCTCCGCGTCGTTTCGGTTTTTATAAATCAGGTGATAATACTTCGTATCGAACCAAGATGCAAACCACTCATTGTTTTTCATAATGCGTAAAGGTACATTATCTTTTAATTTCTTCATTTGATTTACCTATCTTTGATAGTGAAGGTTTTCATTTAAATAAAAGATGCATAGCAGTTTGTAAAGATGAAAAAAGTTGGTATTACGGGAGGTATTGGATCTGGAAAAACACTTGTTTCCAAAGTGATTGAGTCGATGGGATACCCTGTATTCAATTCTGATTATGCGGCAAAAAAATGTCTAAATACAGATCCAGAAGTTCGTGCTGCATTGGTTTCGATTTGCGGTGAAGAAATTTATTCTGGAGCCACTCTCAATCGCGCATTGTTTGCGAAAAAAATTTTTTCAAATGATCAAGTCCTCAAGAGTGTCAATGCAATCATTCATCCTCGCGTTCGCACAGCATTTAATCAGTTCTGTACATCTTCAACTTCAGATCTTATTTTTAATGAAGCGGCCATCCTGATTGAAACGGGTGCTTATAAAAACTTAGATTGCATTATTCTCGTTACAGCGCCCGAGCAGCTTCGTTTGAAGCGCGTCATGAAGAGAGATGGAGTGACTGAGGAAGAAGTGAAGTTGCGAATGGAGAAACAGTGGTATGATACCAGAAAACAAACTTTTAGCGACTTTAGAATCATTAACGACAATTCCCAACCGGTTCTCTCTCAGGTTGAGCAGTGTATAAGTCAGTTGATTTCCTCGTAGTCATCAAATTGATCATCGCTTTGGCTGTTGCGATTATTGGTGTTCTTGTTGAGTTGATTGCGTCCGAGGATAAAACTGATGCCTTGCATGAACTTTGAAAGTAAATTGAGTAGAAAGAAAAATCCGATGACTTTAAAAATAAAACCAATAATAGCAGTATTTTCGATGTCTAAGATACTTGCGACAAACCATTTTGAAATATCGTTATAGGCATAGTTGGGGAATAAAATCAACATCCCAAAAACTCCCATTGCAATAGCAATGATAAGGATTTCAGCTTTGTTATTAAATGCATGAGAGATTCCTTGATTGGGCATCATCATCCCCATCACACGTTGCATCTGATTTTTGTTTTGTTGATTTTGTAATTTTCCAATAAAGTAGGTCAACAAAACAATGCCACCCAGGATCAGTTGAGTAGTGCTGTTCATTGAATCGTTAACATCTTTTTGATAGCAAAACACGAATGTCACCAGTGCCAAAAGTATGTATTTGATTCCCCGAATCACATATGATTCCATTTGCGAGCGTTGGCGTGTTCCGCTCACAATTTTAAATACGAGTTCAAAAATTCCCCACAGGAAACCATAGATTGCGAATATCACGCCCAGCCGAAAGATAAAGTCCAATAATTCCACGGGCGTAAATATAGTTAAATGCACCTCATTGATTATCTTTAGGGTCAATCAAAATTCGAACATGAAAAACATGACCAATCCAAGAATGCCCCGTTTTGCTAATGCAACCTTAAAAATTACGATGGTTGCACTTCTTACTCTTTTTACATTGTTTAAATCCTCTGCTGAGGAGGGAATGCTTATTCCATCACTAATTTCTGCTTTTGAGGACGACATGAGAGCTTTTGGAATGAAGCTTTCAGCTGAAGATATATATAGTGTAAACAACTCCAGTTTGAAAGATGCCATTCTTCACTTTGGTGGCGGTTGCACGGCCGAATTGGTTTCAAGTGAGGGATTGTTATTGACAAACCATCACTGTGGTTATTCACAAATTCAATCGCATTCATCTGTTGAAAATGATTATTTAAAAAATGGATTTTGGGCCAAAACAAAGGCCGATGAGTTAAAAAATCCTGGGCTCATAGCATCTAGAGTTGTTCGTATTCAAGATGTAACAGCTACTGTTTTATTCGGAATTGAAGGATTGACTGGCGACGCTTTAAATGCGAAGATTCGTGAGAATATCAAGGTAATTCAGAGAGATGCAACTACAGGGAATGGGTTTTCAGCTAAGGTATCAGCGTTCAATTACGGGAATGCGTATTTCATGGTGGTTAAGGAAAATTTCAAAGATGTTCGATTGGTTGGAACACCGCCAAATTCGATAGGCAAGTTTGGCGGAGATACTGACAACTGGGTTTGGCCGAGACACACAGGAGACTTTTCTGTTTTCAGGGTATATGCTGGAGCGAACAATCAACCCAATGAGATCAGTGATAGCAATGTCCCTTACCAGCCGTTGCATTATTTACCTGTTTCAATGAAGTCAAAAAATACTGGAGATTTTACAATGGTGTATGGTTTCCCAGGCACAACGGAGCAACATCTTTCCTCAGAAAACTTGAAATTTATTATGGACCAAGAGCGTCCTGCACGCATTCGTATGAGGGACCTGTCGTTGAGTGTCATTAATGCGAGCATGGGTTCCTCTGATGCTTTGCGTATAATGTATGCGTCCAAGCAAGCGCGTATTGCGAATGCTTGGAAAAAGTGGATCGGTCAACTCGGAGGACTTAAGACTGTAGATGCAATCCAAATTAAATTGGATCGAGAAAAACGGTTCAATACAATGGCAGCTTCAAACCCGGAGTGGAAGGCAATCTATGGTTCGGTAGTTCAAGATATGAATGCTTTGGTTCAAAAATACAAAGGAGCGGAGTTCGGGTATTCTATGGCTATTGAATATTTGTATGTTGGACCAGAAATGTTCAAGCGCGCCCGCACTATGGATCAGTTTATTCAATCATGTTTGATGATGAATAACGAGGAAGAGTTTGTTGCCGAAATTGCAAATCAACGAACTTCAGCGGAAGGATTTTTCAAGAATTATGATGAGGCGACAGATAGGAAAATTTTCTTATTGCTCACTGAGGAGTACGTGAAGCAGATGGGAGAAAATGTTCCAGCAATAATGAAAGAGAAGTCAGCGCAAGAATTGACTGAAATGGTGTATTCAAGTTCCGTTTTAACAAACAAAGAACGGTTTATGAATTTTTTGGACGAACTCAAGTTCAGCTCATTTGAGAAGTACAAGGAGAAATTTTCGAAGAACGAGACAAAGCCAATAAAGAAAAGAAAAGACCTCGGACCATTTACGATTAACGACAACGGTCACGATTTGTGGAATTTGACGATATCACATTTTAGAGCAACTTCGTTGCCAGAGGTACGCATCTACAAATCAAAAATGCAAGAATTATTAAAGACGTATGTTGCAGGAAAGATTATTATGTTTCCAGAGGACAAACACTGGCCAGATGCAAATTCAACAATGCGAATTACATATGGAAAATTAGAAGGTTCCGCTCCGCATGATGGAATGACTTATACAGAGCACACAACGCTTGACGGTATTATTGCCAAGAACAACACTGGCAATCCTGACTTTGAATTGTTGCCTAGAATGAAAGAATTGGCAGCACAGCGTTCTTATGGTTCTTACGCACAAGATGGCGAACTTTGGGTTTGTTTTAGTGGTTCCAATCATACGACTGGAGGAAATTCAGGTTCTCCAGTTATTGATGCAGAAGGCAATTTGATGGGATTGAATTTTGATCGGTCTTGGGAAAGTACAATGAGTGATTTTATGTTTGATGCCTCTCGCTGTAGAAATATTGCAGTTGATATACGCTATGTTATGTGGGTTATAGATATTTATGCCGGCGCTGGTCATTTGGTAGATGAGATGACGAAAGTGGATTAAATTTTATAGTTTGGAGTGAGATGCCTTTTCAATAGATTGAGAGGGCATTTTCTTTAGGTGTTGATTTGTAGTTGTTTAACTTTTTTCGTACATTACAGTATACTGCTAATGAAATACTACTACTATGAAGAAAAAAACGCTACTATTATGGTGTGCGTTTGCAGGAACTGTCATGACTTCAGTTGCGCAAACGTATGATTTTAACAATGCATCAGCATCAGGCCGTTTTGGTCCTACGCAAGCACAAGTGAATTCAGCCTATGTCGGAACCAGCTTGGATGGCTTGGTTACTGTTACAGGTCAGGGGATACAACAATGGGTTGTGCCCTCAAGTGGAAATTACTCAATCAGTGCTGTTGGTTCCTGTGGAGGAGAACTTCAAGGAACTTTTTTTCCCGGTCTTCCTGGAACAGGTGCATCTATTTCCGGTGAATTTTATTTGACCTCAGGAACAATTATAAATGTTGTCGTTGGTCAGAAAGGCACATACGGAGACAATGGCTCTGGAGGAGGAGGAGGAACCTTCGTTTATTCTGGAAATCCAGGAGGTGCAGGATTGCTGGTTGCTGCTGGCGGAGGCGGTGGTCATGGTCACGGATCGGGTTCTGTTCCTTCGGGGGCACATGGTGGTGGCGGAAGTGCGACAACTGCTATCGTTAATGGTGCTTATGGCACTGGAAATGGTGGAAGTCCAGGTGTTGGTTTAGGTGGAAATCCGGGGTCTGGATGTTCTTTTGGAGGTCACGGTGCCGGAGGTGCTGGATGGTCATCGAATGGTGGTTTACCAACATGTGGTGCGGCAACTGGAGGTAACAGTACAACTTTTGTTGGCGGTGATGGTGGAATTGATTTATTACACGGCGGCTTTGGCGGCGGTGGGGGTTCTGATGGTAATGGTTCTCCTGGCGGCGGCGGCGGCGGTTATACCGGCGGTGGCGGTGGAAACGACTATAGCGGAAGCGTTTGGGGAGCAGGAGCAGGAGCTGGGTCCTTCAATAGTGGTTCAAATCAGACAAATATAGCCGGTGTTACTGGAGCAACTTCAGGATATACTCACGGCTCGGTGACGATTATAAGTTTATGTAATCCAAGTGTTGGGTCTTTGGCTGCTGATCTTGTTTCTCTGCAAGACATAACTGAAGATTGTGTTTCGACTCCTACAGCTCCAACCGCGTCAAATGATTGCGTTGGAGGGATTGTTGGAACACCAGATATTGCTTTCCCTATTACAGCAGTAGGAACAACTGTTGTTACATGGACCTATACAGACGGTACGAATACAATTACTCAAACACAAAATGTCATTATAAATGGTATCGATGGAACGCCTCCTGTTGTCAACAATGCGAGCCTTCCAGATTTATCAGGACAATGTGACTTGACTCCTCCAACTCCGTTGGCGACGGATGCATGTGCAGGAACAATACTTGGTGTTGCAGATGTAACCTTCCCATTAAACGCTCAAGGCCTAACAGTGATTACGTGGACGTATGATGATGGAAATGGAAATACGACAACGCAAACGCAAAACATTACACTGAATGATGTAGCACCGCCAAACTTAGACAATGCATCATTGCCTGATTATAACGGTTGTGGTGCTGCGACTCCTCCAACTCCAACAGCAACAGATTATTGCATGGGAACTATTAATGGAGTTCCAGATGTTACTTTCCCAATTACAGCTGCAGGTCCAACAACAGTTACATGGACCTATGATGATGGTAATGGAAACACGACAACGCAAACGCAAGATGTATACTCTACGATGATGGATCTTTCTGTTTCTTTGGCAGGAACGACTATCACTGCGAATGCTACTGGCGTATCATATGCTTGGATTGATTGTGGTACGAATCAAGAAATTGCTGGAGAAACAGGACAGACGTATACACCATCTGTAACAGGACAGTATGCTGTTGTGATTACAAATGGAACATGTGTAGATACATCTGAATGTACACTTGTTGATTTTACTGGAATTGAGGAGATCAGTAAGAATTTGATCGGATTGTATCCAAATCCAGCATCAGATGTAATCAATTATATTTTTGATGGTGCTATTGAAGATATTATCGTCTATGATGGTCTGGGCAGAACTGTGGACCTATCAATTGATTTAATTACAAATTCGATTGATGTGACGTCATTGGCAAATGGCAAATACATTATGAGTATAATTACCACAGGCTCGGTATTCAGAAAACAATTTATTGTGACAAAATAAGAGTGAAATAATTTATTTTAGAAGAGCCCTTCAGATTTTTTGAAGGGCTTTTTTACTTGTTTTAAGTTTCTTTTTTTACGAAAAAAACAATATTTTGTAGTCAGATGAAAATAGCTCCCAAGAACACTCTACTCTTTGTACTCTTTTTGTTGGTTGGTTTTGTTACCTTAATGGGGTTTCAATCCAAACAAAAGGATTCAAAATACCGCAGTGTAGATATTGGTGAATTTCCTGTTGAAACAATATTAATTCAGCTTGGCGACAGTAGTTTGAATCATTCAATGAGTGGTTTTGATTCTGAAAAAGCGTCATTAGGAGAAGATTTAATACGATATGGGCGCACCAAAAAAGCGGGAAAGTATTCGAAAAGGATATCGAAGTATTTTGTATGCACAGATTGTCATAACTTGAAACGAGAGTTCAATTCACTTTCAAGCGAGTCCTCAAGTGAACGATTGACTTATGCAAAAAACAATGGCATTCCATTTCTTCCCGGATCAACTTTATCAGGTGTTTACAACAGAACAAAATTTTATAATGATGACTATATTAAAAAATATGGTCCACTGGTTGAAAACTCAAGAGATACCTTAGCAAATGCAATTCAATTATGTGCCAAATATTGCGCCTCAGGACGGTACTTGGAGGAATGGGAATTGGAGGCTTTTATGCATTATTTTAAAAAGAATGAATTGAAAATTAAGGATCTTGACCTCTCAGAAAACAATTTAAAGAACATCCAACGATACTCATTACTTAAAGAAGATGAAAAGTCTAAATTAATCGAATTAATAAAAAGTTCATACCGTCAATCCTATGCTGCACACTTTTTGAAACCCATCGATACGGGAAAAAGATTGTACGGTGAAGGAGGAGACGTTGAGAATGGAAAACTGATTTATCGGAAAAGTTGTCTTCATTGCCATGGAGGGAGAAGAGTAACGTATTTGAATCTCGACGAAAGTCAACTTACGGCCCGTATGTTTTGGAATAACATTACAAATTATACCGATAAATCGTTGTATCAGATCGTTCGTTATGGTACTTATGCAAAGACAGGAAGAAAGCAATATATGCCATTGTATACGAAAGAAAAGATGAGTGATGAACAACTGAACGACTTGGTAGCATACATCAAAAAAACAGCTGAAAAATGATAAATAAATTATGTGTTCTATTCCTAGGAATATTGATTTTGACTAAAATCCATGCTCAGGATGTAATGGAAACATTTAATGGCACTCGTATTTTAAATGGACACTCCGTGGAAACGTTAAAGAAGAATACACTTCAATTTCGAATTGAACACCGATTTGGAAATATTGCAGGTCCAAGTGGTGGTGTTCAGAATTTTTTTGGATTTGATCAAGCTGCTGATATTCGTTTTGCATTTGAATATGGGTTGTCTGATGATCTTATGATAGGCTTTGGACGTTCCAAAGGAACTGGTGATCCTTATAATTCTCTGCTCGATGGATTTGTCAAATTTCGAATTCTTCGACAGAACAAAGCGAAAAATAGACCGATTAGTTTAACAGTTTATGCAGCTTCGACTTTGACTTATCAGCAAGCTACGGAAAATATTTCAATGGTTCAGAGTTTCCCTGAGTTTGCGCATCGGTTTGCATATACATCACAAATCAACATAGCACGAAAATTTGGAGAGCGTGTTTCACTCGCTTTCATGCCGACCTATGTGCATAGAAACTATGTAAATGCCAATGATATAAATGAAATATTGGCATTAGGAGGAGCATTTAATGTCAAAATTACTAAGGAACTTGGAATTATCGGTGAATATTATCATACACTCTATAAAGGAATATTTGATGTTGAAAATACGCTGCGGCCCAATAATTACAATAGCCTCTCAGCAGGACTTGAATGGATGACAAATGGTCATAATTTCAAGATTGTCCTTACCAATTCAAGAGGTTTTACAGAAAGTCAATTTATTCCTTATACCTATTCTAATTGGCTCAATAACGAATTTCGTTTAGGTTTTAGCATCACAAGAAATTTTAAAATATGAAACTCAGCATACTACTCTTTTGCCTTGGTTTTTTGAGCGTCTTGGGTTCATGCAAACAAGATAAGGTAGTCCCTTTAATGGAAAATTGTAATGTATTGGTTTCATATCAAGAATCTATAGAACCACTTATTTTGAATTCATGCGGCACCAGTGGTTGTCATGCTGTTGGTGGAACTCTTCCAGTATTGACGAACTACAATCAAATTTCAGTAAATTCTCAAAACATTTTGGTTAGAATGCAACTTGACCCAACGAATGTACAACTTATGCCGTTCGGAGGACCAAAGCTTGCAGATTCAATAATACAGAATTTTGAATGTTGGATTGAACAAGGTACTTTGGACAATTAATAAATTAAAAACCTATATATTTACTTCTATGAAAAAAATTATCACATTATTCGTTCTTCCCCTTTTTATTGGAGGTGTTTTTGCTTTTCAATCGGTAGGTGGAAATGAAAAACTAGAAAAATTCAGCTCCAAAGCACATGCCTCTGCTGGGGGGAACCAAGCAGGTTTGACAGGTGCTCCTGCAGAAAATAATTGTACACAATGTCATTCAGGGTCTGTCCTAGATGGCTCTACTGAAAATCAAATATTGGTTTACAATTCAAGCTTCCAGCAGGTGACGACCTATGCCCCTGGTGAGACCTATACAATCTCACTGCAGATGGCATCAAATCCATCTAAAAAAGGGTTTTCAGCCACCATATTAGAGAATACAAACAACAATAAGGTCGGAACAACTGCTGGAATGGCCATTGGCGGTACGACTGATTTTTCGAATGCAGGTCAAACTAGGGATTACGTATCTCATACAGGGGCCAGCAATACGAGTGCTACCAGTGTCTGGACATGGAACTGGACAGCTCCTGTTTCAGATGAGGGTCCTGTAACCATTTATTTAGCATCAAATTCGGCCAATAATGATGGAGGTCCAGCTGGAGATGCAATTTACTTGTCGGAAAGAATTTTGAATTCAACATTAAGTCTTTCAGAGCAAGAGGTTGATGCTACAAACTTTGTTGCAGGGTATTCTTCAGATGGAAATAATGTTACTGTAAGGTTTAATTCGGAAGAAGCTGATAACATGAACTTTAATCTGGTAGATATGAACGGTCGTTCAGTTTATCATCAGGATTTGTCGACATCAATAATTGGTGGCAATACCCATACGATCACACTTCCAGAAGAAATCAAAAACGGTTCATACATCGTACATTTCTTTGTTGGGAATAAAGCTATGTCTTCAAATTTAGTTGTGAACAAATAAAAGGGGAACATACATTTATAAATTAAATCCCAGTTCTTTGATCTGGGATTTTTATTTCCACCGATTGTTTACGATTTGTTTTACCTTGTTAAATAGCTGGTTTGGAAGATAGGTGCGCCAATCAAGTTTGTCCATCTCTCCTCCCATGATACAGTATTGATCGATCCCAACTTGTTGCATTTCTAACTGTACATGTTCGTGAAAATTAACAAAAGCTACCCATCCATCCTCTATATCATCAATCCACTCCTCATAGTAGCAATCATCAGACCCGTGGAAGTTAAGGATGTTTTCACCAATAATGAGGAACTTATCAAGTCCCATACCAACCAATTGGTCCACAATATCCCGCTTTAATATCATGATGTCGTTTTCTATGGTATCATTCCATTCTCCAATCATTTCAATGATACAAAATCCCATATCGTAATCAGCATAGAGTATTTTAAGATACAGCGTAGGTGATCCTATGAAATCCCATTGAGGATGGATATAGAAATTATAAATCCTGTTACCAAATTCAAATTCGCTGTAGTCACGTCCATAGAAAGGAGAGGCATCATCTTCTGACGCGATATAAAGACTTCTCCAATGGTAGTATGGTTCGACCAAATGCATACTGTAAAGTTAGTTGATAGAATTGACAAATATTGGCATAAATTATGCTTCATTAATTATAATTTTAAACTTTGAACCATAAAATATAAATGTATGTTGAAGAAAAGTAGTTTGTTTGTCTGCTTGTTACTATTGATTTCATCTTGTTCTGATAATAATGAGACCAAGATTGAAAGAGAGTTGTACGAATATGTTTCTGCCTCAATACGTGAAAACAGTGATGTTATCGCATTTGGAAGCATGGAGATAAAAGAAATAATAGATAAAACAGATTATCAGAAAATTCAAATGCTAAATAGTATTATAGCTCCTGAATCTGCGGCCCTAAATAGTGTTTTTGGCATGGATACACCGGTTTATTTTATTGTGGAAGGCCCTATTTCAAGACAGGGTAGTCCAAAACGTGTGACGATTTTTATGAAGGTTAAGAATCCGGACGATTTGGCAAAAGAATTGGAAGAAGAACGTGGCTTTCTTGTTGAAAGTCAGGGAGATATTCGATATGCCGAGGACAATGAATTTATTTTAGGATTTAGGGATGATTTGGCAATTGCTATAATCCAAAGTGAAGAATTTGATGCAGGAAAACTTATTGAAGAAGCTTTTTTAGCAACTCAAGGTGAAATGTCAATTGGTAAGCAACATAAAATACTTCAGACAAAGGGTGATTTTGTTATTGGTATGAACCTAGAGTCGCTCTATGAAACCTCAAATACGAGTCTCGCGCAGTTGAATGACACGAAACAACTTGAACTTGAAAAAATGACTAAAGGCTCTTTTACTCAAACGATAGTGAATTTCAATAAAGGAAATTTGTCTGTCGAATCAAACAATTATTTTTCGGATGAGCTCAAGGATGCAATGTTTTTCTCCGCTGAAAAACCTTTAAAAATGAAATCGTTACTCTCAAAAGGTAAGGATGGCGCGAAAATAGTTGGTGGATTTTCTTCAAACATTGATATCACGAAAATGGAGGAGTTTTATACATCATATGCTCCGGATGTGATTGAAATGTTAAATGATGTTACAGGAGGTTTGTATCGTTTCGTTGGAGCAGGGACTGTTTTAAGCAAACTTATTTCTGGTAATTTAGGTGTTCTGGCTTTAGCTTCTGAAGATTCAAAAGACTTCGCTGATGGAGTTCGTGTGTTTCTCGGTTCTTCAGAAGCAGGAAAAAAAGCATTTATGCTTATGAGAAGTGAGTTTGATATGCCAACAGGTACAGAATTTGATTACGTGGATGAAGGAATTGAAATACTTTTGCCAATGTCCGGTCATAACTTGAATGAAATTAAAGGAGAAAAAAAATTGAAAATGCCGAATGGAGCAGAGGGCTTTGGCAGTGATGGACTTTGTGGCTTTTTGAATTTTGATCAATTAACTTATTTGGGCTTATCAGCTGAGGAGGCCAGTATTCTAGATCGATTTGATTATGCCCGATTGGAGGGTGGTAACGATGGAATGAAATTTGTGTTACAAATGAAAAATACCAACGATAATTTTCTTAAACAAATGACGCAATTAGCAATGTCGATGGTTCCATTGCTCATGGGCGGAATGTCTCTATGATATGATGAAAAATAAAGAACACTGGAATGCACTCTCAAAAGAAGAGCAATATGTTATTTTAAATAAAGGCACAGAAATGCCTTTTACCGGTGCGTTTGATAAAAATTATCGATCGGGAATTTATATCTGTCGGCAGTGTGATAATCCTCTATATTCCTCTCAGGATAAGTTTAATTCAGGTTGCGGTTGGCCTTCCTTCGATGACGAAATTGATGGAGCCGTTGAACGAATATTAGATGCAGATGGCAGACGTACTGAAATTGTTTGTAGTAATTGCAAAGGTCATCTTGGACATGTTTTTCTTGGCGAGCGCTTTACAGAGAAAAACACCCGCCATTGCGTAAATTCAATTTCAATGAAATTTATTGAAGATTAGGAGTTTCGCGGTTATTTAATTGTTTAGAACTCACACATTCCAGAATTATATTTTCTTCGATGTAGACCATGTCATGCAAAATGAATTGAGATGCAAGAGCAAGCTGAGAGTAGTTTTGTGAGTTGTTTCCAAAATTTGCCGCAGTGGTCTTCCACATTTGTTGTATAAGTTCCTTACCACCTTCTTTCGGAGCAATTTTGTTGACAACTGCAGCTACATTGCTCGAACCTGCATGGTATACATGTAACACAAACAAACGAAACCAAATTTCGTTTTCGGAATAAGTCAATTTGTGAGCGTTTAAAATACGTTTCGCTTCAGGAATACATACTTTTTTTATCAAGCTTGAAGAACCAAATGCGCTTCTCTCAAAGTCTGAGCGTTCATCCCTAGAGCGATTCACTGTAAGTCCTTGTGCGCGAGCTACAGCCGGCATTAATTGAAATGGTCCGTATGCTCCAGCACGTGATTTTTTCAATTGTCCCGGGCTTTCAATTAAAAGGATGGCTTGTGCATACCAAGGGTCTACTTTATTTTTTTCAAATTCTAAAATGCCCTCAGAGAGGCTTGGGTAGACAAGGTCAAATTTGTAAAAGTCTTTTTTTCCGGTGGTCATAAATATGCGATCTTCGGATTCTAATTCGTATGCGAGACGCAGGCTGTCTCTATATTCATCTTTTTCTATTTCTGTTTGATTGTTCCAGGTCTCGATATCAATTATGTCGATAACGTGACGGTTTTTCGCTATATTAATAATACAAGAGTCAGGAGAAAGTGTCATTATTCGACGCCAAAAATGAGGTTTGACTAATATATCCCATTCCTCTTCATAAAGTGTATTCGTCCCCATAATAACGTTTGTGTTCTTGCCATTTTTTACTTCAATCTTTTCTTCTTCCCATTTTGAACTATTTTGAGCAATGGAATGGAATGAGAATAATGAGAAAAATAGAAGAAAAAGTTTCATAGGATATTTAAACAGATTATAATAAATATAACGCACATAAGATGAAATTAATTATAAAATTGGGTAAAGATTCCACAGTTAATCGTTAAAATCGGCTAATTTTACACTGATGAAAATAATTCGAACGGTTTTTGGTTGGCCTTTTATTTTTTTGGTAAAAGTATACCAATGGGTCATTAGTCCAATATTCCCTCAAAGCTGCCGTTACACTCCTACATGTTCCTCATATACTATAGAAGCAATCAAAATTTGGGGGCCTGTAAAAGGAATCTATTTGGGTGTCAAACGAATAAGCTCTTGCCATCCTTGGGGCGGTCATGGACATGACCCGGTTCCAAAACGTCATTCCCATAATCTCAATAGAAATAGCGATTAGTAGCAATCTACTTTTAGTTCTAGCTGTTTTTGAATTCAAAATTAAGAAACTGTAGTAGTGGTTTCTTTTTGATCAGTTCATAAATAAATACCCCGATTACAATTGTGTATTCAATTGTAATTAAGGCTCTAACCTCGATTGCAGACCCCGAATTTACCGAGTACAAGAAATAACTGAAGAAAATGAAAAATGACCAAATTATAGGGAAACTAAAATGCGTGAAGCTTGATACAGCTAATAGTGGTATAATGTACCAAGGGTGCACAGTACTTGAGAGCAGTAAATAGATAAAGAACGCAATTGTCATTCGGCGAAACATCTTTTTAGCAAGATGATCATTTCCCCAAAAAGCCAAAATCAATATAAGGAACAGTGATATTTGTGAAATAATAGGACCAAAAATTCGAATTGGATTGAAAGAGTAATACATTTTTCCAATCTGTAGAATGTTATAGAAAAACAGAGAGTTAAATTCAAACACTTTGAAGTAAAGGATGATACTCTCGATGAAATGCCAAAAATTATTTTGATCAAGATGAATTATTCCTAGTGAGATTGCAAGGCCGATAGTTATAGTGTAAAATAGTGATGCTTTCCACCAACCGAGATAACGAAGAAAAAAAGGCAGAAAGAGCAGTGGGATTAATTTGATTTGAACAGCAATTGCCATCCAAATTCCGCCAAGGACGATTCTTTTTTGAAGTATAAAATAAAGCGCTATGAAGAGAAAGGAAATCATAACACCTTCAAAATGCGTATTTCCAGTACACTCTATAATCCATAATGGATTTAGGTACAAAATCCACATGCGATTATTATTGAGGTTCAATTTTTTAAATATCTTAACTAAATAGATTGCGCCAATCAATTCGGTAGTCACAATACTGAGTTTTAGGAAGAATGTATTGATAGCTATCGATGAGGAAAATGCTGTCGAAAAAATAAAATACAGTTGATTTACAGTGGGATAGCAGCTGTAATTATAGCGAGATAATCTGCTCATCCCTGTATAGATTTCATTTAGATATGGATTTTCTCGAATAAAAGGTTGGTTGTGCACTCCAATTGGTCTAAAATCAAATGGGTTAATATGATTCCAGGCCATTTCACCATCCCATAAGAAGCGATAGTAGTCAACCGATAGGTTCGGTTCGAAAACCAATGAAACCACTTGTGCAGATATTGCCAATACTGCCAATTGTTTGAACCTAAGCTCATTTCGTTTAATCAGATATAAATAGGAGGCAAAGGCAACGGAATAATAAGTGATTAGCCAAACAAAAGCTGTTCGGTCTTGCTCCGCATTTATACACAGAATTGATACTAGAAAGACAAAGCTTGTAAGGCGTGTTATCCAAGAAACATTGGACAACATATTTACTCGGCTTTTGGAGTCTTTAGTTCAGAGATTGAGTAAAAGAAAACCAACCCGTATCCTATTGTTAGCATCAAGTGGAAGGGAACCATTCCAATATCACCATAAATTGCACGGTTAATTGTTGTGAAAGCAAACAATAGCATTAAGATTCCTTCTCCCATATTTAGGATTGAAATACTTTTTTTATCGTATTTATTTCCTTTGAATTCACTTTTCACATTAACGTTGAATTTTGGAGTTCGAACGAATGAACTTTTTATACCAAGATATCCCTCTAATACAGCCACGGTGTTATTAAGCGCCAAGCCCATGGATACCATTAAGAATTGAAAGAAACGACCAATAAATAGAAGTAGAGATAAAATCACATTGTCTGTTTTGTCTCTGAAAGAATGCCAATAGTAAAACATTAGAAACGCTGTACTCAGCAAAAATACGGCTCCATATTGGAGTACATAGTTTAAGTCAGAGAAGCTGTCTTTGATATGTAGGACGGGTAGGCTAAGAATAGACATCATCAAAATGAAAATAAAAACTGATGAGTTGAATAGATGTGACAGTCCATGAATTCTATCTACTAGACGAACTCCTTTCGCTGTGATTATAGTTTTCCACATTTTAATAAAGCACTCTGCACCGCCTTTCATCCACCTGTGCTGTTGACTCTTCAGTGCCGACATTGTTATTGGAAGTTCTGCTGGAGCTATGACATCTTCTAAGTAGGTGAATTTCCATCCCTTAATTTGAGCGCGATAGCTTAAGTCCAGATCTTCAGTTAATGTGTCGTGCTCCCAGCCACCGGCATCATTGATACATTCTTTTCTCCAAACTCCCCCTGTACCGTTGAAGTTAATAAAGTGCCCAGAAGCATTTCTACCGCCTTGTTCGATGGCAAAATGTCCATTCAAACCAAAAGCTTGGAGTTCTGTAAGAAGGGAATATTTTTTATTGATATGCCCCCAACGGGTCTGAACAACTCCTACTTTATCATTACTGAAGTGTGGCATTGTTTTTTTGAGGAAATCGCTGTCTGGAATAAAGTCAGCATCGAAAATAGCGATAAAATCTCCCTCTACTTGGTCCATAGCATCATCAAGCGCTCCGGCTTTATAGCCAGTTCTATCTTCACGATGAATGTGCTGGATATTGATGCCGCGAGCAGCAACTTCGGCAACTTTTTTCGCGATTACATCTTTTGTCTCATCAGTAGAATCATCCAATACTTGAATTTGCAACTTGTCTGCCGGGTATTCAAAAGCTGCTGAAGTTTCAATGATTCGCTCAGCAACATAGAGTTCGTTGAACATTGGTAGCTGAACAGTAACCTTCGGTGTGTTTGATGGGTCGTAAACGGGGGTAGTATCTTGCATTCCTGTATTCCGTTTTTTTCTGCGCTTGTTACGGACATATGCTACGGCCAATGACAGTTGAAGTATACTGTAGAACAATACTAAGATTAGACACGCGAAATAGAAAAATATGATCACCTTACTTACGAGGTGTGACCAATAGTGTTCCTTATCTCCAGAGTCTCCCCAGTCCAAAAGCCAAGATACTTTTCTGTTAATTGCGAAGGAATCAAAAGTATATCCGCTTGCATGCTTTTCTGTCAATATTAAATTGATTTTTACCGGAACATATGTTTGGTCGGTAACGGACAATGTATAGTTTCCAAATGGGATATTATCGAACTTGTATACTCCAGATTCATTTGTTCTGACTGTCTCAAATACTGTTGAATCTGAATTGTGTAGTATCAATTCGACATTGTTTAGTGCTTTTTTTGTTTTGTTATCTACGATACCTCCTTTTACAAAATCAGCCGCTTGAGCAAATGTCGAGGTAGTTATGATAATTCCGAGTAGTACGAGGTAGATTTTCAACATAGATTGTAATTTAATTTGCTTCAATTGATATTTTTTTGTTTTAATCTATACTTCCAGATCGCAAATATAATTTTTATTCCTGCAAGTAGAGTACCTTTTATGGTTCCACTTACTTTTGATACACCAATCCGTTTTCGATAATTAACAGGAACTTCGCAAAAGAGCATTTTTTTCTTTACTGCTTTTATTTGCATTTCTATTGTCCAACCATAGGTTTTATCTGTCATATTGAGTACTTCAAGCGCATCGCTCTTTATTGCACGGAAAGGTCCTAGGTCGGTAAATTTCGCTTTGTACACCAATTTGATCAACCGAGTTGCCAGCCAATTTCCAAAAACCTGTTGTGGAGTCAAAGCACCTTTTTCTCTTTTTCCAAGTACTCTTGATCCAATGACCATATCAAAATCTTTTTCTAGAATAGGAGCTAAAACTTTAGTTATTTCCTCGGGATAATCTGAGTAATCACCATCCATAAAAACAATAATATCTGTTTGAAGAGTTTTGCTGTATTCAATTCCTTTTAAGCAAGCCCATCCATAACCTTTTCTGTCTTCGCTTAAAACAATTGCACCTGCATTTTTTGCGACTTCCGTGGTATTGTCAGTTGAGTTGTTGTTTACAACAATTACGTGATTGATACTATCACCTGGGATGTCTTGAATAACCTTTCCAATTGATTTCTCCTCGTTGTAAGCTGGAATTATTACTGTAATTATGTTGTCTTTCATGGATGCAAATTTACCCATTCAGTTTTACACCGTCTTTCGAAATGATTAAAGGATTTGGTTCGAAGCGCCCTTCTTCGGGTCCGTTCTCTAATTTCAACACTCCTCTTGGACATACGGCAGAGCAAATTCCACAACCAACACAACTCGCACGAACAATATTTTCTCCTTTTTGAGCATAGGCGCGAACATCAATTCCTTGCTCGCAATAGGTCGAACAATTACCGCATGAAATACATTGAGATCCATTGGTAGTTATTCTAAATCTTGATTTAAAGCGTTGAAACAACCCCATATATCCTGCCATTGGACATCCAAATCTACACCAAATTCGATTACCTAAAAGTGGATAGAATCCAACACCGATTACACCTGCGAAGGATGCTCCAACGAGAAACCCGTATGTTTTTTTTATAGATTTACTCTCCAAATAGAATATATCATTCTTGCCCGTAATGAAACCGATCGTCAGAAGAACTAGAATCAGCAAGGTGATTAGCGACCCAACATACAAACTGCGATTTTTGAATTTTCGAGCAAGAAAGAAAAACAAAGCTCCAAACGTAAAAAGCAAAATAGCTGTAAATAGATAGTATGAAGTGCTCGAAATGGTTAGAAATCCTATTTTATATTCTCGACCACTGAAATAGGGCCAAAGCGAAGCGATGGTCATAATAAGAACTGCAACCATTACCGAGTGCACCATCCAACGTTCAATTTTCCAGGCACTTTCTTTTGTAGATGACAATTGTCGAAAGCTATCACCGGCAGTTTCGGCCAAACCACCGCATCCACATACCCATGAGCAATACCATCTTTTTCCAACGTAATAAGTCAATACTGGAGTAACGATGAGAAAGAGTACAATTCCCCAAAAGAAGAAAAACGTTCCTGATACGCCACTATTGCTCATTGCATCTAGCTGATCTACAAAGTAATAGTTCAATGGCCAAATATTTTTTAAATCCTTCCCAAAGTAACCTTGAGTTTCAACAAACGATTCCATGATGTAGGGGAGCGCATATGCAAAAACAAGTTGAAAGAACATGACGGAAATTGTACGAATTAATTGGTACCGGTTATTGCGGTATTTAACGATAAATTTTATTCCAAGAAATACAATTAGGAAGGTGTACACGGTTCCATAGACAAACCATTGGTTCGCATTTTTTCCAGTAAACAGAATAGATAAAGGATCAAAAAGACGTACAATTCCATCTAGTGAGTCGGAAAACCAATAGAGTTGAATGTAGAAAATTGTCAAAACAACTCCTAAAATCCAGCCCAAAATACCGCCGTTCGATATGGAGTTAAACCAAACATGATTGTTTTTTATTCCTACTGTCTGACCTCTATAGCTTCCGAGAGTATACAAAAGAATCCCACTTCCCGCAGCTCCTGCAGTTAAGGTTAAATAAGCGGTTGCATTGTTTGTTATTATGTTGCTTATTTTGAACCAAAAATTTATTGATTCAGGGTTTGAAAATGTACCAGCCACCCAAGCGATTAAAATTGCAATAAAACCCGTTGCTCCAATTGACAAGCCTAATTTTTGAACCGTATTGGTTGTCGTAAAGTAAATGGTTCTTGGGCTGCTCGATTTTTTTCGGATAAAGAAAAATATTCCTGCCAACATAAGGGCAAAACCGATAAGGATTGATGGTTCACCAATATCAATTTTGTTGGCAGATTTCCCTTGCAAGGTCGATTTCCAAGCAAGATTTAGAAGAACACCAACTCCCACTGTAAATAGAGTTATTCCTACTTTATTGAGTACTGATAATTTTTGAGCTTCAGTTCCTGTGATTGAATAGTTCGTATTTTCCATATTTAGTTGGATATAAGTTTTTGCCACCATTTTGCTTTTTCTGCAATAATAGAAGTACCGAAAATGGTATTAAATTGGTCAATTATATCGTTTTCGTATTTGGAATAAAATTCAGGGTCAAAATTGGCTGATTTGAGATTTGTTAAAACGTGATGAATCGTCGAGTTGGTGAGGAGCCATTCATTGAATACTTGATGCCTCAGACGCATGCCAAAATTGTTGACTCCAATAAATAGTTTGGTTTCTTTTTCAAATACAAAGTGAAGCAATATATTTTCTTTTGTGTTGGTATATATAAATTCATCGTGTTCATCTGAGAGTTGATTGGATACGCTTCCATATGTTTGGTATTCCAAATCAAAGAATTTTGCAGAATTGAACCAAACTCCTGGTTGATATGTTTCAGATTTACCCACTATGTTTTTTGCAACGATTTCTCCCATTATTTTCCCAGTGTACCACGTTTGTTCAATTGATTTTCGACCTTCTATTGGATTGGAAAATTCGGCGCAATCCCCTATAGCATATACGTCAGTGATTGATGTTTCAAATTTTCTATTGATCAATATACCACGATTGGTTTCGATATTACTCGATTTTAAAAAGTCAATATTTGGTGTGACTCCAGTTGTGAGGCCAACAAATTGACAATCGATTCGATCTCCATTTTTGGTTTGAATACCGATGGCTTCATTTTCGGAATTGGTAAGGATTTCCTCAATTTCCTCGTCATAATGCATGGTCAGTCCATGATGTTTGGAGAGATGATTCATAACAAACTGGGCATCTTCCTCAGGAAGAACACTATTCCAAAAAAATGTTTCTCTTACGATAAAGTGAACATGAATGTTTCGAGATAAAAACATTTCAGCCAATTCGACTCCAATCAATCCACCGCCAACAACTGCAGCTGTTTTGAGTCCATTAGAGTACATCTCAATAGATTCCAAGTCTTGTTTGGAATAGAGACCACTCACTCTTTTCGCATTTTCGCCTTTCCAACCAAATTTATTTGGCTTTGAACCTGTTGCGAGAATTAGTTTGGAATATTTAAATTCCTCTTGATTTTCAAGTTTCAGTGATTTTTGCTTCGTATCTACTGACACTACTCGAGTATGCAGTAAGTCGATGTTGTTTCTTTCCCAAAAATGTGGTTCATATGGTTGCGTGTGTTCAAATTTCATATGCCCCATATAGACATACATTAGGGCTGTCCTTGAAAAAAAATAGGTTGATTCCTCTGAAATTATTGTGATGGGTTCATCGCTTTGCTTTCGAATATAGCGCGCTGCAGTAATTCCAGAAACTCCATTGCCAATGATTACGATCATCTATAAATTTTTCAAGTTACAACACCCTTTGTGATGAATTTGAGTAGCGTTGTTAAATTTGTTTCAAAATACGATAAAATAAAAAAGGCTATCTTTTTTGAGACAGCCTTTTTTCAACAAAACCTTTTTATCTATTTCCAAACACCTCGTTTTGAGAAGGCTTCAATTCTTGCATTGATTCGATCTGCTGGTGTTTCATTTTTTAATTCTACCAAATATTTCTTGATGTGTTTTTTTACAATTTTGAAGGTTTCATCGTGACTTCGATGCGCACCGTTCATCGGTTCTTTGATGATGTCATCAACAATTTCTAATTTTTTCATGTCTTTAGAAGTCAGCTTTAATGCGTCAGCAGCAATCTCTTTGTACTCCCATGACCTCCACAAAATAGAAGAGCAAGACTCGGGAGAGATTACTGAGTACCATGTATTTTCTAACATGACAACTTTGTCTCCGACACCAATACCTAAGGCACCTCCTGATGCACCCTCACCAATAATGATACAAATTACCGGAACCTTCAAACGCATCATTTCATAAATGTTTCGAGCAATTGCTTCACCTTGTCCGCGTTCTTCAGCTTCTAGTCCGGGGAATGCTCCAGGCGTATCTATGAAGGTAACGATTGGTTTATCGAATTTTTCTGCCATTTTCATCAATCGAAGTGCCTTTCGATATCCTTCTGGATTTGGCATTCCGAAATTCCTAAATTGACGCATTTTTGTGTTTACTCCTTTTTGTTGTCCAATAAACATTACGGTTTCGCCGTCAAGGAGTCCAAATCCACCCACCATGGCTTTGTCATCTTTTACATTACGATCACCGTGAAATTCCTGAAATTGACCATCCGTAATTGCTTCAATATAAGCCATTGTATATGGTCGGTCTGGATGTCTTGAAAGCTGTACGCGCTGCCAAGGCGTCAAACTAGAGAAGACTTCTTTTGTTTTGGCTTTTAACTTTGTCTCCAATTCATCGATCTTGTCCTTCATGTCCACTTCCGTGTTCTCGCCAATCTCCTTCGTCTGAACGATTTGATCTTCCAATTCTTTAATTGGTTCTTCAAAATCTAAATATGTTGCCATAATTTTTTCTATTTGAGGGGCGAAAGTTACAAAAATAGTTTCGTTGTCTTACCTTTGATATATGATATTATTTCCACAGGCAAAGATCAATTTGGGACTCAATGTCCTATCCAAAAGAAGCGATGGGTATCATGACATTGAGACTTGTATGTTCGCAGTGCCCTTATATGATGTTCTTGAGATACTTCCGACTGATAAATTTTCATTTGTTTCGTCCGGTTTAGATATCAAAGGAGAGGTTGAGGATAATTTGTGTGTAAAGGCATATGCGTTGTTACGTGAAAAGCACAATATTGGACCTGTTTACATGCATTTGCGTAAGAATATTCCGATGGGAGCGGGGCTTGGTGGAGGTTCATCCGATGCGTCAAATGTCTTAGTCGGATTGAGTCAGCTTTTTGATTTAAATTTATCTGTCCCTTTGCTGGAGGAATATTCTGCTGTACTCGGTAGCGATTGCCCCTTTTTCATAAAAGGAGGTGCTCAGATAGCCAAAGGTCGAGGAGAAGTACTGGCACCTTTGGATTTGTCTTTGAAAGGGAAATTTGTAAAACTGGTAAACCCCGGTATTCATATTAGTACCTCAGAGGCCTATAAAAATGTTCTTTTCGGAGAGAGATGTTCACTTTTGGAAAGTCTTCAAACCCCGATTGGTAAATGGCAAAAAGAGTTGATTAATTCTTTTGAAGATTATGTTTTTGAAATGTATCCAGAGGTCGCATCTATTAAACAGAATATGCTTTCAGAGGGTGCATTATTTTCGGCAATGTCCGGAAGTGGGTCTACGATTTTTGCAATCTATGATGTTGAACCAGAGAAAACATTTGAATTTTTATCAGAGTGGGTTTTAAAACTCTAATGTGGACTTTAGAAAGGCGTTAATTTTGCGTCATAAGTTTTTTTGTGATGAGTTGACCGCCTGTGATTTCTATTGTGACAAAATAGATGCCATCTGAGAAGTGATCGATTTCAATCCGTTTAGATTTTGTTCCCACCTTGCCCTGATACAAGAGGTGTCCGTGGATATCAACAATAGTTATTTTCTCTATATTTTTTGAGCTTGTGGTTATTGTAATGGCAGTAGAACTCGGATTTGGAAACATTGCTACATCACTATGAATCATTAGTTCATTCAGTGATATGCTACTATTCGGGTCTGCTTCAAAGTGAAAAATTCCCCCAAGGTCCTGCCCGACAAATAAGTTGAGATTACCATCGTTGTTTATATCTTTTACAGCGAACGAACTGTAGGCTTCCACATCCAGTCCGATGTAGTTATTTGAGATTAATGAAAAGGTATCTCCCGGAGTTAAGTGATCATTTATCGAATCATAATAGATCAATGTTCCTTTATAAGAACCTAAAAACAATTTGATTTCAGAGTCGTTTCTAAAGAAGTGAGGTGCTGCATATTGATTTGGATTAACACCAGTCAAATTAATTGTTCCCAATTGGTTATTTTCCAATTCAAATGAGGGGTTGGTGGAAGTCCCTTTATTTTGATAGTAGAGTATTGAACCCGATTTTGTACCAATTAAAAGGTCCAATAACCCATCATTATTGAGGTCAAATAATTGTGGATGTGCAAAGCCATCACATTCAATAACTGCCGAGAGGTTATCTGTATAGTTGAGTATGGGAGTGCCAAAAACAGCTCCTGATCCAATTGACATATTTTCGTAATAAGCCAATGTTCCGTTTTCCAAACCGATAAATAAATCACCATCACCATCACCGTCAATATCTCCGAAAGTAGGGACAGAGCGAAGTCCAAAATTCTGTTGATCTAGATTTAAAAAGTTATAGTCAATATAGGTGTATTCAGGAGCTGAAGATGTCCCTGTATTCTTGTAATAAGCAATTGTACTTTCTTTATCAAGAGTATGAATGTATCGGTAGAAATTCGCGACAAATAAATCTTCCAACCCATCTTCATCAAAATCGAAAAATACAGGAATACTTCCGGTTCCATGATCAATCATTTCATTTTGAAATAAGTTCGCAGCTGTGTAAATAAAATTAGGAAGTGAATTTGTTCCAATATTTTTATAAAACCGTATACTCGATTCATTTTCTGAAATATTTTTAGCGTTTGCAGCTACAACTAGGTCTTTCACATCATCGAAGTCAACATCTACGAAAAATGGGGCAGGAAACAATTGCATATTCGCGGGTGTTGTATTTGATGGGAAATTCGAATCCTCAGAAACCATTGCAGAGTTCATGTTGGGTGCGCTGCCCCCATTCATTAGTAAGGTCAGATTTGGGAATGTGACATCCCCCAGCACTAGATCATAAACGCCAGAATTGTCCATATCGATCGCTAAAATAGTTGACCCTGCATGTTCATTGACTGTTGATTCGTCGCCCACTGATTCGACGTCAGAGTCGGTTTTAATGGTTCGCAAAGGATTGGAAATTAAACTTCCAGTGCATGGGGTACTTGTTTCATTCAATGTTATCGAATTGGTCAAGAAGTTCTCACTAAATAGACCCCAACATTCGTTCTTTAACTCAAAAATTAATGAGTCAGGAATACCATATAATTCCATACTTTGATTTTGATGGTATTCCATATTCTCTCCCCCTTGATGAAATGTTAGAACATCAATGTCGCCGTCAAAATCAATATCTACAATTGCAGGAAGATCTGAAGAGTTGACAAGAAGCTGTTGCGATCCATTTACATATTCCGAATAAATCAAATCGGACACTAAAGTCCATTGAAGTCCATTAGCCAGAGACCCAACATTCTTGAAGACTTTGAGCCCGCCAACACCATAAGTCCACAAATCTTTTCGCCCATCGTTGTCATAATCGACCATGGTTGCGCGATATCGAATATCTGCTGGAAAATTTATTTTAGAATTGTATGCGAGCTGATAGTATTTTATACCAGCATTTTCTTCTTGGGTATATACTCGGATATTGTTTTTACTCCTGTCAAATAGGAACAGGTCCATATCACCATCGAAGTCGTAATCAAAATCTGAAATTTGTGTATAGTTGAGTCCGCCAGCCCAAGGGTTTTTTAGGGAAATACCATTTTGCTTTACAACGATTGAATTATCATATTGAAAACCAAATTGACTTGAGGCGATATAGCTCAATTGAACAAAGAAAGCCGTAATAAGATATCTCGATCTTCGCATGTTGTGTTTGATGTAAAAATTATAAAATTATATTAATTAGACGAGGCAACCAACTGAAAAGTTAAAGGTCTTGTTGTTAAACTACAAAAATGATAAAATTTTATGCACTTATTTCTACTCTTTTACTTTCGAATATAATTTTAGGTCAGGATAGTGCTAAAGTTTTATTTATTGGGAACAGTTATACCTATTTTAATAATTTACCAGGTATGCTCACTGATCTTTCAACCTCTTTAGGTGACTATGTTCAGCCAACCTCTCAAGTGGCAGGAGGTGCAACATTTCAAGTTCATGCAACGAATCCAGCAACATATACTGCGATAAACAGTGCTGATTGGGATTTTGTTGTTTTACAAGCACAAAGTCAGGAACCATCTTTCCCCGATTCCCAGGTAAATTCAGAGACCCTGCCATTTGCAGAACAGATGGCGGACAGTATTCGTAACAATTCAATTTGTTCTAACATATTAATGTTTATGACATGGGGAAGAGAAAATGGAGACCCTCAATGGGTTCCAATTTCTACCTTCGATGGAATGAATTCTCGGTTGAGGAATGCGTATATTAGAATGGCTGATTCGATCGATGCCTCCATTTCGCCTGTAGGAGTTGCATGGAAATACGTTCGCGATAATTATCCATCAATCCAACTGTATTCTCCTGACGGATCTCATCCGAGTTTAGAAGGATCATACCTTGCAGCATGTACGTTTTACGCTTCATTGTTCCGAAAGTCACCTGTAGGTGCTTCATTTACGAGTTCATTAGCTCCTGCGACTGCAGCAAATCTTCAATTGAGCGCAGCGACTGCCGTAATGGACAGCCTTGATCACTGGAATTTGTACCCAATGTCTGAGCACACACAAGCTGACTTTTCTTACGTAGTGAATGGAGGAGAGGTTGTTTTTATAAACAATAGTGTAAATGCTACAGCATATGATTGGAACTTTAATGACGGTCAAGTATCAAATGATGAAAGTCCAGTAATTGTATATTCAGCGCCGGGTTCGTATTCTGTGACACTAGTTTCTTCAAGTCCATGTGATTCAGATACATTATCGAGTACGATTGTTATTGGATCCAATTCAATTGTTACGAATTTGCCGAAAGATTTAATGATTCGTCAAATGGAGAATGGTATTTTTCAAATCTATGGAGATCAAGAGTTTGATCAAATAGTGGTGACAGATGCAACTGGTCGTATTGTTACCGAACAGCGGGAAGCACATATTGATTTATCCAACAAACCGACAGGTCTATATTTAATTCGAATTCAATCAGAAGATAGAATGTATCAAGTCAGGATATACCGATAGGCGTCTTTTTTTCTTCGTTAAACGGTTTCTATTAATTGGTCGATTGTCTTTCTTACTTTAATCTCGTGCTGTATAGGATCATCTTTATGACGGTAACCGATCGGACAAAACAGCGTGGCTGTGAGGTTGCTGTCTTTCAAGTTTAGAATTTCATCCACTTTATCTGCATTGAATCCTTCCATAGGGAGTGCGTCAATTCTCAACCTAGCGCAGGATTGAAGTAGTTTCCCCAATGCAATATACGTTTGTTTACTTGTCCATGTTCTCTGGTTTTGTTCCGACCACGATCCAACAGTAGTATTAAGCATTTGGGCATAGCCGTCTAAACTTTCTCTTGGGATATCTCTGGTTTTTGCGATGAGATTCATATGTTCTTCAATATCTTGCTCTCGCACTGTTTTGTATGCACACAATATGAATAGGTGAGAGGCATCTTTAACTTGACTCTGCCCATAAGCGGCGCTTGTAAGTAATTCTCGAATTTCTTTTGATTCAACATTAAATATTTTCATGCACTGCAATCCGTAGGATGTTGCTGTGAGACGAAGTGTCTCCTTTAATATTTTTAGGTTTGTATCACTGACTTTTTTGTTAGGATCAAAAAGATCAGTTGCGTAGCGCCAATTTAAGTCTTCAATAATCTTGCTCATGCGATTCAAGTTTGAATTGCAAAAATAGAGTTTTAAAAATTGAAAAGTCAGGATTAATCACCTATTTCTCTGATCGTTTTTTGAACATCAGTTCGGGTTTTTGGAATTGTATAGTCTTCTAAATTGATTACGCCAATACTGTCAAGCTCTTTTGTGCTAACGGATGGGCGGTCATTTCCAGCGGCCACAAGCTGCATAATGTACTGTGCTGTTTGCTCGGCTTTCGATCGTGAATCGAAACCTTTGATTCCAGGAACTGCCGGAATGTGTTGTTGATCGATAATCAGTTTTGCTCCCCTAAAAATTCGATACCCCCATCCAATATCTGGTGTATGATAAACATTCCAAGAAGCTTTATTTTTTATTTGTTCAGACACCTTTTTTTTTGCGGGCACCGTTGGTTGCTGATCTGTATTATCAGAGCAGGAAATTCCAATGAAGAATAATAAAAACAGATAACTGATCTTCATTTAAATAAAATTTATCAACTCTGAATGGATGGGTGCTGAAGATGCGTTCACAAGTTGTAAAAAGTAACTTCCATTCGGCAAGTTCATGCGATCAATAACATGACCACCATATGTTTTAACCATGTTGACCTGATCCGTGATGTCTTTTCCATCCATTGAGATAATTTTTACTTTCGCATCGAATAGGTCTGTTAGAATTGTAAGTGATTGAGCAGCTGGGTTTGGAAAGATTTTTGTTTTCGTATTTTGGTTGAGACTTTCAGTACCTACAATTCTTCTGTATGCGTACATATCGTCGTAGAATTCACCATCGTATCCCGTTCCAACGAAAGCAAGATCATTTTGAACGAATACTATTGCACTTGTTCTTCCTGAGCCGGGAAAATCGGCGCGTTGTATCCAAGTGTCTGAGAAGTAGTTGTATTCCCAAAGGTCATTTGTATAGTTGAAATTGATATCTTCTCCGAGACAGATAAAACCAGTAGGAAATTGTCCCCAACTTACAGCTCCTTTTCTTGGTCCTCCGGGGAAATCTGTTTTTTGTGACCAAGAATCCGTTGTCGGTTCATATTGCCAGAAGTCGTCACGCATTATACCATCATCTCCTGTACCAATGTATCCTTGTCCTCCCATTGAAAATCCAACGGCTTCTTTTCGAGGCGTTCCACCAAAGTCCGCAATCTGAGTCCAAACATTCAAAGTTGCGTCATATCGGTACATGTCTTTTTTTAGCCCTGTCTGATCAATTCCTGTTCCTACATAGGCATAATCACCAATCGTAAATGCAACTGCTTGACGCCTTTCAGAACCAATAAAATTTGCCTTTTGGGTCCATGCATCCGTATCCTCATTAAATTCCCACAAGTCTCCAAAAAAAGGATTGCTGTCACCTTGCCCTAGGCACAAATACCCTTTATTGTTCAGGCTAAATCCACAAGCCGATCCACGATCGTTCCCATCACCTGAGAGTCCGCCAATAGAAGGTTCATCATCCCAATCATCTTGCCAAAATGTGTAGGAAAACATAGAGCGTCGGAATCCATCACTATCAAGTCCTCCCACAATATACCCCTCACCATTGACAACAAATGAAGCGCTTACCGATCGTGGAGCTCCATTTACCGAGTCTTTCTGGACCCATTGATTTTGCGCTACAGAATGAGTAGAAACTAGGGTAGTTAATATTACAATTAATCGAAATTTCATGTGTTATTGAATAATAATTTTGTGACTTTTTTGCTGAATACCATTGTTCCTAACAGATAGATAATATGTTCCTGAGGGGTATGCATTTGTTTTAAGTGTATTTGTATATGGACCAGAGTATAGAATTTTACCTTGAGCGTTTGTCAACGTCATACTCTCCAAGGCTGTTTTTGTTGAAATATGAATTTCGTCTGTTACTGGATTCGGATAGGTGGAAATTGTACTTTCTAATTCATTCATACCAACAGTAAAAAAGGGATTGTACATGTGCATACTTGCCTTCTTTCCTGATATTCCTTTACCAGTTCCCACGTACGCTTTGTTATTAATTACCATCGCTATGGCTCCTTTTCTTGCACTTCCTCCATATGACGCTCTAGCATACCATGCATTCAAGTTTGCATCATATTCCCAAAGGTCTCCGAGCATTCCTCCATTCGATCCCATACAAACAAACCCCCTCGGGCCAATTGTAAATGTGGTAGCACTTGACCGACTATTTGCCGGTAAATCAGCGCGTTGTGTCCATGCATTGGTCGTCGTTTTGTATTCCCACCAATCGTTATTCATTAAGTCTTGATCAATCCCTAAACCCACATACCCTTTATCTCCAATGGACAAACTGCTTAACTGGTAACGCACACCACCGGGAAAGTTGGGTCCTGATTGCCATTGATCTGAGATAGGATCGTAACGAAATAATTTATTAGAATAATTATTTGGACCATATTTTCCACCCACTAAATATCCAAAGTTCCCAACTGAAAATGCTGTTGCGAAATAAATTCCTGCTCCTCCATTTCCAGGGAATGGAGCTTTGGCTATCCAACCATTTGTGATTGGATTATATTCCCATAGATCAGTTAATTTAACTGACATTGGATCTGTTGCAATAACCGAGTTTATTCCAGTTCCCACATACCCCTTATCATTTATTGTAAATGCGATGG
>Ga0206677_10000809_pt1 | contig 29912 bp, 48 predicted proteins | sample M130m12015metaG_FD_155475 | JGI IMG/M metagenome (GOLD analysis project Ga0206677, IMG submission 155475) | Ammonia-oxidizing marine archaeal communities from Monterey Bay, California, United States - M1 30m 12015 | ecosystem: Environmental > Aquatic > Marine > Intertidal zone | place: USA...
ATTCCTTATATCAAAAAAAGCAGGGGATACATTGATTTTTCCTTTGTGTCCACGAATATCTGCCTCTACTACGGCATCGTTTAATAGTTGAACTAATGTTTTCATTTCTCTTTTGTTTTTAAGGTTTCTATTTCACAATCTGACTTATTCTGTATAGTGGAGCAAATCATTGCCTTTATTCTTTCCTGCTCTAACCAGTTAAGGTGTTTAAAGAATTGTTTGATCCGTTTCATCTATTCATTCCTAATGCATGTAAAAACCTCTGCCCTTTATCTTGGTCAATGGTTTTGATCAGTCTGTAAATAACTGCACTAGCCCTCCTAGATTTCTCTTTGTAGTTCCTTGAGGATTCTGTACCAATGTTCTGGTAGATCTGAGCATCTACCCATAGGAGTAGATTCACTTTATCAGATTCTGATCGCTGAGGATCGTTCACGATTTCATACGCTTTTGCTACTGCCATCTCTGCATCCATACTATAACGGTTTAATGTTTTCTAAATGCCTTACCCACATCTTAGCCACCATCGCTTTACGCTGTGGCTTAAAAGGGAATCGCCTCCGCAGTAATGCATTGGCGATCCTTATAAACTGATTCATATTAGTTTCCATACTGTAAAGCGAATGTTACAGCGTTTAGCTTTTGGTCTGCTCCATATCCTGCGAATACTTGATCATAGGTTCTGGTAGCATTAAAGAGCCTCCAGTATGCATCTCCTGCATCAGCATCATGAAACTTATGCACTGTGAACTGGGCTGAGTGATCAGCTGAGTTCTTAGCGTTCTGGTAAAAGGTTCTGGTGTGTACTAGCTTGTAATTTTTCATTTGTTTATAAATTGGTTAATAAGTACCAATATATAAAAAATCTAACTAACTGGTATAGTGCCTACTATAAGATCTTCACAATCTGACAATCTTAAATAAGTGAATATGTCTTGTCCGTTTGGTCTACCTAGCCAAACATTAGGCATCTCGTAACACATCACGCCCATCTGCCGATGCACTGATCCATCGTAAGGCTCACAGATTTCTAGTGTACGCTTTCGCAAAGCATCTTTATCAAACACATGAAATCCCTCTGGGAATAGAAAGGCTATAAACTCTGCCTTACTTTGCTTTGCACACCATCCATGATACCCCCATCTGTTCTGCATCTCTATAAGTATGTAACCGTACTCATGTGATCGCTTTAAACCTTTAACATCAATTTTACGATCATGCCAGATAAAATCTATGTGCTTCTTGTCATCTTCAGTTTCAGTCTTAGTTGCATTAGTCAGCTCTTTAAAAAGAGCCTCTGCATCTGTACCCATTTTCTTTACATGTGCTAGGCGTTCTGGTGATAGCTTGAGGCTATTCTTTAGGTAATCATGTAAACTCATTCAGATCCGTTTGGGTTAATAGCTTATTGTCCTTGTAAAAGTATAGGATCATGTCTTTGTACTTGACCTTTACACCTCCATACTGCCCAGACAAATCAAACTTCCATTGCTTTCCTTTGTGGTGGGTTGTGATACCCACCCCCTCTTTAAAATCTAGTATGTCATGACCATTAGCAAACAGCCAGACCATGAGTAGATTACTAAGTTTCTCACCCTGCATCGTAGGTAGCGTAGAGATTTCTTAGATCATCAATATGCCGTTTCCATTCTCTGGGTGAGCAGGTGCAGGGTACATACATCTTATGCTGAAAAACCCTAGCATGGATCTCACTAAGTGGCTGTTGCCATTTCTCTTTGATCTCGTTACCGTTAAACTCACCAAAGAATGTTTCCAGAGTTTGGTGTTCATCTCTTTCTAAACACAGCACCTCTGTACGCTTGTAAGGAAACGCTTTGTTTAGAGCATCCTTACGAGCCTCACACCCACAATCAATTCCAGTGGCATCCACAAAAGCATCTACTACCGCTTTGATCCCAGTGGCTTTAGTTATTTTCTCTATCGTGTCCCCCACCCCTTTGGAGGTAGTCATAGTCTTTGTTTTGGTAATCTTCGTACTCTTCTTTGAGTTTTTCTTTGACATAATTCCTAGTCTTTTTGATTGTATCAAATATGTTTTTTAATGAGATCTTACTGCCCTTGCTTATATCCCTCATGCTCAGATCACTCTGATAGTATAGCTTAAACATTTTGTCATAATACCAGTGCATTTCTGAACTGGTTTCATAGACCAGATCCACCATGTATTCAAAGCTCTCTGCCTCATCACGATCAAACGATTCAAAATCTACCACTGCCCATTCTGGGAAATCATCCAGTGGAACGGTCTTAATAACCTTTGCGCTCCCCTTAGATGAACGCACTATGTTTCTGAGTGTAACCCACATGAAGAGCATGTTAGGTTTGCCATCCGAAATGATGGTATCTGGATTCTTAATGTATTTGTGCAGTCTGATGTACATCTCCTGCACCACATCTTCTGCCTCATGACCTGCGCCTAGCTTGTAAGCCATACGCACATAGTCTTTGTGGTATTTACTTATCAGCTCTAACACTACTCTGGTTTACTAGTCCATGTAATAACAAACGCAAACAGCACCATACATATCTGGAGGCTGTGGTATGTAGGATCTTCATGATCATCATCCATCGTAGAGTTCCAATAGTTCACGCCTACTAGCAGTCCTGCCAGTGGCGCAATATCAACCGCTATATTCATACTTCTGTAATTTAGATTCAAGCTCTATTATATCTTGAGTTTTTTTATGTACTAAAGTTCTGAGCTTTATATTCTCTAGAACGGTATCTATCCTATGAGATTGAGATAGGTATTCATCCGAATGAATTAAGCCATCTATCATGGCTTCAGTAACCTCAAACATTTTACGGTAATCCTCATCAAACTTATGATTCATCTCATGGGCTTTAGTAGCATGTATTACAGTGGCATGATTTTTATCCATGACCTTTCCGATCGCACTGGTAGTAAACGCTCTTCTTGCGCTTACCATAAATGCAAATCTGGCTACCACATTTTTTCGCTCTCTGTTTGTCCTTATGTCAAACAACTCAACATACCTCTCATATTCTAATCTTAGTATGGTCTTAGTCATTACTGTTTTTTGGCTCTAAGTTTATATCTAAAATATCAAACTGATCTTCATACATTTTCAGTTTGCGTTGCAACTGTTGTATAGTCAATTTGAGATCTGCATTTTTGGCTTGAGCATCCCATATCATAGGCTCTACTTCCTCAACCAGATCTACACATGCATCAATAGCACCGTAGATGCTAACTAGATCTAAAAAAATATCTAGCTCATGACTATCTTCTGAGGTGTCCGCAGGTCTTAACGCTTGTGCTATTTCCATTAGATCACGATTCTTAGCTCGTAACCATAATAATGTCATAGATCTGCCCATTCCTAGTTCTTTGAGTTCAATGTAATTCATTTTCTTAAAAGGGAAAGTTAGATTGCTTAGTTTCCTTTTTCATGATCAAGTTCTGACCATCAATTTCAAAGCCTACATTACTAGGCAAACTGCGTAATCTTATAGGTTCATCTTTACTGGTTGGCTTACCACCAGTTTCTATCTCTTTGATCTTAGCCACATGTATATGTGAGTACATCCACTCAGTAGGGTGTGCAACATAGCGGTGTATGATCAGCATGGAATCAGAGCGGTTTGAATGCTTACCACCTCCCTCAACATCTGACATGCTAGGAGGTATTGGCAAACCTGCATACTCATGTGATGCAGGATGCTTTTTTCTTAATGCCTCTGTAACAGCATGAACACATAGCCAGATAGAAACCTGCCGATCCTTACACCAGTTTCTAAAGTGTGTAAGTACCTCGTAATCGTATTCATGACCGCCCAGAGATTTGTACATCTCTTTATCTTTTGCCAGTGAGTTGTATGGATCAATCATGAACCCATCAAACTCATGCTGTATGTGCAGATCAGTTGCCTCTTCTATGAGATCATTGTAGGTGTACATTTTCTGCTCGGCATCTATTATCACGAAATAGCGTTGCATAAAATTCATAGCACTCTGCAACTCTTCTTGCGTTGATCCCTGCAACACCTTACCCAGATAAAACTCTGAGATCTTTGTAGCTATGCTAGAGGCTGTATTCTCACTTGAGTAGACCAACCATACCATATTATTTTTAAGGCTCTGTAATACCATTAAAAACAGTACTACGGTAGTCTTACCTACATTAGCATGACCTAACACTATGTTAAGGTCAGCTTTTTTAAAAACGAAATGGGTATCTATTCTATGGTGTCCAAACTCATATCCAGTGGTTACCTTACCTCTTCTGATCAGATCTAGTTGAGATTGTAATGATGCGAATGATATAATCATGTATTGGTTTTAATAGTAAAAAAAAAGGAGGTGCTTTTATCGCACCCCCCTATGTTCATCTAGAATGGCAAACCATCCTCAGCTACCTCAGCGGTAACTTTTACTTTCTCTCTGTCTTGAAAATGATCAGCATGTGTAGCTCCAGATGTATCTGGATCTTTGCCCAGTACCCAGTTCACCATGCGCTCTGCATTCTCTAGAATAATAGCCAGATCCTTACCACCTATCTCAGCTGATGCTTTTAAAGCTGTCTGGCGAACGATCAACTCATCCTTAGAGGTATGTGTAGTTGGCTTAGTTCCAAACGCCTTAGATGTACTTGCAGGAGCATCTGCTACTGGTTTGTAATCATAGTCTGGATTGCTAGGTTTGATTGTATAAAACATTTTGTCATTATACATCTTACCAGTAATAGCGTAGGTAGCATCCTCACCTACCCTAAACTTGTCCTGCGTTTCACTTTTGGAATTATACTTTCCATTATCACCGTTTGCAAAGGTGATGTAATAACCATATAGAGTTCCGTACTGGCTCTCGTATGGCTTATTGGTAGGCACTACTTTAGTTACCTCACTGATCTTCGTTACTGTTTCCATGTGTTTTAGTTTTTAATGGATTAAACAAATCTACTTTAACGATACAAAAATTCTTATCAACCTCGCTGTCAAATTTGATACGCAACTCTTTGTAGTATTTAGGGCTGTCATCATTAACATATCCCAGATCCACAAGAGTATCAGCAACAAACTTTGAAACAAGTACAACATTATCCACATCAAGCCTACTATTATAAGAGATCCTAATGCGAATAGATTCAGCGTAATAATGGTCATAACCATCCAATGCGGTTTCAACCTCTTTTTTATACGCATCTTTAACTTTCTTACGGTATGTCCAATGTTTCCCACTGTATAAACTATTTAGGGAAATTGTCTTTGGTAAGATCAATTCCAGTGTTATCATTTTCTCTATCATACCCTAGATATTCCAATTCCTTTTTTAAGTGATCCATAGCCTTTAAGATGTCATTTACTATGGGATTATCTGGCTTCTTACCTGCCCTTAAAAGGTAGGCAATCGCCACCCCCATATTATAACTATCCCTTGAGAAATCCATACATACATCAAACGCCTCTATGCCTTTGTATTTACCAATATAGTAAGCAGGTGTATTAACCCCCTTTTGGTTGGTAGAGGTAGGGCTTTTGATCGGGGATTCCGAAATGGAGGTATAGGTGGTTGTAAACTGTTTGTCTATTGCACTCATAACTGTCTGGATATTGAATTTCTTTCGGTTTCATGGGCTAGAATATATTGGTGGATCATCAGATCAACTGTTTCTGGAGCTAGGTTCTTTAAGCTGTGATTCCTATAAGACCAGTTCATTACATGATCTAATCTGGTTTTTAAGGCTGTAACCTCAGCCTCTAAAACATTTATATACAGATCTCTATCGTAGTTTCTATTTACACTCATATCCCAAGTACATAGTTAGTTGATTCATCAATGATCATCTCATACCAGTCATCGGTATGTGCAGGTTTGCTTCTGGTAGTTTGATTAACTGCCCATGCAGTTAGTGCAAAATACTGATCTACTTGTAGATCCTTTACAGCATCAAAAAACTTACCCTGCAATGTATGTGGGCATTTTGTTAATAGCCATGCCAGATGCTCGGCATGTTGATAATCTTTGTTCATAGTAATTGTGAGTTGGTTAATAATATCTCTAAGGTAATCAGATCAGACTTATTAACAAGTAGGTGAATAAAAAGTTATTAACATGACTTGCGTACCTTATATAAGTATATATATTCTATATATCTATATACTATATGCTACTCTATAAGAGTAGCTATATAGTATAGTATATATAAAAAAAAAGAGGCTAGTGCATAAGCACCGCCTCCTTTCATTATTAACCAACCTAGATCTATCTAATTCTCTTATCAACAGATCTAACTGCAAAGTAACCACCTACAACTGTAACTGACAACATATTCCACAAACTTATCCATGATTCATCAACGGTGAGGTAGCCCATGCCATCAAAGAATGTACACACTACCAGAAAGCCTATCACCGTAATTAGTGTCAGTGGGCGGACATTCTTGCTTAACCAACTATCGCTAGTCATGTCAGCTTTCCACCTCTTGCTGATCTCAGCTTCAATGTTAGCTTTCATCTCAGCTTTCTCTTCTGGAGTAGATACAAACCGATCTACAACATTAGCTACTGCCTCTATCGTTTCTTTTGCTCCCCCTGCGAATAATTTTTTTATCGGATTTCCCATTACATGTGTTCTTACATTTGCATTCTTTTGGCTCAGTGGCGCAATACTTATGAGCCACAAGCCTCACATTCTGGGTTATCTATACTGCACTGTTCTGGTTGTTGAGCGGTTTCCAGTTCCGCTATAAAATCACTAAAGCTGTCAGACATTTTTGAGCCTATCATTTTCTTTGGTCAAGTAATGCACCTCAGTTTCTAGCCTACCTACCTTTGCAGTCAGTTGTATTACTGATGCATTGCTCTCCTCTAGCAAGGTTTCTAAGCGGAGAACTCTTTGTTTTAGGTCATCACGAAATTGGACTGTATCATTTTGCATTAGGTCTTGATCTTTATCAGCTGACTTAGCCTTTAATCTCGCCTCTAAGTATTTCCAGATCCCTGCACTTCCTACAACTGTCAGTACGGTAACTAAAATTTGAACTACACCTTGATCCATTATTATTTATTCCTTGCTAGTTTTTCTTTCGTAACTCTAATTGTATTCCATAATGCCATGACAAATACTATACACCAACCAATGCTAGATCCTTTTAACATCCCTACACTATATAAATTTTCAATAGTTAGCAAACTTATTAAAGATGCAAACTGCACTGATCTTAATCTGTGATTAAGACAGCCAGAAAATAAAGCACTCCATAACTGGTACAACCCTGCTAACATTGCGATGGCTATAAACAAGAAACTGATGTTAGGCATGTCTGTTACTAATGCACATGGTAGTGCAATAGTATGACACAATCCAATCATGACCTCATTAGGTTCACTATCAGAATATAAGAATATCTCTTTAGCTCTTTTTAACCCATGTGATTTTCCCATAACTCATACTTAGTTTTACCATTTAATTTATAAGCCTTGAGTATTTGGTTTCTGTTATCAGCTCCTACATATGAAACATGAACCCATGATGGGTTCTGGTCAGTACCAAATTCCCAGATTAACTGATCAAAGCTGAGGTGATCTTTTATGTAGTGGAAAACAGCATAATTATCATCACCATTATCTAGGTCAAATGCATTGCCCTCCATGTGTTGCGATGTTTTACTTCCTTTTATCAAAGAATTTAACTGCTCGGATCGGTAGCCAGAAGATACAAACAAGGGCTTCCCCAAATAATTTCTGATGGGCTGAAAGATGTTTTCGGCTATACGCTTCAAGTTGATTGAATGCTGAACCGTTGGTTCGTTTGCAATTCCATGCCTTATCGCAGTAGCAGACCGAATCGCCTCCGCAAGTGAAAGGTTTTTTGATAGCATCATAATACTCTTTCTTAGTCATTATTTATATAAGCACTGCCGATGCCTTGATTCATTATATCACCATCACAGCAATCTACTGAATAAACATCCCGATCTCTACACAAACATCCTCTACGCCTACCCTTTGGTGAGGTACGGCTAGGAGTTTTAACTTTCTTGTTGTTGCTCATCATCTACAAATTCACCAGTTTCAATACTGACATTTATACTGCCATATTTCTTTTCTAGTTTAGCACCAAATTTATCTAGCCTTTCCTGCATACCCTTGAACTGATCCATTGCTATTGCATGGGCAAAATGTAGCTTAACTACCTCATCTTTTTGTTGCTTAGATTCTGCTACATAGCGTTGCAAATTCTCTAATTCTTTAGGCGTTAATTTCTTTCCTTTTTGTGTACTCATTTTATCTATTATTTATTTATAAACTGTTTGGGTTTCCATCCATATTACACACTCTTCATGTGTTCCCATGAATGATGGAATGCTATCTACCAATACCTCATGTATGGTTTCCTCTTCATTGTATGATTCTAATTCTAGTAGTGGCATTAGTAAGTAGCTGTATTACCATTAACGATTGAGCAGGTGTAAGCACCTGCACTATCATTAGCGTTATTATTATCAAATGTCCATTCAGTGATCAAACCACTACTCACTGTCTGTGAGCTGTCAGCTATTACACCGCTATTATACAAGGTTGTAACCTCTGATCCAGATAATACTTTGTTATAGATCTTGATCTCATCATAATCTAAATTTGCATTACCTGCTGAATTAGTCAAGTGCAGGTTCTCACCTATCTTGCCCTTAGTGGCATTCATAGCGGTTCTAGTGCCACTATTTGCAACAGCTTGAGTAGTTGCTTCAGTAGCGTTCCAATACATCTTAAAAGCGTTCCCTGCGTTTGTCTGGGATGCATCGTAGGTAATGGTGATCATGCAAAAGTTTTGTGATTGCACATTCCCTCTGTTTGAACTACTCCACCCAGAGCTGTTTACACCAGTTACCGAAAAGTTATCATGCAAAGACCATTGGCGATCAAAGTTAGTTGAGTTGCTTCTGTACCTAGCAACTAACCTATTTAAGTTTGAACTGTATGTCAAAAACATACGGTTGTTACCATTGGATGTTGTGTTACCAAAATTGTAAATTAACTGATTCTGCTTACTACCTCTATTTCTTACCCACATACTAAAACTTAGATCTTGAGTAGTGTTAATGCTAAACGGTGCAGATCCAGTAGTACAGTTTATATAATCACCAGTGCCATCATTTTCATAGAATCTGGTGTTAGTGTATGCAGGTGCATTGCTAAAACCGTAAAATTCTTTCATGCCATGTGGTGCAGTCTTACTTGCTTCACCAGATAAAGTAGTTAAGGAGTAGCTACTACTCCCTAACTCAGTCTTTATATCGCTTATGCTGATTGCTCCAGAAGATTGTAAAGCCATTATCTATTGATTTAGATCACCATCAACTGCAATAACATCACCTTTGACTTTGAGATCGCCAGAGGCAGTAAGCCTCGCTACCTCAACTGAATCAATCACAAAGCTAATTGTGTTAGATCCATCTACATTTACTCCGATGTAATCAGTTGTGCTACCAATTTTAGTTACTCCCTGCGTAAGTACCGTAGGTATTCTTGCTGATCCTAAAGTTCCAGAGGTTATTTTACTTGCACTATGGTTAGGAATACGAGCAGTGCCAAAAGCACCGCTCGTAATCTTACTTGCATCAAGGTTAGGCACATCACTTGCGGTGATGTTCATACTGCCAGTAACATCTATATCTCCTAGTATATTTATTGCCATGCCTTAAATTTAATCAATTATATAAATCTAGTTTCTTTTGCCACAGATGCTTATGTGGTAATTACCGTTTGGTAATCCTGCTACTGCGACAGCACCATTATCTGGATCCATTGTCATATCTGCCAAAACAAAATTACCATCATTATCAAACAAAGTAATAGAGGCAGGGAATGCACAGCGGTGCGAACTTTGAGCAACCGAGATACTGGTTACACCAGTAAAACTTTCTGTGTAAGATGATTGATCACTTGAGAAAGTTGTACCGCTTAATGAAAGACCATTACCTGCACTGTATGTAGTATCTGTATCTGTTGCAACAAAATTCAGCTTACCAGTTGTATCATTGTAGGTAACTGTAATGTTTGTTTCTGTGTTACTAGAAACCATTGCACCAACTATATCTTGAACCTGCTCATCAGAAAGCTGAGTGTTTGCAGTTCCTGCAATAACACCACTAGCGGAAATGGTTATATTACTACCTCCACTAAATAGAGCGTAAACAGATGCATCAGATCTGTTAGTGTTTGTGGTGTAACTCGGCAAACCGAATGTACCATCATGCTTTAAGAAATGACCTGCCGTTCCTGCGGTTGGGATCACACCACTGTTACCAGTTCCTAATGCTGTACGAATTTGACTAGCAGTTTGATCAGCTGTTGCACCTGCTTCTATACCATCTAATTTAGTATGATCAGCGTTCGTAAAGTTATTCTGTGATAGCTCACCATCTTGAATGGAATATGTAGTGTTATCGTTTGCTGAGGTCAGGGTTTTAGTTCCACTGTTATATGACAATCCACCTGCTAGAATTAAATCATCACCTGCGATAACATCATTTCCATCAACAGTAAATACAACATCCGTTGCTCCAAATGTTTCAGATGTTAAGTAGCTAGGATCAGTAGCAGGAATCCATGATGGAGTTACATCAGCTCCAGTAGCAATACCATCTAATTTAGTTTTTAAGGTACTGGTAAAGTTTTTCTGAGTTAATCCACCATCACCAACTGTGTATTGAGTGTTAGTATCATCAGAGCTAAATGTAAAGGTGTTAGTTGTTGCATCGTATGTAACGCTTGTAGCATTCTCACCCTCAAAATTAACTTGCGCTCCAGATCCAATAGTTTCTGAGTTTGTACCATCAGATGCTGTCCATGATCCATAGGCATCTGCACTGGTTGCGATGCCATCTAATTTCGTTTTAAGCGTATTAGTAAAATCATTAGCAGTTTGACTATCCGCAGAAATAACACCACTAGAGATAGAAATACCGCTACCAATTTTAACACCCCCTTTAGTAGATGAACTAGCCGTTGGTAAAGAGTAGTTATTGGCGTTATCACTAGCACCAATAGGTAACGCATAAAATGAACTCCCATCGTTTGAGATGCTCCATCTTTCTGTACTTTCATCCCATTGAAATACGGGCACAAAATTACCATCGCCACGATCAACAGAAAGCCCAGAATCTGCTCCTGCATCTGCTCCAGAGTTTAATGTGATGTTGCTGTCCTCAACAGCTAACTCAGCTGTATTTAAAATAGTCTGTGTACCATTGACAGTAAGATTACCAGTAACTACAACATTATTTGAGAATGTTTTGTTACCTGCAACTGTTTGCACTCCAGAGGTACGAACTACTGTGGAATCAACACTGATACCACCAGATCCTACACTAATACCATCATCAGCATCAGCTGAGAAAGATACACCAGTTAAGGTAATACCATTACCTGCGGTGTATTCTAAACCTACTACATCCCATGAAGATCCGTTATAGATTTTAACTTGATCATCTGTGGTGTGGTAATAAACTTGTCCAGTTGTAGGTGAACTGGGATTTGCAGTCAGTGTTTCTAATGCGAAATTCTCTATCTCTGAACCGCCTAGATCTAAACTACTGAGAAACTTAATAGCCATAATTTTTTTATTATATAATTTTAATTAAAATATGCTTTACCGCTTTGAGCGGTTCTAAAACTTATTGATACTGCGTTATCGCTAGTGTATTCTACCTCAGCAAAAACGACTTCTTCATCACTGTTCACAATAGTTACACTAGGTCTGGTGTTTAAATTGTGAGTAACTGCCCATGTTGCACTAGCTACGGATTGGTTATGCGTATAGCGCACATCAATCCACTGGATTTGTGTTCCAGTAGATTTTAAGACCTGCCCTGCCGTTCCAGTAGCATTGTCTTTATCCTTTACCTTACCGCTAAATTTAACAGAATCGGTATTGACATAAACTGGTATGGTATTACCATCACCATCAGACAGCTGTACCTCACCAGTAATTTCAGCACTGTCCGTAGTTTTGATCAGCCCTTTGTAGGTGTCCTTTACCTTATTACTTGTTAGCGTTGCCATGAATTTTGTCTATATATCGTTTTAAGCGTTGTAAATTGATCCGTTTAGGTTTGTATCGTTTAGATGTTCCAACCTCCGTAGTATGCATCTTTTTGCGGTTGCATGTCATCATTATTATTGCTAAAGTATTCTGGGTACTTATTAGTGTTAAAGCTCATGTAATCCATAAACCTCCTGCCGTAATGCTCTGCAATATCTCTGTGCTTATTGCTTAACATGTCAATTTCAGATTGCTCCATAGGAACACTGTTTTCACTGGTGTGCTTATACGCGCCTCCATTGCCGATTGTGTAGGCACTGTGAGGCAGATATTCACTCATAGCAAAGTGTATAAGCATCGGCTGAATGTAATCATCCAGAATGGTTATATAATCCGCTTGGAGGCTGTTATTAGTTATATCTGATCTGAGCTTATCATATAGCTTAGATCCTAAATAGGACTGTATATGGATCTCTTGTGCGATCTCAATAAATGGCAGGATCTTATCACTGTCCACATTACCAGAGATCACACTATTCTCAACTAGGTGTTCACGCTTTATGAATAATACTTTTGCCATTATTTACCGTAATTTGGATGGTGTCCATTGTCTTTCATATCAGTTGGTGCTTTGCTTACCTCTTCTGGGTTTTTAGGTAGTTTAAAACCGCTTCGCACCGCTTGATTTACATTGACAAACTTTGTTCCTGCTAAGGCATCCCCTCCGTAGGGTTCGCCATCTTTAGTTAATTTCTTTTTATAGATCCTGCGTTCCCATCTGTGGTGGCAGTTCACGCCACCTTTGTATTTAAAGATGGAGTAGTTTCTACCCTTATGCCCATGCGATTTGTTTACGCCCTTTGCCGATAGAAATCCTATATCCTCTTTGCGGTAAACTTTGTTTCCTTTAAGCATACTCTTACAAAAAGATCTAGTTTCCCCCTTAGCACTCTTGCTAGTGCCTTTTACATAGGCATAGCGAACCTTGTACAGCTCACTATCTTGTGATGAATCATCTCTTGCAGATAGGCTCACTAGACCGTTGAGGTAATTCTCAACATCAAAATCCTCTGGCTCATCTTCAGTAGATTCCTCATCTACATCAATAAGCTCATATTCATTTTCTAGCGGTTCATCTTCACCCACCTGCTCAATAAAATTTTCTAGATCAAAATCAGAGGATAGATCTACATGATCTTCACATGGCATGAATTTGCCATTGGGCATCTCATGGTAGCCTACGCATCCAATCGTAGAGGCATAAGCAATAGCCTCTTCTTTAGTGTCAAACGATGGCATCTCAGCAAGGTTAGATTTTAATGGAACACAGTTCGGTACTTTCTTACCGTTCTTCATCTTCATTCCTATCATCTCGTAACCTGCCTCACATGGGTTATCCTCATTTAATTTAGTGCATCCGCAATCCTTAGAGAATTTACGCCCAGTTTCCTCTTCTTTAGTTTCAGCATCTAGATTGTCATAATCCATGAACTCTAGAGGCTGTAAAGTTTTAAAGTATAGGTTCAGAGTGATCTGATTAAATGTCAGAATATCATCTATTGCATCTAAGACCAATTCTTGAGTGCTACGGATCACTGTGTTTTGAAATAACAGTGATGCCGTTTTGATCTCATCAGCATTAGATCCCATACCGCTACTATCCTTGATCCCCAAAAGGAATGGACTGGTAATGCGGTGTGCTACCATTAGTTTTTCTCTGGCTTCTTCACTAAGGAACTCGTATTGACTAGAGGCATCTGATAACTGGACTGGCTCAATAGAGGCTTGAGTATCTGCACTGTCATTGAACGCAAGGATGAATTTCCCTGCATTGCTTGAGCCACTAAATTTGTCAATAATCTTGTTCTCAATGATTGCTCTTTCCTCATCTGATGGAACTCCGTTGTTAAAGTTAATCAGCATGGATGGGTGCAACCCCGAACGCACATTATTGATATGGAAATTAGCTACCTCAGCTTCAAGCTCTGCATACTGCAACCCTCCTTGATAGTCTACTGGTGAATAGTAATAGAAACCTGCTCTGTATGGCTTGATACAATAGATCTCAATTTTATCACCCTGCTCACCAAAGCCAAACGCAGGAATGCGCTCTGGCTCATATCCCTTTTTACGGATCTTGCTCCAGTCTTTAGAATACCAGAATGCTTCAATTTCCCCATCTTCATTACATTTTTCCATGCGTAATGTTTCTACTGGGAAATGTTCCACCTGCGCTACTTGCGATTTGTCATCATTGTAGATCACTTGAAATGTCGCTTGACCTAATGCCTTAATATCAAAGCAAATCCTGCGTAAACAGTGTTTGCTAAACATACTGATCATCTGGGCGTATTGATCTGGTCTACGGTTGGCATCAGTTGCTCCGATGCCCTTACCATAGATCAACTCAGTTACACCATTTATGATGGCATTATTAGTTGCCGATCCATGATACTGTGAGATCAAGTAGTCATAATACAAGTTATCATCACCATACTCAACCCATGACTTGCGATTATCTTCTTTAGCTTGGGGAGTGGTGTAATTGCTTAGATTTACTATTCTTATTTTACTCATCGGTATAAATATCCATTACTACTGCTTTCTTTTTCTGTGTATGTGTCCTCTATTGTGGTGTATTTCTCTAGATCAGTTTGATCAGTACAAAACATTTTACCTCTGTATATCTCCTTATAACTGTCATTAACATCTTGCACTATCAGTGTGTAAAATGTACCCTCATTCATAAAGCCAGATGGCATAGTGCCAATCTGTGATTCTATGAAATTGTGCGTTACATCCACTACTTGTGAACTCACAAAGGAATTTACCACCTCTTTGGTTTCCTCATTAGTTATAGAAAATTGGACAGCTCCAGTAGGAAACTGTCTAGGCACTACTTTTATCTCGTGCGGATATTGTGTTGTTATAATGTGCATACTTATATAACCAGAAAACGGTGTATCTGTTACCAAAAAAAAGGGATGCCCGAAAGCACCCCTCTAACCAAACACACAAAAAAAAGACTAGAACAGCCTTATGAGTTAGATCCGCTAGTTACTGATGGAGTTGTAGTCAATCCTGCAAATGGATCAGCCTCTGTTGCTCCCTCTAAGAAATTAGCAGGTAATTGCTCCTGCGCTGATAAGGTTAAAGTGTAACCACTCATATCACCCATACCTGCACCAGTTACAATAGATCCACCAGTTACCTCTGCACCATGCTCTACACCCATTACGAATGCATTGCCGTTGTAATCATGTACTACTACATGTGGTCTACCGTAGGATAATAATTTGATTTCTTTGTGATCCTCTTTAGATAACTTAGTCAAAGATAAGTTCAGAGTTTGCTCAAAGAATGTTGTACCGTTTTCTCGGCTTGAGGTGATCGCTTGTTCAAAGCTAGATCCACCTTTAAGCTCGTATTTGAATGCTGTGATCGTACCTAGATCATCAATAACATCCGTATTTGTTGAATCATAGGTAGCGGTAGCTCCATAGTTAATGAAATAGACAGCTTTAATACCACCTACAACATCCTTACAAGGAACAGCTCTACCTATCGTTAAGTTACATGCCATGCTTTATATTTTTTTGGAAAGAAAAAAGGCGGACAAGCAATCGCTCACCCGCCTTTAATCAATAATTAAACCTTGTTATTCTTATGATGCCAAAGTGTACAGCACACATTCCTGCGATACCCCATAGTTCACCCCTGCGGTGAAACGCATTACGATGCGGACATTTTGATCACCTAAAGATTCCGCAGTGTCAATTACGCGGACTTCATTATGGTCAGACATCAAACCAGTACCGAAATACAAGTTCTCTCTACGCGCACAAACCATGTGATCTTCTGGCATACCTGCACAGACAAATAATGGAATACCCTCGTAAGATAACTGCGCTCCGTTTCCGTACCACATTGATCCTTTACCCTCTAAACCGTTTGCACCTACACCAGATGCTCCGAAACCGTTTAATGAACGGATGTATAGTTGAGCAACTTTCTTTGGTACATAGATCGCTAGATCCTCAGCACCGTAAACAGCTGATGGGATAGCATCTACTACCTTAGCTAATTCAGCTTGAATAGTTCCAGATGCAAAAGCAGTTTCAGTTGTAGTAGCATCTACTACTGCGCTATCCGCTGCCATCAATACTGTCAAACCATCAAACTCACCTGCGTTAGCATCAACGCCACCCCAGATGTTTTGCTCCATTTTCTCAGCTACTTTAGCTGATACATGACCGATCAAGAAATCAGCAAATGATGGAGGCAGTTGATCGTAAGCTGAATAGCCCATCTCAACACTTTCCCAGTCGTTTCTAAAATCTTTGCGACACAAAGTAAGATTTACTTCATATTCAGAGGGCTGAAGCACACGCTCTGTAAGCGTTACTTGAGATTGATCAGAGTAATCACATGATGCATCTTTCACCAATGCATTTGTGCTTAATACTTTCAATGTTTCCTTGAACTTAATGTTCGGCTTAACAGTGATTCCGTTGCCTTCAATAGTGTCCGCACTCAAAAGAGATGCAGAAATGTATTTTCCAGCAAATTGACCAGCGTAACTGGTCGTAATACTCGTAGACATAATTTAGTTATTTATGTTTTTATTAAAAAATTATCGTTTTATTCTATCTGCAAATGCAGTGATATTCTGTAATCTAGATGAACGCCAGTTATCAACCAGATCATCATGAGTAGAATTTACAGCATCTACTAATTCTTTAGCATCATCATACTGATCAAACACATCTTGCGGATCTAGACCTAAACCCTTAGCTGATTCTTCTACTTTAGCTAAAAGTTCTGCCATTTCATCAGCACCATCTTTAGCATACATCATCTGTGAGTTAATGATCATCTCATCAATGATGATCATAATATCAGATAGTTTCTCTTCTTGCTCATCAATGATCTCATAGGTAAAGTAGCTCTGATCCATTTGAGCAGATTCTACCTCATTATATAAACGCTCTAGATCATCAACTATGCTCAACTTTACATTGCGCTTAGTTAATCCTAGATTAGTTCCTTTGCGCTTATTTTTGGACAGTTCCGCCCAGATCTTTTGTACTTGTTTACTCATGCTTAAAAGTTCAAGTTGGTTAAACGGAATAAGAGAGGGTTTTCTTTGTCTAGTTTAGACCATCCATTATCCCACAATCTTTGTGCATCCTCTAGCTCACTTTTGGCATCATCAAACTCATCGTACAACTCGTTAGCATCCATGCCTAAATCGTTAGCCTTAGCCTCTAGGGTATCTAGCTTTTCTTTAAGCTCATCAATAAACACATACAAACTAGATGCCTCGCTATTGACAATGATGTTATCTAGATCTGATGCAATTTTGTATAGCTCATCCTCTTTCTCTGGAGCAAATTCATCTACAATGTAAGATGCTTCACTGTATGCAGTCTCTAGGTACTCACGCTGATTTGCAATTTCTTGCATGATGTTAAGTGCTACCTTACGCTTGTTAGAGCTGAGGTTAGTACCCTTTTTGCCTTTGGACAGTTCTGCCCATACTTTCTGTACCTTTTTCATCTTATCTTAATTCTAAACCATGAATACCAAACTCACTCGTACTGTACTCATCCTCTAACTGGGCAATAGCCTCCTCCATCGCTGAGATGTTCTCTGCCAATTCATCGTAGGAGGGTAGCATATCAGATGGATCTAAACCTAAATCTTTAGCTGACTGCTCTACTTTCTCAATAGTTTCATAGGCTACTTCAATAAGTTGCTCGTACATAGCAACTCTAAAACCACCAAATACCTCTTGCGCTCTTTCTAGAGCCTCTTGGTAATCGTAATTTACCTGCGCTAAATCATCAAAGTTACCCTCAAGTTCGCTAATACCCTCACTGAGAGATCTTGATAGCTCACGCATATCATCTGCTACATTGAGCTTTACATTTTTACCTCTAGCAGTTTTGCTAAGGTTGGCATGTCTGCCTCTTTTTTTGTCTAGTTGCTCCCAGACCTTAGCGATACGATTCATATTACTGTGCTAGTTTTGCCATTACGCGATCCAAAGTAGATCCGCTTTTATCAGCTTTACCTAGATCTAAAGGTTGTGCAGTCTTAGCCTCTGGCTTGTGGCGCATCGGCTTACGAGCAGGTTTCTTGCTCATTGCTACTTCCTCTTCTTTTTTCTCTTCTACCACATCTTCAGCCATCTCTTTAACGATCTCTTCAACCATCATCTTGATCTCATCAACCACTTGAGCTAACTCTTCTTTGGTAACATAGTTAAGCTGTTCAGCAGGTGCTTCTTTCTCTTCATCTTCACTAGCCTCTACCTCTTCAGCAGGTGCTTCTTCAGCAGGTGCTTCTGCATCTGCAATACCAGAAATGATGCCCTCTTCAGTTACCTGCAAGATCTTACCATCAGCCATAGCATATTCACCTACTGGTAGTGCTACTTTCTCGCCATCCTCTGTAACAATAAATACTTCTGCTCCTGCTACGAACTCATCCGCTTCAATTACAGTACCGTTCTCTAGTGTTTCCTGCGCTAAAGCCACCTCCATGTTTAGGAGTGTCATAATGCGCTTCAATGTTTCTTGACTTTTAGCCATGTCTATTATAAAATTTAATTCTTGCTATATACTGAATTACTTGAATCCATATATATAGAACCTTGTTTTTGCTATTTGTTACCTTTTTGACTTTCTCGGATCTTTTTGTCAGCCCATGATTTGGCTGACTTACCACCCCAGAGTAAATAACTAATGTAGCCACATGAATTGGTATCTCCATTATCATAATCCTCTTCAGCTCTTGCTAAATATGAACTCATGCGTTTTATCGTTTCCATGCTGACTGGTCTACCTGCCTCAAGATCCGCTCCTCTTTTTTTGCCCACATCGGTCGCGCACTTGTTGCCGTTTTTCTCGTTAAGATCTCTACCCCTCTTAGCGTTATTGCGTACCGATTTGGGGTAATCACTAAATGATTCTAGTTCAGTACGCTTACCCTTTTTTGTTCTACGATCTTTTTTAATGATAGCTCTTACTTGAGCCAGTTTGCGTTCTGCCTCCTGCTCTTTAGCTAGGTTTACTTTATCTACAAAAAAGCCTTCAATACTAAAACCCTTGACCTTACCAGTTTTTACCCAGTCATTCCAGATCTCATCATTATTCACTTTCATGCTGACCATCCATGTGCCGATGGGCAGATCCATACCGTATAGTTTGCTCTTATCTTGCGATCCCTCAATGATCCAACTTTCAACCACTGTAAGCCCTTCAATATCCACAGCATGTTCCAGTGTAGCCTTGCTTTGGTTTCCGTTCATTAGGAACAGCTCAGATGCCTTACGCACTGTTTCCTTAGAGAAATATATATGGTATTCTTGATCACCATCCCTGCGGTAGATCATCTTGTTAGGGATCAGTGCAGATCCCATCAGTATTTTTTTCTCTTGATCTACTGTTGCTAGTTGCAGTTCTTTCTGCTTATTGAGTGCAATAAAATCCTCTTCAATAGCAGGATCTTCTACTATGCTGATGGCTTGTATGCCAGTAGCAAATGCCTCTTCATCTAAAATCAGTTCAATTATATTCATTATCCAAAACTTGCGTTACTTACTTTCTTTCTATCTAGTTCTTGCTGTGAGCTTACATCTGATCCTACTACATAGGCTTTAACTGGCTCTTTATTGCCCATAGACTGTGCCAGTTGATTAACACCGCTTGAGCCTACTACATTAAACGATGGTGATCGCTGAGGTGCGGTTGGTATGTTAGGCTCTGATGTACTGCCACCGCCCTCAAATTGTGTTGCTCCAATTTGCGCTACTTGAGCAAAACCTGCAACACCTGCTACAATAGAGTTTGCTAACCTTACTGGGAATGGTAGCAATCCATCTGCACCCTCTGCTTTTAAAGCACCTACAATCGCTTGGTATGTACCCACTATGGCTTGACCTTGCGCTAGGCGTTTCTGGATGTCAAACGCTCTCTTTGCTCTGCTCTCATCCTCACCTGCATACACCTCTGATAAAGCTGTCAATGCATCAAATCCATTTGTAGCAATATCCAGTACAGATTCCTCTAGTTCCATTCTAAGATCCCTACGCAACAGTGTGGAATCACGCTCTAGGGTGTCTATCTCTGCTAGGGCTTCTTTCTCAATCATGACTTTCTCATCAGCTAACTGCTTATACAGTTCGCTTTCTGCATCTAAGCCTACCATCTGAGCCTCTAGATCTGCTACCCTTAAACCTGCGATTTCTGCAATCGCTAGTTTCTGGGCATCTATCTTATCTGATTCTTTAAGCAACAGCTCTGTTTCTAGATCCAGTTCAATTTGTCTTAGGTCTATTGCTCTGTTTCTAGCCTCTGCCTCTATATCTCTACGCTCTTGCGCTAGGGCATCATTCTCTGCCTCTGCATCGTAACCTGCTTGATTGATCTCATTCTGCTTATCGGCAATCTCTGTGAGTTTCTCTTCGTATGCTATACGATCCTCATCTAAGCCAGTCATTTCTTTTATGGCTTTGAGGTTTGCTAACTGTATTTTGAGCTGTTCTTTCTCAGCATCTAGCTGACCTTTGATTAGATCATCTAAAATCTTTTGTTGTTCCTCACGCTTGGCAAGTGTCTGGTTTTCTTTATCTCTTTCCGCTGTCGCTCTGGCTATGTCATCAGCATACTTACTGGCGATTTTACCCATTGCCACTTCTGACTGTTCCGCTTGTTTGCGTAACTCAACCATGCGATCAGCATCATCCATGACTTGATCAGTATCAATGTTTTTAACAGCTGTTGTGGTTGCATCCACAATCGCTGTAACACCTTGTATCACTTCACCTACTGCCTCACCAATGTTAGAGGCAATATCAACCGCCTCCGTTACAATAGTTTTACCTGCTTCAATAATCTTTTCTGAGGTTGCATCTATCTCAGCATTGATCTCTGCAATTTTCTCTGCATCGTTTTGACCAAACCATTTTTCATAGGCTTTCTGGACTTGTAGCACTCCTAGCTTTAGACTGTTTAAAGAAATGATCAGAGGCTGTAAGGCGATGGTCATTAAAGATCCGATCACCTCTTTCATGGCATCAAACCCTCCATTCATTTCCGATACCTTGTTGTAGGCATCGGCAATCGCTTCAGCAATCGTACCCATGACTATACCAATAGCATTGGTTACTTTCTCAACTTGATCCATGATCTTCTGGTTGCTCATCAGAGCATCCTTGAGCAAATTGAAACCCTCTACAACTAACAGCACCCCAGTTGCTTTCATGGCTAGACCTAATCCCTTAAAGCCCTTGCCTAAAACAGCTACACCTTTTTTAGCACCTTGCGCTGTCTTTTGTAAAGCCTTGAGCAATTTAGACTGCTCATTCAGCTCATCATTCTGATCATTTATTGCATCAGTCTGTTTCTGGGTTTCTTTGGTAGCATCCGCTTGAGCATCTGCCATCTTACCTAGCACTTTCTCTATATCTGCAATGCGTTTAACTAGATCCCCAGTATCTGCATTGATCTTTACTGTTTTTTCTACCGCCATTCTCTCTTAATCTGTGTAGCTACTTCACGCCATGTTCTAGGCATCACATGCCTACCCTTAGCTATCTTAGTTAGCTCACTGTTTGCAGGTACTTCTTTAAGTACGCTAATAATGAAACCTAAATTACTGTTCACTGTTATACATCATTTAGTAGTTCTAGACTGGCTGATCCAGTAGTAAGATCAACTTTCATGGAATTGATCTTATAGTTTCTGTTCCAGATCGTGATCATGTCGTTTGACTTTATCGCTAAAACTACGCTCAACGGCAAAATAGCCTCATAACTCCAGAGCCTTCTAGCGGTGTCAAATAAATCAGTAATGTAATCTTCCCAGTAGGTGGCATACAAGCTGTTAGAATCAAGCGTAAGGCTATAAGGATTGATCTCAGCACCGAAATTTATACTCTGTGATGAATCGCTAGAGGTGTTTATTTCCCAAACGCTTGAACGAACTTGATTTGAGCCATCAACATTGAGGTAGTTTAATCGCTTATCGCCAGATAGTGTGATCGCAGTATTTGCATAAAACAAAATAGGTGCGCCTACATTAGGGTTTAGGTCTTTGTCAAAAGCCTTACCCATGATCACATCTGATAAGCTCTGATCATCCTCATCACTAAGCCTCTCAAAAAGCATCTGCTCAAATGGTATATCTATCTCAAACGCTTCACCATCAAAAGTAAATTCCGTTTCTAGATCACCGTACCCTATACCACCGTTGTTCACTCTAAATCTATCAGCTAGTATGGTTTCACTTTCTTCAAATTTAAAGCTGATCTTTTTGTACAGTGGTATTCTGGCTAGTTTGTGGCTATCTGCTTTCACATACTTTGTTAGATCATGTGTAGCTCCCTCTGCATACCAGTCATCTAATGGCTCTATATCATAGGCATCTTTGGCAGTTGGAATTAAGACTAGATTGAACATCTTGAGTAATCCCTGCAAGAAATCCTCTACGGTGATTTCTGGCATGTGATCAGCCATGACCAATTCTGGATTATAATTAGTAGATGCTCCATCCATAGTTGTACTAGCCAATACAGTGTTAGCAAATCTGTATTCTACATCTAGATCACTCAATTCTGAACTAGCACCATTTTCACCACTTAACGCTATCTGGTAAGCATCTCCTATGGTTGGTGAATCAAAATACTGTACTGTGTTAGTTGTAGCGGTGTGAGTAGTTCTACTAACTACAATATCGTTTTTTATAACTACAATTTGGAACGGTGTAGAGGCTGTGATGCTTAATCGTATCTCTAGTGCAGTTCCACTGCTATCTGTATAGGTATCTGTACTGTCATCATATCCAGTGCCAGTAGTCAAACTAGATACTGGATTAAACACCTTATAATCGTTTGGTGCATTATCCTCATTGAACAAATACCCCTCATTTCTATGCGCCCACATATACAGATCTGTAAACACATCTGTGGCGAAGAAATCAGAATTAAATGTAACTGAGTATTTAGCCTCTATTGCATCTATGATCTTAGCAACTTTTAACGCAGGTTTAAAATCATTCTTAATCAGACCATGCGGATCATTGGAGGTGTGGTAGGCTATGTTTTTATTATCGTGATTATTGCTGTTAGAATTAAAAAACAGATCTCTGACTGGTGAAATAAGTGGATAGATCACACTGTTGTTAGTGCCAGTTATGTACCCACCTATACCTGCCTTTACATTACTATCTCTGTAAGTGTGATCATAATCCGATAGATCTAGATCAGTCAGCATATCCTTTCCAAACTTGCCTTTTAAACTTGTGTTCATTCCATAGAACGCAACCGTATATGTTTTAGGTCTACCATCTGCCATGCTTACAGATTCTAGCTCAACCACTCCAGATCTGTACAGAAAGCTGTTGATCTGGATGAATGCTTCTAGCCTTGTATTAGCATTATATCCGCTTTGCAGATCTGGCTCATAGTAGTGCTTAAAGATCTTGTTATTTGTTTTTGTAGCAGGTAGCGTAAACGATTGTGAGTAATCACCAAACACTTTAGAAATATCTCTGACATCTTGAGCAGATACATTAAACTCAATGCTTTCCCCATCGTGCATATCCGCCCTCTGGTTATCTATGTATATTTCTAGCTGTTTCATTAGTGTGCTATGTTCAGATCATCAAAGGCATATTCTACCTCAATGGTATAGTTAATCATGCGATCATTGATATGCTTCTGCATTTCCAGTGAGCTTGTATTTACATTTACAGCTACACCGTTTTGAGTATAGGTGTAATCTCTTTGCTCACCAGATCCCGATGCACTTACTGTGCGATCATCAGAAAGGATCACTACATGATCAGAAACCAAAAGCTGTTTCATCAGCTCACTGTAATCCTCACCCACCCATCCAGTGTTTAGGGTTCTGGTCTTTTTGCTTTTGATATTGTACTTCATGTACTGCGGATCAAACTTCGGGATGGAGTAATTACCAGAGGAATTGACAGATCCAGTAGTGCGCTTGAATTGCTCACTCTGGACATTTACTGCATCTGTTGATTTCTTAAAGAATGTGATGTAATCCCACATGCCAAACTTGTTTACAAAAGCCACATGTACTGGCGTTTGTTTTGGCTCACATGTTACATAGAACTTTCTGCTATCTACCACCTCTGTACCACTCATCAGATCAATACGATACCACTCCATATCTTCTGGATTCCCTACACCACTAATCTGTTGATCTCGCATGAGTGCAGTGAGGTTAGGAACTCCACATGGAAACTGTTTAATCGCCTCAGTAGCATCACCTTGATCTATGCTTTGAGTGTATGTAAAGTTATCCCCATTGGACATCGTTACCTTTATTTTTATATCTACTGCCATAATTAAGGAGTTGGAGCATTACCGTAATTACCATCAGCTGATACGGCATCCCAGTTAGTGCTTATTTGATTCCATACTTGCTCTGCTAGATTCCAGTCAGTATCTGCAAATGATTCTAATGGGTTCATCCATAAACCCATGACCATTACATCATCTTTATGTACATATCTCTCTGCATCTACCATCGTAATACCGTACTGGTAATGGTAGTTTGCGCCATCCTCAAAATTAGAGTAGCCACCAGAGAATAGGAAAGCATCCCAGAAACCAGTGTGTACTCTGGCTGTTGTATCTGTATGTGTATAGTTCATGGTGTATTCTACTTGACACCATTTAAGCATACCAGATGCAGTGTTACCTACTGCATCATCATCTAGGTTTGCTGAATTATATTCTATGTACTCATTTAGAAAGTGGCTTACATCAGCATAGAAATCAGTGCTAGGAAAGTTAGATAACCGCTGTATAGTAAAAACTGGATCAGTTGGTCTAGATCCGAAATCACCATCCCAGATGTATATCTTCAGATTCACCGCTGTGAAAGCTGATACCGCTGAATTGGTATAGGTAATGATCACTGGGCTTTTACTGCCCACAAAACCAGTAGGAGCTACTGTTGGCATTATATGTCTATGTTAAATTCATCAATCATTTTCTCAATCTCTTCAGCTACTATAAATTGTAGCTGTGCAGGTAACTCAGCATACAGCTCTTCTAGCCCTTTGCTAAAAAACTCAGTTTTAGGCAATCCTCTATCCTTAACCTTTCTGGCAATCACCCATGCAAGGTTCTTTCTATTGGCATCCGTTTGCTTAACAAAACTACCAGTTTCTGGATCTCTCACTTTAACCCTACGCTTGTTCATCCACTTCAGTATGCTCATCTGGTGTGCATTACTCTTCATTGAGTATGCATTCTGGTATGAGTATGGACTGCCTCCTTGCACCTTGAACTTTCTACCAGATACCCCTGCATCCAGATACTTACCATACGATGCCATGAAAAACTCCAGAGCTGAATGAACACCACCTGCGGTTATGACATACCCTATACTGCTTTGTAGATTACCAGAGGCAACCATTCTTCGGTTCGCTGTCTTGCCATCGTTATACTTAATGCGCTTCTTAGTACCTAGCTCTAGTTTAGCTCTACGAACTACCTCCTTTGCAAACGCATGGAGCTTACTCTGAATGACATCATTGATAATAGGACTAGCCACAGATGCTGATTTTGTTTCTAGTCTGGATAGTTAGATCTACACCCCATCCTGCAAGTAGATTCTCAAAGCGATCTGTAAACGGTTCGCATGATGGATCACCTACAAGGTGAAAGCCATCTATATGGGCATCACCTTTTTTGAGGTTCTGCACCAGATCATTAACCACATAGAGCTGAGTGTTCAGTACATCCTGCTCATTATTGATCCCATAGAAAGGCTCTGATTGATCTCTTATATCCTTGCTAGTTACATCTACCACATCCATTACGATCACAGAAATAGAATGCTCTATAACATGATCAGTGATTGTGGCACTGCCTAGCATCACATGCGCTAGTGGATATATGCTTTGCTTATTGAGATCAACCTCAAAAATATCACCGTAGGTAACGGTGTTGATCTGATCGTTTGCATCTAGTATGCCCTTGATTTTGTCTAGTATATCGTAAACCATATATATAGAACCAAAAAGTACAGCAAGTGTAGTAAAGCTATTTTCTGCTCATTGAACGCTCTATGGATTTACGCTCCAGATCCTGCCGTTCTTGATCGTAGACCAGTTTGGTAAAGCATAAATGTATAGGCAGTTTAGTTACCTCATCATAGCGTAATAGATCACCATCTGCTAAATGATCTATACTGGATAGCCATCCCCACTTCCTGCTAAAGTTACCCTCTGGTGTTAGGTTTGTTCCAGTGTCGGAATCTTGATCTCCAAAGATGTCTGGGTATGTTGCGATAACTCCTTGCTTAAATCGCAAAAAAAAACCAGTGCGCCCAGAGCTACACCTAGTGGGAAATCCTTGTAGCCATCATTAGGCTCATACGGTTCTATTGTATATCTCTGCCCTACCTTTTGCGTTATTGGTCTGTATAGGACTGCTACCGTTTTGTGTAGCATGTCCATATCCGATAGGTACTCATCCAGATCCACATACTCCCCTAAACTTATCTCTTCTAGCATGGGTATAAATCCGTACTGTGTACCCTTGTATTCTATGATCGGAGTAAGTGAATGCTTTGCTCCAATCATCTCTAACAGCTCACTCATCATGGTGAAGAAACCATCTGACTGCATCGTTAAGGCGGTGCGTAACGGTATGCCTAAAAAGATCTCGGATGCCTTGAGTAGTGAGAATGTAATATCATCAGTATCTACCTTTAGGTATTTCTGGTACTGCTCAACTGTAAGCTCATTGACATGCTCTGGGAACATGATCTTCATTTCCTTATCTGATGGCGTATGTTCCATAATTTTTGTTTGTCTTTCTGTTGTAGTTGGTAATCGCTAGGCTCATGACAGTATCATCATGTAGCCCTACTGGATGTCCGTATCTTATGTTCCTAGTCTTAGGGCTGTACTCATAGGTAAAGTAGCCCATCTCTTGATAGAGGTATGGGAATAATGTTTCATTAGGAATACAGATCCCCCTCTCATTTGTATCAATAATAAGCCCTTCTATGATCTCTGTTTTGCTCTGGTGCGTAGTGATAAATGGATGGGTATTCTGCCACTGCATTTTGATCTGCTCATAGATCGGATCTCCCACACCATTAACCTCAACCATGCATGAGGCATTGAACTTCCTTAATCGGCTCACCACCTCTTTGATCATGGTGTGCCATTGATTCTGGTTATCTCTATACACATCAACCACAATACCTTTCTGATCCATGATTGTAAGCACTGTAAAATCCTCTTGCTTTCCTATGTCCAGACCTGCAAAGCATTTGCCTACTGGTGATGGGTACTTATCTAGTATGGCGATCTGATCCACATTCTGGAACACCTCACCACCTCCATCTAGGAACTCAGCCAGATACTCCTGCCTAAACACTTTCTCTGGTACTGTCTTTTTTGCCTCATTGATCTCAGCCTCATCTATAAACGGTGTATCGTATGAACTGCCCTTATAGCTTTTGTAATTAGGGTACTCTGAGGATGTGCCATATTGATACAGATCATAAAACCAGTTCTTTCCTTTGGGTGTAGAAATGAACAGCACCTTTTTACCTCTGACCAGTAGGGTAGGCTTGATTGCCTCCCTCCATGCATCATCCTTAATATACCCTGCCTCATCTACTATCGCATAATCTAAGGTCATACCCCTTATGTTATCATACCTCTCAGCTGATCTAAAATAGATCACTGATCCAGTTGATAGTGTGATCTCGTTTGTAGAGTAGTTGTTTGATCTGAGCAGGGCAGTGCCACCTATGGCTTCAATCACTTCTTTCTGCACCTTGTTAGCTTGTGAATACACTGGAGATACCCAGAGGATCTTGCAGGGCGCATCATTGATCGCCCAGTATAAAGCTAGATTCTCTGCCATCATAGATTTGCCGAACTGCCTACCTATGGATGCAATGTGGTATTTCTCTGATCCGTTGATCACGCTGTTTAGCAGTTCCCTTTGTTTAGGGTGTGGTGTGAATGCGGTTATCTCCATGTGTTAGGCTACTCTTTCCAATCACCAAACTTTAGTGTAATGTTCTTGAACAGATCCTCACCCTCATTACCTACAATTTCCTGCCTAGCTAGTTTTGGGATCATATATTCACTGAGCTTTAGCATCAGCTCTAAGGCTTGTTTAGGATCATCTCCTGCAACATCTGCTAACCACTTAGACATATTATCCAGATTGCTTTCTACTAGCATCTGGTAAGCCTCTTTTATTTCTTTTGTTGTAGCGTTGGGTGTGCCTTTCTTGCGCCCACCCAGACTGTTACCTTTCTCAAATGGCATGTTAAATCATGTTAGTTTATCATATAAGAAACCAAAAAAAAAGCACAGTGTACTACACCATGCTCTTTTCCTCGTTTAAAACCAATAAACAAATGCGTTGCCTACTCCGCTGTAAAGCACTAGCATTCAATTCCAAAGATAACTAAATCATTTAAAAGAATGTCTATCAACTCTTTTTTTTTGTTGCTGACCGTATAGCCCACACCACAGTTAGGGCATACAGTATCAGTAAGATCACAATTTGAGCCATCTTCTTCTTCTTTCATATTTCCTTATTAGTTTAGCGTTGTTTAAGAGATGCTCTGAGGCATCCTCTATGGTGTTTAGGTGTGAGCATACCAGTACAGTGTTGATAGTGTCATAGCGTAGCTCTCTAAGCGTTTGGCGTATGTATCGCAGGTGTTTAAGTTTGCGTTGGTATTGCATTATCATAGCTCTCCAGTTATATAGTAATCATGTAGCATCTCTTGCACCTCTAGTTTTTCTTTACCTGCAAAGAAATGGTTGTATTGCTGTAAGGCATACAACACTTTCTCTTCACCTGCATTATAGAAATCGGCTGTGCAGGAGTACACACCGATATCACATGAGGCTTTATCTATTACCAGAAAATCAAAATCTGTGTAATCACAGTTGAACAGCTGACAATAAATGTAAACTTGAACTCCGTATGAAAATTTGTATCTGGCACTATACACAAAGTTCTTTAGGTCTGAGGTGGTTTTAAGATCTACGATCCCTCCAGAGTTCTTGAGTATGTCTGCCTTACCTCTAAACGGTACACCCTCTACATAACCAACCGCAGGTACTTCAAACTTACTATCGCTTAAAAGCTCTCTGGCTTTCTCGTTCTTAAAGATCGCATCGGCAATGCGCTCTGCATTATATTTCTCTTTATTGGTGTATAGCACATGTTTGGGATGTTGTGCGCTCATCTCTTTCCAAACCTTAGTGGTTTTTGTTGTGGTTTCACAAAAAACCAGTTCATTCAGTCTATGAGGTTCTAGGATCATCATGTGGATCAAACGCCCATCTCTTAGAGCTTGGCTGTTTGTTTCCTCACCGTACTGTTGTAAGTTCCAATAAGTTTTTGGACTGTCTAGGATCTTCTTTACGCTAGAACTGCTTAGAGCGTTCTTGCCTAAAAATCCATAATAGAACTCATCATCATAAGACTGCTCTATTAACCAGTCATGATCATATAATTTGCCATCAAGTAATTCAATCTGTTTCATTTGTCTTTGGTGTTAAAGGTTATGCCATATCCTTGTAGACTTGAGTCCCTTTGTAACTCGTAGCCACCAAATCTACCTGCGTAGATTAAATAACCTATACACTTTTCTTTTTCAGAGTAATTCCTTATATCAAAAAAAGCAGGGGATACATTGATTTTTCCTTTGTGTCCACGAATATCTGCCTCTACTACGGCATCGTTTAATAGTTGAACTAATGTTTTCATTTCTCTTTTGTTTTTAAGGTTTTCATACAATAAGAATAAAAGTCTTTATCCTCAACTCCTTCAAGTTTCTTTTTCAATAATT